>Ga0179593_1461846_pt1 | contig 15815 bp, 17 predicted proteins | sample CZODoug2_1_08_16_FD_185931 | JGI IMG/M metagenome (GOLD analysis project Ga0179593, IMG submission 185931) | Vadose zone soil fungal communities from Angelo Coast Range Reserve, California, USA - CZODoug2_1_08_16fungal (PacBio error correction) | ecosystem: Environmental > Terrestrial > Soil >... | reverse complement strand
AAGGCATGCATTCGGATTCATTTTTTCGCCTCCAGTGATGTGCGGATAGCATCCTGGCACCGGTCCCTCCCTTCCCCTTTCCCACCGCTCTCCCCCCGGTCCTCTGCGCCGTCGCGAAGCGGCAATTTTCCCCCTGCTCCACGTCCTAGTCAGATGATCTCCCCCTAGCCAATCTTCTCCCCCACAGTCTCCCTTTCCAGAGCTCCCCAGCCTGTCCGCGGCCCACTTTCTGTCCGGCTTCACGAATACGGCGGTTTCCGCCCTTCCCCAGCTTCCCTGGGCTGCGTTCGCCAGTCCTTTTGGCGTAAAGATGGGCCATCGCTCCTGAGCCCTGGTCCCCGCGACCACCCCCCCCCTCCCCTTTTTCTTCCGGTAAACGCGTGTCCGGACTGTTAAGACATCTGCGACCCGCGTGTTTTTAACCAGTGCCCAGCTCAGGGGGCCGAGACTCATCACAAATGCGGACATCGCTCTTTTCCTTGTTTCGTATGCCGTTTGCGTCCCCGTCTTCACCCAGAATTTAATCCCCACATGTTTCTGCTTGTCTTGGTCCCGGTTATTGACTTTTTATTTTCGGGTAGCCCTCATCGTTCCATGAGGGTTAATTCCATGTTCCTTCCCCTCGTCCCGGCCTTCCCCCCCCCCCCCCCGCGTGTCTCTAGATCCGGTTCCCACTCCGTGATTTTTTACTTTGGGCTTGGTATGCGCCGGCCTGAGAATTAGGATTGACTCTTTTTTCATCTGATTATTTTCAGCTCCCCGTTTCAGAGCCCCATTTTCTTGTTCCTCCTTCTCTGGTAATGCTCGATTGATGCCACTCTCCCGCCAACTGAAATAGGTTCCAGTAGCGATCGCTTTTTTTTGCCCCCCCACCCGTCTGGGCTGAACCCCTTCGCTTTCTGTTTATGGCCCGACCCCCTCCCCTCCCCTGTCTCTCACCCCCCTTTTGTGCGTCACAGTTTTCCCCCCCCCCCTTTCTGGTCACCCAATGGCCTGTTTCCCTGGAACAGGGAAGCATGATATGAGGTTCTTGATCCTTCCGGTAGTGCGGTTTCGTCTCTGATTCACACCTCCCCCGCCATTCGGCTCTTCCCTTCCGGCATCTTCTTCCTTCTTTCTTCCGCACGATCGATTCGGTTCTCTCGTTCTCGAACGCTCGACTTTAGCCCATGCATAGCCTTAACCCGGCTTTTCCCCTTTCCTCCCTGGCTCTACCTGTGAATCTCCTCGTCTTTTCTCTTCCCTTCGCAGATGCTTTTTCCAACCCTCCTTCCCCCCCCAGTTCGAGCTTATGAAGCTATATCCTGCATGATATTGACGACGTCTTCTCTCCGATTTCTATTTCGCCTCCCCTTGCCTTCCTATAGTATAAACATCGTGAGTTTGTGGAACGTGTGCGTTTCTTCCTTGCCACCTCTCCGCATCACGCGGCCACGGTGGGAAGCCGGAATGGTTCTCGACCCTTGGATTCCCCCCCGATACAGCGGGTCTTTTTTTCGTTCATGTCAGTCCGTTCGCATGCTTTCTAGCCTCCATCCCCCTTTGCCGACGGTCCCTTCCCCCTCCAGGGCAGACCGTGAATTATACTTGTTCCGAGAAGCGACCGGTTCCATCGCGGTTGTCGAGTCTTCACTGCGTCTCACAGTCCCCAACCCCATACAACGCCTTGGAGCGGTCGAAGCTTCCCCCTCCTATTTGTCGCGTCCTGGTAACAAAATACTGGCACCTCGGTTTGTTGTTTCCTTGCCACTTCCATCCCTGTCATCGATACTAACTCAGGTGTTTTTTTGACGAACTAGGCGCTCTCTAATCTTTTCGAGTCCTGTGCGTGCCCCCCCCTTCCCCGTCCAAATTACGCGCCCCACTATTTTACGGCGAATCCATTCTCCAATTTTCTCCTCTTCTTTTGCGGTTCCGGAGTCTTCGTGAATACTACGGGGCCAGCCAGCATTACCCAGTTTCTAGACTACAGTGCTTGTTTTCTTCCATCTTGGGCATTGTTACTGAACGTAAATCCACCCTTAATAGATTGACATCACAGTGACGACTACCGTCCTTGATTCCCCCCTTCCTATTTTTTCTATTTCAGCGCCCTTTCTCTCTCTCCTACGCCAACTAAAACAACGCATTTTTCCAACCGAGTCGAACCCTGATCACTCACGCCATTTTTTTTTTTGCTACCGATCAGACGTCTGATGCTGACATCTCCTCGCTTTTTCTTTTCTTCCCTTTTAATCCCGGGCAAATAAGTCCCCATTCCGCTTGTCTTTCCTCGTCCGCTGTTTTTCGCTCCCATTTCTCATTTCAGCGTGACCATTGATCCCTTCTCTCCCAATAGCCGTGATAGGTACGGCTACTTTCTTCCTCCACCATGACCAAACGAAGTGTGGGTCTAAGTCCTCCCTCCTTTTTACTAGCGGTCTCCTTCATCCCCAGCAGAATGCCGGTGCCGTTGTAAGCAAGGAAATTAGCTTCCCCCCCCTAGTCGTCCCTCAGTGGCCATTTCGCGACATCCCGCTGCCGGCATTCCCCATTTGGCGGACTGCACGATACTCCTCCTTCCCAGCGCCGCTGCGTCCACCACTATAGAACGGACTTCCCTCTCCTTCTTGAGTTCCGACAGGCAAATGTCCGTTCTTCCTTTGTTTTTTGTGGACCCATTCTCTCTTGTTCTTCGTCGCCGATCGTATGCCCAGGAAAAATAGAGCGCCAAGCGTCTGCGAAGAGTACCCTATCTTGGTCCCCTACTGTTTGCCGTTGGTTCCCCACTGCTCGTTCACACCCTCTCCCCCAGCAGGCCGCCTTCGTCGGAATATAGAATGTTTTTGCCCGTCTCCTTTACTTTCCTTGTCCAACCAGCGGAGTATCCGTGGCAGGTACCAATGTTGCTCCTTCTTCTAATTAAAGGTCGAACCCATTCTGAGAGACCTCCATAGAGATATTCCTATACCCACTAGATCACCTGGACTTTCCCGGTAACCTTTTTCCCGCGCCTTTTCCCCTTGTTTCCTCCTATATATCACGGCCATCTCTTCCTCCCTAAGCCGCCCTCTTCCAACCCCCTTTCCAGAGGAACTCAGTGTTTCAGCGCACTCGACCCGTGCCGATTTTCTCTCTTCCCCTTTTTTTTTCCCCTCACTCGTTTTTTGTTGATAGACCTCGAAGAAAACCTTTCACGTTTTTTTCTTTTTGCGGGAATTATAACCCCACACTTCTGGTTTGGGTTACTCTCTTTCGCCTCTGTGCAGCGGTCCTCTCTCATTTAAGCGGCATGGTATCTATTGAGGACCCCCTGGGTTTTGGCCACTTTTGGCCAGTTTCCTGAACGACTGCTCCGTTTTTTTTTTCTCGTTTTGGGATAAGTGTTCCAGTCCTCTTTCCCTTCTTCTCTGGTCCTCCCCTTTCTTCTTCCCGGCGCAACTTGACTTTCCACGGATGATCTCTTTTTGAATAGCCGTTCACGTCGACTTCTTCCTTCCTCCACTCAACTTTTGAGCTGATCTCGTATGAATGATGAGGTCTCTGTTTATTGTTACGCCTTTCCCGGCCCAACTCGTTCCCGATTTCGCCTTTCCGGGATGGGCTGGTTCCTATTTTTCACCCCCATGGCTTAGTCGTCTTCACGGAGAGTGATCACCTTACTCCCCCGCTGCTGTGGTAGTAACTTACACCACTCCACCTTTTGAGATGCCCCTTCTGTTCTTCCCTCAGACTATCAGCTTTATGTTTCCGGGAAGTTCAGTCTTTTCTCGCACTAGGCTCTTTCGGTCTTCTATCTTTTTTCCCGCCCCGCTGATCTGTTCTTAGGTCATGAGGTGTCTCTCCCTTGAGGCGCCTTGTTAGGGCGTCCCTGAATGAGGGGTAATCACCGCGCACTCTGCTTTCTTCCGTCTCCGCCTTCGTCTTCTGCTTTTCTTTTGTCTTCCCCCGGCGTGTTTTTTTTTTCTTTTCTTACCGACCTGTACCTCCCTCCCCCCTGAGAGGATTGGATTCCCTTTTTTTTTGGTCTTTTCCCCCGCTGCCCGGGGATAACCTTTCCTTCTCCCCTTTTTTCTTCTCCCGGATTCCCCGGATGGCGGCGTATGTTTGCCCTTCTTTACCCGTGGATTCTCGGGGTTGGGGCTGTTCACGTCCTCTGCTATCCTCTTCTTTTCTCCTTGTCGTGTCTTAGTGGCGACTCCCTTTCCCTTTTCCTCTTTATTGGTTTTATAGCTGCTCCTCACTTGTTTTATGCGCCTTCCACACTATCAGTAATTTCCCCTTGGATCTTTCCTTTTTGTAATAGTTTTTTGACGAATCTCTTTTGCCTTCGTTTCTTTCTATCTTCAATTCCCTGTCCTACATGGCCACTTTTTTCCTCCGTGCCATGAATAGTCACTTCTCCCAGATGTTATGCTGTTCGCTGTCCGTCTATATCCCAGCCCCCGATCATGGGAATTGCCACCGTCCTAGCCTTCTTTCCCCTTTTCTCTTAGTAGCACTGATTCTTTTTCCCAGTCCCGGCGAGGGGGTTTTCCTTCCCCGGCTTCTTCTCTCGCTACTCTTTCCGGCCTCCCTGTTTTGGTTTCGGAGTCTCCTCTCCTTTTTTTTATTACGTATTTCAGCTTTTTTTCTCCCGACTTTCCCAATCTTATTCTTTTGCCCCCCCGATGGTACCGTTCCACGCGGGGGATTTCTTTTTTCTTTTCCTTCTCCGCGTCTTAAGCGACCAGTCTCTTTTCTCCCGTCGTCGGCTCGCCGAGCCTTTTCTTTTTTGGTTCCGCGCGTCCTTATTTCTAGGAGTATATCCCCCACCCATCTTTTTTCCCTGGATGCATGACCATCTCTCCCACGCAGTACATTTCTCCCGTGGTGTTTGACACATACATGATCTGTCACCTCTATAAAAACCCTTGACGCGTTTTTTTTGGTATTCTGTGGATCCTCGTCAAAAGCAAAGTCCGCCACTGAGGCGATGTTATCCCTTTTCCTTTGCATTCCGCTTTGGGGTCTTAGAATTCTCCTTTTGTCTTCGTAAGCGGTATCTCTTCCTTCTAAGGGCGATCTTCGACCCCGCTCGAACGTGGCCTTGGTTTTCCCCGTTTCCTTCACCACTGCGCGAGCATCCTTCATCTTCCATCGCTTTCCACGATTTGCTCCCTGAGGAATGATCGGCCCTTTTAATTCTCGGCTGGCTTGTCCTTTTTCCCTCTTTCTACATTATCCCTCCTTTCTCCTGTGCATCCTTTCTCTTTCAGAGATGCCGAATTTTGGAAACGCTCAGTCAATTTTCGGTCTGTTGCACACTTCGAGCCAATCCGTCCCTTGCATTACTCCCCTATTTTTTCCCTTCTTTCAAATAGACAATTGTTTGAAGACTTTTCTCCCTCAAGTTCGATCAGCGCGATTTTCTTTCTTTTCGAATTCCTCAGTTGTTTCCCTTTTTCGTGCCTTCCTCGAGCTTCCTCTTTCTTTTTTTCGCTTGCGAATTTTCTTTTCCTCCGCCCCGCGGATTCGTAACACTGTGTCCTGGGTCTAACGGGACGGCCATCCATCCACCCCCCCTGTGCAACCAGCTCTTCTATTTATCTTTTTCATTTTTCCTTCTGTCCCCCTACCCCCCCTCGTTCCCTTCAAATTCGATGACTCTTTCAGGCGCTGGTCACGCATCTCGCTCTGTTCTGGGGGAGCTGTTACGTCCTGCCTTTCAAAACAGTTTTTGGAATCTCCTCCCTCCTGTCCCCCCCTCGGCTCGTCCCCCCCTTTCCCCTACCGTTTTTTTTAAAACGGTGTTGTTGATGACCAAGGCTTATCTACCGCAACGGCATAGTGACAGGCCCGGCGGTCCTGTTTCTTCTTTGGCTCAATTTTTTTTTCTTTTCTACTGGTCCCCTTCTCCTGATTTTTCACGCTGTTTCGCCTGAAGAAGATCGCCCCGCGCTTTGAGAAAATAGGTTTTTTTCTTTTTCTCTTTTTTTTTTGTTCGATCGATGGGTCCCTTTTTTTCTCCACCTCCTCCTGGTCCCGGCCTGTGCCCTGCCCGTTTTCTTTTGGTGGCGCTTATTACGTGATCTACAGGTCTGGTTGGAAGTCTGAATTTTTTTTGTTCTTTTTTTTGAATTCGACTGGTTGGGTCTAGGTTTCTCTTGTATTTCCCCTGGCTTCTCAGTTTGCGCTTCTTTTTTTTGCCGGCTCTCTTTCGGCTTCTAACTCTGGATGATTTTCGGTTGCGCTCTTAAGGTCGATGTGCGGTCCGGCTTGCGCATCGCCTACTGTGCGGGTTTCTTGCTTCCTCAGGACGCTTCTGTCTATATTCTTTCCTCTCCTTTTTTTTTACTCGATTACCGCCAGTCTTCCGGGATGTCAGCCGTTTCCCCCTTGAGTTTTGGAGATAGCTCGCGCAGGGCCCCTCTCTTACACAGAGCTCCCCCGATCCTTTTTTTTATTTCCGCTTTTGCGCCGTCTCCTCCGCTTCACAACCGGGTCCCCTTCGCGCATTAGAAGCTCTTGGATCCCTCCCTAGTTCCCCTTTATCCACCACTTCTCTTTACCTAGAGCCAAACCTCACTTCTTTCGGCCCCATCTGTTTCTGATCCCGTAATTGCGGGGAGCCCAGCATCCCTTTCTTTTGTCAGCGTACGCAGCTTCGTGCGTCGACTTTTGGGTGTGTTTGGGTGGGTTGGGTTTGGGGGGGGGTTGTTGGGGGGTGCTTGGTGGGACCAAGGACTTTTTTGTGGGGTTTTGGTTGGTTTTGTGGTGTGGGTAACGTTTTTTCCCCTTTCAGTCGACGCCGGGCTCTTTGACCCCAATTTGGTCGGCGGCCAAACCTCTGTCCTCTCTGCGTCCTTACCCGGACATTTAAATAGTTCGAATGCTTGGGCCCTCTCCCCTACATCACGAGCCATGGCTGTTTTTGCCCAACCCTCGCTGCACCCTTCAGTTTCTGATCGGCCTATGTCTTTGGGTTGCCAACGAATGTTCCCCTGAGTTGACCCCTTTCTTTGTTCCCGGTGTATGCGCTGTTTTCTTTCTTAGTTAGGCTCCGCGCCAGCTTCCCACTTTATGAGGGTCCCCCTTACATGTTCCGTAACCTTTTTTTGCCCTCTTCGTGACCAGCGCGATCCTTCCCCTCATTCTTTTTCGATTGATTGGGCGTTTCCTCCTTTATCTTGTCCGATACTTTTGGGCATTTTCTTATTTCCGAGCCCGTCCCGTTCTCCTCGACCCCAGTCTTTTTTTCTCGAGGGCGTCATTCCTTTCTTCCTTTTCTAGCCCCCTGCCAGTTTTTTTTTCTCTCCTCTTCTTCGACAACCCCAGTCTTTTACCCACTCGCATTCATTCCCCGAGACATGGACCTCACCTGGCCGCGGATCGAAACGGTAGGTTGGTCTGCCCTTTCTTCCCACCTGGAGCGCTCTTGCTACTTAGATGGATATTGTCCGTATCCGGACGGGCGTTTTTTTGTAGAGAATGATGTCACCCTCCCGACACCCTTTCCTTCTCTTTCCCCCTCCGGCCCTGCCTTCGACTATCTCCCTCTTCATCCGAGTTTACGTTCGCGTGACTCGAATCTTAAGCCAGCCGTGATCCCTTACGAGCTGCCGCTACTTCCTCCTGGTCCTCGTTAACATGTCTTCCTTTTTTCTCTTCGAGCGCATATTTCTTCTCTGCCAATGTACCCCTTTCGATTGCTTTTCTTCTCTCCCTCGTACTGCATCGGGCGCGTACCCCTCTCCTCAAGATGTCCTGCCGTCCTTACCCCCTTTATGCCTTCGATAACTGATCACTCTCCTCTTCTTCGGAATTACTTTTTCTGGCCGTCCCTCCACTCTCCGAATTCAGTCGTTTGCACCGGTGTCTAGCGGCATGAGATTAATGTATTGACCGCTCCCCTCGGCGGTCGTTATCTTTCCTGCAGCTCCCGTCCTCCTGTCTTTTTGCCGCTTTACGATATCTTTCTCGGAGCGGTAACCCAGACACGGCATTGACCGACCTATACGGCCGCTTCGCTCTGAAGACCGGCGTCACATCCTTTTTGTCACCGCGGGATCAAGTTCACCCACCTTTCCCTCTTTCTGTCGTAGCGGCACGAGCCTACTCTTTTTCCTCCCCCCTCCGCCAACCCTGCCCTTTTATAGTGCCCGTTCCTTTCGCGGCTCCCTCTCCCCGTCACTTCCTTTCATATTGAGATCTCAAGCTCGCTTGTCTTTGACCTCTTCCCCCTTTTCCAGGTACGGAAAACGCCCTGCCTGTCTCTCCCCCCTTCTGAACCGGTGATCTCTTTTATTCCAGTTTGCCCTGGTCTGAGCTTCCGGGTCTTTCACAGACCTTCTCTCCCGCCTTGAAGCTGTCTTCTCCTTTCTTCCTTTTCGCTGCCACCCGCTTTCTTACCCTTAACGCGCAATCCTCCATTGCAATCTGCGCCCCCGCCAAAGACCCGCCTCCCTTCCTTTTTCTCAACTTTTAAGATTCCTTTCTTTTCTCCTTCCATACCCTTGATGCAGATCGATCCGCCAATAACAAACGAACTGTACCAATGCTTCTCCTTCTTAAGACTGACATGCCTTTCCCCTCTTTTCCCTCTTGTTTTGGCAAGCGCCGCCGCCCTCCGTCTCCCTGGTTCCTACATTCTTCACCTCTTTCAGGCCGTAGCCTGGCCCGGAGGACGAGCAGTTCTACCCGGTCACCCCTTTTTCCTCCCGTGAATTGAGCATTCGACTTCCCCAGAAGCTCTGCTCCGCGTCCTGTCTCACGTGAACCTTCACCAACGCAGTGTGTGGCGCCCTCCTACTGAAGTCCGGCTTAGCTTTTCCCTCCCCTCCCTCGTACCCCAGCCAGAATTTTTTGCGGATCCGACAGGCACCTTTTTCTCCCCCCCTGAACAAGGGCGTTCAGAAAGGGCTTTTCCAGCCATCTTTCCCTTTTTTCCTGAACGGTTGTTTGCACTCCCCCGATCGACGTTCCCCCTTCCGGCTGAGAAAACCTCTCACGGACGTCTTCCATCTTGAGCGGCTAGTCGCGAGTATCCTTGAAAAGTTCAGTGCGCCGTTGGCGTGGTTTTCTTTTACTCCCACGCTTCATGACGTTGGACTGCGTCCCTCCTATCGACGTCACCAGAGAACCCTGAGAGTCCCCGCCCGGAGGCGAAGCTCCTCTCTTTACCTCGGTTGGACGTTTTTTTTCAGTCTTACCCCCCCGTCACCCCAGAGCCTCAGTAGTTCAGAATCTCTATTTCATTCTCTTTGCTGCGCAGGATCAGCGCCGTTCACTTTTTTTCTGCCAGCATTCTCCTGGGAGAGCCAATTTTCTTGCTTCCCGTCCTCGAAATTCCGCGAGCCCAGGCCTGTCCCCCCTATCGAGCACTTTCCTCTTCCCACCGCCAGCAAAGCCTGTACTCATTCTTCCTTCAACCGGCTTTTGCTTTTTGACCCTTTTCGCCATATATACTGCCCCTTGCCTATATCTTTCCCTACTCCTTAGTGCCAACATGACCTCCCTTCCTTCCAATTTTGCTCAATCCCGCGTCCTTCCCCGTGAATTGTTTTTCCCCGTGTTTTTTTTTCTTGAGAGATAGGCCACTTTTGGTTTCCGTGTCTTGAATGATACATGTCGGCTTCTTTTCTTGGTAAGAGCTTCCGCGTTCTTATTTCAGTTGTACTATGTGATTAACCCGTTTTTTCAGAAACGCCTTCTTTCGGACATTTCATGAGTCCTTTTGTTCATTTGGCCCCATTTAAAGCTTTCTCTGACCGAGAGTCTTGATTGTCGCCCCCTGCGACTTCGATCCTTTTCTCAAAGCAACATTTTTCCTTTCCGATATCGCTGCTGGTCATCCACAGTTTCACTTCGCTGAGGCCCTTCCGTTCTCTGAGATTTCACGCTCTCGTTCTTTCTTGCGTCTTTTTGGTGTTAAGCGCATTGCCGTCCTTCAGTTCATTATATTCCTTTTCTCTATGCTCCCTTTTCGCTATAGTGTTCCGGCTACTTCTCCTTCTGTACTGCTTTAACTCGATTCCTGGGTTCGTTTCAACACTCCCACGCCGCCTCTGACCTTCTCTTTTCTTTGACCGCAATCCCGTTTCAGGGTGTAGTGCCGTAGTGAATCATTTTTTTTCCTAGCGGTGCTGGCCTGCTTGACGCCGGGCTATTCTCCCAGCCGCTGTCATGCTGTCTGTTCCTTTTTTGTCACTTCCCTTTTTTGTTGACGCCCCTTTTTTCAGTTTTGGAATTGCTGGCGGCATGATCCCCCCCTCGAAGGGCTGGCTTTTTCGTTCGTTCGCGCCTCTTCTTTTGCTTTCGTCCCCCAAGACTCGTTTTTTTGTTCCTTTTTCCCGTTCCCTGGACCGACCGCTTTCTTTTCTTTTACTTTGTGCCCTTTGTCCTTTCTCTGACCGGTATACCTGTCGTCAGCCCGATCTTCCTCGTCTCCCGAATGGACATGGGTAAGCCTTTGCGCCTTGAATGTTCCATGTTCTCCCCAGGGATAGCCGGAATTTGCGTTTCCTCTTGAAAGAATCCGTCGGCTCTTTTTTATTTTTTTCGTGATATTGGCGACGTTCCCTTGCTTTTTTATTTTTCGGTAGAGCGATCTGCATCCCAGTTTTTTGTGCTCTTCCATCTCTCATTTGTTTATCATTCCGTGTATTCCCTTTTTTTTATCTTTGCCGTTTATTCTTTTTGACTCCTCATTGTAAATCCTGAGATTTCCGGATCCCTGTAATATTCTATCTTGTTTCTGCTTTAGCTCATTTGACCCCCCGACGATAAGGGAACGTCCCCCAAAACCCCCCCCCCTGGGCAGGCCCCGTGTCGCTTTTCACAGTTGGCTCATTGGTTGCCTCATTGGCGGTTCCCCCCTTTAGACGGTTTTCGGTTCACCTGCAAGCTAGAGCCGAGAAGCGCATATTTTCCTTGCAGCCACCTGATGAGGATAGGACGTTCACCCTGAGTCATTTCCAAGTATATTCCGATTTTCACTTCTTCGGAGCGGCGCCCCTCTCTGCTTTCAGTGCTACCAGTGGGTTTTTCTGCTAGTTGAACTCGATATAGAGTGCCGTTTTTAAGTTCGATGCGCCGGTCTCCCGTTAGCCGCTCCAATATCTCTTAGAGTCCTTCAGGGTTGGTTTTCCCTCGCCTTCTGCCCTATCTATGTAGTCTATCCACATCATGAGGATTTCTCTATCGGTCACGACCCGCACGCTTTCGGGATCGGTTTTGCAAATACCTTCTCTTACATGACGCTATCAACACCTTGAGAGCTTATTTTATTATTTTGTAGCGCGGCCACCCTACCCCGTCCTCCCCCAGCGCGCTTTTTCTTCGGTATCCGCGCTCTGTTTTTGTGCCCGAACTGCGTCCTCTTTTTTGAGGTCGGGGCATGCGCCTTCCTTCCCGAAATATTCTTCAGTCCTTCCCTTTTTTCCTTGAGGGGTCCTTCTCGAGCGCGAAATCCCCGATGTTTCTGCACGACTTTTTTTCTGCAAGGAGGAATGATAGGCCATCTCTTCTTTAGGTTTTTTTGTCTTGCAACAGTCGATTTCTTCTTCTCCGCTCCTTTCTACGTGCGATATCGTCTGATTCTTTACGGATGGTCTCAACGTCTTGTACTTTACGGATTGTGCAGCAGCTCCCCTCCCCTCACCGTGCCGGATTCCGTTAATACATAATCTCAGTCTCAAATTCCTGTCCCCCAGCCGCCCTTGTTGAAGAGGTAACCCTTTTAAGAACTTTACGTCTTAAGAGAGGCGGTTCCTGTCCTTTCTTAGACATAGAAGGCGAAGTGGTCCCGCCCCTATATTTTGTTCTTCTGGGCGCTCGCCGGCTTCCATTTCAGGTTCCCTTTACCGGTAAGCAGTTTATCCTTCTCAATGCGGATTTCGTCCTGCTTTTAGAGTTGATATTTTCGTTTCGACCCCTCGCTCGCCCAGCGAAGTTATAGGACAGACGTAATTTCTTCACGGCGCACATCACAGCGCTCAGTTCCCTTCGAGTGCCCCGACTCGTAGGTCCTCATAGGCCCTCGAGGGAGGAGACTTTAAGGAAAGTCCATTGTGAACCCTCATAAGTCCCTTTCCCTCGGACCGGACTCCTTTTCCACCTCTCCGTCACAGGTCCACAATACCGTCCACCGCTGGGGGGAGGAAAAGGAGTTGTAGCCTCTCCCACGTCCTTTCTTAAGGCGGACTTTTTTCTCCCCTCTTTTGGGCTAACCCCTTATAGTGATTTTCTCTTCTATTTGCCATGATTTTCACGGGCAGTTGTCGCCCGAGGTTAAGGACAGATCCCGTTTTGCTGACCAGGGGGTGGTTCGCCTTTCCCGGCAGTTCTCGATAGATGTTTCCCTTCTTGAGATTGAACTCAATTGCGCCGCTTGTGTGCTCGGCGGATGCTGGGTGGGACCCGGCCGGGCTCGTTCTGACGTATGGGGCGCTTTTTTGTGGTGCGTCCGATGTTTTCGCCTTACTTTTTGTTTCTTCAGCGGGTCTCTCTGTAGAGGCCTTGCGCCCTGGTCGTTTTGCCCTGTTTAGCGTCGGCGTACGGCAGACGCGTTGAAGTCTTATGTTTGATCTGTGCGCGTAGCGATGGTTTGTCCCTTGCGCTGATACCAGATCCACCCCCCTCCTGTTTTTCGTGGCGGGCTGACCTTTCTTTTTTTAGATCTCTAGTTTCCTCCGCTTTTTTGTTGAGTATCGATTAGCATTCCGGATGCCGCCAGACCATCTCAGAACATTCTTTCTTTCCTCTCAGGCATCTATCTCCTTAAGAGAGCCTCTTCCCTGCTGTTTCCCCCCTGCGCCCTATCCCTCCTAGGCAAAACCCATGGAACTTTTTCTCCCTCTCATGAGTAATCGGATCATCTGTCCTCTCTACCGTGGCCCCACCCTGGCTAAAGGTAGACCAATCTTCCCCAGACCTCGAGGCACCACTGTGACCATCCTTTTTTTGTCCTTATATTCAGTTGACAGGGCAGGTCCGTTTTTTGCTAGTTTCCCACGATAGAGACGGGCAAGCTACCCACCCAAACATGGGGCTATCCCCCCCCAAGCTCTTGGTGATATGTTTATAATCGGCGCCAACGCCGTGACGGGCCTTCTGGTTCTTTCCCTGCTCCGCTGAATGGCGGGCCCCAATCGCTCACCTTTAGAACGTGAAGTATCAATATGCCTTCCCCTGATTCACCCCTCCTTTTCTCCACCTTGACGGTATTTGGGCCCTGGGTCTCTTTTTTTTTTTCCGTTTTGCTCCGCGCCCTTTGAACCTCTTTTCCCCTTTTCTCCCGTAACATTCTCCCATCGCGTCTTTTTCCCTCCCCCCCCCCCCCCCCCCCCCCCCCCCCCCCCCCCATGTATCGCGTCCCGGTTCCCAACCCCTCGCATTTTTTTTCTCCTGTTTTTTTCTGCTGGGATGTGCGTTTTTTTGATTCATTCTTGAGATCTTTCTTTAATTGATTTGCGTCGCGCTCCGTTATACGACGACCAAATTGTCTCATTTCTACATGGCCGTCCCCCCCCCCCCCCTTTCTTCCCCCCCCCCCTCATGATGATCTCTTCCCCCCTTTGTTTTTTTCTCCTCCCCCCTGCTTGTGCGCCTCGCTCCCTGTCGAAACCATTTCGGTTGTCCCCCCCACTCTCCTCCCTGTTTCCCTCCTCCTGGTACCGAACCGCGCGGTCCGAAAGGTAGGGAGTACATTTTCCGTCACCCCCCTGTCCTGCTGTTCCCGGCAGTTGATCTTACGTCAGATGTTATTTACGTTACGGGGAGTGGTGTGCCGATTGCTTCACCTCCCGCCCCTCCTTGCTCGTTTCTTCCCCTCTTTCCTTCTTTCATGAACGCATCGTCCCTCCCCCCCCCTCTTTTTTTCATACGGCGTCCGCCCGATTCTTTCACAGCCTTAGACTTCCCGAGCTTTTGCTCTCTTCCTCCTGGCCTAGACACGTGACCTTAGTTTTTTCGTGACGCTGCGGCTATATTTTTTGCTCCCCACACGCCCATTCCACGTTCGAGCCCTTTTTTTTCATACTTCTCTCCTCTCCTGAACTCTTCCTGCGCAACACCGTTTCCTCTTTCTCCTTTTTCCTCACCCACCTCTCCTCCATCTCCAATCGAGTGTGGTCGTCCGTTTGCTTTTTGGCCGGCATTTCCCCTATCCTCCCTTCTCCCTTTTCTTTGCGGCATGGAGGATCATGTATTCACGTCCCACGGCTCTTTTTTCGACTTCTGCCGCTGCCTTCCGCATTGATCTGTGATAGTTGACCTCTTCTCAACTAAGGGCATCTTGCTCTTTCCCCTCGTGCCAGACCGCCTAGTTTTTCGATACGACGCACGTTTGTACTGGGCGTTTAACCTTCCTGATCAACTTTCACTCCACTTTTTCTCCGGTCGTCCGCTTCACCCCCCTTTCTCCTTCGCTTTTTTCTCCGTCCCGAACCCCCACATAAGGACCCGTTACGATCCAAATCCGCGGCCGAGCATCCGTTTCTTTTCTTTTTTTTTCTCCTCAATCGAGCGCTTCCGCCTCTTTCTTTCTTTGCAAACCGCCCCCCTCTCCAGGGACGCAAACCCTCATGATTTGCAGTTCATGCGCCGGTTATTTCACCCCCTGTTCCCCTGTTTTTTTTTTCTGTTTTCCCCCTCCGGTGATCGGTTCAGCGGTAGAGTCTCCTTCATGTTCGCGTCCAATCCTGGATTTACCTGAACTCGCCATCCTCCCCTGCCCCCACTTGTATACCTTCTGAATACGGATGCTCCCCCACTCTCCTGATAGTTTGACGCGCATACCGTGACATATCTCCGTCCCACCTCCCAGCCCTTTCAAAGTTTCGCACTCCACGACCGCCCTTGGCTATCTGATCCGTCTTCTGTTTTCCGCCGCGTCCATTTCCTTTGTATCCGTGGTCCTCGCCAGCCTTGTATCGTTTTTTACTTTGTCGCTGTGTTGCTGGAACAGTTTTTTTTTATCTGATCTTTGTGATTTTCTTGTTGTCCATTTTTTTGCCATTGTCGTGTTGGAGCCGTTCGTGGATCCGAACGAAAGTGGTTAAACTCTGGGGAGCGCTTGTTATGCTCTTTAGTGTTAGTGATCCGAACTTCTGCTGGCAATTATTCCGCGCGTGATGCTCCGCATTGTGTCTCTTAGCCCTTGAGAAGTGGGTGCGTTCCAGAAAGTTTTTTCTCTTCCCGTTCCCGCCTTTCACATAGGTTTTCTTTTATTTTTTTTTTGCGGAATCCTCTTCCTGCTTTCCGTCCAGGCCCGATGAGACCATTCGTAACGGAATTCCGCCCCCCTTTCTTTCTCGTAGCTCAGCAGCCAGGCAAAGGTAAGTCGGGTTCCGTTTTCTTGGTTGGTCCATGTTCCCTGACCTGTTCATGAGTTACCGCTTTCAGCGATCGACTTTCCGCCCTGTCCCACACGTAGGAGCTGACCCTTTTGTTGCGAAGTCGCATATCCTTTTTTAGGGCCGTGAAATTTTGCGTAAACAGCCACAGCGTCCAGATTGCAGAAGAGATCGGTCATCTCGATGGTTCGCCTTGCATCCTGCGATTTCCCCGGTGCTGCAATCAGCTGATATATTTCTTTTTACAAATTGTTGCTTCGTCATTCCAGTGCGCCCACCGGTAGCATTTTTCCTGTCCTCGTCGATACTTCCCTTTCCCCACCAGAGCAACCAGCCTTTCCTCATGCGTTCCGGCGGGCCGCGCGGTTTCCACCTTGGTGCGACCATATTTTCTGTCCTTTCTAATAGAGGACGTTCAAGCGCGCGTGCAAACCCTTGACCGGCCGGACCCCCCCCAGGTTATCTTTTCACTCGTAAGTCCTCCAATTTCATCTGTGGGCG
>Ga0179593_1423921_pt1 | contig 15815 bp, 20 predicted proteins | sample CZODoug2_1_08_16_FD_185931 | JGI IMG/M metagenome (GOLD analysis project Ga0179593, IMG submission 185931) | Vadose zone soil fungal communities from Angelo Coast Range Reserve, California, USA - CZODoug2_1_08_16fungal (PacBio error correction) | ecosystem: Environmental > Terrestrial > Soil >... | reverse complement strand
CCCCCCCCCCCCCCACCCCCTTGGAACTGGGGACCATTTGTTTCCCTAATTTTTCTTTGCACGTGGTTTTCTGCGATAATTTACACCTCTGCCCCTTTGGAGTTGTCCCCCCTTCTCAGGCTGCACAGGACGGCGCCTGATGCCCCTTGGAAACTGTACTTTCTGTTCACTCCATATTCACTGTACAAGCACCCCCAACCACGGCCGATCAGCCGATTTGACTGCCTCTCCTTCCCCCTGGGCCAGTGATCCTTCCATCACCCCGTCCCCTTTCCCCTCGTGCAACTAGAAAAACGGGACCCTCTGTCCCTTGTCCTTCCCAAAACATCGTCATAGTGAGCTCGGACGATCATTACCGCCAGTACTCCTCGATCATTTGGTCCCCCTGTCAGCGATTTTCCCAATTGGACCTTGGTAGTTCATTGCACTAATCCCCTTTTCTCCATTGCCGATTTCCACTTGTTCCCGTTCCTTTTGGCCCCGCAGTTAGTGGAGCTTTCTCACTCCCGTCCGAACGAGTGTATGTCGCCTTCCCAATCCTCCCCTTTTCTTGAGAACCCCCTTTTGGACCGTTATCAGATTCCTCTCTTCCGTTTTGTCCTTTTTGTGGTCTCCCCTCATCGATTAATTACGTTTTATCATGTATGCGAGGCGAAATCGTTTTTTTTGCCCCAATCCGCGCGACTTCGGAAGGGGAATGAGCATCCATCCCCCCATCTTCTCCTCGCTTTGGTTTTCAGCGGTGTCCTTTTCCCCCTACCTTTCTCTCTATCGTGTGAATGGCTCCGTCTCTTTTTCCCCTTTTTTTTGCACTCCTCCCTCCTGAAGATCTGAAGATGGATTCTTTGAATAGCTACAGCTTCAGACATCTCTGCTTTCTCCCTCCCTTATTGCTTTTTGTTCAGCTTGACCCATTTTTCCCTCGCGTTTCCCTCTTAATTTCTTCAGGTTGCAAAGTTCATTTCTACCCGTTTCGTTCTATAAACTGTCGTTAGCATGTGGTAGTTTCCCCCTCTCAGGATGCCCCCCCTTATTTTTTTTGACCCCCCCTTTTATTCTACCCCCCACTTCGAAACGGTTCCAGATTATGCGCGGTACATGGGTCGATCGACTGCTCTCGCATGGCGCGTGAGACGGACACGTGGATTAAATCCCCTTCCCTCTCCTCATTTTATGTTCTCGACATAATTCTTTTCTAGCGGCCATGCACTTGCTCTGTTTCTTTGTGTTCGCCCCTCTTTCAATAATTCAAGACGTAGGCACTTTAAACCACTTTTCCCTGTGTCAGACGCACGTTGTAACGACTTGTTTTTTCTGAGAACCGACCCCCTTTTTTCCCCACCAACTTTCTCCCTGCGCCCCCCCTTCTCTCACTTTTTGACCTCAGCTGCTACGTCGGCCAATCTCCCCGCCCCGCTCTCTTAGTTTTCGGGGACATTTTTTCAGACCCTTTTTTTTGCATGCCTGATCGCTCCTTTTTTTTTTTCGGACTCACTCCTTAGCCTCAACCTTTGCGTTCTGCGGTTTCACCCCACGGCCCAGTCTTACCGGTTTTGACATTAAGTATATCGCTGATTCCCATTTCCATCCACCCAATACCGGTCCACTTCCCTTTCCTCACCACTCTTGTCCCTCTTTCTGCATTTTGATTTCCACCAACGTATGCGTCGTCTGCAAAGTCCTATTTTCGCCGATAGGCAACCCGCTTCAAGTTCCTTTAGACTATTCAGGACGCTCAACTGAGTGGATTGCCCGTTTCACACGGTTTTTTTTACCATTTTTTTTTTCGCAGTTCAATTCCCCTTTTTCGGACTCTGGTTCCCCGTCTCCCATTTTTTGGTTCCTCCGGGCGCCCGGTTTTTAGGACTTTTTTCATTGCACCTCGGCCGAATGGTATTAGCCCGTCACATTTTGCATTTCCTTGTTGGGTTCCTTCTCTATCCTCCTGGCTGTTTCTTTTTTTTCAATGATCGTCGTTACTGGTCCGTTGTCTTTTGGCCGTCCCCCTTTTAAATGATCTCCATCGTCATTTTCTTTGGTTTGCTCCTTTCAGTTTCTCCCAAATTCCGACACATGGCTGTCGGCCCTCCGTTTCTTCCTTTACGTGTTTATTTTTTTCCTTTTTCTTTTTCCGAACCCTCGTGTTTTTTAAAGTCCCTTCGTCTTGTTCTCGTTTCTTTACACGTTTTGTGCCGCCGTGTAACTAGTGTCCGTTTTTTACTGTGTACACCTTTCCCCAATTTCCGTTCCCTGTAGACCTCCCCCCTCCTGATTTCTTTTTCTCCTTGGTAATTCTTTTAACCTTTTGTATACCTTAGTTTACCGCGGCCATCGTTATCACTCGACCCATCTCTCCTTTCGCCTGCTCTTTTGCGGGATTTTAGGCCTTTTTTCTTCTTGCCCCTCAGACGGTTTTTGCTCACATTCGCCCTCCTTCCGCTTTCTGCTCGTGGCGGATAAAGCAGTTGTTAGAGGTGTTCGTTTTCCCTGTCCTTTTTCCTGACCAGTTTTTCTGACCTCTTTTCTGGGGCCTAAGGCTTTCCTGCCCGTCTGCCCTCTGTTTTAGCTGTTCCCGCCCTTCCTATCCCGCTCTCTCCCTGTCTTCCCCTTTATCTTTCCCCCTTTCGTATGGCTTCCCCCTTTGACCTCTGTCGGTCTTTTTTTTTCCCCCCTAGATCGTGATTGGGACCGGGTTCTCCCTTCCTTAGACCGTTCTTTCTTTGCTCGGGCTTCCTCTTTCCCCCAACAATCCCCTTTGTTTCCGTTTCCTCCAACTTGTTACGCATTGCCTGCTGTCTCGGCCCTAGCTGGGGGCTTGGGCCTTCCTTCCTACCGATATGTCCTCTCTTTTCCCTCCGTACCTTTTGTTTTCTCTATCTTTTCTTTATGGCCGTCCCATGAGCTCTTCTGGCCCCATGAATCATGATAATCCGTCCCCACCCATGTAATTGGCGGAAGGGAGCCTCCGGATTGTTTTGTGTGTGTTGTGTCCATTAACTCTTTCAGAAACACGGTTCGCGCCGCAGGTCATTTCTTCAGAGTCCGATTTCCGCGCCATGCCCGCCCCGCTTTCCTTCTTTTCCCCTTTCACTCGATTGAATTTTCCCTCATTCTTGCTTCTTCTTGATCCATCTACTGAAAACAGCGAGACATCCGTTTTTTCCCAGCGTGTGCCCTTTTGCACCCGGTTCGCCACCCCTTATTTCCCCTGGATTCTTTGCTTCCCGCGCCCCCCCCTGCTCTTTTTCTCCCCATGATACAGCTCCCCCCGAAATGCTCTTGCCTGGCGTCGATTGAAGTTTCATAGGGACGCCTGCCACCGTCAGCCCTTTCCTCCCTGGTTGCCGCCGTTGCTCCTCTTTTTTTCAAGAGATGAAGTGTCATTTCCCCTTTTTTTTTCCCGTCCTTAGGCTTTCACTTTCCCTCAATTCCCGTCCTTCCAACTCCCCTCATTCCGGTGAGGCCCTCCAGCGTACATGTTTTGCCCTGTGGGAATCGTCTTTTTGTTTTCGATCTCCCTTCCCTCCTGACGGTCAAATTTTTTTTGGTTCTTGGTTTGTTTTTTTTGTGGTTGGTTCTGCGACCACCTTCCTCGTCCCTTCCCTACCTTGGCCTCCCGATGTTCCAACCCCTTTTCCTGATGGACCAACCCAACCTCTTCCCCATGAAGTCCTTTTCTCTTGGATATTTTCGTCCCCGACAAGGGGCACCATTGAACCCTCTCAATTCCTTCTTCAGGGCCACTTTCAGTGCCCAAACCCCGAAGCGGGGCCTAATTCCCCCATTCCGACAGTACCCCTCCTCTTCTTTTTCTCTCTTTGCCACCGTGCACGTTTACCCCTTTTTTAGGCTCGACCCTTTTCCTTCATTCAGGCACGGAAGCCTTTTTACTGCCCTTGGATTCCGCCTCTTGCTTTTTTCCGACGCCACTGCATCCCCCGCTTCCCCCCTTTCGACAGAGCATCCATTTGTCTGAGACACCCTTCTTGCCCGTTCCTCCTCTTTCCCCCCTCTCCTTTTTTGCTCTCTGGTCTGCGCAGGGGGCCAGCTTTACTCTTCTTTTGAACGGCAATGAGCCGCTTTTGACCCTCTTTTCACTTTTGTGAATCACTTTTTTTTTCGACCGCTGTTTTCTCCCCCGTCCCTCTTGTACCGCTTTTTTTCTCTATCCTTTAGTCCCTTCTCCTGAGTCGATCATGGCTGCTTTCCTATTTTACGACGACTTTGCAGATTTTCTTCTCTTTTCCCCACCCAAGAATTCCCCCCTTTGAGGAGCCACGATATCAACCTTTCTTTTTTCTCGAGTCCCTAGTCGCTTTTTTCCCTCGTTTGGCAGTTGGCCGGATTGTTCGGTGCCTTTTACACTTTTTTGGCTTATGTGGTTCTCCCTTTTCCTTTTAGATGCTTTCCTCTTCCTGAAACGTTTCTCATCCCAACACGGCTCCCTTTCTTTTCCCCCTTCAATTTTCTTTTATTTTACTGCCGGTATCCGGGATACGATGATCGCTGGGCTTCTTTTAGGCCAGTGATTATACCTTCCCCCAGACCAATAAGTATTGTTTTTTCTTTTTGATATCCACTTTTTTCCCTATCTAGGCCCCCTTTCTCTCCGAGTAGGTCCCTATGTATCCCCCCCCTAACCCACATACCGCTTTTTTGGACCTCTGTCCCTTTCTTTCTTTGGGTGTCTCTTTCCCCCCGGTTCCCTTTTTCCTGAGTCCCCGTCACCGTTTTTTCCCCACCACTCAGTATTTTTTGGAGAGTCTTGGTCCGCCCTTCCGCGAAGTGCGGCCCCTTCCTCAAACGTCTGCACGTCTTTTTTCCCCTTCCCGCAGCGTTGTTTGCATTGTTCTTTTTTTTCATTTCCTTCGGCGCTCTTTGGTATGTAAAGGTGAACTCCCCTTCTTATCGATTTGAGATCGCCCCCGTCTCTTTTTCTCCCAATCCGTCTTTTTCGCCTGTGTTCCAACCCAGCGTTCTGACGTGTTTGACTTTGATTCGCACTCCAAGCGTTCCAGAACGTATTTTGCCAATCTCTTCCCCCTTCAAGTCATCCCTTTCCCTGCGTCCCCCGGCGGCTTTGGGTCGCTCCCTAAGCTTCCACCCAGTTCAGTTACGTCCTTTTGAGTGCAGTTTTTTCCAGCCAACTCTCTGCGTACTTTCCTTTTTTTTTCCCCCCTGAAGGTCGTTTCTTTCCCTTCCTTTCTTACAAGCTGCTTTTTTATCCCCTGTCTCCTGGTCGTTTTGAGCGGACTCGCCCGCTGCAAGGTTGCCCCTTTCCCTTGGGGGTTCCTTGTCTCTTCCTTTGCCCCGGAGGGTTCTTTTTTCAATGATCTTCTGTGCCGGATGTTAAATTCCTTTTTCATTTGACTCAGCGAGTTCACTCTTTGGCCTTTTTGGGGTGATAACCTGGTGATCCGTCCCCCCCCCCCTTCCCTTTAGGCCTTTTTTTTCGAATTTTTCCCTCGCCACGACGCGGGTGGAACCTCCATTCCCTCCGTGTCGTTTCCCTTGCGGAGACGGTGCGTTCGCTGCCGACGCTTTTTTTTTTTTTTGCCTTCTTTCCCTTCTTTTCTCTAGTGTGCCGTCCTTCCCACTAGGGCAACATTTAACGAGATGTGATCCTTCCCCCGCACTTGATTTTTGTTTGAAGAAGCGTTCATTAACTCACTTCCCAACAAGAGGTTTCCATCCCCTTTATCTTTAGGCCCACCGGTTGCGCGACTTTTCTTGCTTCATCGGCGCGTGAAGTGGTTTCTTTCCGGCCCTAGCTCGGCGCGTTCCCTTCTTCCCTCCTTTTAATTTGTTTTGGACTCTCTCTTTTCCCCAGATCCGGACCAGCTCTTGGTCGCTCTGTGGCCGTAATGTACAAGAATCTTTTCCGTTGGAGAAACTTTTTTTCTTTGAACTCGGCTTTTTTTTTGATCGTTGTGGTCTGAGGTTTTTTTTCGATTCTCTTCCAAGTTCTCGCAGATATTCGATTAAGTGTCAGGTTTCCTTTCTTCCTTTGGGTACTTGGACGTTATTTTTTTTCTTTTTTTCTCGGTCTTCCTTTGAAGAAACTGTTCTTGACTTTTTCGACGTGTCCCGATCCTTGGGAGGATGTGAATTCCCAATCAATACAGGTTTGGGGTCGTTTTGGTGCCCGCCATTTCCCTGCCCCTTTTCTCCTCTTCTCGTTCCGCCCTTTTCTGGGTCCTTCGCCTCTATTTCCCCTCTTCTGTGGTTGTCTGTTATCTCGTCGGGAAGGCTTACCCCCCCACGCTTTTTGGTAGAGATGACAGCATTCATTTCCCCATTTTTCTTGATTGGAAGACCTCCTTTTCCTTATTGGGGAATTTCCCCAATTCCGCCCTTCTCTTTTCAGAGCTCCCTTTTTTTTTTCCCCCCCGATCTCGCAGACCACACTTTTTATCTGCCAACTCCCCGACTAATCCGCGCGAGTTGTACTCTCTTCTAAACCAGCTCCGTGGCCTCTTTCATCTCCCTCCCCCCCCCACCCCCTTTTTCGACCACTCGGGAATACAAGATGGAGGCCAGCACCGCGAACCCTGCTCTTTCCCCTAGTACATAATAATTGGAAGGTTTTTCCTAGTCCCTCTATATTACTTTTTTTTTGAGTCCCGCCTTTCCCTCGGACTACTCTTCCGGCATGACGCTGTCCCTTTTTGCTCCTTGTTTGATGTTGCCGTTGTTAGTAAGTCGTTACAGTTTGTGCCTCCTTCTCCTCCCCCTCACTTGTTTTGTCGCGCCTCTTTAAAATTTTTCGATTGTACGCCCCTTGCTTAGCGAGAGAAGGTCGGGCAAACCAGCGATTTTGAGTCTAGTACCCCGTCCTTACCGGACTTCCCCGACGATGCGCCCTCTTTTTTTCACGTCGTTTTCGTGCCACCCTTCCCTTCCAACCCCCCCCAAACACGGCAGAAAGATGGATTCCGCTCACTTGCCCTTTCAGTTTGCAACATATTCCCCCCCACCCTAGTAACCCTGTTAATCGCTTTCCCTCTCTTCCCTTTTACAGCCCCCCCCCCTTCAATGTCCTTTCTCAATCATCCATCGCTGGCAGGATCCGGGGACCCCAAGTTCCTTTGACATTTGCGCTTATCCAGACCCGCTTTTTTAACCCCTTCCTCAAACTTTTCTTGCAATTTCGTCCCCCTCCCCCTGATTAGCAGGAGGGCCGTAAAAGCCCCCTTGACGCAGCCAGTCTCCGCTTCTCGGGGATCCTCCAACTTCTTCCCGTTGCCCCGTCGTTTGTTTTGCCTTTCTTTTCGCGTCGCGCGTCCATTCGGTTCCCCTACCGTCGTATTCTTGGCCAACTCCCGAGCCGTTCCCCACCGCTGGGAATGGCGCCCTCAAAATTCACCCTTCCTTCCCTTTTTTCGCAGGACATCCTTTGACCTTCGTTTCCTGAATCGTATCTCTCATGAATGTTCGCGGCTTTCCCGTTGCACGCCTCCTTTTGGCCCAGATCCGGAAGTCGTCTTCCTCTTCCTTGGAGTTTGGCCTTAAGACGTTTTTGCTCCTTTCCCGTTTACATTGTTTTTTCGTTTTCCGGGGGTCAGTTCTCTTGTCCGGGGCTCGACGGTCGGTTCTTAGTCTTCACGATGTGAACCGTTGCGCGCCCCCCCTGCCGTGAGTTTTATCCCCTTTCTTGATTTGTCGGGTTAGCTGTCTGACCTAATCAGTATATCTCCTGGCCGCAGAGCTCCGTGATTCTTCTCGTTTCTCGTGTAGGTGTTGGCTACTCTTTTTCCATCCCTGGGTCCCCCCTTCTTCACCCCCCCCCCCCTTCGATCGTCTTCTTTCCGAATTCCTCGCCCAGTAAGCCCTGTGATCATTCGTTGCGCCTACTGCGCCCGTTCTGTGGTTTTTGGAACGCGGTGCTCCCGTGTTGTTTCTCGTACCCACGTTAGCCCTTTGCCGATCCCCTGTCCAATAAGGCGCAGTCGGCACATTTTCCACAGCAATTCGACGACTTCTTTTTGTCGTCCAGACCTCCTTTTTTTCTTTTGTCGCTCTCGTTCTTTTCCCCCCCCTTCCTCTTCCTTTGCCCACATAGCGGAAGTGGCGTGGCATTCCCCCCCTTCAATAGCAGCGGACTCCTGGAATCGACCCTTTCGTTCCATCCTTTCATCCCCACCCCCTGTCATTTTTCTCCTGTTCTTGCCCAGCGCGGCTTCGTGCATTATGTTTTTCGACGACTTCCCAAGCGTCTGACGGTTTTCATTTTGTCCCACCTTCCTTTAGCTATGTTTTTGTCCCCCTTTTCCTTCCCCCCTTAGCCGTGCGCTCTTACGAGTCCCCAAAATAGCGTCGCTGATGCCGTTCTATAGCCGGTTTTATAAGCCCCTACTGTTTTTCCTGAGTCTTTTTTGTTTGCGTTGTGCGGTAGTGCCTATCCCTCTCCCAGTGCTTCCCCTCCATGGCCGTGGTTCTTCCCGCTTGACTTTTGAAAAATTACTCCCTTTTCTCCTCTGACACTTGCTCCCCCCAGGTCCCCTATCCCTGGGTTTTTTTTTCCGTTATATTCAACATTTTGTTTTTGCTGGCTTAATCTCTTCCCTTTAGGGTTTCCGTTTGTGCCTTGACGCCTTTTCCAAGTGATATCTCAGCGTCATTCTCTTTCTTGAGTTTCTTGTCTGAACCAAAAGACCTTGATCCCCATACCCTTGGGGATCTGCTTTTTTTTTGTGTACGGTTGTTAAATGTTTTTTGGACCAATCTTTTGCGCTCTTCCCCTATGTGCTTTAAGTGGTTCGGTACGCGAGTTTTTTCTTACTCCCTTTTCCCCATTAAGTCCTTCCTCCCCACTATGGTTCCATTTTCACTTTTCTTTTAGCCTTCCGAACGTTTCGAATCGTTCCAACCGTTTCACGATTTCCGCATTGCCACAGCCTCCCTCCATTCCCCTGAGTTCTTGCGCTTTGCTTTGCTTTTGAAAGTCGTTCTTGCGTGATTGTTGGCGTTCCTTTTTTGAAAGTCCTTGTAAGGCTTTTTCCTCTCCCCCCTTTTTTCCGTTTTTTCTTCCGAGAATTTAGAGCAGGGGCGGTGCTGGCCCTCTAGAGTCCTGATTAACCGTTTGCACTCCTTTTTTTTTATTCTTTTTCGGCGCCCCTCTTTTGGTCCGTTTTTCGATTACTCTGCACTCTGCGATTCCGGATGTCAAACGTATGCGGCTTTGCAGGCAATGACGTGGTTCCCGTTCCTTCTTTCTTTCTCGGATTCCTCCCCTTTCTTCACTAGCCGACGTTGTCGTCTCTTTTCTTGGTTATTTGTTATTCCAGAACTTCGGCTTCCCCATTCGTCAGTTTGCATGTTGTTATACCCCCCTGTTCCCCCAATTTCTCCTCTGGTTTTTGTTTTCCCCCCCCCTTTTTCCTCCTAATCTCTCCTGTCCCCTACCGGTTTAGTTGTTTCCCAAGCCCAGAGCGCTGGCGTTTCCGTTACCGCTCCCCCTTTTTCCCCCCCCAGTCGCGCTTAATGGCCCTATTTTTTTTTTTTCTTGGTGTGGTCCTTCCACTCATCCGCGTCTCCGTCCATTTTTCTCGTTCTGGCTCTCCCCCGATCGCGTGATCAAAAAGAGACTCGCCATGTTATTCCCCCCATAAAGGACCCTCTCATCCGCCGTCTCTTTCTAGTAATTTGCCTTTTCTGATACTTCTCTTGGGGCCCCCTTAGCACAACTTCCGTTACACCTTCGGACTTTTCCTCTGGTTCCGGCTCACCGCTAACCTTTTTCTGCCAAACCTCAGTTCCTGACTTGCTTTTTTTTTAGCGAGGCACTCCTACTCATAGTGGCCCCCGGCCCCACCTCGCGCAGTCCCGCTCTTTTTCTCCCTTCGTTTTTATCGACTTGTTTATTCTTCCTGGCCTCTTTTTTCCAGTTTTAGGTCCGACATCGTCCGTAACTTCTTCACCTCCTGCTGCGTGGACGAACACTCAGCTGACCTTTTTCTTTTAAGCCCCTCCGGATCTTCTCTCTTCATCGCCAAAACCTTCCCTTCTTCTTCCCCCGTCAGCCAGGTGCGATGGCGCCGACCTTTGACCGCTTTGTTTTTTCCCAATGCTTCCCCCAAACCCCCCCCCTTTCCTCTGATAGTTCGTACCTTCCAGTTGTCTTGATATTGTCCACGAAAAGTTTCGCCACCCCCCTTCCCGATAAACTCGTCTTTCCTGGCAATTCCCCCCTTCCCAACTCCGGCCAGGTCCCCTGCTAATTACGCCGACCCTAATTGCTCCTGTTTAACCCCCCCATTTTCCCCTTATTTTTTTTGACTGATCCTCATACTTGCGGCCGTTCTTTCTCCCTTTCCCACCGGACCGACCGGGTGCACTTGATCCCGCGCTTTGGTATTCTTCTATTCCGCCCCCCTCCCCCCCTGCCGCCCACGAGGACCAGTCCGCCTTCTCCGAGCCCCCTTTTCTGAGACACCCGTGCGGACAGTCAATCCGCTTTCCCGATTACGTTTCCTGTCGTTTTTTCCCCTTGTCTTCGACGCGATTTTTTCCCCTTCTCTTTGAATCTTTTGCCCCCCACCGCCCTGAACGCTTGGTCCATTTTCGAATTTCCAAAATGCTTTGAATCGCCACGCTTTTTTTTTCTTTTCCCAGTCTGATTTGCTTTTTTCTTTTCCACCTCGCGATCGAATGTCGATCGTTTTTCCACTTTTTCCCCATGTGGCAGATCTCCCACATGGGACGGTTTCCCCTTCTATACCTTTTTTTCCCCACTGCTCACCTCTGTTTTAGTTTGTTGCCCTCTCACTAGCGTTGTTTCCATTGGCTTTATCTTGCGGTGGGTTTTTTTTTTTCCACCTACTATCGCTTTTCTCTTTTTATGATTGTGGTTTGCGACCGGTTCGTTCCCCGAGACGAGACCAGCGCCGACCCCCAGCACCAACTTCCTTCCTTTATTCGGATTTTATTTTGAGCTATCTGTCTTCCTCCTTTTCTAGATTGACCTCTGATCTTGTCTATTTTTACCCTCCGGTTTGTGAGCTTTCCTCTGGCAATGCGTGCCCTTTTGCTGGCTCAGACCCTAAGTTTTCCCCCTCCCCCTTGATGTGTCCCATTTTCCGTTTCTCCTTTTGGCGCTCCAACCGGTTCACGTTGCTCTGTGTTCTCCCCCCCTTCCAGTGTTCCCCCCCGAGCATTGCGTTGAGTGACCTGGTCCCATCCCTTTCCTCTCAAGTCGGCTGTCACCGCAACGCCTACAGTTGTGCCCCTCTGGCCTCCGCCTTTTTTCCGCTTTGTTCTTTTCTTTCCTCCCCATTTTGGCTAGTATGTCTGCGGAGTGCTTTCCCCAAAACTTGTTCCCGATCTTTTTGATCTCATTCTCGCGATTCTCATCGCGGTTCACCGTTTTTTTTTCTTCCTTTAAAAGGTTTTCCGTTATTTTTTTTCTTTCCCATTCCCCCCCACGTCCCTTTACCACTTCCGTTTTTCTTCTTTTCAGCCCCGACTCGCCGAATTCAGGCCCCCTTTTCGTCCTTTTTGGGCAGCTACGTTGGCATACAGCTTGAGACTCCAAAGTTCCCGAGTCACTCCCTTTTCTCTCCCTTGCCTCCTCGGCCTTTCCTGATTGCGGCCGGGGGCCCCAATATTTCCTGATCATCCTCCCCCCGACGCTTTTTGAACCTTCAGATCCCGGTTCTGCCTTTGCTTTTGACGACCCCTCCCCCTGGTTGGCTTTTTTCGCCATGCTGTTCACTTTTGGGGTTCCCCGTCTCCACCTGATTTTTTGGGCTCTTTTCTGGAACATATTCTGGTCCTTTGCACGGCCTGAAAATGTCTGATCATGCCCTGTTTATTGGTTTCTTTTTCTCCCCCAATAACGACAGGGCCCTTTCCGGCCCATCGTCGGACATGTTTCTTTGGCAGGCAATTTTCGAAGACGCGTTTTTTGGAATCTTTTCGTTCCCCCTTAAGTAGGCTCCCCTTTTTTTTTGCCGACTCTCGCCGTCGGAGCATCTCTGAATCCTGCAGAATTTCTCCCGTTAACCTTTCTCCCCCTTTTTCAATCTCTGCTCCTTCCTGATTTGGTTTCCAGCCACTTGTTCTACGGGCACGTCTTTTAGCCAGTACTGTGCCGACTCGTTCTCTATTTCCCCGACCTTTCTGTCCGGTGATTTCGTTTGTTTCTTAGCTGTGACCTTGATTTGAGGGGCCTCCTTGCATAGCCCCCCCTCTCGGTTGTTCCCGATACTTCGCATCCTATTTTGATGATGGGTTCTAGCATGTGGCGGAGACGCAGGGTCGCTTTTCTTTTAAACTTTCACTCTTGCCCTTGTGTCTTCCTTTGCCTAACTCCTTTTGGTGGTGCGTGCTCGGGTTATCGCGATCTTGGTTTTTTTCTTTACACGTCTCCCTGCCTCCGAGGCTTTGTTGCCATTTTTCGGTTTGTTAGCATCATGTTGCTTTTTTTGTCTTTTGCTCTGAGCTTTTGTTACACGGTGTGAGGGGCCTTTCAGTGTCGGAGGGGCTTGCTTCCCAACATCTCTCGGTCTTGTTCTGCCTGTGTCCTCGACTATTTCGCATTGTGCGTCTCTCCCGGTCGCCATCGCGCTCTTCCCGCCGAATCACTCTCTGTCCGTGTTGTTGTTGTCCGTCTGAGATTCACTTTTTTCTGGCCAGTCCCTTTGGCCCGTCCTCTCACTCCTGCGTACCCCTTGCTTTTTTTTTTTTCTTCCCACGTTTGCCTCACCAGGTTTCGGGGCTTCACCCCGTTCATCGCTGTCCGAAGCTCTTCACTTACTTTCTCGCGTTCCGCCCCCCCCCGCCCGCGTTCCCATTGCTTCCTTTTTCCCCCCCCTCCGAAACGCTGACCACTCATGATGCATCTGTGATCACGAGTCGGCAACAGCGACCGCCTTTTTTTTTTAGGAATTCCCCTATTCTTGCCTAGTTTCGTGCCTTCTGGAACTCCCGCTTGATCGACTTGGCCATCCACCCCGCACGCTGCTGCCTCTTGACTCTCGGCATCATCAAGGCCCGTTACTCACGCTTTTTGACCGCGGACGCATAATGTGCTTTTTCCGGACTGTCTCCCCCTGTGTCCTGTTCCTACTCCATGCAGTCCGCCAGGGTCGGGTCTTTTAGGCTCCTTTCTTCAAGCTTTGACTGTCCTTATGTGAGGTCGGCGCTGGTTGCACGTGACGTGTCTTCTAATCATGTTCCCTCCCTTCTCTCCCTCCCCCCCACTTCTTGCGTTTTTTATTAGCCCCACTTTTACCTTTTTTTAACGCTTCCCGAGTGGACGCCGTCAGGAAGGATGCGTTACCGTAGTCCAGATCTGAGTTTCATTCCCCCCCTGAGACCTAGCCCGACACTCCCTCCTTAACTCTTTTTGTTGAGCTATATTCCCCTTTAGTTCTGTCTACAGCATATGCAACCACTCCCTTCCGTTCAGTGTAGTTGAGAGTCATCAAGGATCTTGAGATATATTCTCCCCCCCCCCCCACCCACTCAACTCCACTCGGACAAACAAAACTTGTTTTACGCTGCTTATTTTTTGTTATTCGCTTGTTCTGTTTCCCTTAAGTAGATTTCTTTTGTTTCCCAAACGGGCTTTCCTTTCCTATTCCTCACCTTTAAACCCTTTTTTTCTGACACCACCGTCCCGTAATACTCGTGTCCCGATTTCAATGAGTGTAAGTGAACCTCGAGGCCCTTTTTTTACCCCCTGTCAATTCCACCCCTCCTCCCCTTTTCCCCCTTCTCTTCAGGTCCCCCAAGGTACGTTGACCATTTTTTGTTTTCCAATCCCCCCGTTCCTTATACTTTAAGTCAACGTTCTAGTCTCCGGTCCGACAGGCACCTCCTTTCCGCCTTTGTAGTACGTGCCTCTTTCCGAGACCTTTGCCGTGTCAACTAGGCGCATCCTGCCTTCAGTATTCCCTGCAATCATTGCCACGGACTCGGCCGATTTTTGTGCTTTTTTATTTCCTCCCGGGTCGGTCTCGTTCCCTCTTCTGCTGATCTCTTCCAAGCGTTCTGGACATTGGAGAATGGCTCTAAATAATGTACTCGCAGCTTTTTTTGACTAAATTCCCTGTGCGTATTTTAGTACTTCCTGCTTCATGAAAGGTGATTCGTATGGCTTTAGTTTCTAATGTCCGCTATTTATTAGTTCGCCGAATGGCCTTCCCGGACTCTTACATGCGTGGATTTCCTGATACCTAAGTGTGCTTTTTTGACAGGGTTGACGGGACTTGCCTTGCTGCGATTTAAATTTTTCTCCTCCCGTTTGATGGTTCTTCGTGAGCAGAGCCACGTTTTTCATTGTCTTCCTACCACCCCTTCTCCACATTTACAGCTACCTGTTTTTTCTGGCGTGAATCGGGAGACGATTCGCATGGCCGCGAGACGTTACCTACTTATTTGTTTTTGGCGAGATGATACTCCCCAGTTTTCGGGCTCTTCAATCGTGACAGTCGGCTCACGATTCTAATAGATATCATTCTTAATCCCACTACCTCCCTTTGTTGGATGTAGCATGGGTTCACAATTTTTTTCTAGACCCCGGTCACTCATGTTTGTGCGTCTCACGTGACATTCTGAACAAAATCCTGCGCCGCATCTCCTCCCGCTTTAGCGGCCATATGTCCTGTCAAGCGTCTGACTTCGGGCGACCGCTCTCCTCTTGTTTTTTCTCTGCACTTCCCACTCCCCCTTGTTTTTTTTTCGAGTTTGGTTTGGTCAGCAATACGCATAAATCGCGGAATGGAGTGGACGAACTCCCCTCGTTCCGTTCACGACATCTTCCTTATTTGCGTTTTAAATACGTTTCACGCTTTGTCTTGGCGAACCACGTCGCATTCCGACTTTGATTCGCCCCAACTCCAAAGCGTTCCCCCCTCGGATGGCTCGCCTCCTTTTCTCTTTCCACGCAGTTGGTCCGTCGCATCACGGTCCCGCGGGTCCCACCGGACTTGCGCCGTTCCCTTTTCACGACTTTCTATCCCGATTTCCGTGCCTTTTCCTGCGTTGCCCCCGTTGCGGTTGGGCGGCATCTCGTTTTCCACCCGCTGACTTTTTCCGACAATTCTTACTGGTTGCTTTTTTTTCTTGCCCGGTGACTAAGTGAAGTTTTTTTGTACCCCTTCTTTTTTCGTGAAACTGACTTTCATGTGTTAGTTGAAGGGACGCCCCACAGTATACTTGCGCCCGCACCACTTTGTGGTAAGCGAAGTTCCCTGAGGTCTCCTGGCCTTATTTTGTGGCACCATCGTATTACGTTGTGAACAGGGGTATTAGAGTCCATGGACACATGGTTCACTGACTTCATTCCCTACCCCCCCTCCCCATATTGACCGGAGGTGTGCCAACATTTTCAGCGGAGTTTGGTTAATTCCGAGCGCCAACTTAAATGGCCTTTGATCTTCTAGTGGAGCTTACTGACGTTTTGTTTGGCGTTGTGAACTTGAGGCGAGAGCGACCATGTGTAACCTTTCTTACGCCCGTCGTTGCAGTTTACGTGGTTTCGCCGCATTGCTTTTGCATCGAGTTTTCTCGCCCTCCCATCCGGTTCAACTTTTCCCGCTGAGTTTCACAGCCTCCCCTGTGCGGTTTTGAAGACGGTTCCCCCCTGACCTCCTTCCCGTCATCAACTATTAGCGCCCAGAACTCATTAGTTGGCTGACCCCGAGGCTCCGCGGCGCGATTTTTTTTTTGCCCACGTTGGGTGTCCTTTTTCCTTCCCCCTGTTCTGGTCGCTCCCATACACGACCTCATTTTTCATTTCGCGTAGTTCACCTGCGTACATCTATCTTTTTTTCTCTTGTCCCCTTTTTGCTTTCCCTTAGCCGCCTTTC
>Ga0179593_1484388_pt1 | contig 15816 bp, 16 predicted proteins | sample CZODoug2_1_08_16_FD_185931 | JGI IMG/M metagenome (GOLD analysis project Ga0179593, IMG submission 185931) | Vadose zone soil fungal communities from Angelo Coast Range Reserve, California, USA - CZODoug2_1_08_16fungal (PacBio error correction) | ecosystem: Environmental > Terrestrial > Soil >... | reverse complement strand
CTCTCGGCCTAGTTATCTTTTGGGTCACCTTTCCCTGCTTTGCCCTCAATTGAAAGTACAACCTTATCTATGCAACACTTCCCTTTCACACGTCTCTCTGCGGAGTGTTTATTGCGGCTGCTTTCCGCATTCTTTGAATCGAATTTTACTCTACAATGTTCGTGCTTTTTTCAATTGTCCCCCCTTTTGCTCTTTTCCCTCTTTGCTGGGCAACTTTTTTTGTTCGAGTGCTGAAATAGGAGAACTTTGCGCTCGGTTTTCCTTTCATGTTTTCATTGACCCCTCCTCGATTTAATGCAATAGAAGAAGATATGCGCGTAATAGCTAAGTAAGAACTTTTCTCCTTTCCATGCATTTCTTTTGATTGGCTTTTTTTTGCTTTGACCTCGAGTAGTTACTTTCGTTGGTCTGTATTCCTTCTCCTTTCATTGGTCTGTTCTTTCCTTTTTCCCTGTGTCGGTAGACTTCTCCTTTGGGGGATCGCGGCATGGTGTTTTTACTGTCGATCGGGCGTCTCATCGTGGGACAGTAGGCGATTGTCTCACCAGCATTTCTTCCCTGATCCGACGTTTTTGTTTTCCTTTTCTTTTGCCTTGACAGCGTCTGCAGCGAAGAAACTCTCTTCGTCATTGAGCGTCCCCCGGCGCCCCTTTTTCTGCCCCTTCGGAGCTACTCGTTGAATGGAAGGTGATAAGATATAATGTATTGCTTTCCCCCGTGTCGATCGAGTTCTTTTCTTCCCAGGCTCCCCCGACTCGGGGGGAATTTCGTCTCCCTGCGGTTTCAATGAGCCCAACTTCTTTTTGGGTTTGACTTGGGAATCCTGGCGGCCTTCTTGTCGTTCCCCTAAACGGCGTCTCCCGAGGGTACCCTTCACTTTGTTATCGCCCTGCGCTAGTTTTTTCCCCCCCGGCACTAAGACCTGTACGGCGGAGTGAGAACTTTAGGGTAAGTAACGCGGCTCATCTTCTCGCTTGCAGCTGCTTCTTTTCTCCGGTCGAGGTCTAGTAATTCAAGCTTTCAGTGCTCGCGGTCTTTGAAGATCGGAGAGCCATATGCAGCCGGGTTCTTTTTGTCCATGTTTTTTTTTTTTTTTTTTTTTTTTTTTTTATTTTTTTTTTTTTTTTTTTTTTTTTTTTTTCTATTTTCTTTTCTTTTTTTTTTTTTTGACAAATCCGCTCCTCTCCTCCCTCCCATTCGCAGCGAGCTTCTTCCCATTACGTTTGCCTCCTTGAATCTAATGGTCAGAATGCCGAGGATGATCGCCGTCCTATGGGTCTCCCCCCCTTAATTTGCATCCGTCAACTTTGTCAGATACGTGCCTATGGTTTATGTTTTCGAGAACTCCGGCAGCTCCAAACGCGATCTGCTTACGCTTCCTGTTTCGCGGTTTTCTCTCCGTGCCTATGCGATGCGAGAATAGTAGCTTTTTAGACGTTTCCTGATTCATTCTCATCTTCCCTTTTCGTCCTATTAGCCTTGCTCCCTTTCACACAACTTAGGCCATTGTTTTCCACTCGACTCCCATTTTGTTCCTCTACAAGTGTGCGCTATCGCTGATATAGTTCTTAGTGGCCGCTGTAGATCCGCTTACTTCTTCCATTGATTCTCTCCATCACTTTTGCGTTAGTGCCGGGGTTTCACCTGCCTTCGCGCCTTATTTTATTTTTTCCCCGCGCGCAAGCCTCGCACATCTCTTCTTCTTCCTTTGAAGCCGCCTCTTACCGACGACCCCCCTGTGCGAGATGGCACCTCCCTGCTCCTTCCTCCTATCTATGTTGATTCCCCTCCGCCATTTTGACAAACTTCCTCCTCCAGACTTTTCCGGTTTGTCTAGACGCATCGCTGCCATCTTGCAACTTTGTTTTACCCAACTACTTTGCTTACTTCGTATCCGTTTGGTCAAGACCCGTGCGGGCTTTCGGTCCCCTTTCCCTCGTCTTCCCCCTTGATTTTCTCTCTTCCTGGCCGCCTGGGCCCGCTTTTGTTGCATGATTCCGTCCGTTCCCTTCACCCATGCGGTTCGGCGGTCAGCCCTGTCGCCTTTCAAGGGTCTTGCCGGGGGCCTCCTTACCCGCAGTAATCGCTCCCTTCTTTCTTTTCCCCCTCCCCGTTGTATCTCTTTAATTTCGACTGCGGTGAGCGCCATCGCGCATTGCGAATTTAGTCTTTGATGTCGCGTTCCGCCGAGATGTGATTACACGTTCCATCCCTTTGTGACCACCCGCTCCCCGCGTCCACCCCAAATTTTAGGGCGAGCGCCCTGATTCAAGTCTTAGTCCGTCTCTGTAGGGCTCTGACCGTCCGCCGCAAATGGCTTGACGCTCTGTTTCCATTCCCTGCCAATGATTTGTAGCACTTTGCCCGTCGGGTTCACGAGCGTCGAGGTTGACCACGTCCTGCGGTCGCGGACTTGGTCGTTTCCTTCTTCTCTTCCCCACTTATTCTCCCGACTCGGGTTGGGGCCCTACCTACCCCGTAGCGAAGCTGCTCCCCCTATTTCCATTCAACGTAGACCCTTTGTCGCGGCTGCTTTTGACAGCGTCCCTCGTCGTTCCTCGTCGTTGCGGATTTGTGTTTGACCAATATCAGGCAGCCTCGACGTGAGGTTTAACTGCCTTCGATCGCCTGTCTCTCCTGGCGTCTAGTTCCCAGGTTTCCTTGCTTTTCTTGCGAACCTTTCGCGCCAGCGGATTTTCTGCTCAGCCGATCGGGCCCATCACTGTGATCAAAATCGGCGCCTTCACAATTTTCCACCTCCTTTCTCTCCTCTTTCAACGTCGATTACTCCTATCTGAAATGGGTATGAAGATTAGTTTTTCTTGGGCAGCCTCCGTTCTCCTCAGTCCGGAGTTTGAGGCTTGAGGACCTTCTAAGGAAAATCACATTCCCCCGTATCGCCCTACTTTTTTTCTTCTTTGGACACATCCTGTCTTGACAACTTGGACTTCTGAGCGACGATTTCCCTTGATACCTCTACTGATCCCTTCCACCCATAGGCCCCTTTTTTAAAGCTGTGAGAGACGACGTTTGTTTCATTTGAGTCTTTTTGGGAGTGTCCAACCCCCCCTCCACTAACCTTTCCGCCTCGTTTGCCTAGTTTTTCGCGTTTCGCTTCTCCGGACCCTCTTTTGCATGCCGTCACCGCTTTTTTTTTTCTGCTGCGGCCCGTGGACCCCATCTTCAAGAGTTAGGTCCAGGAGCTCCCTCTTCTTCTTCCCAGCCGGCGTTCTCCTCCCACTTCCCTGCCCTGAGTGCGTGCCCCACGACCTAGGTCTTTAGTGCGCCCCTCCACAGGTTTTTCTTGTACCCAGTCTTTTTCCGTTGCGTCGCTCTCAGTCGGTCGCTCATCATTGTCTTCCCCCCAGCCCGATCCCCCTTCATTGCTCGTTTTCTGCGCCGCTGTACGTCTTGGTCTCATGGTCAGCAACTGAACCTTCTCGACACCTCGTCAGCTCTTCTGATCAAGTCCCTGACCACTGGTCCGGCTCCTGCCTGCCCTTCCTCCCCCTTTCCCCTTTTACTTCAATTTTTTCCGCTAACCTTCGGGTTGCGGCGGCAGCTCTCCTACCCATGCCAGTCTTTTAAAGAACCTCCCTCGGCCGTTAAGGCAGAACTACATGCCACTGGCGTTGAATCGCAGTTTTCTGGCCAATGATGGCACCGTCCCTCATTTCCACTCCACAAGCAAACGCACGTCATTGTAGAAAGCGGGCTTCCCACTCCCGTTTTCCCTTTCTCCAGAAATGTCCATGATCACAGGCCCCTCTCGAAAAATAAATTCCACGCGAGCTCATCCCCCCCCCAAGTGATGTCGCCGACTTTTTTTCAAGGATACAACCCTTTTCGGACCTTTTTCTACCCGCTCCCTACTCGTCTTTTCTCTGGAGGTGCTTAACAAGTTCAGACTTTTTAAATCTCATATGTTACCCTCCTTTCTCCACTCGGGTGTTCCCTTCCTTTTGTATCGAAGAACGTGCACAAAAAAGATGCCGTATCCAAAAGATTTTCTTTTTTTTTTTCCGCAAGGCTCCCTTGAATGAAATACGGATTCCAGGCGTCACCGTAAGGCCGATTTTGACATCCTAATCCCCTTCCTGCCCGTAATCCCTGCTGTTCAATTTCGAATTACTTACGTGTCTCTCTGAGGTATTGTGTCTCTTTTCGTCTTTTGGCATTCCATCATTTTTCTTCCGTATAAAAATGTTTGACCTCCATATTTCCTTCGATTTGTTTTTTTCTAGAGATTCCTTCTTTTTGGAGGAAAGGTCCTGCATATTTTGAAATGTTTGCCGATTCCGACAAATGAAAGTAAAAAGACCTATCTGCCCTTTTGCCGACTTTTTCCTTCCCCCCGCCCCCCTCCCCCCCCCCCCCCCCCCCCCCTCTCCACCCCCGCCCCCCCCCCCCCTCCCCCCCCCCCCCCCCCCCCTCCGACCCCCCGCCCCCCCCCCCCCCCTCCCCCCCCCCCCCCCCCCCCCCCCCATTTCTCCCCCCCCCCCCCCCCCCCCCCCCGCCCCCCCCTCCCCTCCCCCCCCCTCCCCCCGCCCCCCCCCCCCCCCCCCCCCCCCCCCCCCCCCACCCCCCCCCCCCCCCCCCCCCCCCCCCCCCCCCCCCCCCCCCCCCCCCCCCCCCCCCCCCCCCCCACACCCCCCCCTATGATCTCGCTAGTTTTGATTGCGTCTGCTTTCCTTTCTGTTCTGTTCGTCTTTCCTGAATGGCAGTGATCAAATTGCAAAAGGGGTTAATTTTGTCCAGCTTGTTTGATTTTCCTTCCTTCTTTTCGGCCACTGTTTTTTACCCCATCTTGGTCCCGCTTTTGCAGTTTGTTCGAGTATTTCGTACCCCGTTACCCCCCCCCCCGCGTCCCTTCGGCCGCAGATACCTCCTATTAGTGTGTTGCGACTAGACTTCGACAGCGTTTCTCCCCCCAGTCACCAAGGCGATTCTCTTGGCTTTTTTGGCTTTGAAGCAGAGTTTACTTTGATCTGGTTTTTCCTTGCATTTATTGTTGCTTTTTTCTTTTTTGCCCCGATGTTGTTAGCGATCTGTGGAAGGGGGGTCTGATCGTGGCCGCTTTGTGTATCTTCGTCTGCTTTCTTTAGTTTCAGTCTCTACTAACGACCTTTTCTTCTTCCTTGGAAAAGAGAAGAGGGTTGCAGTTCTTGCTTCCCCCTCATGATCCGTATAGTCCTCCCCCGCAGCACGTAATTCGCTGCGTGCTATTGTTTGCTTCCGGCAACTTGTAACTTTTTTTCAACTTTACTCCTTCTCGCCTCGAGTTTTTTATCCTCCCCTTTCTTTCGGTGTCTTGAGGACGCTTTCTTTTTTCCCCAGTCTCCCAGTAAGAGTGTGCGATGATTCCAAACGCGGAGCCCACGCGACAACTTTCACGGGTTTTTTTGCCGCTCTTGTTAATGGAATTCCCCTATGGTCCCTTCCCATTCCTTTGATGTCTCACCCTCCTGTCCTTCCCTTACGCCGAATTGGGTTCCAGAAAACCGTTTTGTTATATACTCCCTGCGCGCGGTCTTGTTTTACCGGCCACTGTCGTTTGGTCGTCGGCGGCCCCTGATTTCTTTTTCTCTCTCCGCTTTCGTCTCTGTCTCCCCTTCTTGGTACCCAGCTGCGGCTCGGGCGCTTTGGTGAGTCCCCTTGAATAGCTTGGTCTCGGAAGGCTTTCTCTCGGCCCCTTATCCCCCCCTGCTTCCTTGATTATAGTCGACCTCCCTGATGGTCTCTTGACCTTTTTGGTCTTCGGTGTCGTTCTCTTGACCATCGCGGCCCTTCCGATTTGATTTCCAACTCAGCGATTCGACAGTTCCAAATTTTTCCTGTCCGCTATTTTGAAGACCATTTGAGGATTCCCGCTCGTCTGCCTTTTGCTCATTTTGCTCTCATGAATGGCATACGACGAAGCACCACACCTCGGCGATTTCCTTTCGCCTTTTTTTCTGTTCCCCGGGTTCTTGTCCTGCGCCAAATACCGACCTCTCACTGCCCTGGAATTTCCCCCCCCCCCCCAAACGTGAATATATAGCCGACACTTGAGCATTTTAGTCGCTTTTCGTTCTGAGTGTTAGGCATTATGAGTGAGTTAAGGCGCTGATGGTAGATTCCCCCACTTAGCTGATAGCTCTAAGCGCCCTCTTTTTTTTTTGTCTCTACTTGAGAAGATTTCCTCCTGGTTTCGGTTTCCCTCCCCGTTGTTCGTCCGTACGCGACTTCTCGCCGCCTCTTTCTCGAGATAATTTCCCTTTGCTCTAGCTGCCGTTCATTCACCATCCAACTTCTTCGCCCGACGCACCACCGTTTTGGTTCTCTTTTTTTGATGTCGCACTAAGAGAAACCTCCTCTGCCCCCCCATTGTTGTCCTTTTGAAGCAATCGGGATTAGAGCGTACTCCCGATCCCCGTGCGCGAGGCACCCACACACTGCGCTAGTTTAGTCCGAGGGCTCCCTTCCCTAGCGCAGCGTCCGATGTCCCCAGGCCCTCTCTCCGCCTTATTTGCATGCATAGTTCGCACTCCTTTACTAATTTCCCCAATCTTTTTTTTCTGGCCATGTCGAGCCCCTCCTTGGTAAACCCCTCGGCTTCGTAGTCCGGAGCCCGTCCCGCGACGCTCTCACCTCTTCTTTCTCGCGGCGCTGTCTTCGCCGCAAATATTGGGCAGCGTTTGCTCTGTTGTCCCACAAGCTTTCCGTTACCCATTCGCGGGCTTCCCCCCCTTCAGGACCATTCTTGCCTTCTGCTCTGGCCCCTGCGCCGGGAGGCCCTATCCTAGTCCGAAGCATATCACTCTTTAACCCCTTTTTTTGTTCTAGAGATCGCATTCTACTTCCCCCGGATGGCCCTGTTATTGCCCCCATCCTGTTTTCATGTACGTGTTTTAGGCCCGGCTTTAGGTTATTTGAACCTCTCCGCCTTCTTTACCTCTCCACCTCCAGACTTGCGGAGAGCTTGACGCCCTCCGATACCCCCTCCCGAGTTTATCTTTTTCCCAGCAATCTATTTTCAAACTGTTCCTGATACCACTCGTTAGATCTATATGCTCTACATGTACCTCTTCCGGACAGTATTTTGGCTTAACTTTACCTTCCTGTAGGCAAATGAATTCTTTGTGCATCCCCTTTTCCTGATTGGGTAATATGTCGTGACTCTGGCCTTTTGCACTCCATCTGTATTCTGAATATTTGGTCACTCGTAGGGCCTAGAGCCCCGAGGGAGGCTTTTGGCTCCCGCCCTGCTCAGATTCCCATCAAAAGAACCAGTCGCCGAGAGATCTTTCGAGGCTTCTTCTCGTGTCCTCTTTTTTTTAACTGTGCGTAGCGCTAGACGATCGGTCTCTTTTTTTTTGCCCTAGCTTGATACGCTCCCCTGTTTTTTACCTAATCTCGTTTCCGTACCGCGCGTCTTCTTCGACCTTACAGGGCTTAACGTCTCCCCGATACCTGTATCGCTCCATCGTCCTTTTCTTGTCCGGCCCTTCTGAGAAGACAGAATTTTTTCTTTGTTTTCATCCCCTCGGAGACACAATATCCCTTTTCCTGGGCAACTTTTTCTTAGAATCACCCTTCAGACACGTGATCTAGCATTGCCTAGTTGTTCCGATCTATGCTTCCCGTCGTCTCATGCCGGGGTTTCCCTATTCCCGTAGGTGTATTGGCGCTGGCTAGGCACTTATAAGGCCTCCCCATACGGCCCGTACCATCAGTCCTCTGTTGTGATTTTGGTTTCAAGTCATCGGCTGAAGCCCCTCCTCCCTGCTACTCCCGCTTTGAGCCTCCGATGACTTCCCATCTTCCTGTGTCCCGTTCCTTTTCCGCCCGCGTCGCCTTCTTCCTTTCGTAATAGGTCCTCGTCTTTCGTCGACCAGCCGGACGAAGCAATCCTCCCCGCCCTGCGTGCCATAGCCGCCATGCTCTTCTGTTCTCTGCAGCCGCGTTTCCTTCAGTTGAAAGCGTGCATTTTCCTGCCTCCCCTCCCCCCGCTTCCCTGTCTCGGACTGCGGCCGCCCGCCTCGTCCCCTCTTGAGGAGAGCCGCTTCTCGTCGTCCTCCCCTCACTGGCCCTTCTCCCCGCTCCCGCCGTTCTCCAGGTCTTTTTTCTTTTTTGTTGAGCCCCAAGCGACCCTCAGCATAGTAGCAAGCCGACACCGGTGTCCGACCACGAGTCGGTTTCCCCTTTTTAGGTGAGTTCAAGAATTCGTCAATAGGGATTCCCAATACGACTTCCACCCCCCCTTTTTCCCCCCCTGTTTCGCTCGCCCGTACCTCCCTTGAGAAAAATTTTTTGGTTTCTTGGTTCCTCCACTCACGCCCCCTGCGCTCGCCCACCTCCTCAATCAACCTTTCTCGATCTTTCCCTAAAATGTCATTTTTTTTTTCCTCTGCTTGATAAGGATTCGCACCTTTCTGGACTTTTTTCCCCCCCCCCTTCTTTCCCATCTGTTTGCGGATTTAGTGGAATACGCGGATCTGTCACATACTGCCAGCCCCTCTGAAAGCCTATTTTAGGGGACCATCCTCTTGGCTTTGACATTCTCCTTCCCCTGATTTCACTGCTGGAGAGTTATCACACCTGACGCCCTCAGAACCCCCCTTAGATCATCGGTTCTGACCCCTGTCATCTTTCCTCCATGAGTTGCTCCTCCCCTGGCAGCGCCATCGGACAGCGAACATCGCCCCCCCCTTACCTGATCGCTTCCGCCCCCCCCTAACCGACGATGCCAGATGGGGACGAGGAGTTTTCGCCTGAGCGAATTTTGCAACCGCGCATCTTCTTTATTGGCTTTTCCACAGTCCCCCGCTATTTGGTCAAATCGATTGCCAATCGTAGTTTTTTCAAACTCATCTGCCCCCCCCTTTTTTCTCCATCATGTTCCGAGCACAGGGGACAAACACATGCTTTCAATCCAAACCACAGCGGTTCCTTTCCCCCAGATCCCCTACATACCAGTAACGTTCCATGCGGTCACGGTGCACCTCCTCGCCTTCAGCCTTTGCAGGTCTCTCCTAAATCCCGCGTTTTTACTAAGGGTCCTTGGAAGCAGTGGCCGAAGCGTCCTGATCTTGTTTTTCCTTTCCCTTCTGGGGACTCCCATTTCCCAAGGAATAACTCGTTCGAGATTCTCTTTACTCCTTTGTTTTCTTTTCCACGATTATTCCTTCTTTTCCTTCCTTTTTAGGAAATGACGACCCCTTAACCTTCAAGTCTGCCAATTACTACTTCGACCTCAGCCGTTTGACCGCGCGGAGTTTTTCATTCGTCTGTTCCTTTCTGCTCCGTATCGAGCTTTATTCTGTCCTTGATTAACTAAAGGGGGATACGTCCCTTTTTCTTCTCCTTTTTTGTTTTTATCCCTTCGCATACGGTGAAAAACCAAAAAACCCCCCTCGCACCCCCCCAATCCCCCCCGAACAAAACCAACCCACCCCCCCCCCCCCCCCAGAAACCACCCACCCCCCCCCCCCCCAACCCCCCACTGTTAGTCCCACCTTATATTTTTCCGATTTTGACCCAAATCGCGCTTTACTTGTTCATCCCCTCTCCGATCCAATCCTATTATGCTCTGTCCCTCAATCGATCTAACAGAGTTTTCCTAGGTCAACCCCACCATCTTGGCCTTTCTTTTTGGTTTGGTAGGCTTATTGTAGTCTGTTTGTACTTGCCTTCTCCTGGAATTGGGCTGAGCTTCATGGATTTCAGCCCATTTCGTTTCAGGTTTTCTTCTTTCGGCTTTTTTCTTCTGATCGTTAGCCTTCCCATCAGGTGAAAGTCTTCCTTTAAAAGAATTCTGTTGGCCTGAGCGCAGAGTCGTTTTGTCCGATTGCCGTCGTTTGACTTTTATCAGCTCTTTCATCCTCCGCAACGATTTTGGCGTCCTTTGATTCCGGATAGGTTGGCGGACATTTATAATGAGCCGCTCCGGCCTGTCCTTTTTATTTTTCTTCATCCCTCTCCTCCCTTCTTGTGGGAGCGGCGTATTTTTTACCTGTCTCTTGAAGAGGGGGTGGCGATTTGAGTTTGACGGCGCCCGCCACGCTCCCCATTGAATGTCCTTTGCTTGTTCCATGCTCCTTCTGCTTCTTCTCCTCGCCAGACGGTGGCAAGTGCCCCTTTTCCTCCCCTGCTCGATTTGGGGAGGCACAACTCCATAATCGACGTTCCGGCGGGGTATTCTTTCGGCCTTGCTGGTGTGTGTTTCTTGGAGCCGGTCTCTGCATAACGCTGCAGGCTCTTCCGTTCTTTTACCTCTACGGGTTGGTTCATACGATGTTCCCTTTCCGGAAAGCTTGAAGTGTCAGCTGGCCTGATCCTTTCGCTCCCCTGGATTTGGCGGTTTTTATTTCTTCGGCTTTTGTATTCTTACGCAAAAATTTTTTTTTTTCTTTCCCCCCCCCCTGCTTTTCCCCCTTCCATTGACGCCTTCTCGGAGCGCCAGACCCAACAGCTCCACCGTCTATGTTCCTCCCCCGCGTTTTCCTGCTGAGACTGCCGCGAGCTCAGCCTTCCTGTGGAACTGCCGACGACAACATCCGATTTAGTGCGTCTGGTGGAGTTAAGAGGTCTCCCTGCGCGTCACCCCACCTTCTGATCCCGCCTGCCTCCAGCATTTGCTCCCTATCGCAGAGCACTATGGAGAATGGCTAGCTCCGACTTCTTCTGCGCCTACGTTTCCCTGAGTGCCCTTTTCGTTCCGTGTGACACACTTGACGTGTTCCTATCGCGCTCAGCGAACATCCGCTGCTCGCTGAAACCTGCGCTATCGCGCCCCGGTTCTCTCTTTCGTCCTTCGTATTTTGACCTTCTGCGTCCCTTCTGATCTGCTGATCAAACTCGGTCGCGAGGGCTTTTAACAAGTCCCCAGGACCTCTCCGCGTGCCCGACTTACATTCCTGCTCCCGGCGCGCCCCTCGCCATAGAGCGCGCATGCTTGAATTGGTTGAATAGAGCAGGGTGCTTTTCCTCGTGTTCTTGCCACCTCCCTTCTCACTTCTGTCAGATTTCCCGCGGTGAGATGAACCCAGTAGACGAATATGAACCGGTCGCCCCCTACAGACATGACGGTTCCTGCCTTACGCCTTCTTTATGTTAATCAACTCCTTTGCCAGAAATGCGTTTTCCGCAGTCTGTGAGATTATTGCCCTTTCCCGATGCTCCAAAATAGAGCTTATTGCTGCTTCGCGCACGCAATCTTTTGCATTCTGCGGTACCCACAGCTTTCTTCTAGTTCATCCACACAATAAGGGGTAAACCTGACCTCAAGACTCAACTATCGGCAGCTCTTTCGTTTCCTAATACCCCATTACTGAGATCTCTCGTTCATAATCATAAGTTGTGTGTTTTTCGAGATTATCTCCTCTAATAGCTATCTCTACCCCCTTCCAAAGGCGATGTAAATAGGATGATGTAGTTCCGCCTCTCCTTTTTCTTCCCCTCTTCTCAGTCCTTTCCCAACATGCCTTAGAAAATGCGGGAGCTCCAGGATTCGTAGTCAGCTCGATTGTTGTATTCTCTTTACGTTTCCTCCGAAGAGAACCTCCTTGCGGATTGTACCAACTGTTATGCGAGGACTTTCCAGGTCTTTGTCGTCGCATCAGTCCTTCGAATCAACCTGCGTCTTTCCTTCCCCCTTCCATGGCAGGGTATCGGGGACGGGGTCATAGTCGTCTGAGTCCTTGCGGCGTTCATTGATGTTCTCTTCCGACTTCGAAAAGGTGTGTAGCCCCCCCTCGCCTACCTCTTGGCTTCTTCTTCCCTCCTCCAACATGAGATTCCCCCCCCTTACCAATTTCCTCTCTAAGTCTGTTGCGTTCTCTTGTCGGTTCTCTCAAACGTGGCGTAGAGGACTGGTCCCTCCCCCCTGCCGCTTCCCGCGCACCTTTCTTCTCCCCTCGCCCAGACATCATGGCAGAGAAGTCCGAGTAGTACAGTTTCTGTACCGGCTCGGCCTCGAAGCGCACCTTTCCTCTCCTCCGTTTTATCAGCCTCGTCCCCATACCTTTTGCCGAATGTGTTTTTTTCCCACCCATAGGAAAACACGTAAACTAGCCTTAATCCTGTTAAGTTTTTCAAGAATCGCCACTTCGACAGCTCTCTTGCCATGCGAATAGGGGCTTGCTTCCTCTTCGCTCTTTTTGCGGAGATCGGGGAGACAGAACGGTATTTTTCTCCTCCTTATACCTTTACTTTGCCCCCCCCATCTCTGTTGTTGATGAACAGGATTCCATTTCTAGCCATCGTCGGACTAGCCCCTCGGGTTGCCCCGCCCATCCCCCCCGATCTCTTCCTGCCGTTGCCTGAGTCTTTTCTGTTCCTCTCTGTGTGCCGAGGTCGCCCGCATCCATAAAGGCAGGAGTGCACTTTTCTTGCTCGCTCTCTTCTCATGGAAATTTCCGCGATTACTGCAAGCATTCCCCCCGTGCCGCCAGCGATTTCCCCTTTTCTCTTCGGCCGAGACCGTCAGATGAATGAGGAAGGCTTCGACGCGTTATTCTCGTCAACCCTCCAGTGCTGCGCCCCTCCCCTTCCCTCTTCGCCTGTATTACTCCATCACTTTTCTTTTCGCTACTGCCAACTTTTTTTTCCCCGTAGGTCCCGGGGCCGGACCGTTTCTGTTTTCGCTCACTTTCACGTCAGACTCCCCCTTGGTCACCCTTTATCAGTCTTCACCACCCCTTTTCGGTTTCTCCTTTCTGTTGATCCCTCCTCGGCACCCTCTTGGTTTCTACCTTGTTCCGTCCGAGATTCCGACACTCCAGAACCTCGCTCTATGGATCTTCCCCTACCCTGCAACTTTCCTCCATTTTCTTGAGTTCGCCCCCTTTTTGGTGCGCCCTCCCCTTTTTAGACCGCTTCTAGGTTGACGGCGGGCGGCGTTCATTTACCCGTCAAATCCTGCACGAAAAACCAACTCCGCTTCGATCGGCAAATCCCTGCAAATGGCGTTAACGATGTCCCCACTGATGTTCCCCCTCCTCCCGATCTCATTCACCCCACCTGTCCTGACCGGCCGGAGAAGCGGTTATCCCAAAACACCCGAAATCGTAAGCCGTCCGCTTCCAAGCCTCGTTGATCTCCTTGACCCCTCCCACACTGATTCCTCACTCACTGAACGGCTCCTTCCCCCCACGCCCCCAAGTGACTGTCCCCTATTGTTCCCGCGGTCTAACGCTGTTCGGAGGAGTTTCGCCCGAGAAATAAGCAGTGTGGTCGTTTCCCCTTCCCCTCGGCTTGTCTTTTCCCCCTTTCCCCTCTAGTCAGCTTGGTTAACCAGCTCTTGCGTCTTCCGTGAGATGATTTGGTAGCGATGTCCCCATTTGACCACACCGATGCCCGTTCACCTCCCAACATCGGTTTTTTGAAAACCAGGAGCCTTATTGACTCTTTCCTTCGCGTTCCCGCAATTCTCCCCTTCCCCTGCAGACAGTTGAACCCTCATAAGCACTTTTTTTTTTAAGCTCGTTGGTAAGTTTCGGTTTGCGGCGCAGTGCCGAGATTAGTTATTTTTTTCCTTTTCCTTCTTTGGCCCCACCTGCATTTCCTTGTCCCCCCCAGATATTCGAAGAATTACTTACCCTCTCCTTTTTTTCTCTCTCTTCTCACCTAGTCTTCTGTTCTTCAAGTTGCCCGCATTAGTGAAATGCAGGCTCCGACCCTCAACCGTAACACCAATACGCTCATTCTCCCTCAGTCCTCCCTGACCCCCTCCCAGCGTATTTCATAGCGGATCGTCATGTTGATCGTGCTCCTTTCCCTTCCTTTCTTTGTGAGTGCCATTTCCCCTATTCTTTTATTTAAGTTTAAAGCACATTTTTTGGATTGACAGAGGTTTTCCCTGTGCTTCTAGCATCGGATGCCTACCCTCGTGTCGCTCGGTTTTGACCAATTGCTATTGTCTCCTTTTTCCCCCCCTCTCTATTTTACTACCAGCTACCTGTCTATTCTTTGTCTGGCCTCCCTCCCCGTCTTCCGATGCGTCTTGTCCCCCAATGCGTCTCTGGCTTGAGTGGTGCTGAAGTTCCGTTTCCTTGTTGGTCTTCTCTTTTCTGTTCTTTTTGGGGAGCTTCTATTTTCCGATTGGTCGTTTTTAGCCCGTCTTTTGCTCGGTGACTTCTTATCTTGGCGGCATTGTTTCTTCGTTCTATCCGCTCTTTTTATCCCCGCACTCCATTGGCGCAGTTCCCTATCGATTTCAGAAAGCTTGGCAGGATTTTGCCCTGATCGCCTTTTCCCTCTTGCCATTTTTATTTCTGCTCAGCGATGACGCCGCCGATAATCCTTCGTTGCTCATTGAGTCGAACGGAACCCCCTTTCTTATTCTCTCCTTCTTGTCCTTCGGACGAGGGTTTTCTTGCTCTCCCTCATACTCATTTTTTGGGCGTGTCTGAGCGCCGGTATTTTCTGACATGCTCCCCCTGCACTCTTGGTGCCGATGAGTCCTGCCCCCTTCTCCCCCTCACGGTCTTTTTTTAACAACTTGAACGGGGGGATCCCTATTTTCCCCCCCTCCTTCTTTTCCCTGAGCTCACCCCTCCCTTGACGGCCCCGACGGTGTAAAGTTTAACCTTTCTGATCGCATTTCACTGCGCGAGTGGTCTTTGGTTTACCTAAAGACTGTTCTTCAGGCGTGGATTTGCGTTGCCTGCCCCTTTGCGTTTCCCTCCTATCCCTTTCTCTCCTCTTCCCCTCCTTAAGACCTTTCTCTTGCCCGAGGCTAAAGTGGAATCTGGAAGCCGTGCAAGCTTTATGCAGCGCGGCTCACCTTGAGAAGCTCTCGTCCCACATGCGGGTTATTTAGCCGGGTTTCTTTTCTTTTCTTTCTTCCGCTGGCGTTTCTCCCTCCCTCAGCGGCACTCTCATAATACTTGAGTTCCTGCTCAGTAAGGCAAACATCTGCCTTTTGCCCATTCACTCGTCACTCTCATGCTGCTTGGTGTCAAGACGCCGCTGCTAGCCATCCTATCTTTCCCAGTCCCTTTTTTAATTTTATTCTGCCTCCAACCCTCGCTACCCGAGGGTGCTTTGTCCGGAGTCAGGTGCGGCCTCCGCCAAATACGCACATCCCCTTTCGATTGTTCTTGTGGCGACAATCGCCTTACATATGAGATTTCGTCTTCTTCTTTCTCTTGTGAGGAGGACGACTTCGGAGTGAAGGCGATTTGACTTCGCAGATTGTGCCACATCTTGTGTCCGTCTTCTCCTAGCAGCGACACCATTTGGATCGCGCCCCATTTTCCTCATCTCCCTCGCTCCGTGTTCTCCCTTCTTTTTTGAGCGAGCGAAGAGAATGCTGAGACAGGATTTTTCTTCAAAATCCCTTTGCGATCTCCTGCCGGGTATTTCACCCAAAAGTTACTCGCGCAAGAAGCCTCCACCCGTTCGCTTCCGCGAGAAAGGTCCCCGTCTTTTCGTTCTTTTTTTCAATTGTTTCCCTGCTATGTAGAATGTTTCTCCTACGCCGCCATCGTGCGCGAGGCTGAAGGTGTCATCCTTCTTTTGCTCACAAGCGTACTTGCCCCAGGCGCTCGCTTCCTTTTATGCCTCTCCCTCTTTTCCACTCCTTTTCATGCAGAGCAAACTGGGAATGGAAATGTCGATTGCCTCCGCGTGGTCAAGCCTTTATGTCTTCGGCGGTGCTTCCTTCGCCGTTTTCCCCCCCCCCCCCCTCTCCTTTTCCCTATCTTACGCGGCGCTGCCTCCCCGTTCCTTTTCTTTCGCCTTTTTTCCACCTCCCCTCTTCCAAGTTACCCTTCCTTCCCCCCCCTGTCCGGACCACCGGATCCGCATAACAGAACGCAGGATTCTTCTTTG
>Ga0179593_1740270_pt1 | contig 15817 bp, 24 predicted proteins | sample CZODoug2_1_08_16_FD_185931 | JGI IMG/M metagenome (GOLD analysis project Ga0179593, IMG submission 185931) | Vadose zone soil fungal communities from Angelo Coast Range Reserve, California, USA - CZODoug2_1_08_16fungal (PacBio error correction) | ecosystem: Environmental > Terrestrial > Soil >... | reverse complement strand
ATCACCCCCACCAGCACCCGAAGGCGATCGCCAGAACCAAACTGGAATCATCGGTTGAAATCTTCTATCGGCAGCCACAACGACAGAGTCAGCAAGCACCGCCCCCACGCCTCAACATCGTCCGACTTCGCCCGCCCACCAGCGCCTTTTTTTCTCCTTCCCCCCCTTCCCTCTCCCTCCTCCCTTTTCGCCAGGCCGCCCTCGCCACACCCTATTTCGTCGACGAACATCGACAAAGATGCGCCTCGTTTGTTCCTACCCTGCGCGACGCCCGGGTTACATCCCCCCGCTCCTCCGGCTATCCTCCTTTCCTCTCTCCCCTTTTTCCCCCCCCCCCTTCCCCCTCCCCCGCGCCTGGCGCCCGGGCCATCAGCTCGAAGAGGGAAACCACGGAACGGTGAGGAAACGGGCCTGCCGAAAAAAGAATATCGCCTCGCCATCGCTATGGCGCGCCAAAGTCCCGTGCGAACCCTTCACCTCTTCCTCTTTTTCCTTTCTCCCCCTTTTCTCCTCCTTCTCCCGTCTCCAAAAGACCGCAACCACGGCCTGGCATTCGACATGGTGGTGAATAGGCCAAATCCACTTCGAACTCGGTAAGACTCCCTAGAACGCCCTTCCTCCCCCCCTTTCCCCCCTCCCCGGCGGGCTCAGAACCCCGACGCCTGGCTTTTCAAAAAGCATCACACAATGTTATCTCAAGGAGAACGGACCCCTCGAGGGGCCTCGCCTTCCTCCGCAACCATGTCGTCGCGGGGACATGGGCGAATTGCCCTCTTTTCTTTTTCTCTCCTCCCCTTCTCCTCCTGCCCCTCTCCTAGGGCTTTATCTGGATTGTTATAACCTAGGGTGTCATATCATCGCTATAATCAATCCTCGCCGCCTTCTCTCGGTAACACTCTATATCCGACACCACCTTCCCCTCCCTCCCCCTCCTCCAGCCCGCGGACTACTACCTCGTGCCGCTCTATATCCAGCGAGAGTGCACTGTGCTCTAACACAGCGGACAGCGCAAAGGGCGACTACCTCTCCTCGATGTCTCCCTTTCTTCCCCCCTCTCTCTTCTCCCTCTCCCCCTCCCCACAGCCAGATCCAGGAACTCGCCTCCGGTATGAGGACCGAAAGCAAGGGACGCGACCTCCGTCTCAGGAGGAGCATCTCCAGAGTTTGGGGAGGGGGGGGGGGGGGGGATGCTCAAAACAGGCCCAGCTCAGCAAGAAACTCTCCCCCCCCCCTTCCTGTTCCAGCATCATGCGATCCTCGTCCTCGCGGTCCTCTATAGAAGCTTACGGACAAAACAGCGCGCGAAACCGCCTGCTTAGAGTCCCCCCCCCCCCCCCCCTTTCTTTCCCTTTCCTCCACCGCCCTCAAACGCCTCCTCGCCGAAAAGGAGTGGCTCATGGAAAGAGGTGCAACATCGCGTCAAAACCACGCAGATTCGTCACCAGCCTCCTCAAAATGCTTCCCTTTCTTCCCCCCCCCTCCCCTTTCCTCTCTCGGGCTCGCGCATCCGCACCTCAGCCTCATCACCAGCGGCACTACCGCGAAGAGGGCATTGGCCACGGTCAATATGAGCGACTATCATCCACGAACTTTCTTTTCCCTCCCTCCTTCGTCCGCACATCGACCCATCGAACTCAACAAGAAAAATGCGTTCCCCGTCGGTCTCATCCTCAACGAGGCAATATACCCCTTTTTTTTTTTTCTCTCGCTGTGCTATGGGCCTCGTTGAGGATGAGACCGACGGGGACGCATGGACGGTGTTGAGGTCGATGGGGTCGATGTGATGGACGCTGCGGATGGTTTTTTCCTCCCTCTTTGTTATATCTTCGCTCATATGACCGTGGCCATTATTGCCCTCTTTCGCGGTAGAGAGCCGCTGGTCGGATGAGGGATGAGGGTGATATTTTCTTCTTTTTCATTCTTCTGTGGCGACCTGCAGGTAGAGGAGGCTGGTGAAGATCTGCAGGTTGGTGTTGAAGCGATGCGTTGACACCTCGTTCATGGCCACTCTTTCGGCGAGTGTCTTTTTTTTTTTTTTTCTTCTCTCGCGGTTGGTGTTGTAATGCGAATTGCTGGAATCTAGAAGGCGGTCGCGAGCTGTTTGTCCGGAAGCTGTTTTTTTTTTTTTTAAAGATGATCCCTCTTTTCTCCCCTTTTTTTGTTATTACGAAAGGTGCGGAAATGACGAGAGTGGATGAGGGAGATGGGACTGGTTTTGGAGCAGCTGGATATGCTCCTCCTGGAGAAGGATCTTTTTTCTTTTTTTCCTTTTCTCATACGGCGGCGGGAGTTCCTGACTGCTTGTTGCGGGCGGGTCGAAGAGAGAGTGTTGAGCGCCTGGGCTGGGTCCGAAGGTTTTTTTCTTTTTTCTCCCTTTTCTAGGAGCAACAGGTGCCGTCGCGCTGGATATTAGAGCGGCACGAGGTTTCTTTTCTTTCCTTTTATTTTCGGCGGGGGCCGCTGGTCGTAACTGACCTGGGTGCGGAGATCGAGTTTACCGAGGGAGAAGGCTGGCGAGGGGGGAGTGATTATTTCTCTTTTTTTTATAACAATCCAGATATAAAGCATTCGGCGGCGGGGCCGTATAAGTCGCCGGATGAAGTAGCAGTCGGCATAGCAGTCTTTTCCCTTCCCTCCCTCCTTCCTCCCTTTTTGCGTAGAAGGCGAGGCCCTCGAGGGGGTAGTCTCCTTGAGATAAAATGGGGTGATGCGTTGAAAAGCCGGCGTCGGGGTTCTGATCACGTTTTTTTTCTTCTTTTTTCCCTCGGGCGGTCTTACCGAGTTCCGAAAGTGGAGTTTGGCAGGCAACACCAGGGTTGGTTTTTTTCCTTCTTTTTTTTTTCTCCTTCTTTCCTCAGCCCTTAGAAGGCGCGCGGCTGGCGTTTGCCGTCGAGAGATAGAATTCGACGTCGCGAAAATAGGGAAGGGTTCGACGACGGGACTTTTGCGCGCCATACGATGCGTTCCTTTTTCCTTTTTTTCCATTTTTTCCTTTTCTTTATTGCTGGGCCGGGCGGGCAGCGCTGGATGGTTTGGAGTGGAGAAGCGTCGAGGGTGTAGAGGGAATCCGAGCCCAAGGCGAGGATGGGATAGCGGAGGATCTTTTTTCTTTTTTCTTACCCCTCCCTTCTTCTCCTCTTTTTCGCTGTTCGGCGACGAAATAGGGTGGCGAGGGCGGCCATGGCGACGGAAGATCGGAGCGGAGGTGAAAATCTCAGCCAGCGATGGCTTTTTTTTTTTCTCTCATGTGAGCGTGGGGGCGGTGTGGTGCTGCTGACGAGTAGTTGTGGATGAGAAGAAGATGGCAAGCCGGATTGAAGTTGGGTCTGGACCGAGGCGCGTCCGTGGGTGCGGGTGGGGTGAATCTCCCTTTTCTCCCTCCTCCCCCCCCCCCCCCCCTCCCCCCTGTACGGCGGCTCGGCCAGACCCAATGCTCATCCGGCTTGCCATCTTCTATCAGCAGCCACAACGACAGCGTCAGCAGAACCCGCCCCCACGCTCAACATCGTCGACTGCGCGCACCAGAGGCCCCTTTTTTTTTCTCCCTCTCTTTCCCCTCTTTCGCATGGCCGCCTCCACCCTATTTCGTCGCCGAAAATAGCAAACGATGCGCCTCGTTCGTTCCAACATGCGCGACGCCGGGTAATCCCACGCGCCTCCGCTATCCCATCTTCGCCTTGGTCTTTTTTTCCCTTTTCCCTCCTCTCCCTTCCTCCTTTCCCTCAGCTACGAACGGGCACCATGGAACGGTGGGCAATGCGGACTGGAAGAAAAAAGAATATCGCCTCGCCATCGATATGGCGCGCAAAAAGTCCCGTCGCGACCTTCCCCCTTTCCTTTTTTCCTCCCCCCTCCCTCCTCCTCTTTCCGGTCTCGAAGCGTCTCCGCCCTCCAAAGACCGGCAAACAGGCCTGGGCATTCGAACCCTGGTGGTGCCTCGGCCCAAATCCCTCTTCCCCCCCTCCCCTCTTCTACTACGAACACCGTCATAAAGATCCTCGACAGCGGGGATCAGAAACCCGAGCGCCTGGCTTTTCAAAAGCATCACCCAATGTTATCTCAAGGCAGAAACGACAACCTTCTCTTTTTTTTCTTTTTTTCCTCCCCCTTCTTCTCCCCTCTCCTTCACGGCTTGCTATGCCGACTGCTACTTCGATCTCGGCGGACTACGCCCGCGCAGAAGGGCTTTTCTGGATTGTTATACCTCGGGTGTCATATCCCCCCCTCCCCTTTCTCCGCCCCCCGCCCCTTTTCCCTCTAGAGCTTCCGTTCTCCTCTTTTCCCCTTCCCCCCTCCCCCCTCCATGTCCTCTCCCCACCTCCGCTCCTCTCTTCCCCCTTTCGCCTCCCCCCGCCCCCCATCTCCATTCCCCCCACTCCTCTCACCCCCCCCTCACTCTTACCCTACGTTCCCACTACACCTGTTTGCCCTTTGTTCCCTCCCTTCCGTATTCCCCACCCTTCACCCTTTCCTTTTCCTTTTTCGCCCTTTTTATCCCCGAATCTCTCTTCCTCCTCTAACACCCCCCCTCCCCCCCATTCCGTCCTCCAAGGCACGCACCTCTTCAGCCCATCATCCAGCAGCGGACTACTACCCGTGCCGCTCTATATCCAGCGCGACGTGCACGGTTGATCTACCCCTCCTTAAGGCATTCGGCCCAGAAGGCGCTCAAACGACTCGCTATCGACATCGCCCGCAACAGCCATTTCCCTTCTTCTCCCTCCGCACGTCCCTCGACCTCGTCTCCAGGAGGGAGCTAATACAGCAGGCTCACAAAAACCAGGCCAGCTCCCAGCACGCCACCTTCCTCTTCCTTCTCTTCCTCGGTCTTCCTCTGTCCCGATAGCCGCTTACGAGACAAAACACGCGGAACAGCATGATTAGGTCCCTTTTCCCCCTTCCCTCCCCCCTCCTTCCCTCTCCAAACGGAGTGGCTCATGAACGAGGTGAACAATCGCGTCAAAACCAAACTGCAGTCGTCACCAGCCTCCTCAACATGCAGGTCCCTTTTTTTCCTCTCTCCTTCTCCTCATCCGCCCCCTCCGCCTCTCACCAGCGGCTCTACCGCGAAGAGGGCAATATGGCCACGGTCCAATATGAGCGACTATATCCACTCTTTTTTTCTCCCCCTTCCTCCCTCCTTCCCGCACCTCGCCCCATCGAACTCAACACCGCCCAATGCGTCCGTCGGTCTCATCCTCACGAGCCATCTCCAGCTCTTCTTTCCTCTCTCCGTTTTCTCCTCCTTTTACTCTTGGGCGGTGTGAGTTCGATGGGGTAGATGTGCTGGACGATGCGGATGGTGGGACGATCGTGCGTTTCCCTCTTCCTTTCCCCCCCTTTTCCATCTTTCCCTCTTAGCGGTAGAGCCGGCTAGAGCCGCTGGTGATGAGGCTGAGGGTGCGGATGCGCGCTTTTTTTCCTCCTTCCTTTTTTTTGCGTACCTGCATGTTGAGGAGGTGGGAAGATCTGCAGGGTGGTTTTGACGCGATGGTTGCAGCCTCGTTAATGATCTTTTTTCCCCTTTTTTTCTTCTCTTTATTCTCCGCGGTTTGGTGTTGTTAATGGCGAATTGCTGGACTCTAAGCAGGACGGTTCGCCGCGGGTTTTGTCCGGAAGCGGCTACTTTTTTTTCTCCCCCCCCCCTTTTCTCCTCCAGTTGCGACCTGCCGGAGCGTGGGCGTGCTGGAGTGGCTGGTTTTGGAGCAGCCTGGATATGCTCCTCCTGGTTTTCCTCGGTCCTTGCGTTCGGTTCTATACCGAAGGCGAGTTCCTGGATCGGCTGTTGCGGGCGATGTCGAAGATTTTTCCTTCCCTTTTTTTCTCGAGGTATCGGTAGTCGCCCTTGGCGATGTCAGCGGTTTTTGAGAGCAACAGGTGCACGTCGCGGCTGGATTCTTTTTTTTTCCTTTCTTTGTCCTTTAGGTGCGGGGCCTTGTAGTACTGCATGGTGAGGATATATAGAGTTTACAGAGGGAAGGAGGAGTCTTCCTCTTTTCTTCCCCCTCCCTACCCTCCCTTCTTCTCGTGGCGCGTAGTCGCCGAGATCGGAAGTAGAAAGTCGGAATAGAAGCCGTTGACGAGCTGGCGGATAGGGCCCCTTTTTTTCTTCTTCCTTCCCCCCCTCTCTTTTTTCTTTCTCCTTGAGAAAAACATTGGGTGATGATTTGAAAAGGACAGGAGTAGGGGGGGTTTTGTTTTGTTTTTTTTTTTCTCCTTTTTTTTCCCTTTTCTTTTCCCTTTTCGTAGTAAAAAAAAAAAAAGGCCCGCGGGCGAGGGAGGTCTTACCGAGTGGCAACAACCAGGGTTCGAAGGCAGGCCGGGGTTGCCGGTCTTTTTGGAGGAGGGAGCTTTTCCTCTTTTCTTCTTCCCCTTTTCCCTTCTATCGAATAGAAGTTGCGACGATCGCGAAAAGGGGAAGGGTTCGAACGAGGACTTTTGAGCGCCATATCGATGGCGAGGCGATATTATTTTGCGGCCTTTTCCTTCCTTTTTTCTGGCTGGTCCTCCCTCCTTCCTCGGTGTCGAGGGAATCCGAGCCAAGGCGAAGGAGGGATGATAGGGAGGAGCGTGGATTGTAACGGGTTTTTTTTTTTTTTCCTCCCCTCCGCCCCACTATTGTGGCGAGGGCCGGCCATGGCGACGGAGTCGGAGCGGAGGTGAAATATAGACAGCGATGTGAGGCCCCCCTCGATCCAGTTGTCGGGGCCGCTGGGCGGGCTCTTTTTTTTCTCCTTTTTCTCCTCTCTCCCTTTTCAAGCCGGATGGAGCAGTTGGTCTGGCCGAGCGCCGTCAGGGTCGGAGTTGGCGGTGTTTTTGGGGTGATTTGATATCCCTTTCCCCTTCTTCTCTTCCCCCCTCCCCCCCCTTCTACTTTCCCGGCTTGCCATCTTTTATCGCAGCCCCAAAACGACAAGCAGTCAGCAGCACGCCACCACGTCAACATCGTCGACTTCGCCGCACCAGCGGCACCGACAAACTTTTTTCCTTTTCTTCCTCCCCCCTTCTCCCCCCTTTCTTTTTCCCTTTCGGGCCGAACATCCGCCAACGCTTCGCCTCGTTTCGTTCCTACCATGAGAGACGAACGGGTACATACCACGCTCTCCGCTATTCCATCCATTCGCTTTTTTTTTTTCTTTCCCTTTCCCCCCCCCTATCTCCTCCCGCGGGCACCACTGGAACGGTGGGCACAAAACTGGGCCGGCCGAAAAAGAATATCGCCTCGCCATCGATATGGCGCGCAAAAGTCACGTCGTCTCCCCCCTTCTCTTCTCCCTCCTTTTTTCTCTTCTTCTCAGCCGTCTCCCGCCTCCAAAAGGACGGCAACCCCGGCATGCCTTCGGAACCCTGGTGGTAAGACCTCCCTCGCCCGCGGCTACTTCTCCTCCCCTCGTGGATCAGAACCCGACGCATGGCGCTTTTCAAAGCACACCCAAGGTTATTCAAGGAGAACGACACCCTCTTTTTTCCCTTTCTCCTTTCTTCTTCTCCCTTTCGTCAACGGCTGCTGGCGATGCTATTCGATTCGGCGAATAAGCCAGCGCCGAAGGGCTTATCTGGATTGTTATAACCCTTCCTTCCCCCCTTCCCCCTCTCTCTTCCCGCCCCAGGCAGACGACAAGGCCGCACTACCTTCAGCCCTCATCCAGCCCGCGCGACTACTGACCTCGCTGCCGCTCTAATCCAGCGCCCCTTTCCCTTCTCCCTCCCCCCCTTCTTCCCCCCTTGCAGGCCTCAACGACTCGCTCTTCGACATCGCCAGCAACAGAAAATCCAGGAACTCGCCTTCTTTCTTACTCTTTCCTCCCCCCCATGGCAGCTCAGCACGCCCCGCTCCGGCAGGTCCGCCACCTTTCGTAATACCTCATTGGCGCCAGCATCATGCTCGTCAACTCTTCCCCCCCCCTTTTTTCCCCTCCTCTTGCGTCCAGCAATTCGCCATTAACAAAACAAACCGCCGGCTCCAGAGCCTCAACCGCCGCAGCCCCTTCCTTTTTTTTCCCCTTTTCTCTTTCCAACCAACCTGCAGATCGTCACCAGCATCCTCAAACAATTAAGTAGCCCAATATGCTTTCCTTTTCCCCCCCTTCCTCTCCTCCACCAGCGGCTCTACAGCGAAGAGGGCAATATGGCCAAGGTCAATTGAGCGGACTTCCCCCCCCCCCCCCCCTCCTCTTCCCTCCACATCGACCCATCGAATCAACACCGCCAAATGAGTACCCGTCGGTATAATAATCAACGAGGCATAAAACCTTTTCTCTTGCCCCTCGTGAGGATGAGACCGACGGGACGCAATGGGCGGGTTGTTGAGTTCGGATGGGGTCTCTTTTTCTTCTCCCCCTCTTCTTTGTCTCTCTTCCTGCTCATGTTGACGTGGCTATTGAACTATTGACGGTAGAGAAGATCGTGGATGAGGCTGAGGGTCTTCTCTCCTCTCTCTCCCCCTTCCTTGGAGGGTGAACTCATCATTGAGTGGGGCGAGACAATGACTGCTTGAGGAGGATGGTGAACGATTCCTTTTCTCCCTCCTTTTTCTTCGAGGAGGCGTTGCTGTAGGAGGGGTTTTGAGCGTGGAGCCTCGCTCTCTTTTTTTTTTTTCCCTCTCCTCTTTTTTTTCCGGAAGCGGGCTATAGAGGACGCGAGACGAAGAAGAGGCATGATGATGGCTTTTTTTTTTTTTCGTGTGGAGATGGGCCTGGTTTTGGAGAAGCTGGATATAGCTCCTAATGGAGCCTTTCCTCCTCTTTCCCCTCCCTTCATTCTAGTTCCTGGATTCTGGATGTTGCGGGGAGATTTTTCTCCTGTCTTTTCCTTCTCTTCTCTGTAGTCGCCCTTGGCGCTGTCCGCGGTTGTTTAGAGCAAACAGGTGCACGTCGCGCTGGATGGGAATCTCTTTTTTCTCTTTTCTTGAGAGGGGCTGGAAGGTAGGTGCGGGGCCTTGTCGTTATTTTTTTGTGGGCCTGGTGCGGATATAGAGTTTGTTTACCCTCTTTTCCCCCCTCCCCTTCTTCTTTTCCCTCCCTTCGGCGCGGGCGTAGGTCGGGGCCGGATCGCAAAAGGAGCAGTCGGCATAGCATCCTTCTTTTTTTCCCTTCCTTTTTTTTTTCTTCATTTCTAGGGCCCTCGAGGGGGTAGTTCTCCGTGAGAAAAATTGGGTGATGATTTGAAAAGACAGGCGTTGTTCCCTTTCTTCCTCTTTCTAGTGAGGTCTTACCGAGTTCGAAGTGGGATTTGGAAGATTCTTTTCCTTCCCTTTTTTTTCCCGGTCTTTTGGAGGGGGAGGACGGCTTCGAGACCGTAGAAGATCCCCCTTTTTTTTTCTCTCCTTCCTTTTTTTTTTCTCTCCATATCTATGGCGAGGCGATATTATTTTTCGGCCAGGCCAAGTTGCCCACCGTTCCAGTGGTTTTTTCCCCTCCTCTTCTCTGTGATGTCGAGGAATCCGAGCCAAGGCGAAGATGGGATAGCGGAGGAGCGTGGATGTACCCGGGCGTCGGCAGGGTAGGAAGAAACCTTTTCTTTCCCTTCCCTTTTTCGACGGGCGGAGCGGGGAGGGAAAATCTCAGCCAGCGAGAGGCCCTCGATTCCAGTGGTCGGGGCCGCTGGTGTTTTTTTTTTTTTTTTCCCCCTTTTTTTCTTCTCCTTTTTCGTGTGGCTGCGATAGGAAGATGGCAAGCGGATGGAGAAGGTGGGGTCTGGCCGAGCGACGAAGGGTGCGGGTGGGTCTTCCCCCCTTCCCCTTTTCTTCTCCCAAGACCCAACTGCTCATCCGGATGCATATTCTATCGCAGCCAAAACGACAAGCGTCAGCAGACCGCCCCAAGATCAACATCGTCTCCTTTTCTTCCCCTCCCCCCTCCTCCTACTTTCCTTCGCCATGGCCGCCCTAGCCAACTATTTTCGTAGAAGACTCGCCAACGCTTCGCCTCGTTTAGTTCTACCGCTCCTTGCTTTTTTCCCCCCTTCTTTCCCTCCCCCCCTCCTCCTCTTCGTCCCTCCAGACCTCCAAGCGCATGGCCGCCGGGAAATCAGATACGAAGAGGGCACAAATGGAACGGTGGGAAAAACTTTTTCCCCTTCCCCCCCCTTTTTCTCCCTCCCCCCCTCCCTCTTTCGCGCTCGTCAATTATATCTCTCGAAAACGGAAAAGCAAGCAGAGAGATATTATACTTCCCCCTTTTTTTCCTCGGCCAAATACAATTAGAAATAGGTAAGAAATAAATAGAAAGAGGATAATAAGAAAAAGCCCCCTCTCCCCTCCCCATTTTCCTTCTCATTCTGAGAACGGACAGCGAGGGAATAGAATTAATAAGAAACATGTAGTAAGAGGGGAAAGGGGCAGCCTCTTTTCTTCCCCTCCCCCCTCTTTCGGCGACTACGCCCGAGAAGAAGGGATTTATAGGGATTGTTATAAAATAGGGGTCCCTCCTCCCTCTCTCCCTCCCCTTGCATTAGACACGGCCCGCACCTACCTTCAGCCCCTCCTCCAGCCAGCGGACTACTACCTCGTGACGCTATATATCCAGCCGACGACGTTCCCCCCTCCTCCCTTCCTTTCCCCAGCCAGGCGATAAAAAGAATAGATATTAGAAAGACCGCCCTTTCTCCCCTCCCCCTTCCCTTACCGCGACCTCCGTCTCCAGGAGGAGATAGAAAGTTTTTCTCTTTTCCCCCCTTTCGTCATACCCCCATTGGCGCCAGCATCATGCTCTTCCTAGTCCTCGCGGTCCTCCATAGCCGATTCAGGACAAAACAGCGCTCTCCCCCCCCCCCCCTCTCTCTCCCCCTTCCTCAACGCGCAGCACGCCTACTAGCAGAAAGGGTGGCTCATGAACGAGGTGCATCCCTTTTCTCTTTCCCCCCCCCTCATTCCTTTTCGAGATCGGCTCGCGCATCCGCCACCCTCGGCCTAATCCACCAGCGGTCTACCGCTCCCCTCCTTTTTTTTCTCTTCCTCTCTCCGCACGATCGTCCCACCATCCGCATAGTCCAGCAAATCGACCCCATCGAACTCCCCCCTTCCCTCCCCTCCTTCCCCTCCTCCCCCCCCTTCCTTTTTGTTGTTGAGAGGAGATGGAGATGGCCGTTGAGGAGAGAAAGGCGGGACTTCTTTTTTTTTTCCTCTCTTTCTTTCTCTCCGGGAGATAGCCCCGAGTTCGTGGGATATAGTCGGATAATAGGGAAAGTGGCCATATGGAAATCTTAGCGTTTCCCTTTTCTTCTCCCTCTCCTATCTCGCCAGAAAGGCATGGAAGGGGGGAAAGAATAATGGAGGGTAGGGAGATCTTTCTCTTTCTTTTGTTTTTGACGCGATGGTGTGAAAAAGAGGGAAGGAGCAACTCCGTTAGGCAGAGGAGGGTTTTCTTTTTTTCTCCTTTTTTTTTCCTTTCCTCCTTTCTTCCCTCTACGCGGCGGTTCGCGCGCTGTGTTGTCAGGAAGCGGCTTATAGAGAGGACAGCTTTTTTTCTTTTTTTTCTTTCCCCCCTTCTCTTTTGCGTGTGGCGTGCTGGAGCTGGGAATGGTTTGGGAGAAGCTGTCCCTTCTTTCTCCCCCCTTTTCTCCCTTCCCTTACTTCCTTTTCCTGATATGGCTGTTGAGGGCGATTGTGAAGAGCGAGTAGTTGAGAGCTTTTTCCCTTCCCTGGTTCCCAGTTCCGCGGTGGATATAGAGCGGCACGAGGTAGTAGTCCTTTTTTTTCTTTTTTTTTCCCCTCTTTTTTTCCCTCTCTAAGAGAAGAGAAGGAGGAGAGGGATTGAGTGATAGAGATTGATTTTTTTTTTCCTTGTCTTTCTCCCTCGATCGAAGTAGCAGTCGGCATGGCAGCCGTTGAGAGCTGGAGAGTTAGGGCCTTCCTCTTTTTCCCGTCTTCCTTTTCTCTTAAATTGGGTGAGGATGGGGGAAAGAAAGAGGAGGTCCTTCTCTTTTGTTTTTTCTTCTCCTCTGAGGCGAGGGAGGTGTAAAGAGTTAGGAAGTGTCTCTTTTTCTTTTTCTTTTTTTTTTCTTGTGGAGACGGCTTCGAGACCGTAGAGAGCGCGCTTTTTTTTTTTTTTTTCCTCCTTCTCTCCCCCCCCTCCCTCTCTAGGCGATATTCTTTTCGGCCAGGCCCGTTGCCACCGTTCCAGTGGGTGGTGACCAGCTTCGTCGTTTTTTTCTTTTTTTTTCTTTTTTTCTTTTCTTCTTTGGTGTATTACCCGGCGTCGGCAGGGTAGGAACGAACGAGGCGAAGCTTTTTTTTTTTTTTTCTTTTCCCTTTTTCCTCCAGCGATGGAGAGGCCCTCGATCCAAGTTGTCGGGGAAGCTGGTGCGTTCCTCTCCCTTTTTTCTTTCTTTTTTTCTTCGATAGAAGATGGCAAGCGGATGAGAAGTGGTATGGCCGAGCGCAGTCAGGGTGAGGGGGGGGTTCTTTCTCCCTCTTTCCTTCTTTCCCCCTTCCTCCATCCCCCCCCTCCCAGCTTCATGCAAGCACCGCCCCCACGCTAACATCGTCGAATTAGAAAGAAAAAGAGGCAACGACTTCTTTTTCCCCCCCCTTTTCCCTCCCTCTCCCCCCCTTCATTCGGTCGAACGAACAATCGCCAAAGCTTAGCATAGTTTAGTTCATAAAATGAGAGACGAAAGGGTAAATACCACTCTCCCCCCTCCCTTCTTTTCCCTTTTTCTTTTTCCCTCTTTCCCCATTCCTGCTCGAAGCGGGGAAAAAAATGGAAAAGGGGGGCAACTTCTTTCCCCATTCTCTCCCCTCTCCTTTCTCCCCCTTCCCCTACTTTCGCGATAGTCGAATTATATATATAGAAAGGAAAAGAAAGCCGCGCTTTTCCCCCCTTCTTCTTTTTCTTCCCCTTTTTGTTTGCCTCGGCCAAGAAAATTAGAAAACTCCCCTTCCTCCCCCCCCCTTCCCCTTTCTTCCTTGTCTCAGAACCCCGAAGCTGGCTTTTAAAAGAATAACAAAATGTTATTCCCCTTTCCCCTCCCTTTTTTTTTTTTTCCCCCTCTTTCTTCAACTTCTTGCTATGCCGACTGCTACTTAGATAAGGACGACTAAGCAAGCGCCGCTTTTTTTCTTTCTTTCTTTTTCCCTTTTCCTTCCCTCCTTTCTCGGTAAATCTATATAGAAACAGAGTAAGACAGGGCCCCTTCCTCCTCCCTCCCCCCCCTTTTTTTTTTCTCCCTTTTTTTTTCCTCTCCCCCTCCTCCCCTCGCCAAGGGCGACTACCTCTCATCTATGAAGCACTTCCCCCCCCCCTTCCTTCCCTCTCCCCCCTCACATCCATATCCAGGACTCGAATTCCGGTATTTTCCCCTCCCTCCCCCTTTTTTTTTTTTCTCCTCCCTTCCCCCACCCTTGCCAGCTCCAGCACGAACGATACGGCAGGTCCTCCCTTTTCTTCCCCCTTTCTTTTTCTTTCCCCCCCCCCCCCGCGCGCGACCCGCCTGCTTAGAGTCCAGCAATTGCGACAAGAACAACCCCCCCTCTGCTTCCTTCTTTTCCCCTTTTTCTTTCTTTCCTTTCCCGAGGTCACCATGAGCGGAAAAAAAAAAATGCATCTTCCCCCCCTCTCCCCTTTTTTTTCTCCTTTTTCTCCGCATCCGCACCTCAGCATAATACACAAGAGGCTAGAAAGAGAAGAGTTCTCTTGCCCCCTTTCCCCCCCTTTTTTCCTCCCTCTCTTTCTCCCCATCGCAGCGTCCAGCACATCGAAAAATAGAAAGAAACCGCCCAAGCTTCCCGCCCGTTTTTCCTTCTTTCCTTCTTTTTTTTCTCTAGATGGAGATGGCCTCGGTGAGGATGAAGACCTTTTTGCCTCCTTTTTTTTCTTCTTTCTTTTTCTTTTTTCCGCTGTTGCGTCTCGGGAGATAGAACAGAGTTCCCCCCTATAGCTCTCTTATTTCCTCCTTCTTTTTTCTTCTTCTTCTTTTTCGATGCGCGAGCCGATATAGAAAATTCTGTTTCCCTCCTTTCCTTTTCTTCTTTCCTCTTTTTTTCTTTTACCCTCTCTTTTTCCCTATTCATGAGCCACTCCTTTTCGGAGGAGGAGGAGTTGCTTCCCCGGTTTCTCCCTCTTTCTCTTTCCCTTTTTTTTTTTTCTTTTTCTTCTTCCTCTCTATATATGGCACGCGAGGACGAGGAAGAAAAAGAGAATGGATTTTTGACCCGCCATTCTTTTTTCCTTTTTCTCTTTTTTTTTTTATACTTTCTTTTTTTTTTTTATAGCTGGATATGTAATAATGGAAGACCCTGGTCGCTTTTCTTTTTTTTGTAGAAGAGAGAGGAGTGTAGCGCCTTATTTTTTCCTCTCCTTTTCTTGTGAGAGTTGGGTAGTAGAAAATTGGAGATGTCTCTGTGTGACGCTCTCACATTTCCCTTTTTTTTTTTCTTCGTCTCCGCGGGCTGGAGGAGGGGAGTGGTAGGTTGCGGCCCTTTTCTTCTCCCTTTTTTTTTTCCTTTCCGATGGTTCTTTCTTTTATAGCGATTGAGTATGACCGAGGTGTATCACCTAAAGATAAATGCACTTCGGCTGTTTTTTTTTATTTTCTTCCCTCTCCTCGTTGACGAGCTGGGAGATTTCGTTCCCCTTTTCCCTTCCTTTGCTTGAGGCAGTCCGAGGCCCTCGAGGGGGTGTCTCTTGAGATAACATGGGGTGAGGATTGCTTTTTTTCCCCTCCCCTTTCCTTTTTTTTTTTTTTTTTCTAGTAGCCGCGGGCGAGGGAGGTCAAAGAGTGTCGAGGGAATTTTGGCGATTTCTCCCTTCCCCCTTCCTTGGTTGCCGGTATTTTGGATTTTGAGCAGAGGGAGCTGTTCTTCTCTTTTTTTTCTCTTTCTTTCCTCGCGCGAAATAGGGGACGGTTTCTGGGAATTGAGCGAAAATCGATGGGCGAGGCGACTTCTTTTCCTTCCCTTCCCTTTCCCCTTATTTTTTTTTATTTTTTTATGGCCGCCGCTTCGCGGTTGTTCTTAGAGAAAAGGCGAAGGATGGATAGCGGAGGAGCGTTTTACTTACCTTTTTTTTTTTTTTCTTTTTTTTCTTTCCCCTTTTTTCCCTTTCTCCTTATTCTTAGCTTCTTTCCCCCTTTTTTCAGAAAGAGATGAGGCCCTCGATCCAAGTTGTCGGGGCCTCTGTTTCTTTCCCTACTTCTCCCCTCTTCTTTTTTTTTTCTTTTTTTTTTGCGATTAGTCTTTTTGAAAAGAAGGATGGAAAAAAAAGGGGCCCCAGTTGGGTCTGGCCTCTCGCCCGTTTTTTTTTTTTCCTTTTTCTGTCCAGACCAACTCTCCAGAGATAGAGGAAGCGAAAGTAAAAGTCTGAAAGAGCGTTAAGTATGAACAACTTTAATCAACCCGCTCAACATCGTCCATTCGACGATTCTCCCTCTTTTTTCTGTACGAAGCTAAGAATCGTCGCTAAGAAATAGAAACACTATTTTCGTCGCGAACCTTTTTTCCTTTCCCCTCCCCCTGTTCATAAAATAATTAGAATGGATAGGATTCCTCGACACCGCCCCCCTACCCGCCCCCCGGCGGCATCCCCAGACCCATCCACGATTGCCTCCTGTCCCCTCTCCTTTCCCTTCTTCCTTCTTTTTTTCCCCTCCCCCTTCTTCCCATATTTGCGATAGTCGAAGTTATATCTAGAACGGCAACGCCGCCGCGCCTCTTACTACGGTCTCGTCCGCCCTTCTCCTCTCCCCTTTCCCTTTTTTCTTTTTTCTCCCCTTTCCCTCCTCTCCCCTCTAAGAAAAAGGAATAAAGATACTCGACAAGCGGGATCAGAACCCGCCGTCCCTTCCCTTTCCCACCCCCCCCCCCGTTCTCCCCTTGCTT
>Ga0179593_1431540_pt1 | contig 15817 bp, 15 predicted proteins | sample CZODoug2_1_08_16_FD_185931 | JGI IMG/M metagenome (GOLD analysis project Ga0179593, IMG submission 185931) | Vadose zone soil fungal communities from Angelo Coast Range Reserve, California, USA - CZODoug2_1_08_16fungal (PacBio error correction) | ecosystem: Environmental > Terrestrial > Soil >... | reverse complement strand
TTCCACCTGACATTGACGGGTGCGCGCCTTGGTCGGGAAAGCAAGTCTTTCTCTTCTCCAGTGACTTCTTCCCCTTCGCAACCCGCTTTTCTTCACCTGCGAGGCCCCGAGGTTCAGAGCTGCCCGTCCCCCGCGCCGGCCTTGGTTTTAGCGTCGAGGCGAAGATCGAGACGACAATCGAGACTCCCCTTTGGCACGCGCTCAGTTGAGCACGGCGGCTCTTCTTCGTTTTTCACCCCCCCCCGTGCTTTTCCCAGCATCCTTTCCCCTCCCTCGGCAGTCGACAAGCTGAGACAGGATATTCCCCCTTTACTTAGCCCGGACGTCCGGTCCTAGAGCGCACCTCTTTTTTCGGAAACCCTTTTTTGGCGCTCAGGCCCTTTCTTTCCCTTAGAGAGTCCCTCCCTTTTTAGCGGGCTCGTCTGACACCAATTAGGCCCGGTGCAACCGACTAAAATGCGCTGAGTCTTTGGTTTAAGCCGCCAGCTCCGGTCTCTTCGTCCCCCCTCTTCTCACTCCCTTTTTCCCTTGGCCTTACCTGTCGCCCTGGGTTGTTTTTTTGCGCGATTCTTCCTCAAGGTCTCAACGTTTTTTCACGTTAGTCTGCGAACGTTTCCCGCTTTTTCCAATCGACCAAGATTAAGCCTCCCCTCATTTCTTGTCAGAGTCTCTTCGCCCCGATCAAGCCCCCCCCTTTTTCTCTTTTCGGCGACGGTCCTGATGTTTCATGAAATTGGCGTAGAGCTCACCCTCCCTTGACTATTTCCCTCTTCGATGGTAGTTTATACGTTTCTTCCGATCCCCTCATGGGTGAGTGACTCTCCCACCTTTTTTTGAAAGGAAATGAACAACCACATTTTTTTGCGGGTTCTTTTACTTTACATATTCCCTCAATCCCTATTTGAAGCTCCCAGCGGTCATAGTTTTGGCCTCTGGGTTTTCTCACCGGCCCCTGGCGCGCCCTCTCAGAGGACGCCGTTTCCTTGGTCAGCAGCTCAACCCCTCCCTCCTAGTATGCCTGCTGGAAATTGAGTCCTGCCCGACCCCTGAGCGGCGCACTCCGTAGTCGCGGGCTCGCCACCGACCCCTCGCGCCCTTTGATTCGTTCTGAAAACTGTATCAGGCGCTAAAATCCGGATTATTCTCTTCCGAGCGCGAAGATGACTTCCCCGGTACCCTTATTCTTCTCTTCCCCTTCCACCGCGTACGACCCCCGTACGTTTTTCACTCAAGCTCGCAAAATCTAGCCCCTCTTTGTGGTAGCTCGCTGCCCCCCTATCCGCGACCCATCTCCAGCACGATGTTTTCAGAATTCTTTCCCTCGCAGACCCCTGTTTTCCCCCCTGTGGTTTTTTGAACGGATGACTTTCGAAAGCACCGCCAGTTTATGCTAGAGTTTTTTTTTTCGATTTCTCGCTCCGGTTCGATCGATGGGGTGTCGAGACTTCCTAGTCGACTTTGCACCTCTGTGGATTTTTTGGTTTTTTTCATTAGAAGAAAAGAGGCTCTTGACGGTTGATTTTTTTCCAGGTATCGATAGCCAGCCCCTCCCTTCTTTTTCTTCCCCCCACCCCAACCTTTTTCCTTTTGAAGAAATATTATTGATTCGGATTATTAAAGTTGACAAACCCGAATAGCCCCCCGTCTCCGTCCTTCTCTTTTTTGGCTATCCGATGTGCGTTCAGCGTGCTGACCCAACAGGCTGCGCAAGCTCTCCTCTAGGCGATGCCTTATCCGAGTGCGTTTACCCCCTTTTCACACAAAATTGCCCTGCGGCGTTTCTCACGCCATGTTATGTCTTCGGGCAATACCCGCTTACTCCGTTCGCGGTCGGAGCCCGCTTGAACTCCTTGATTCTTTGGCGCCTTTGCGCCAATTTTGCCGGACCGTCCCCCAGCGGAACCTCTGGGCGTCGCACTGTTTATTCTTGTTCTGCACTGTTTCTGGCCCCTCCCGGCTCCTTTTGCGAGCCTTTTTTTCGTTCTACCCATTCGCGGCCATATACGCTTTGTCGTTGTGACCCCTCCCAAGCAACCGCCTCGTCCCTCTCGAAACGGCACGTTTTGGCCTCTAGCCCCGATCCCTTGACTCTCTTTGTGTTTATTCTTCCAGCTTCTCTTTTGAAGCACGGGACCGGCATTTCCTGAATTTGGTCAGACCCCCTTTTCTGTCGCTGCCGCTTGCGCCCTCCTGGACTGCTCGCACTTGTCCGGCGAGCTTCGAGACCTCGTTTCCCTTTTCTTCTCCGGTGTTGATTTTGGCACCTTTTTTGATAGTTTCGTTGCCTTCTTGGTGAACCTTCGGCGCTTGTTTCTCGACCTCGACGCTCTTTTGTCTCTGATTCCCGTGCTCCCCAGACTCGGGTGCCGAACTATGCTTTTAGTGGTGACCCTTGAAACGCGATCGCCGCCGCCCTCTGACCCAAATTTTTTTTCCGCCCCCCGCTACATCTTTCTTTGTTTCCGGATCCGTCGAGCCTTCGTCTCCCGGCCGCCCGGCCAGTAATTGGTTTCCTCCAACTGAACCCCTAGATCGAGTCTCTCGGGGGCCCTGTGGTCCCCTCGCGATCTGCGTTGGCCCCTCTGAGAGTGCACTTCCCCGACACCGAATCGGACCCCGGCCCTCTCAGTATATTTTCTGGCCAACCTTTTTCCGGTCCTTTCCCTTTGGCATCCTCCAAACATCGTCCAGGCAGCTCGCTAATTTACGCCGCGGAGAGTGTTGCGATCTTGACTTCGTCCCCTGTCCACGCAGGTGACTTTTTTCCGCCTCCAGCTCTCCTTCCACAGCCACACACCCCTTTCCGTTTTGGCAATAAGTCCCTGACAACAGCATGGTTATATCTATTTTTTCTCTTTTTGTTGGTGTTTTCCTTGAGTCATATACCATGAAAAGCAGGTCCTCGTATTGCCTCGTTACGGGATTTTTGGTGTTTTGCTGTTGATTCTGCCCCCCCGTTCACTTTGGAAGGACAGGCCTCGCCACCTCGCTGCGAACCTCCCGATTCAGCATGCTGTCACGCATGGTCGTTTCACAAGTTATTTTCCCTGCCGGCGATTCACGATTTTCTCCCCGTGTTTTGGCGGGGCCGCTGCTGTTCCCCTTTGGTCGGCACGGCTTCCTGAGGTTCTGCGCTCCCCTCCTATTATGCCCCCTCGCCCCTCGATCAGCTTACGGGAGCTGCGGAGTCACACCAAGTAGTTACATGGTAGTCTTTTTCACCGGTCCTCAGAAGGAATTGATGGGAAAACAATTACATTGACTTCCCTTTACAAGGTTTAGTCCCCCATCCTTTTTTTCGCGTTGACTTTCTCCGGAGCCCGCCTTGTTTCCCTACCTCATCTTTTTTACAAAGAAGCGTGCTGCGTGCCGTGCTCATCTATAGTCAGCCCCTTTTCTTTCCCACCATGAACGCATGATTTTTTTTCACCGCGAGGTCACGAGGAACTGCCTTACCTTCCGCTCCCCACTTTCCTTCCGCACCGATCACCTTAAGAGACTGCGACCATCTTTCCTTTCCCTCCTGTGCTTCTGACGTCCCTGGAAGTTCGGGCGGTCGACACCGGAAGACTCTGAATGCTTCCCCCCCTTCCGGCTTTTGCCCCCTTTCCGAAAGACACGGAGTCCAAGACTCTCGACCCCTAAGTTCCCGCGCCGTCTGCGGTGGTTTTCTTGGCGTGAACGAAACCTTTTGCAAGCGCTCTTTTTTGCGGAAAGGTTCATGAAGACCCCCCTTCCTTAGCTTTCTTAAGCGTCGCCCCGTGCTGGGGGTTTGGCCCCCCAAGCCGATCCAGTGACATTTCGCCGTACCTTATCCGTTTTAACGGTGCCCTGTCCGAAGCAGTATCCTCCCCCCCACGATCCTTCTTTCCTTGTTCGCCCCCCCTAAGACAATCTTTCTTGACTTTCTACACTTGATGTGCTCCCCCCGGCGACGACTTCATTTTTTGGTGGTGCAAGCATGGGGTCCCCAGCACTTCGATCTCCTTCTCCCCCAATCGCTCTTGTTCGAATCGGTTGGGCTGCGCAACCCCCCCCGAACCTGATTTTCGAGTCTTCGCTCGGTACCTTATTCTAGCTTGGCCGCGGTTCCCTCTCGCAAGTGATACGCCCATTTCCCCCTTTTTTTGAGACTTGCTTTTCCCTCCATCCTCGGATCTCTTTTCCTATCTTTTCCGGGACCCACAATCTAGCGATCTGGCCGCTACCTAACCCCCCTAAAACTGGGAGTTTCACCCACCAGTCGACCGCCCTGCGTTCCTCTGCCCCAAGCCGGACACGTCTAGAAGACTGTCGCACCCCTCTCGAGGCACACCCCCTCCCGCAGTGCTGTTTGTTTTGCCGCCCGGCCCTGGGCAGGAAGACTGTGACCGCTTGAGCTGCTTTCCGACCCCCTGATTCAAGCCAAAAATGATCTCTTTTGATGGAGACGACGTTTTTTTGCCAGCTGTCGCCTATCAGCTTATGGTTCGTATGGCGAGTGGTTTTCGGTTCTGAAAGTTTCTACAAAACTTTTTTCTCTTCGTTCAGAACTTCATTGCGACCATCCTTTCTAGTCAACATTCGGATATTGCGTTTCCCCCTGAGCCCCCGCTTTTCCTGGAATTCATTCAGATTGAGCAAGCCCAGATAGCTTACGTACTCCTCTTTTTTTTTAGATGTTGTAAATCTTCAGAGGAAGGTGGTCAATGCAGGCTATCTCTAGTTTTCGGTCCTCCACGCTCTCTTGCGCGAGGGTTTTGAAGCTGCTTAGGCGACGCGGGTCTCCCCCTTGACTCTGCCTTGCCGACTCCAGCCCTTCCAGACCTCTATTCGGCCCGCAACCCCCCCTGGCTTTCTTTTCGGCATATGTCGGGGCTTTGAGATCTCGGCTGCTCTCCCCCCCGTACGGATCGGTTTTTCATTCTTTTTTTTGAGGAAATTCGACGCCAACCAGAATTTTCGGCGAGCCCCGCCGCAGTCCGACCCATCGTTTTCCTTTTACGGTCTCGAAGACAGTCGGTGCAGTCACCTCTGAACCATCTCCTCCGTCTTTTGTTACCTTCTCCGGTGCTTGCGTTTTTCGACCTATCTCGAGAGAAATCGATTCCTCGGGTTATTTTCCCCCCTATTCCTTCGTTTGGATCCGGTTTTCCCTTACAGAAGGATATTTTTTTGTGCTTTTCTTTCCGTTCTCCCCTTTCCCTTTTTTTCCCTGGTCGTATAGAACGCTTTTTTGGCATAACTCAACCCCGGTTTGCGGTGTTTTCCCTCCCGTCCTCCCTCGTCCTAGGGCTTTAACCCAGCCTCCCTTTTTCATAGAGACGTGCTGTGTTCTCGCTTGCGCAATGGTTTTGTCAGCAGATCACGCTTTTCCCTCCTTTGCGTTTCTAGATTTCCGCGCAGGCTTTCATGTGTTCCCTCCCCCCCCCCCCGGTTTTTGCCGGGCCGATTGGCGGAATGGTCCCTCCTTCAGCTCTTCCCGGCTGATTGGAGGTTCTCGTGTCACGTTTTCATTGCTGGGTGCGTTCTAATCTCAACTAATTTCCTTCTTTATCACCGGCGTGGCTTGCGGACGAGAGTCTCCCTCTCTGATTTTCCTTCTCGATCAATCCCCCCTCCGAGACCGCGCAAATTTCCCCCCAGCGTCGCGTCCGGCTCGCCGCTCTGTTTTTGCGTTTTGTTCCCCTCGGAGGTGTCCCTGCAAGAGGTCTCATGTCATGGCGCTTGCTCTTTCCGCGCACGTCGCAATGGAAGATTTTCCAATTCCCATCTTCCGTTTTTCTCTCTCATTTGGCGATCAAAGCTTCCCCCCCGCGCGACGAGGTGGCCAACTAGCTTACGTTTGACGGCGAACTTTGCCGGCACGCCCTCTTGTGGAGGCCACCTGCGATCCCCCAGTTTCCTTCCGCCCTTCGCGCGTTTCCGAGTCGAGTCCCCCCTTCCTGATCTAGTTTTTAAATCGAGCTTCGCTGTCCACGCGTGCCAGCCCAATTCAGTGGCACGGTCGTCGATGACGGTCTCTCCCCCCGCCGCATTCCCCTACACGCTCATCCGCGCCAAATAGTTCGGCCCCCCCAGCGTCTTCTCGCGCAGTCCCTCCAATCCAGATTAACCGCGAAGAGAGCCGAGTTTTTTCGCCCCCTTTTTATCGAGCTACTTTCCTCGAAGGCGGACTGCGGTCTTCATCGCTGAACCGCAGCTTTCTCCGGGATAGGACCCCCCAGCGCACTTTCTTAGCCCCATCTCCAAAAACGTCTTGGATGGGTGTAGCAATGCGAAGCTTTCTGGTCTCTTTACCCCAGACGGTAGCCTGGGACACCTTTCCCGGTGCGGACGGCCTTCTCGCCGTGACGACCGGCTCTTTGATGCGCGCCGTTCTCCTTTGTTGCTACGGTTCCGTAGCTTTTTCCTCACGCGTTATCACCACTACGGTTCCCTCTTTCAGCGATTTTCGGCGAGGTTCAGCACCACCTCGCTTCCCTTTGTGCCCCTTTTGCTTTTCGTCTTCACGAGGATATACGAGCGCAGGCCCCCAGGGACGTCTTTCTTTATCCTTTGCGGCGTTGCACCTCTCGAAGAGAAAATCGGTTTGCGAATTTCCGAGTTACCCCTTCCCTTTCGACATGAAACAAGGCCGGGATCCGCAGTTTGCCGATGACGTATTCCCCGCCATACTTCAGCCCATCTGAGAATAGGGTTTGCCCTCCTTTAAGCGTTTATAACCCCCCCTTACCGGGCTTTCTTCCCCTTCGCTGATGAACAGCCGCTAGCCAGTCTCGCCTTTGCTATCCGTATGCGTTGAGTTGTCCATCCTCTCCTTTTTCAGATTCCCCTCGTCCCTTCTGTATTACAGAGCCAGCCCATTATAGGCTTTTCCCCCTCGCGTTCTTTTTCCACTTAGCGCCAAGCGGCTTATGTCCGAAAGGGGATCGTGACTTCATCCTGTCTAAGATGCCCCCCGGTTCTTCCTTACTGGCTGGCGCGCCTGAGGACTCCCCACATAGGGGCATAAGCCGGCAGGTCTCAAGCCCCCTTAGCCCGATTATGATACCTAAGCTCCCCCCCCCTTCTATCGTTCTCGTCGCGCTTCCTACCCACATCTGGCTCAACTTGATCTTTTTTCTCCTCCCTTTAGTCTTTTCTTCCTCGGCACACGCGTGTTCTCTGAGTCCTGGCGTCTCCCTCATTTTTTTGGCCGTTGTTCCTGCGAGAGTGCTAGCGAGTGGAGGTGGAGTTTCATTTTTTTTTTGTCGACTTAACGGGACCCGTGTTCCTGTTTTCTTACTCTCACTTGTGGTTGCTTTTGGATCGTCCTTCCCTGCCCCCTTCCGTCCTGATGTGACTGGTGTTAATTGTCTCGATAGCCCACATACGACTAGACCCCTAATCCTTTTACTTGAGATCACCCCCCTTTTTTTATACAAGGGTGAGAAGGCGCCCTTCTCCTTTACTCTTTTCCGCGGCACCGCCTCATATTTCAATCTGACTGCCATCTCCTGGGGAGATTAGAATTTTTTTGCGAAGGTTTCCCCACCAAAGATGCGCCAGCTCCGCGCTCTTATGTATTGAGCTTGATTCCCTTGCCCATTCTTGCCCCCCACCATTCTTAGCCTCGCACTAACGTGTTCTTCTAGTAGAACTCGATCGATCGCGGCTCTCCCTCTTTTTGTCCACTTTACTTTCTGTGGTCACATTTTGAAATGTCGAGCAGGCCTCCCCACAGATACAGCCCTTCTCCCTTCCAGCTCATGTTCATAGGGTATCTTTTCCTGATTCCATCTACTGTCTTTTTATTGCCCTTGAACTATTTCCGCGGCTTTGAAAACTTTTCGCCGGCAAGCTAGATTCGTTGTTTTTTGTTCCCCCCCTCCCTCCCCTCATCTTCTTTGAGGGCACGTCGTGGTCGAGCGCGACTTTGAGTCATGAGGGTGTTTTGACCTGTCCGGAGCCTTCCCCCGATTCACCCTGTGCCTTCCGTTTGTTTTCTTGCCCCCCTCCTTTTGTCGTTTCCCGCTTTCGTGCTTGACGCGCTTCCGACTTTTGGCTCCGTTCGATCTCTTTGATGAAGGTGTCGTGTTTGCGTCGGATTTCGGTTATGATCATTCCGCTTGTGTCTTTTTGTTACATATTTTCGCATGGTCTTTTTAGCTCACACTTAGACGTCGCTGGTAATCTTCGCGATGTATTGCGGTGCGCCAAGATGTGACCCCCGTGAATCCTTTATCCCCCCTGCCCGCCCTTTCCCCCCCAACCTTCGGATTTGACTGCCCCATACGCCTTTCAGATGGTTTTCCCCGCTCTCCAGTTGCGCTAGACCCTTATTGGGCTTCCCCTGACGACTTTCCTTTCTTTGGTACTTTCCACCTGAAACCAGACCTTTTTTTCCCATCTGCCATCTTTTTCTTGGCGGTTTCCCTGCTGATCTTGTTTCCCCTCGACGACGCCCGACGAGACCGCCCATGACGCCGTTTCCTGCCACTGGTCTGTCCCACTCCTTATGCAACCTCCGCCTTTCTGTTGTGATGTGGGGGTCTGGCGTTTTTAGCTTTTTTTATTTTATTTTTTCGTGTGTTTTTGATTTTCCATCTGGTGGGCGACTTTCCCCGTTTGTGAGTACTTTTCAAGACTTTTTCCATTTTGTTTTCAATCCGCAACGCCGGGAATTCCCTCCTGGACACAACCACAAACCGTGCCGCACCTTTATCCGCCCGGAACCACTTTTCTGTCATGGCACTCACTTCCATCAGTTTTTGTGAGATCGATAACCTTTTTTACACCCGCATTTTCCCTTCTTCTTGCAATGTCCGGAACGGGTTCTTTGTTCGGTGAATGCTTTCTTCTTTGACAGTTTTATCTTTTCCACAGGTCCCCCCCTGTTGGCACTCTCCTTCCGAGGCGCCCCTGCTGTCTCGTGGAATCTTCTCTTCTTCCTGGCCCTCACTTTCTATTTGCCCCGTCAAGGCCGGGGGCTGTATTTTGATATCTCTCGCAGAAAAGGGGTCCGGGGTATTGCGTTTGTCATTTAGGTCGCCACTTCGCGTTTGCTGGTCTTCTTGCCCCCTTCGCTCTCTATTTTTTCCCCACCAGAGCAGCTCTCTTCTGCCGCCTTTCCTGTTTTCCAGTTTTTTTCTTACCCCAAAGTCGACTGATTTGCCGGTATTCCCCCCACCGTCGTAGAAGAGTGCGTTTTCTCTGTGAACCCCAAATGTCTTTCCGTCGCGTTTTCGCCAATCCGTGTGTTGCGCCATCTTGAGAGGAGACTCCAGATCAAATTTTTTTTTTTAAGACTGATCCTTTAGTCTTCCCCTAGACCCTCCGCGCGCGATCAAGGGTTCCTCGGACGTATATCGTCCGCTGTCCCTTCCCAAACAAGTGCTCGTTTATTTCACCGCGCATAAATCTTAACTTTTACCCCCTCCTTCCCTCAATGCATCCTAGACCCACGACCCAACTTCCATCGATCGCGTCATCGCTCCCCCTCCACATGGTCCGGAGAAGGTAAAGGCCAGTTTCGAGAGCCCTTTCCTGGCATAGAATATCGTACAAACACTTCTGCTGCCCAGGCTTCGTCGGCCTATTCTTTCCGACCCTACACCCTTTGCTGATCAATTCCCTCTTCTTTGACCCCCCACGTCATTCTTTGTTCTTCAGATTTGGTTTTCTCAGACCCGTCCCCCCCGCGACTTCCGGTAGACAAGGTTAAAATGCCCTGCGCTCTCTCCGGCACTCCAGTCGCACTGATCAAATCCCCCTCCCGATACGCTTTACATGAGAGAGGATAGTCGTCTGGTGGACCTTTAATTTAGATGTGCTCCCATTGATCTTCCCCACTACCGCCTGCGCCTCCCCTCCCCCCCCCGATCCCTGTCCCCCTCCCTGAGTATCTACGCCACTCACGTGCGCGAAATGGTGGCGTGGTTTTTTATATGGGTGAATACCGCTCCGTCTGCACCTTCCCCCCCCCAAGATCGGATGGAGACTAGTTTCACTCCCCCCCCCTATTGCCCAGAGCCCTATTTCTTTGTTTTAATGTTAGTGTTATTTCCCCTCTTCTCCCTCAATTGTACTTCCCCCCTTTTTCTACCCTTGCGGTAGAATTTTGGCCTTTGAATGCCGTGTCTGGGTCCTTTCCAGAACGGTCCCCCCAAAGTCTTCCTCCGCCCATTTGCGTAGACGCCCAACCTCCCACAAGTTTGTTACAAACGGATAAAGTCGTTCCTTCACCCTGCTCCCGATACAGTTTCCGACGACCCCCCTAGATGCATCGCTTCACCAATCCGCCCAGTGTTTTTCTCTACGTCTCCGCAAGTTTTACACGCGGGTTCCTCTCCTTGAAGTCTCCTTGTTCTGTCCACAAAAAGTTTCGTCGCTTTCTACACCCGTTCCTGATTTAGGGCGCCAGCGCCGATCGGTTGGAGCCACTTTTTCGAATCTTGTATCTTGTTCGCACCGTTGACCTGCCAAATTCTGTTCGAACGTCTCGCTTATCTCCTACTTCTCGAGAAGTAGTGTAAACGACCCTTTAGGGCCCACTTCCTAGACAGATATGAATCACCAGCCCTCTTCTCTCCTCTTTTCAAGAACTTCTCCTTTCCTCCCCCGGGTGATGGAGAGGCCCGTTTACCCCCTTGCGTTGTGGACTGCGCGACGGATTTCTCTGAGGAGTGCTTGTTTTCAACGATCTCGCCTTCCCGCTTTGGGATCTTGCTTTTTCCTCCCGTTTCATCGTGATCCTAATTCGTCGTATTTCACATTCTCCCTTCCGACACCCAACCCTCATTGTTCCCCCTTTTTGATCCAGATGGAGGATTATTCTCGTGCAAGTCTGCGTCTTCCCCTTCTCCGGTTGTACTTGTGTGTAAATTCGGCCCTCACCCCTTTCCTTTTTCTCTTCGGAGCGTATAACTTTTTTCGCTCCATTCTCGAAATTTGGACTGTCTGTTTTCGGTGAGATACGACGCCCGCTTCAGGGCTTCCCTTGTCCCCCTTGAAATCAGGCCCATAGCCGGTGTTGATTGTCCTACCTCGATCCCGATACCTTGACTCTTGTGCGTTACTTCCCTCCTGGGGTGCATCTTCCTTAACAGAGATATCTTGCTTCCCTCCCCCCTTCTTGAGACTTTCAGCAGAATTCTTGCTTAGCCGGTTTTTCTTAACCCCTCCCCTTCCCCTTGTTTTTCCGCCGACCTTGACAAGCTTGTGCTCTGGGGCTCTCCGCAGACCGTTTTTCAGTCGCTGGCGGTTCCCCCCGACAGAACATTCCTCGAGTTGTTGCTATCCCTCCCCTTGGGGTCAGTTCCCTGACTCCCTTACCCCCGGGTCTTCGCTATAACCCATAGAAGGCGATGAAGGCGCGCTGCCCTTTTTATTTTGGAAGAAATCGGTGCTTTCCTCGTGCGTGCTTTCTATAGATCTCCCCTCTCCGCGCGCGCTGCGCTGCCGCCTAGTTCGGGATTATCTGATTTGCCATTTTGTGTTTCGACGAGTAACTTGCCTGCAATTTTCCCCGCTGCGCTTTGGTTCTCTTTGCGACCCCGGTCGACCTACTGTTTTCAGCGCGATCCCCGCCCCGACTTTGCTTGCGCTCCTAGATATGGGAGCTCTTGGGATAGCAGGTGGGCGCTTTTTATGTACGGCCCTAAGGGTCGCCCCCTTTTTTTTGCGTTGTTCAAGAGTCTTGACCAATGACTTGGCATTTCTCCCAAATCTTTTATTTTCTAATACATCCGTGGTTGTTCGAGCTATTTTCTCACAAAAGATTGCACTTCCTTCCGTGATTATTCCAGGGGTTACAAGCAAGCGCGTCTCATCCGCACCTTTACGTCTCCCCCCCTTTTTTCTTGACAAGCCCCTCGGTGGAGGAAAACTCCCGCTTGCGCCATCCCAGCGCGCGCCTTCAGGTTTCTCTTAGTTCTTGATCATTTCTCGAGCAATGACATACGGATGACATTTTCGAATTTCCCCTCCCCCCGCGTCTTTTCACCGTCGGCTCCCTTCTCATCTAGAACGCATCAGATGCGATTTCCCGATCCTCCGCGCACTAGCGTGCGGAAGATTTCATGACGAGAGCCCAGGTCTGCATTCCGCTAATCGGCCGTCTCCTTTTGAGAACAGACGGCCCTGCCTATTCGCCCTCCTAAGTGCCGGCGAGGTCTTCCTCATCCGAGCACCTAACAGCGCTGTTGAACCAATTTTGCTGCAAGGTTGAGCCCCAGCGACGACCCTCGGCGTTATTTAGGGCTTTGGTTAATATGGATCATTTGGTGCGGATTTCCTCCCCCCCTGACATTCCTCCCTTTATCTATAAGGGTTTTTTTCGGAAGAGGCTCTGATCCTCCCACTCTGGCGCGTTTCCCGGCGCGCACGGTCCTCATGAGTCTTGCCCGGAACCGTTTATGTTCGCGGACAATTCCCTCCCGAATCTCACAAGATACGCCCTTCAGGGTCGATATTTCGTTCTTCTCTTCCCTCCCTGCCCCCCCCTTTCAGATGGACCTTCGGGTAGGCGCTATTGGTGGGTCTTAACTCCCTTTTTTTGAGCGGAACTAACCCAGTGTCCTATTTCCCTGTTCCTGGATACCCTGCTCCTCCCCCCTCTCAACTGAGTGCGCGAATCCGATCCCTTGCCCTCCCTGCCAACAACGTTTGGCTCGGCGGTAGCCCTTTTTGCAGCTTCTCCTTCCCTTTTTCCCCTCTTTCGCTCAGCGGCGTTTTGTTCCGAGTCTGTCCCCCCCCCCAGGCACTTTCCGGAATGCAGCCAAGTTGTCTTCTACCTTGATATCCCCCCCTCGTCTGCTGTCCCCCCCGTTTCTTCCTTCCCTCGATGGCAGATCTGCGTTTTAATAGTCGTTTGCCTCACAGCCCACAGTCCCGGCGTTCCTTGATTCGTGAAACTTCCTCACAAGACAGCGGCCGATTTGAGTCTCTTGTTCGTCGAGTTGTCTTTGCCGCTTTAGACTTTCCCCTCCCGGTGATTGGAATGTCGATGATTTTTATATTTATAAATTTTCCTCCATTCTACTCCCCTGTTTCAACTACCCGGATCGCCAAGAGTATGGCCTACCGTTCGATGGGACCGCCCCTCCTTTACCCCCCGACGCCGCTGCTCCCGAAACTATGATATTTATTAGCCAGGGTGCTTGAGCAGATCCATATGTCAAACAAGCGTGGGGTTCACCCTTCTTGCGCCCCCCCCCCCCCCCGCGAGGCGTTGTTCTTGACGAGCGTGTTTGAATTGACCGTGTTCTCTTTTGAGCCTGGTTTTCGTGCTAGTGCCGGGGCACTTAGATTTTTTTCCCCTCTACTGTTGGAGAGTTGTGGACCCGACCCTTCAATCCCGGCTTCTCTGGGGAGTGGTTCCGTCTTCTTTGCAGCCGGACAGCACTTAGACGAGCCCCCCCCCCTTCCCCACATTTGGTCTCCTTTCTTTCCCGCGTTCTCTGAGCGGATAGCTGCAACGCTCTCATATTTTACCACCTTTTGGGCCCTCTTCCTCTTTCGATGATGTTTCTCATGTTCACACCCTTTTCGCCATCGACCTTCTGTTTTAAGACTCTTTCTTTTATTGCACCACTGTCACCCCCCCCCCTTTTTTTGCCGTTGTGTAGTTTATCGCAATACATGTCGTTCTGTTTTCCGCGGCGTTCCGTTTGTCCGACTCTTTTGATCGTGGGCGCTCACCCTTTGAGAAAATGTAGCTTTAGGCAAGTAACAAGAGGCCCTGACGCTCTTCTTTAGAGAATCTCATCGGTACCCTGGATTTCAGGGAGGCCCCCCCTCCCGGAGAATAGTTCCCGCCGGCCTTGCTTGGACCCCCTTTATATCACTCTCTGAGATTTAGGTTTTCTTTTGAAAGCCTTACAGAATAGACCTATTGACCCCTTCCGTTTGGTCCCCTCTCCCTTATTTCCTCTGCTGGTCTTGTTTTGCCCGCCTCAAGCTGGTCAGTCCTGCGGAAGTCTTCCTATCCTTTTTGTCGAAGTAGATTATCTCCCTCACTTCCTTCCTTCCTTCCCTCCTAAACTAGGATAGAAGTTCGGATTCGGAATTATTGGATCTTTTGGAGCTTCATGAATTGCGTTCTAATGTCTCCCGTTTGCGCCGGCTTTTGCGTTAACCCCTCTGCGATGCCAGGCTTTCTATTATCACACCTTGCGATTGCTTTTCCCCCCTTTATTGTGAGATGACCCCCCCGGCGTGCCACTGACTCGCCGTCTTTTGAATGAAATCGGCCACGCGTTTTGATCCACCCTCTACATCGGCCGTTTGACGGTCATTTTTTTAAAGGATAGGCATCTACTCAGAATTGTTAAGCCCAGGTTCCACCGTTTCGAATGGTGTCTCCCCCCTTGAAACGAATAGCGATTCCTCGTGGGCGAGGTTTTCCCTTGCTGAGATCTTGCAGTGGCAATATCCCTGGGACAAGGGTGTCGCCAGCTTATGAACCCCATCCTTGCACACTTCCCCCCCTGTGCTTGGCAAGATGATATACTCCCCCCACGTCCCTGCTTGACGTGTCCTCCCCTTTACAGTCTACCCGAAAGATTCTTTCGCAGTATCTGTGCGTATTTATCTCCTTGTCCCCTCAGGGGCAATCTTTTTTCCCGTGAACCCTCTGATCCTAACCCCATTCCCCTCCCCCTTCCCCCCTCTCTGGCCATTGCTTTCCACAAACTGTTCATTCTCTCTTTCCCTTCCTGTTTGTTGTTGGTTTGAGTCTCACCCCCCCATGACCCAGGCTGTTTGTCCCTGCGGATTTCCGCTTTCCACGGTTTCTGTTGGTTTGGTTGTCCTTTTCCTTTCGCTTGGCGATCTGCAAAACTTCTGGACCAAGGACGGCTTATTACAGATCGCAAGCCGAGACTCTGGAATCTGATTCTCCTGGTTTAATTTCCTCCCTTTTCCCTCAGCCCCCTTGTCCCCTTTCCTTCCTGAGGATAGATATAATAAACTGGGCAGTCTCTTTTTTCATTCTCCCCGGAAAAGACTTGAGTTGATTGGACTGGAACGCTCTAGCTATGTCCCCCCCCTCGCCCCCCTCCCTCAGATGTTCTCTTTTTTCATGGAATGTCACCCCAGGTTCGTCACCCAATGAACTGGTCTCCCTCTTGCCCCTTAGGCAGCTTTTTTTTCATTGTCGGAAGATAAGGAACCACTATCTTCGCCGTCTCCATGTCAGGCCGTCCCCGATTTTGACTCCCGGTGAGTCGATCCGCGATTTTCAATTTTCCGCCCCCGAATCGTGTTCGTGGCCACAATCTCCTGAGCGCGACAAAAATTTGTCCATGTCGAGTCTCTTTCTCCTGTAGTTTTCTCCCCTTGCAGCTTGATGTAAAACGTGGCCACCTAGTGGAACTGACCCCCCGAATCAATCCTTCCCCTTTCTCCCCACCCCCTACCAATTATTTTTTTACTCAAGCGCCCCCCCTCTCTCGCGTCCAAATTCGGCGTCCCCTCCAGGTCTTAATCCGCGCTCTCCCTTTTCTCTAAAACCCTTCTCGGATTGACCCCAGTCACACTCCAAGTTTAGGATATCTTCTCCTGGCCCCTCCACCCCTCGCGCCTCCCACTCGTACCCGAAGATGCGCCGTTGTGAATTCTCTTTTCTGGAGGTAAAGAACCCGCACAGACCTTGGCGCTAACTTGTTACAATTCCTCCTTCTCCAGCTTTTCTTCTCGGCACACGTTCTCGTGATTTGGACATCCCATCAAACCCTCCCTCTTTTATTCGCTCTCGAAGTAGGTGCGTTTCCTTTGAATGACTGACATGGGTGCTTCTTTTCTCCCCCCTCCCCCTCCCCCCTTTCGCATTTAGCGGAGAGACGCGCATCACCCG
>Ga0179593_1512939_pt1 | contig 15818 bp, 21 predicted proteins | sample CZODoug2_1_08_16_FD_185931 | JGI IMG/M metagenome (GOLD analysis project Ga0179593, IMG submission 185931) | Vadose zone soil fungal communities from Angelo Coast Range Reserve, California, USA - CZODoug2_1_08_16fungal (PacBio error correction) | ecosystem: Environmental > Terrestrial > Soil >... | reverse complement strand
CTTTATGTCTTCCGCTTTTTTTTTTTCCTCGTTTGACCTTGGCTGTGTTTAATGACCTTTTTCCTTCTGCCGCCTGGTGCCACCTCCCGGCCTTGGCAGTAACGCGCTGGTTTCCTTTTTTTTTCGGTTCAATCCTGTTTCCTCTACTCTCCTTTCCCTCTTCGTACCGTCTCCCCTTTTTCCCTCCCCAAGTTATAGAATGGTTTTTCCCCAGTTCGAGGCACATCTTTGAGTCCGTTCTCCCCGATGTTCTAGGGGGTCACGGCCCCCCCCCGAAAGATTGCTGATCAAGGATAATTCACCCTTTTGCCCTCGGCACCAGCCACGGCCAGCCCTTTTCAAACTCCCTCCCCCTCTTGACGCCCCTCCCAGGGTTCCCCCCTGTCTATGAGTTCTAATAAATGCGCAGGTTAGAGTTGGCGCGCCTCTCTTTTCCTGATTTCCCTTCTCGATTTACGGACTTCTGACTTTTTTATTGGCGGAGGATTTAGGAATGCCCTCATCAATTCAGGCCCATACGGATAATCCTTCTCCTCAGTCCCCGGGACCAGTTCCGGCTCCCCCTACCCCGATTTAGCAGTCAATCGCCTTCCAGAAATGTGTGATGTCTTCCAGAACGTACTTTTCTAACTTTCCCAGAGCCCACCCCATGAAGCAGGATCACGCCCTTATATCTACAGATGTGCTAGCGCCTTGATTTTGTTTCAGCGGAAACGGCGATCGTTTTTAAACTACGACGACGCCCTACTTTTTGGAACCGCTTTGCCTTCCCTTTTTACTCCCCAGCGAGTGAGGATCACAAGATCGCTTTCCCCTGCGGACAGGCGCTGATTACCCACTGACCCCACCCCCCCCCTATGACAAACTCATCAGACCGGACCCGGTTCACTTTGCTCCCCTAAGGCATAAGAGCCTTGTGACCCCCAGAATCCGGCACCCCGTGCCCCCTGTACCCCCCGCCCCCCGTGCCCCGGCCCATGTCTAATGAGGCATGGAGTCCCCAGACTCCACCGAAGGGACCCGTGTCCCTCGTGCTCCACCCTACCGTCAGGCCCTCTCATTTCCTCCTGTTTTTTCCTCCCCTCTTTTCGTGGAGACGGAACCGTTGGTTGCACAAGAAGAAGCTCTTCGTGGCGGAGAAGGTCGCGCCCCCTCTTTGTCCTCCTACTCCGTTGTGACGATCTCTATGTAGCCCGGAAGAGAAGCCCTTTGATCTCCTGGCGAACAGGTGGATGTTATACTTTTTTCAGACCTCGCCCTCCCCCGGCCAGCACCGATCCCCCCCCTTATCCCCTCTTAAACTTCTTTAGCACGGCCTCTCTGTCTTGCCACTGCTGGGCTCTCCCCCTCCTGATTCCCCCCTGTTTCCGGTCCTTCACTTCGACGTTCAAATGGCACCTTTTGTTTTCCCTTTTGCAAGGGCCCTCAGGTCGGGCCCCCGTCCTCTGGCGCGCCCCACCCTCCCCCGCGCACCCTTTTTTCATTTAGGCCCTGTTCCCCTTCTTTTAACTGAAAAAATTCCTCTTGTACTAACGGTTTCCCCCCACCGCCTCTTGGGGTGCCATGTTCCCTCGCTTTTTTTTCGGTGGGCACTTATTTACTCGCCCTCCCTTGCTTCTACCTCCTCAAAATTTTCTCCTCTTCCATTTTCACGTAATGGATCTTATTCTTCACCGCCCCTTCGGACTGTTTCCAGATGCCTACCAGATAGACTGGACATCTTCTGCCTCGAGGCCGACCTCATCTCTCCTTTCCCCCTAATAAGTTGTGTTGTTGTTCCATTCTATTTCTATTCATGTTTTGGTGTTTTTCTTGGTAGTGCTTGGTTTTTTTTCTTTTTTTTTTTTTATTTGTCGTTTTTTTGTAAGTGACGGTCCCCCCACTCCCTCCGCAACCCCCCAGCCCCCCCCCTTTTGCCGCTCGTTTGGTTATGTCTGGATCGCAGGTCTTTCTTTCCAGTAAAGAGCTCTCGTCCCCTCAACCCTCTTTGCCCCTCTTCTGTACCCAAAGGCTTTTTTCTTTACTTTTTGCCGCCCCCCCTGGAGGCCTCACGACACTTGGCTCTCACATTAAAATCTGACCGTGCGAGAAAATCTTGTCGTCCCCTCCCCCTACCTAAATTCCCATGCGGCCCCCCTCTTCCCCTTGGTTTTTCCGTTTCCGGAGGGACTAGACCTCCTAGCCCCTATTGACCTCTTTGTCCCTGGCCGTGCTGATTTAGTCATTACCCCCTGATTTGCCTCCGCTTCCCTGAGACTCCCCAAAGTTTATGACCTCTTATTCCCCGTCGTGACTCTACCTCGTACATCTCTTAGTCCTTTGACGTCTGGCGCGACCGTCTCGTTTTCTTCCTTTTTTCTTTGTTGGCCCCTGTAGTCGAAGCCTCAGTCTACATCGGTGAAGAGTGCCTTAACCCCCCCCCCCCACCTTTGACCTTCCACGGATCCTTTACGCGGTGGAGGCCGTATTTCCAACTGGATGCCCTTCGGCCTCTTCGAAGGACCCGTATAAAGGCTTTGCTTCGTTTGACTATTCTCGGAGGCGCCCGTCGGTCTTCTACCACGGTTTGCCAGCTCCCCCTGAGACCGTTTGTATCGTGGCCCTCCCCCCGAACTCTCTGTTCGTCCAGGAGATGTTTTTATATAGCCTCATCTCGCCTGGTCGCTCTCATTCAAAGGTGACTGTCCCCCTTTTTTGTATTAGCAGATCCATTTTTTTTGCCTGGACCTCGGACCCCTTAGTTTGGTAGACCAGCTCGCCGGGACCCTCAGATGGACGAATTAGTTACCACTCTGGGGCTTGGCCAGAGCGAAATAGCTCCATTCTGATTTCCCTTATTTTTCAGTTCTTTTGTTTCATGCCTTCTGCTTTCCCCAGGTTAACCCAAACGTGCCCTGAATTCATACGAGCCTCCCCTACCGACCCCTCCCAGCGGCACCCGAGGTTTTTCCCCTTTGGACTACTGCATCTTCTTTACTTCTTCTGGTTTTCCTTGACTCTGTGATTTATTACGGGAAGGCGAGTCTCAGATACTCTTTTCCCCCTTTGCTATCATTTAGAATAAATTCCCTTCGCTTGACCTTCCTTCTGCGGACCAGCTGCCAGGTTTTCTTGATTTTTATCCCCCCCCCCCCACTTCCCCCCCGGGTCCCCCCCCCTGGGGAAGCGGCCCCCCCCGCTGTTACCCCCCCCCCCCCCCCTAGAGCCCTTTCCTTTTGCTTTCTGGTGCCTCCTCCCCGGTTTCGTTTGGATCGTTGGTTGTTTTTAAAGTTGAGGCTCCGTTCACGCCTCACCTCCTTTATGCCCACCCCCCGAAAGTCTCTCTTCTACCGCGCTCTGCTCCTCGAGACGACTGTTGTGAAGGTTCAATCGCTCCCGTGAGCTGGTTTCGAGTGTCTGATCGGTTCCCCCGAGGCCAGCGCGTCTCTTTTAGCTTACCAGGGCCTGGTCGGCGGCTTTCCGAGAGTTCAGTAGGCATTTCCTCCCCGAGCGGAAGGTTGCCCCCGTCATTATCCCTTCCTTTATAACAAATCCCCTATTGCCCTTCCCTGGTTCGCCTGAGCTGAAGACCTCCCCTCGGTCGCGCGAAAAGGTTCACTCCTCTTGCCGCGGCCTCGAAATTTGGGCCCCCCCTCCCAGGCGTAACCAGCTCCCTCGCCACCTCTCTCTATCCCCCCAATGAGCAGTTTTCCCCCCCTACCCCCTCAGCGTTTAGACGTCCTAGACCTTTGTTTTCGAGACCAGTAAGTTTTGATATGTCGGGTTGTTTTCTATCAGAGCACCTGTTCGTCTTCCTTTTCCCCTAGTTCGATAGACTCCGTCCTCTAAGCCTGTTGAAGTCTACCATTGTTCTTCCTGGTACCTTTCAACAAAAATTAGTTTTTTGCCCCCGATATGATGGCGCGGTCTCGACCTTCATTTAAATACTTGGTCACTGGCCACTTAACTCCCCCCCTCCCAATCCCCGGATCCCTCCTTTCCCCCCCCCCTGGGCGAATTTCCGCTTTAGCCCTATCCCTCATGCTGCCACTACCCTCCACTGTTCCAGGCCCCCTCGTCCCGGGCCCCTCCGGTTAAACCCCCCCGAGACCGAGGGGGATGACCTCCCGAAATTTATGTCCCACTTTGGCCCTGTCCTTCTCTCTATTTGGGGATCTACTCTCAGGGGGTGGTTTTTGATTCGTAATCCACCCATATTGTTTTCCATCGTCCCTGGGACCGCAGGACTCTCCACCGCGTCCGGTCGTTTGTCTGATGCCTCGCCTGCCCCTCCTCCTTCTTCCGTTAGGCAGATTTGCGCTCCCCCCCTAGTCCTCTCAGAGTTCCCTTTGACAAGATTGATGTTTTTCGTTTTTTTTTTCCCCCCGGTAGCCCCCCCCTTTCTTTTTCTTTCGTACCTCACTCTCAACCACCAATCGTTTCTTCAACAGAAGGGTTGTTGGGCCCCAGCGCACAGTTCTTGACCCCTTGCCTCCAGGACCCCCCTCTTTCCAGGACAGACTCCGCCCTCACCGACCCCTTCTTTCTCATTACCTTCCATCACCCCCTCCTACCTCCCGCCCCCCACCCTTAACAGCGCTGGTTAGACCCCCCCCCACCCCCTCTGGTAGCCCCCACGAGAGACAGCCAAGAAACAGATTCACAATCCCCCCCCCCCCCCCCCGGCCCCCCCGTCTCATTTCAACCCCCCCCACCACCACCCAAGCACCACGCCCTAAAAACATACCCCACAACCCCGGTACCGCGGACCACCCCCCCCCCCACCGACTAACCACACCCCCAGACAACACAGAACCCCCCACCCAACGCCCCCCCGGTGTCCCCCGACACAATAAGAGCCCCCCTGAGGTACAGAGGAACCTTCTTTTCCCCCCCCCCCCGTCCCCCCTCCCCCCCTCCTCTTGCCCCTTTTCGGACAACCCCCACTCCCTCTAGACCCTCGGGACTCACCTTCTCCCCTGCCCCGACCCCTCTCGTATAAACACCCACACCTCCTCCCCAGCCACCCCCCCACGGCCCACCACCCCCCCCCCCCCACCCCCACCCATCACCCACCCCCACCCCACCCCACCCCACCCCCCCCCCCCCCATCCCTCGAGAGACCCCTCCCCCCGGAGTCCCCCCCTTAAACTCCCCCCCCCCCCCATCCCCCGTATACCACCCCGCTACGCCCATCACCTTGGGTCATTACGATAAGTCTACTCGAATGTCACCTTTACATCTCTTTCTGCCCCCCTTGAACCATCTAACCCTCCCCGTCCCCAGACCAGCTTCGACTCCGAAACGACTGGGTGCCCCCACTACCACCACCCTTCAAACCCACAGCCCACCCCCACCCCCCGTAATTACAGTGAGCACCTTTTCCTACTTCCACAACCCCTCCCCTCCTTCCCCCCCCCCCCTGATACATCCGTCTAATGAAACCCCTGACAAACCCGATCACCCCAACGAGATTATCTTACTTGCTCCTCGTCCAAAAGCCCTCTCCCCCCCTCCCTCGCGCCACCAATGCGTGGGGAACCGTGAAAGCTCCCCCTATTCAGGTTGACCAACCATCACCCCCGCCCCCACCATCCCCCCCACCCCGCACTCCGACCAAGTTGTTGACATGTCCCGGCCCATCCAGCCGTCCGTTTCTTTCGACACCCACCTGAATCTCCCCCCCACCCCGTGCCCCCCAACCAATTCACGGTTTTTAAGAGTATCAAACCCCACTTTCCACCGAGTCGACCTGATTTCCCTCCCGTTCTTTTACCTATAGGAAGCTCCCCCCCCCCGGTCATGCAACCAGTTTGCCGGCTCTGGGCCGCGCACTCACGACTTTCGCCCCACCTCCCCTTACGGATCCCACCCCCCCGGAGAAATCCCCCACCCCTCGAACCCCATTAATCCGGCACGCACGAGGTAGTACACTTCCCCTTTGGGCTGGCTGTTACCCTACTCCCCAACAATTCACCAAGTCGTCCATTTCCTTTCCCCCGGTTTTTAGTTTCACCTATAAGGACTGCAGATTCCCCTTTGAAATTGTAACGAGTTTTCTTTGCCCCCACGAACTCCTCAGGACCAAGGGCCTGATTAGACTGAATCGATCACGGCAGGCCACTTTCCTTTCCCGCCCTACCCCCTTATCCCCCCCCCCTCTTTTGACTTTCTTGATGTCTCCCTTTTTTTTTTCACAGATTCGCTGACCAGAAGCCATCCAAGCTGCCTCCTCTGCGATGCCCGCCTCTTTTTCGGCTCCCGGTGCCCCTTTGGCGTTCCCCCCCTTTCCGGAGCCTCTTCCCCCGACACCCCAACCCCACAGTCCCCGCAAGAATCGGCCCCTCTGCTATCGGACCTCATTCGATTTCCTCGGGAGGTCTTCCTCTCTTTTCCTAGACTGACCAGCCCTCCCTAGTTTTCCTGAACATACCACCGGCTGATGACCCCCCCCGACCCCTCCCCCCCCCCCGGCTTCCCCTACTTTTTCTTCCTTCCCCTGGTGGGCACACCTTGTCGCTTGCTTGACCCCCCCGGTCCCCTTGAGAAGGCCCGGTGTGAAGGCGGTGGTGATATTCATTAACTACACAATCCCCACAGCAACTGATTGGGTGATTCCCCGGACAAGGCCCAAAAACAACTTGCACACTAAAACGCGCAACCCACAAACACACCTGTTGCCTGTGGACGCTTTGATCAGATAGCCCCAACCACCCCCATGTCCGTTTTCGCATCCCCAAGAGCCACCCCCCTAACCATTCCACACCAAATCTCTCACCCCCCATCTTTACCCTTTTCCCACTCCCCCCCCACCCCCCCCCACCTCCCTCCCCCCACCCACTTCCTCTTCCCCCCCCTAAAATTTTGTCCCCACCCCATACTTTTAAGGTCTAAGGCCCCGGGTTACCCCTGAGCAATCTCCTGCCGGTCCCCTAGAAAGGGACCCCTCGAACCCATACACTCAGGCTTAGTCTTTTCCTCAAGGTGGTGCTCTTTACCCCCACCCTCATAACTCCGGGAGACCTTCCCCGTGGGCCCTTTGCCACCTCCCCCCCCTACCCCCCCCACGCCAGCCACCCATCCCAGTGCCGCCGAGAAGGCCTTTCTACATCTCCCTTGCACCCCTCCCCTGAGCGGTAGAAATTAAGCAAGATGCTCTCCCCCTGACATTTGGTCTTCTACGGGCCTGGCCTCTCCCCCAGTGCCCTTTTTTCTCTGCAGCACGTTTTGGTAGTTTCAGAATTGTTGCTGTGCCACTCCCGCCTTGGGCCTCGTCCTCTTGTTTTTTCATCCCGCGACACTCTGACAATAGCGAACTCCCTCCTGGAATGATATTCCCCTCTGTCTTTGACAAGAGTTGGCGCCCCCATTTTTGTACAATTGGTTCTTAATTTCCATTTTCTAAATTCCCCCCCCAGAAGTCTTTTCTTCCTCCTTTGGGCCTCAGACCGCACCCATTTGTCTTCCCCCTTTATGTTTTTTTCTGAGAGGATGTGATTTTGTTTTTTTCCCGTCATAGTTCCACCGTCTGTCTTCCTTCACGAGACGGCCAAGTCCTCAGGTTCTTCCCGCTACATGTGACAGCCCAGCTCCCCTTCCCCCAACGACTACTCATTCCCGCCTCCAAACAAGTATACCGAGTTCTATGACCAACCGTCCCTCGCGCCTCCTTCATCTCATTTCCTCCTTATTTTTACCCCCCCGTGTTTTTAGAGACATGATTCCCCTTCTCCTCGTGCCTGGGTGCAGACGTTTCTTTTCTCTTTTTGTGCGATGGGTAGAGGTGTCCTTACGGTCCCCCGAGGATGAAGTGGTACTTCTTTCGAAGTGCATTCTGACTTGCATCGAGGGCTCATGACCGGCAACGTCCCGGAAGGACCCCTTTTCTTCTTTCGCGATGAGTGGTGTTCCTCTGATTTAACCCCCGACCCCGTTTTTCCGTGCGCCACTCTACTCCCTCCTAACCCCCCCTTCCCCTTCCGCGCGTTAACGTCCTTCGGCGGAGTCGGTTACCGGCCCCCCCCCCACTCCTCCTGGACGGTCTTTGCCAAGAATGGTCTCCCCCCCCCCCCCAGCTCGTAAGTGCTTTCCCTTTTCCTCTACTCTCCTCTCTTGCTCGCGAAATTCGCCTCACCACCCACGCACACCCTACTTAATTATTATTTTGTTTGTTTTTTTGTCTTCTTCTAGGCACCCCCTTCCTGATTGCTGGTTTTCCCACTCCCGGCCCCAAACCCTAGCGTTCCGCTTTCCCTCTATGCGCGACAGTGCTCCTTATTCTTGAATCTTCCCCAGAGTGGGGCCTTTTGCATCCCTTCTTGGAGTTCAATATCACCCCCACGAGTTTCCTATCACCCGTCCCCTGCCCTTAGCTTTTCCGGTGTCGGCCCTCCCAAATCTGTTCACTCCTCCTTAATGGCTTCTCTGAGACCGACTAGGGCTCTCTTGCCCGTTGATTCTCCTTCCCCTAGTAGACGACATGTCCCTTTTTCCTTGTCCCCCACCGTTTTAGGCGTGGAAAATCTCCATTTTCAGCATGGCCTTTTCCAGTTGGGTAAGGACTCCTTCTAACCTCCTTCCATGATGCAGAGAGATGCCCCCGATCACGGATCCATTCCCGTCTTTTCATCTCCCTAGAGAGAAATCGGACCCCTAGTTCGTCTGTAGTTGTGAGGAACCATGAAGCTGATTCCCCCACCTGGCACGCCCCCTCTTCTCAGTGGTGAATCGAATTAGCCTCGCCGGAGATGATTATCCCTCCTTCGTGAACACGTCTTTTGACAACTGGCTTTTCCTGCCCCCACCTCGCTGCCCCAGGCCGATTTGACCCTATTTCCCCCCCACTCGCCCCCCCTCCCCCACCCCCTCCACCCAAGCCCCCGCCGCCCCTCCCCCCCAGACCCTCCCGGAGCATATGACCCGGTCATCGAACATTCTCCGTGGAACCCCTGTTCTTTCTTCTTCTGGGCCTTTCTTCATAACGCCTCTCGCCCCGGCCCGAGGTAGGGTACGCTACTCCCCAGGCTTCTACCCCCCTCTGCTTCTCCCTCAGGTAATGGTTCCTTCTCATCCCTCCCCATTGCGGAAACGCTGGGTCTGCGTAAAGATTTCTTTCTCCTACCGGGCCGCCGTTTTTGAGCCCTTTTTTTACCCGATTCACGTTCTGTGTAGTCCTTTTGGCCTAGCTTGTCCGCCGGGTTTCAACAACCCCTCCTTCCACATGTTGCGCCCCTTCCAACCGACATGGTTGCGCGCGTGAACGGTTTTTTGTTTTTGTCCTTCCCCCTTCGAGTCGAGCTGGTTTTTTTGGGTATGCGGCCCCCCTGCTGGAGCTTTTTACTTTTCTGCCGCCGCGTCTCCTTTCGCGAAGTATCCTTGGAGTTGTTTCCCCAGGGACCTGGCTGCGGTAGTGATTTTTTTACCCCCCCGTCACATGCGCCCGATACTGGGTAGAAGGTCTCTCGGTCTCCTCCATCCGAATCACAAACCCCCCACACGGGTGAGGGAGGAAAGGGCCCCCCGACCCTATCCCCCGAGGCTCCTCTTCTCTAGTCCTACAGCAGACCCAGCAGACCCTCCTCTGTTCGCGTTTGGGCCGGAACCACGTTCGTTCACACCCCCCACCCCACCACCCAGTTCGCCCCCATTCGTTTCACCTAACTCCGTCTATGGCTCCCTCCGCCCTTCCACACCGTTTTCATTGTGTGTCGGAGTTTATCGTCTTAGCCCTTGGGATGGATCGATGTGATTCGTTAGACTTTCGTTCCTCACAGTTCGATCTTTCAGCCCAGCCAAATTCTGCGTTTTGTTTCCTAACGAAATTGTCCGCCGTTAGGTTCACGACGGTCTTTCTTTCCCCCCTCCCACCACCCCCATTCTGGTTCGCCGTCCCCCTCCTATGATGACTCGGGCCGGCCCCGAACCCTCACACACAAACCCGGCTCGCTAAGGTCCTCCCTTTCAACCTTCCTCCTATCCATTGCTCGTGTTTGTATTTTTCCTCCTCTTTTTTACTCCAGGTCTCCTATTGTATGCTAGCAAATGCACCCTTCATTTCGAGGGCAGGTTAACCCGCGAGGGAAATTGCGCAGTCCTCGCCCCAACCGACTCGGTGACTTAGCCCCGGACACAAGGATTATTTCCCCCCCGATGGTTTTTGCCCCCTCCCTTTCCCCAGACCCGTATTTGTTTGTTGCCGACTAACCCACCCCCCACACCCGTGGTTTCATCCCCGGCCTGGGCTTCCTATTCACCCTAAACTCTTTCCGCGTCCTGATCCATCGATGGTTTTTACCTACCCACCCCGGCCGCCGCCGTTTCTGCCCAAGCTTCCCTTTTCTTAATTCCCCCCCACTGTCCACATTTCCATACACGCCCCCCACTCCCTCCAACTCATGACCCCCCCCCCCCCCTATGTAAACTCCCCAGCAGTTTAAACCATAGACACCATTGGCTTACGCTTCCCACATCCTCAACTTTTTCTAATCCCGGCCCTCGCTAACACAGACCGTCCACCCTACCTCGGGGCACACCGACGCCCGCCCCCCCAGAATAACCCTAGTGGGATACCCCCCACGGCAAACGACCCCCCCCGCGACCTTCCACCGCCCGGCACATCCCGCCCCCCCAGGGAGTCCTGATCCCTCGCTCCCCCCCACACCCCCAAGACCTACCCGGACCCCAGCGACCCCCACCCCCCCCCTCCCTCCCCCCCCCGTTTGACCTTGGAAGCACGAATCCCCCCATACGCCCCTGCCACGGACCCAAACAAGGATGGTCCTATCCCCCCTCCCTCCCCCCCGGACACCTCGAAATCATACCCCGCCCCCGCCCGTTCCTTCCTCCGTTCCCCCCGAAACCAGGCTACTTAATCTCCCGTCCCCCCCCCGGTTTAGACCTTCTCGCCTACCCTTGATACTTAGACGATCCACGATACCCTCGACGGAACGGGTGTATTCCCAGTCTAGGAGTCTTTTCCGCCCCAACGTGGATTCGGGTCTTCCTTTTTCTCGGCTGAGACCCTTTCTTTTTTCCTGCTTTATGAAGATTTTTCTCTTACACCCTCCGAAAAAGTTTCAAATTTTGCTTCTTTCCTTTGATTAATTCGCGATGTTTCTCCCTCCTCTCTTACATGCTCCCTCTCCCTTCCCCCCCGCCCCCCCCCCCCCCACCACCCACCACCAATAACACCCCCCACAAGCGAGTGATTCTCCCCAAACCCGCACCTAACCCTCGTCCCACCGTTCGACCGCGCGCACACCAACTTTTTATTGTTTTTCACGAGCCGCCCTTGCCCGAGGACCCCCACATGACTCCCACCCCCCCAACCTGTACAAAGACGCTTGCCCCTTCCCACGTCCGGACAAGTGACACACGTCCCCTCCCCCCCATTACACCATCCCCTCCCTTATATTTGCACGAGTCCCTTTCTCGATTGTTGTTCGTAAGCATTTTTCTCCAGTTTTTTCGGAGTGATAGTTTCTTTTTATTTTTTTGTGTGAGTCTTCTTCTCGTTTTTCCGCCACACCGGCGGAGGAGATGTTCCCCCCCCCATCCCCTCCGGAGCGGCCCCTGCCCCCTTTTTCTTGCCCCGTCGACCTCCGGTCGCGGCATTTCGTCGCTGACCTCTTGCGCCGTAGGCTGGGAGGGTTGATTCTTTTTTTTGGTTTTTTTTTTTTGTTTTTATCCTCCCAAACGTTCTCCATTTTCCCGTTTTTCCCGGAAGATGCGAGCCCATTTCTCCCTGCGTGGGGACCTCCCACCACCCCCCACAACACCCACCCCCCCCCCGGATCTATGACACTAGCCTTGCCCTCGGGTTCCTCAGCTTTCTCTGCCCTTCACGGCTCATAGCCCCCCCCCGTTCTCTCTTTCTTCTTTGAGACTATTCTGACTCCTGGGAAAGGATCGACTTGTGTCCCCCTCTCCCACCCCCACTACGCCCCTCGAAGCCGACCGTTGATTGACAGTACCCCATGTCGCCTCGGAGCACCTCATCAGAGACATGTCCTTCGGCAGGGAGGATGTCTCACTGAACACCTCCAGAGAGCGTAGCGGCCGCTACCTCGTTAATCCAAGGCGGTCCCTTTACTGACCAGTTCCCTTCCTGAAAACCGTATTCCCCAAGGTCCCGGCCGTCCCCCCCCCCTTGGGAAGAAGTTTCGCGAAACAGGCGTTCAGCCCGACCACTCAAAGTTTGTTCAAGGTCCTCCGTAAGGTTTTTTGTTCCCTTGTGCTGTCCCCCCCTCGAGCCATTTTCTTTTTCCTTCTTGTGTCAAGCGGGACCTTCTTGACCCTCATGGAAAGGACCCCAGGGAATAGGTTTGTTTTTTTTTTGGTGCCTCGCGCCCGCCAACTTTCCGTCCGGTTTTTCGAAGCCTTTTCACGATGTTTTTTTTATGTATACCTTTGCCGCCCAAGAAATTCTCCTTCCTTTTTCCCCCAGTACGTCGCGCCCGATTTCCTTTTTTTTTCTTCCTCGGCCTTGGACGACTGCCTGGCCTATTTTTCGACAGGCAGTGCTTTCGATTGCGCATCTGGATTGATTCTGATTCTCCTGTTAGCGCCTGCCCTCTCTTTCTAAAGAGCACGGCCGCTTGACTAAACTGTGGGAAACCCTTGAGGGCCAGTCCACCCTTCCTCTCCCTCCCTTCCCGTTCTGCCACTTTTGAAGGGGGACGTTTTTTTTCTTCCGGGCGGGCAAAGGATCTTCCTCACCCCCTTTTTACCTGGCAAGGGTCTGGTGTCCAACCTCCAAACCCCCTCATCATCTCATCTCCACAGTCAGGGGGATCCTGACCGCTTGCTCTTTAATTACCTCTTCCTCACAAACCCATTCGCCCTCCCCCAGTCGTTTCCATTCGGCTGTAAATGTTCCCTGACTTCCCCGGTACCCTACTACCTCAGCACCAAGATTAAAGTTCCTTCCAAGAGCGGCGAAATCCTTTTATCTCTCCTTTCCCCTTTCTTCGGGGTTGGTTGAGATTAATGATGTCGTCGCGGAGGGTGAAGAAGTCTTTTCCTTAGTTTTTGGCGATCTTTGTGTACCCCCTCCCCCGACACTCCCTTGTTTTTGCTTTTTTGTCCTTCTCGCCCCCCCCCTCTGCTGTCTTACGTCTCCGCTCCATTTTTCCCCTTAGCCCCTGCGCGCTGTGCTTCTTTAGGCGCACTCCCCCGCACCCGGCGCGCCATCGTTTTCGTTAGCTTCACGCACCAGTGTGGTGTGTACTGTCCCCCCCCCCCTCCCCTTTTTTTGGTTTCCCAACATCTTTTTGACTCCCCCAACCCCCCCCTTTGGCCCCCCCCTTCTACCCCCCCCCCCCTTTTCGTCCCTTTTCGGTGCGTCCACCCCTTCCCCCCTCTCGCTGGCCGTTGAAAGTAGGCTAGCCCTCCAGTTTTTTTTTCTGATGTCCCTCCTTGACCCGGCGAGGGCGGCCTTCTTCTTCCAGCTGGGTCAGGATCCCCCTTCCCTCGTTTCTCGCCTTATCAGGTCGTTGTTCGAGGCCCCTTTGCCCCCGCCACCCACTTTTGTTCCCTGTTCCTCCTGACCTCCCACTTCCATACGTTTCCTCCCCCCTCTTTTCCACTGGAATTTCAGGGAGCTTCCCGGGACTGGCGCCGTTAGGTGCCCATCTGTCCCTTTTCCTTTTTTACGTGTGTTTGTACTATAGCGCAAGGACGATTTTTCGGCCCGCACCCCCCCCTTAATTTGAGCCACTCCCACCGTGTTTTTCTTTTTCTGTATTTTTGTTTAGACCCCCTCCTGGCTGTTAGACATGCCTTCCCCCCCTCGTATTTTGGCGCGACTCTTCCCCCACCAGGCCATTTTCGCCTCCACATTTCCATCAACGTTTTGTAGAGAAACGCGTCTATGTAGTCAACGCCCCACTCGTTTCGACCGTTAATTGTAGGTTCAGGGCCTTTCTTGATAGACCTCCCGTCACTGAGTTCCACTTGATCACCACGCTGAATTTGGCTCCTAGATTTCTTTTCCTTCGACTTTGTGAGACTTCCTCTGCGTTGGGACTCCGCACTCCGGAATCTCTTGCTTCGTACGATTCGACTGGTCTTGACGACTCCCCCTCTCCACCACCCCAGGCCCCCCCCCCCTCGGTGAAAGACCTTCACACCTACAGAAGCACACCGCACCCCCCCCCCCCCCCCCCCCCCCTGTCCCCCGTTGGAACTCCACCCTACACCCCCCTCCCCCGCAACGCCCCCCGGCTTAGTTTTTAGGTTCTTTTTAGTTCCCGTTTACCAGAACCTTTTCTTCTTCTCAGGTAGCTTTGATTCGCGGTACTTACTTAGTTTGGGGCTTCTTCTCCCTGTTGATTTTGCGGATTAGGTGTTTATTTCGCTGAGTGTCATACCCTTTTCCCTTTTTTCATTTTCTTGATCTTTGATTGTTTTCCTTGCTCCCCCTTCATCGACTTAGCGTTGCTGGTATTTCCTCCTCTCCCTCAGATTGTCGCGGAATTTCGCGTTAGCTGTTTGGAGACGTTGTCTTTGAGGAATGTCTGTGTCTTTTTGTTCTTGGTTTTGTGTACTGTGCCATCGTTGAACCCTTCCTGCCCCGTGCTGACCCGCGATCGAGCCCCTGATCCGCCTTCCTAACCCTTGTCTTTCTTTTTGAACTCCCCTCCCAGAGATTCCCTTGGAGCCTGACTAAATTTGTACTACTCGTTCCTGTCCCCACGGGGGCCATGCACCGACGCCAGCTCACCCCACCCCTCCTTCTTCCTTGTTCGGGTATATCTTGTGTCGCTTTTTTGCCACCCTCGGACCCAGCGGGAGCGTCCCAGCTCTCCCGGCCAATTTTTTTTCCTTCCAATTTTTTTTTTTTCTGCCAGTGAGGAACTCCTGGTGAGTCCTTCCAGAGTTCTCCTCTTCACCGTGACGGCTTGGAGTTTTTGTTTTCCTTCTCTAACTTACCGTCCCTCCACCCCCGCACCACCAGCGCCTGAAGATTTGGTAAGACTTACCCGTTCCCCCTTCTTGTTCCCCACGGACAGTTTTTTCTTCGCCACTTTGCGCGCACCGACGTCACCTTCTTCTCCTCGAGCCATTGGTGTTTTCGGTTATTTTCTTCTTGAGAGGGACCTATGTGCCGAGTTTTTTTTGCTTTGGCCTTACCAAGCGAACGTCAACCCTACTTTTTCTTCGTACAAGGCTCCCGTCGGCGGCGGAGAGCCTTTCCACGCCGCAGGCAGCTTGACTGGGGCTTACATCCTCGCATCCGCCCCTTTTCAGCCAATCCACGTGAGTTGGGCGGCCCAGGGCTCTCCTTAGCCCAGTTTCTCTCGCGACCCCCCCTCGATCCCCTACCCTCCTTTCGCGCGACTGGCCGGCAACCCCCGTGTGACCGTTTCCCCGCAAGACTCATTCAGTCGTGTGGCTTCCTCCTACTGAAGTTAGAATTCCCCCTCTCTCTGAGTGATCTTACCCTTTTCGCCCGCGGCTGGTTTTTGGATTTCGGGTCTTTTTACCCTCTGCCCCTGAGAATTTCCCCTCAATGGCAGCCCTTGAGTTTCCACGACGTTCTTCTCCCCAAAACCGATTTTCGCGACCCGATGCGCGGCTCTCCCTGCTTCCCCCTTATTTGGGATAACCTGTGGTGACACCTCGACGCGAGACCCTCTGTCAGGTCCGTTTTTTGTCTTTCCCCCACTTTGGTTTCAGTTCGCAAGAATGCACCCCCCTCCTGCAGGGGGAAGTGTACTTGCCCCTTTGTTCCCGGTTTTCACACGCCACCCTTTACCCCGAACGTCCCCACCAGGGCCCCCGCGGACACCGACGCCCCCCCTCGCCCCCCAGGGAACCGACGGCCCCCCTGTGTTGTA
>Ga0179593_1411575_pt1 | contig 15818 bp, 11 predicted proteins | sample CZODoug2_1_08_16_FD_185931 | JGI IMG/M metagenome (GOLD analysis project Ga0179593, IMG submission 185931) | Vadose zone soil fungal communities from Angelo Coast Range Reserve, California, USA - CZODoug2_1_08_16fungal (PacBio error correction) | ecosystem: Environmental > Terrestrial > Soil >... | reverse complement strand
ACCAGACCACAAAACCCCCCTAAACACAAAGAACACAAACAAACATACCCTTGGCCTAGTTCCAAAAAACTGAAAAAATTATTTCACAATCAAGCTCCTCATGGAGCCTATTGACCCGCCCCCAGGATCGAGCTCAAAAGGGAATAGACTGGAAAGGCTCCATACCTGCTCTCCCCCTCTTTCCAACCCTAAAGTGATTCCTCCATGCTAGACACACCAACAGCAACTGACTGGTCACGCGCACTCTTCCTGCACAATCTGACCTTACCAAACATAAAGTTTTTTTTGATGGAAAAAAGTGATTGTTTATTCTTCTTTGTTTTTCTCCTAACCGATGATATTTTTCTCTTTCTCCACCTCTGCCCGGGGTGGAGATTCCTGCCTACTTTTTTCGCATTCTGGTCTCTGCCTCTCAAGAGGATGGAGAGCTTTTATAGAGAGTCGTTCTGTCCCTCCCCCGGTCCTTTTTTGAACGGCCGAATCTCCCCTTTCACAGTTTCATTTTCGCGACTACCACGCCTCGCCTAACGCGCTTAGCGAAGGTCTGCGGTTTCCTTTTTCCTTCCTGAGTCCTCCTGTCACTTAATGGGGACGCTTATCACAGCTTCCATCACTTTTTCATTTTGCACCCATTTGCCACCCGACAGTACTTGGGCTTCGGCTGCACCACCTCACTCCTTGTCCTCCTGATGACCTGGTCATGCTCTTTGGGGACGAAACCGACAATCGGGCTCGTCGAGCGGACCCCCGGCGCTGGCCCACAGCCTGACTTCTTATCCATTTCGGGCCCCCCTGACGGGCCTTTTTGTGTCGTGTCATGCGCTCCTTTCCCCGGCCTTAAGCAAGACCTGCTTTCGAACCTCTTAGATTCCTTCTCTTCATATGTTTTCCCCTCGATGACTTGCTAGTGATCGAGTCGGATCGACATTTACCTTTTCCCTTCTGCAGTTCTCACAAACCTCCGTTATCTCTCCCTACACACAAAGGCTCTTTTTGACCAGCGCTCTGCCCCGGCTGGCTCGGAGTCGCCCCCGCCCCTCGTTATTAATGGCAGTGGCATGGTTCATCCTTTTCACGATCTTAGAAGTAACCTTAGAGACTGTGGTCCTGGACGCGACGAACCTACACCGCATGGGCCCTTTTGCTCCAATTAGTTGGCCTCTTCTCCCGCTCTTCAAGAACTTCTCTGTTCTATATTTTAGCGGGACGTTTTTTAATTGACTTTTCTCTCAGTCCCCTCCTATAGTTTATTTTATCTTTGATGGTGTTCGACTTCCTGCTTTGAGATTAGGAAGTGTCTCATCTTTCTGCTCGCTTTGGAGAGTTAGGATGGTGATGTCCTCCCCTTCAGTCGTTTCCCGGTCAGTAGGGAGATCAGCGAGGGAGTCAGTTGCCCTTTTCATTGACATCGCAGTTTAGTAGGAAGACCTTTCGACAGTTCGTCCCCCTGGGGGACGCCGGGCTGGGGGAAACCAAGGCGGCGCTACCAGTTCACCCGCGGTCTTCTCCCTTCTCTCGGTGCTTCTCCTTAGAATGGGCCGTCTTACTTCGGTCCTAACGGCTCTTCGTCGAGCATTCCACGCGATTCCCTGCTGGCGTAAGCGGATGCTGTTCCCCCCCGCGTTTTCTTTGCTCCCATTCCCGTATCAACCTCTTTTAACCGTGACCTGGTAGTCGATAGCGGAGGGTCTCTCTCGATCTTCCTCTCATCGGGCCCAAAGATGGAGCAGACCACTGCCTCTTCATGCGACCCCCTCTCCATCTTCTTCAGGAGCACGGTTGGGATGCCGGTGCGATTCCCTCCCGCATGTTTTAAGCTGGAAGGAGGTATCTACCTCGTGTCCTCCCTTTTTTAGTCCTTCCCCCCGTCAATCTCTCCACGGACTTCTGTTGTGTATCACCGGACTGGGTGCTTCTCCCATCGGCAAAGGTCCTGGGATACTTTCCTCATTTTTGGTAGGCCTGCTAAACCACCCCTTCCCTTACACCCTTTGCTTGCTTTTTTCATTTTTTTTGTCGAGACTTTTCTCTCTTTCATCTCCGTTGTTTTTTGAGGGGCTCCCCCTCTCCTTTTTCCCTGACGACCAGACGCAACGTTCGGTTGGTTTTTACCCCAACGGGCCTGCGGGATGTTTTCTTCTTTGAACTTCCGTTTTCGGCACAGTCACAATTGGATTATCCGGAATACCTTTTTTGTTTTTTTTTGACGTCCCCTTCTTTCTTCTGTCAGGACACGCGTGCTACAGGCCCCGAGGACACCCTTCTTGAAGTTCTCGCCGGTCCTTTTCCCCCCGCCTTCTCCTTCGAGTTTCTTTTCTGCGCCATTTTTCTGTCATCAACTGGAGGCTCTTTCTGCCCTTAGCTGAGAGTACTCTATCCCCCCTCCCTCGAGCTTAAGCGAACGAAAGGTCCCCCTGCCGCTGGGGCTTTTGTCACCTTTTTTTCTAGTCACTGCATCCCTTTGGGTTCGTAAGCCAGCAGGGATCGGTTATACACATTTTTTCTCCAGTACGTCCGCAGCACGCTTCTTGGAGCCTCTCGCCGCGAACTGTCTATTCCCCTCATTTCCGTACCTCTCCTCTCAATACTTCCTCGGCTGCCTAAGCCTCTCAGGACGAATTCCTCGCTCGCCTCGCGGAGAGGGAACTTGTTAAAGACCGTTCTGGTATCCTATTAAGGAAACAGCAACGAAGCCCCCTGCTCCTCCCCCCCCCCCCCCCCACCTGATCCCTATGCCAGTCCTCTTCTCTTGAGCGACGCCAGGATTGACCGCCCCCCATCCGCTCCTCTTCTACTTTTCATCTGTATCTACTACGACTTCCCGTAGTGGGGGACCTGTAGACAACACAATCTCTGCCCTCTTCGCCTTCGGTCGCTCTCGGTTTCGACGCGAGTTCCAGCCGTTTGAAAAATGGCCATGATGCTAGTCTCCCTTCGCCCTCCCTCCCACCCATCTCAGACTCAAGTAGACTGAACGTCAACTGTCGCCCCTCCTGCACGTCAAAGGTAAACTTTGGCTTTTGCATCTTGCAAGTTTTTTCTCCGTTCGCCGGGAGGTAGATTAGTATTGTATCAATATTGTCTTTTTTCTTTTCTGAATTGAGGGCCCTCTGTTTGAAGGAATGAAGTCTCCCCTCTCTCCGATTACCCTCTGACATCTCGGGCCTTTATTTTCGGTTATCCCGGTCTACTTCCTTTTGTCCTTGGTTTCTGATGATTCGGGAGCGGCCGGCTCTCGCCGCAAAGTCCCCGAGGAGCGGTTTGTCCTAACCCCTTTGTATCCCGGTAAAAAAATATACAGCTGCCCCGCCTCCTCGCCGAGAAGCTGCTGAGCCCCGAGGTTTCTTTTTCCCCGTAAAAGGTTAACCTGCCCTCGCGCTTATGCGGGGCCTCCCCCATGGTTTGTTTTCCTTTGGCATGGTTTTTTTTCCTGGCTTAATCCATGCGCCTGGCGCCTCCCCCTCCCTTGGGAGTTTTCCTTTCTGCCTATTCCTAACCCCCCCGTCGCCCCGGACCATCTCGTTGACTGTCGACGTGGTAGAGATCCCTATAGGGTCCCCCTTTGCGATGGAGAGGCTCTAGCGCCACCTTAGTGCTCCCCGGAGTTCCTGCGCTGTAGAGCCTTCCACGTCCGGTCCTTAGTGGCACATTCCTTCGCTCCTTTCGCCCCCAGGTTGCCTAGAACTCCCCTCCTTTCGATGGGCTCTCTAAGCGTGGGTCTTCGACCTATCAGCTTGCTTTGTGGTCCGCCGCACCACGCGAATCGCAATCAAGTCGTTCCTTCCACTTCTTGCCCTTTTTTTCTTCAAGCGTGAGGCCCGCCCTTCAGGAAGCGTTTTTAAGTACCCGTCTTTCGTATGCGCCGAGTGGAGAAGGATGCGAGAGGTAGAGTACGTTTGAGATCCCACGGCCTCTTTGGCACGATAGACCTCTTTTGCCTCCCGCTCGAAGCGCGCGGAAACACGTCCTCTTCGCTCGTCGTGCTCGTGAGGGGTGGTTTTTTCCTCTCCCCTTTGCTCCTTCCCCTCCTATAGTGTTCCTGTACTCCTGAGGCTCTTTCAGCTAGGCACTCTTCCTCACGCGCCTCTACAGCCGTCTTCTTTCGGGGAATTTCAATTTTAATAGAAGGTTATTTTGTCGCCTCACCGGTTTTCTTACAAGCTTCACTCCCCAGCTCTATTCGGTACTCCATAGCCGTCACGCTCTATGAGGTAGCTAACAAGTGAGAAGAGCCTTGCCCCTGAGTATCGAAAAATTGCATCTTCCCTCTCTTTCTCTTAATGATGGCGGTTCCCCCACGAAGGGATTTGAGGGACCCTGTCGGCCGGAGGAATGTGATGCGCCGAGCGAAGTGCCTTCCTCACTCTCCTTCCTGTTGTAGAAATCTTTGGACTTTCTAGTTCCCGTTTCTTTTTCTTCCCCGGACAGGTCCCTTACGGGAGTATCATTTTTTTCTGCCCCTTATTCCTCTGACGGTTTGGAGGTTGCCTAGCACCCGTCTATCTCAGCCTCGTCGACCCTTAGTCCGCCTTCGAGGAAGATCCTTGCCCCCCGGTTGCTCCAGCTGGCCGTCTCTACTTTCTCGTACTCGTCCGCAGGCGTTTTTTTGGCTCCCCCTAGTCGACAGGTCTCCATCTTTTTGCGTTAGCGGCATAAAGGATTCGATTCTCCAGCTTGTCCTTTGATCCCTCCGGCTATCCTTTTTTCTATCGGCCGCCGCCCCGGAGAAGACTTCTACCTCTTCTCGCACCGCGTTGACGCTTTGTCGTTTGGTTCGGGCGCTGGGGTGGCCAGGCCCTGTCCCCCGGGGGCGCCCTGTCCCTTCCTCCCCCCCCTTTTCCTCCTCCCCCTTCCTCCTATCTTTTCATTCCCCCCACCCCCCCCCCCCCCCCCCCAATCACCCCTTCAACCAACCCCCCAAATTCGCGCCCCTTTCTCCTGCATTTTTTCCAACCAAAGATGTAGTTCCGATCATCGCCTCTTCAAGATCTGCCTATGATAGATTTCTCCTCTACTCCTCCAACGTTCGGAATAGGTGCCTTTTTCTTGGTCGGCCACTTTCTCTCCAGGTACAGGTTCCTTAGCTCGCAGTCCCTCTTTTTTCCACGGCTAACGGCAGTTGAGGAGCTTCCAGAGGTTTTGACCTTGCCCCTGCCGAATTCCTTCTTTCGTCCACTCGATAAGACTCGGCCGCGGCCGAGTTATCGAGTCGTTTTGCGTACCGGCTCTTCCCTCCTGTCTTTTTCAAAATGAGTTCTATAAAAGGATCTCGGGTCCCGAACTTCTCTCCTCCGCTCGTCCTCGGTCAACTTCTAGGATCTGGCGGCGTATATTACAGTGAACTCCGCCATTGGCTCCAGTACTCTGAAAGGAAGTTCCTGATTGACGCCTCCTTCCTCCCAAGATGCCTCCGTTCCAGACCCTCTTTTTACGTCGGTAAGAGCACCGCTACTCCTCGTTTTCGATATGTAGTTCACCCCGACATTTTTTGGACCGTGTAAGTGTCGGGTTTTCTCTGCCAAATGAGTATTCTTCTTTTTTTGCTCCTTTTCCTCCACTTCCCCAGAGCATCCACTCCAGAGTTAACCTCTACATATCGCCACGAGTGCGTCGCGTTGTTAGGACATAACCATGACCCCGGTACCTCTTCTGGTTCTCCGCTGAATTGGGTTTATCTCTCTGAAGACGGTTTGGAATATGGAGTTTCCACCTGGAGCAAAGGAGTCGCTCCAACCATTGACCGGCCTTTGCACGTAGTTTGGGTTTCCCCGCCGCTTCCTCCACGAAAGACGGTCGAGAAATCGGCAAGTTCTGGCGGTCTTCTACTGTATGATCTTTTTTTATAGTCTTTCCGGTGTTTTTTCCTCTTCCGAGCGGCCCCGTCCTCGACCCGCCAACGGAGAGTTAGGTGAATGGTCAGTCCGTCTTCTTTCTTTTTTCCTGTTGCCCCGAAGAAATTTTCCTAGATTTGACTCCCCCCTTTTGCTGGCGGTGTTCGCGTATGGACGCGTCTGCATTCTGTCTCGGTCTCTGTCTTGATTCGAGACGACGGGGGCGGGTTTCTTAGTTCCCCGGAAAGAGTAAATTCCGGAGATCTCTTTTCTTCTCTCTTTGCCTTCCTGTGAGGTAGTAAAGTTCTTGATTGCGGGCGCGGCTTCGTACTAGCTGGACTACCAACCCCACGCTCCAGGTCCCCCGTTCACTGTTGCGAGAGCTCTGTCGGATCTCTTCCCTTCTTTGGGGGTTCGGGCTCTTTTTTCTATTTTTGACCTTTTCCGCGCCGTCCTCTCTTCATTTACCGCTCTTCCCCTGTCTTGGATACATATTTTCAGCGTCCGACTTAAGTGGCTCCCTCTTGCTCCATCCCCCTTTTTTCCTAGCTTTCCAGGATGGAGCGTAAGAACGTTCTGCTGGCGGGCCCTGGCCGCGCACTGAGGTCTCCTCTGACACTCTTTCCCCGATGTGAGGAACTCCGTCTCTCTCCTCCTCTCTTAAATCCAGACACTTTGAGGTCCTTCGCGTTCCGTCTTCTTCCCCGAGAGGTCTCCTGTTCCCTTCGCCCCCTAACCTTGTCAGTTGAGCCTTTCTCTTTACTGCCCTTTTTTCCCTCTTCGCTAGGTAACTTCTTTCCCGTTCCCCCTTCTCCTTGCCGCCATTTACCTCCTTCCCTCGTGCGTATGCTCGCCTGCGGCTTTCTGATCTTTCCCAGCAAGAAGTAACGGACGCGCTGGCTTGCGGCTTGGTTTTCTCACGGCAGGAGAAGCGCCTTCTTTCTCGGTCTCCCCACTTCCTTTTGGATGTCAGGAATTCTCAGGGGACCTTCGGTTTGACTTAGGATGACAACGTAGTTTCTAAACCCGCATTTTTTCCGTTTACCCTTTTCCCCCGTCCCCCTATGTGTAGAAGGCGTTCTGCGAAAGAGCTTGTTGTGGCCCCCCCCCCCCCCCCCCCCCCCCCGTCGGAAATGGCTACAACGATCTTTTATCTACCGTCGACTCACAAACCTGTCCGAGGACTAGATCCCTTTTCTCCTAGCCTTCTCCAGACTATGTCTCGTCAGGCGTTCGGAAAGGAGATAGAGTTCCACTCCCCATTCTTCGCTTTTCCCGCCACCTTCGTAGCCTTTCATCAATCCGGCTACAGCACGGGGCGTCAACTAATCTCTTTTGAACCTCTTCCTTATTTTTCTCCGCTCCTAATGTCCCTAAAATGTTACTTCCCGTCCTCCTTTCGGATTCTTGCTTTTTTTTTTTTCCTTCTGCCGAACCAAAATCTCTTCCTTTTTCGGATGTATTCCCAAGATGGCTTATTTCCCTCAGGTGACGTCGTAAGTCCTTCTCACTTTTCTCCGTTTTCCTGCCAGAGGTGTGGCTCCCCTGATAGCATCTCTTTTCCGAAGGACAGAAAACTCGCGGTGGTGAGTTTTCATGCTCCTCCTTCCTCGGTCCGTTTCTGAAACCTCCCCCATTTGTCACTCGCTGGACGCGCCTCGATTCTTGTTGGCGTCTGAAGTACGATCGCACGTCCAAGAATGTCTCCTTTGAGTTCCTCTTTTTTTCCCAGCGACATGTTAAGACATGCACCATTGCACCTAGTAGGTCTGCCCTTCCGTAGACCACACACTCCGGCTTCGGAAGGTAACTGAGCTTGAGGGTGGCATTCTCATCGTTTCGTCACGTGGGCATCGAGGTGCCCTTTTCTTCGCAACCCATGGAGACATGTCCCGTATGTCACTTACAACCCTGGATGGCTCTGGCTTCGATCTCCTCTGCCTGCTCCAGGAAACGAGAACGAATTTCCCTGTCCTGCTTTTCGAAACCAGGGTGAATCTCCCCCTTTTCTCTGATGGTGCCGTTTTCCCCCCCCCCGGGATCCTGATGTGAAGTCATCGTCCCGTTCGAAAACAGATTCGCTTTCCGACCCGTCGCGCTTTTTTTTGACGGCTGGGCTGATGTCCCGTCCCTTCCCTCGTGGTACCTGCGGGACATGTCCCATAGGGCCTCTCTCTTCCTACGTCCTGGTCGGCTCAGTTTTGGGCCTTAGCGCCCCCCTCCTCTCGCCTGGACTGTTCTCCACTGACTGCGGCTGGATTCCACTCGGATCGACGCAGTCCGAGATATAGGTTGTTCAGCGCAGCAACCCGTTCTTCTTTTTCTTTTATAATCCCTCTGATAGTAAGGCTCCTTTGGCTGGGGTTGGTTTTCTGGAGTACTTTGGTCTGACTTTTTTTTTTCGTTACGTCGCGTTTTCGATTTTGAATGTCTCGTCATCGCTTGTCTGGGCCACCCCCTTGGTCCCTTGTCGACGTTTACCTGTTTCGGTTCATCGAGTTTTTTATCTTAGCACTGTGAGTCTTGCGGGAGGTGGAAGCGGTCACCTTCTCTTGGCATACGACCGGCCGCGGTTGTTTGTGCGGATTCCTTTTAGATTCTCGCTCCTTTCTACCTTGTATTCGTTCTAGATGAAATAGACATTTTTTCCCAAGCTCTTATTTCTGCTTCTTCCTGGAGGCGTGGCTTACCAATTTAGGCCACCCCCAAGTGCTTGTCCTTGTCTTTCGATACATCGGCGGTATCCTAGCCTTTAGCTTTCCAGAGATATGGCATCCTCCATAGCCTCCCTTTTGACAAGAATACGGCACGCATCGGCCTTCCTCTCCCCCTTAGTTTTTATTGCCTAGGCTCGATAGGAAGACGGTAAGGCGGAGTCTTTCCGCCTCTCTCCCCCTCTAGGGAGGAAGACTTTCTCCCCCTGAATTTTTGATTCCTTGCCAGTTGCGTTTCTTTTTCCCCTCCGGAAGCCTTGCAGAGTTACTACGCTTTCTTTCTTCGGCCCACGACAAGGAGGCACTGACCCGGCTGTAGGTTGGACCTTTAATCTCAACCCTATTTTTTTTCTTCATTCCCTAAGGTTTGTTTTCTTGAGAGACCTTCGGAATTTCCCTGCCCGTAAGAATCCCAACCCTGCCGTCTGGTTCTTGGATCCCGGCTTGGCCCCTCGGGACTTTCCAGCTTTCGACTTTTAGTCCTTTATTTGAAGAACTTGGTATTTCCCCTTGTACTTCACGTAGGACTTCCGCGTAGGCGAATGACAAGAGGTTCCTCGCCGACGGCCCTCTTCTTCCCCATTCATCGTTATTGGTTAAGTCCCCCCCGCCGGTCCGTTTTAGGAATCATATTTCCGGCCTCTGCTGGCCGACCGATAATGAGGATATGTCTTTTATTGAGCTCTTCTCTATTTGAGTTCAGCGCTTCCTCCTTTCAGTGTCCCTTCACAATTTAGGTTGGCGATTGTGGTAATCGGGTCAGCCCCTCCCCCCCCAGCGCCTAGATACCATTTTTTCCGTATTTTCATTCAGACGTCAAGCCAGGTTGACCCGGGTCCGCCTGCCCGTGACGGAGTTAGCAGATCTGCCCATTTCCTTTCCCTGATCTCCGGTCTTCACTGTCACCGATCAAGTCCTCCAGGTTCGACCCGATTAAGCCCCCTCACCTTCCAGCTCTCGACGCGTCGGGGCGCCTTCCCAGAAATCTTGTTGGCCCTCACGTGACTGCTCAATTGGTCAGAACGATCCGTTCCCCCGGAGAGAATGCCCCTCCCGCCCTTTTGTAAGGTGCCCCTCCCTTCTTCCCACAAGCCACGTCGCCGAGGAAGATGGCTTGAATGCGTCGTCCTCCTCAGCGAGCTGTTTACTTTTTTCCGAATTCCCAGAGTACCGATAAGTACTGGAGTGAGTTCCCGGTGGAAGTTTTATCCTCATCCGTTTTCGCACAGGTCCAGGCTTGAAGCCTTCCCCTATTCCGCCACTATATCCACGTACATTTCTGATTTTTCATTGTTCCGACGAAAATCCTCCACTTCCCTTGTGTAAACTGATTGGCGGGCACACTACAGAAGAGCCGACGGATCGTCTCCCGTTTTAGCTATCTATTGACGGAGCACCTAGGGTTGGCGACCTGCAGTTTTTTGCGTTTTCAAGCAGTCCGTATAAACCGTAGATCTTCTGAGAAGCTCTCTTTCCACCTTCTCCTCTTCCTGAAGGCTCCATCTTCCCAGACGCAGGTCTCTGCCCAAGGAGTAGCAGGTCGGCGATGCGCCCCGCCCTCCCCCGAAAGAATGTTCTCCTTTTTCCGGCCGCCAGCGTTATCCTGTTGAAGCGAACTCCCTCTCGAGAGGCCCCCGTCTCTAGAGTTGCAGGGCTCCCCCCCCCCCCTCTCCTGAAAACCCTTGAATACCCTGGCCTTTCTTCTTATTTGATCCCGGTTCCCCTTTCGTCAGGGTTGGCCCCTGGGGGTTCCCAGGTCATGCAGCTGCGATTTCAGCACGCACGCCTTTTCCTTCTTTGGAGTTTGATCTTTGTGACCCTAACCCCCTTTTTAGCAGTTTTGACCCAGACTTTTCCTTTCTCTTGGGTTAGTGGTCGGCGCTTACAACTTCTCTCTTCTGGAAGAACGCCTCTCCCCCACACCTCGGCTTGGAGGTTCCTCAGGACCGATGCGCTACTTTAGAGCCGTTAGCAGGCTCCCTTTTTCTTCCACCTGCGGCGAGAAGTAGAGGCCCCTCGACTCCCGAGACCTTCCTCTCCATGCGTTGGAGTCTTGCAGGCGACAATCAGAGTTTTTTTTTTTCCACAACCCACGCGAACGTTACTCTTCCGGCGAAGGTTCCTCGAAAACGCTACGGTTTCTTTAATGTTTCAGAAAATCGCGATTCCATCCCTTAGTTTTCAAATCGGTTAAGAGAGCCCAGTAGGTTCGGAGTCTTTTTTTGAGCCGCTTGAGATGTCTTTTTTAACCCCCACAACAGGGTGCGATCGGATAATGGCGTGGTTCTCTTCCCTGACCGTTTGACAAGTCGCCGCCCCGCCAGCGTTGCGTCCCTTAGACCGATTCTGTAGTCTTTATGAGTCGTTGAATAGGGTCTTTGGTTATGGTATTCAACTTGGCGCTCCCTTTCTTTTTTGCTTTAGAAGGTAACTTCCTTTCGCCCAGCACGCTTCTCCTCCCTCCTCGCCGCTCCTCTCCCTCCTTTCGCTCTTGCACCGTGTACTCAAGGCGGTGGTCGGACTCCCCTTCCTCCTCACGTTCCTCCTTTTGACTGTTATCCTCAGCTTTTAGCTTCCGTTTTTAGATGCAAGGTACGGAATGGAGATCCTGCCCCTTCTCCTCCCGCCTTATAGACGCGTTTCAGGTTAGCGCTAGCCAGCCGCAGGTCCTCCCCCAGTACTTGTTTGAACGGGGTTCTGCAGAAAGAGGAGACGTTTTGACCCCCGGGACTCCTTCTCCCGACCCCCTGTTTTGAGAAATCGTAAATGAATGTTTTCCGTACCTGACGGAGGAATTAGAAACCCCTGCCTTTTCGAGAATGCCTCTTTTCCTAATTCTCATTGTGGGCGGCTTTTTCTCATACCTATTCCTCGTTTCTCCTGTAGACAGTCCCCCCGATTTCTAGATAAGTGTTGTCCTCGCCCCTTTTTCCCGCAGACAATCATTGGCGTAAGGGATGTTCCCCGCGTCTTCCCTCTCTCTTCCTGTTTACGACAGATAGGATAACTGCGAATTCCCCTACTCTGCAAGTATGATCCCTTGGTAGCCTTCGCCGTGAAATCCGGACTTTCGATGCAGTCCCTTGCCCCCCCCAACAACTCATCCTCTTGATCGGCTCACATCGTTTTTACCGTAACCACCCCGGAGGACGGAACTTTTCCTCCAGAATTGTCGCGTTGAGGTCTTTCTTTTTGCGTCTTGTTTGTTGTCGCGCGTCCCAATCCTTTCCCTTCGTTACGGTTGTCCTTCCGTCCCTTCCTCACCATAGTTACCTCCCTAATGCAGCGGCCATCCCTTACGAGCTTCTGCGCCGAAAAAGATCCCTAACCAGCGTTTTCCCCGCCTTCCCTCTCGCGATCCTCAGATCATTTGACCTAGCCCATGGGCCTGCGTCTTCTGGTAGTTTTTCTTTGCAGAGCCGTACCTTTCCATTTCGCAGCAAATATGACATTGGCCTGTCAGATTTCGGCTCTGCTTTTTTTCTTCGAGGGGGCTCTGAAGATGTCCCGGTTCCCCCTACCCTCCCTCTTTGCTTTGTTCAGAGCTCCGCGTCGTTGAGTTCGCTTAACTACGTTTTGCTCTTTTTTGCGCTCAACTAGTTAGGGTGAGGAATTAGGCGCCTCCCGACCATTTTTTCTGATCTTTCCCTCCTTTTCCACGTGGATCCGGCGCAGGAGTTAGTCGTCAGTTAATCTCATTTCTTTCGACTTCGTAGTCAGGATCGCGCAAAGCAAAGGAATGCCACTCTGCCGGCTATCCTCTCCATTTGTTCTAATGTTTTTCTTCTCGCATCTACCCCCTTAGCATCGTGTTGTCTTAGAGGTTAACTTTAGTCGGGGCTTGCTTTGTTTTTTTCTGACCCCTTCTTTTTTCTTGTTTTTTTGAGGTAGATTATCACCTGGGTTTTTACGCAGGCAAATAAGAAGTTAACCTTCTCCCCCCTTAAACCGTCGTGGCGTCGCGTGATTTTGGAAATCACACCCTGTATTTTTTGGAGTCCCTCTCTCCTTCCTCCTTGGCGTTCTCTCGAAGGACAGCGGACGGCTTCCCTCTCATGGTTCTCATCGTTGATCCCGCCCGGGAAGGCTGCCCCGTTTACCGGCTTTGGACCTTTTTGTTTTGTTTCAGGTTCTAACCGCAGGAAGAACACGACCGACTGTGAAGCTGCCCTCCAGTCGGACGCAATGTTACGGAGAGCTTCCCACCTCAGAGGAGCTCTGCCCCTGCGGCGAGAGCGCTTGAGGTGATGTTCGAACTTTTCGTCCGTTTCCCCTTCCGCCATCGACCCGTCGCCTTTCGCTTTCTCTCTTTGGGTTTTTTGCGTTCTTCTTTTCTTTCTCCCTTTGGTCCCGGGACGTTAGGCCCTTTCCTACGCTTCTCCTTGCGTCTCTTGTTCGCGAGAAGGTTATCTGAGATTTCTAGTCCTTCGGGCGCGAGAGGCGAGACGAAGGGTTCTCTTTACTTGTTCTTCCGGAAGGTTTTCATTTTTTGACTCTGTCTCTGAGGTACGTGGTGAGTTTCGTACCCGGTCTGCTACCTTTTTGAGAGCTCCCCCTCCCGGTAATGGAGTTTGGTACAGTTCGATACAACCCCACTCCCTCTCCCCCGGACTCCCATGCCTGGTGCGTAGAGATGGGGGAGCGATAGTATAGTGGGGAGGGGATCTTGCCTCTCCTTATCCTACGCCTTGGCGACTCCAGTTTCAAGTGCTGCCTCTCCCGCCTGAGTTTTACGTGCGAAGAGAAAAGGATCCAAGAAGTCCCGAGTCGATTTTTTTCTTTTTCACTATTCAGTTCTATGATGCGGGACCTTTTCCGCGTTCCGTCCAATTTTAGGGGCAAATGGTGACTCTTCCTCCCCTGATTTTTCGTTCTCAAGTTCTTAGCCCTGTGAGACGGGCTCCGCTCCCTTACGCCTGGCGAGCCCTCCCCAGACCCTTCCCGAGGTTCAGCTGCTCCTCCTCACCTTTCCTGGTTTCGGGGAGCTCTTCTGTCCGTTGAGCTATCATGATATCCTTTCTTGACCTTCTTGACCCACTTTTTATCTCCTTCCTAGCGTAGTACGTCAACCCGTCTGTCCTCCGTTCCCGACTTCTGCGCCTTGCTGGGGCTTTTCTCCCAGATTTTTCAGCTTCACGCGCTGGCGATTCCTGGTCCTCTTTTCCCTTGGAATTGGTCAGGATAGTGCCGGTTATTACCTTTCACGCCAATGATGAGGAGTGGAAAGTCCTTCGCGCGGGCGGCCGTTCTTAGTTTCTCTTTGGAGCACTCATGTTCTAGTAAACTGTTCAAAGTAACCCCAGATGAGCTGCTGGTTAGTTCCTTCTTCTCACATTTTCCCCGTTTCGCTTTTGATGCCCAGGAGGAGATCCAGTCGAACGCCCAGCACCCTAAGATCTTTTATGAGTTCCTCCTCCATCGTTTGAAATGAGTTTACCGCGAGGCTGGCTGGACCGATGCCTTTTTATCCACAAGAGCGTGTGCTCTGACCTAGAAATCTATAAGCTTTTTTTTCCGGTCGCAATTCCTCCCCTCCTTGATGCGGGGCTGGAAAAGATATGCCGTACGTACCTCCGCGCCCTTACTTTCAAAGCCCCCAAGTTTTGGAGGGCACCCTGAGTGCGGGTAGATTTCCTCGAGTCTGGTTTCCTCCCACCATACCCCAGTGCCCCCCTTTCGGTCAGGGCGAAAGATGGATAGGCATTCGGAATTCTTGGAGAGTGAGTAAGATGCTCTGGGCTTTCTATGTGATCGATGGTATTCACATGCCTTCTCTTCCTCCTAGGTAAAGAAGGCTGAGGTGTGTTTCCTTTTCCTCTTCGCTCTTTCAGGTAAGGGATCTTCCCGACCGACCCCATTTTTCCATCCTTTTTCTCAGGGGCTCGTTTTCCTTGCTTCTTACGATTGAGACACCCAAAGTGTAAGTTTTCGGTCTCCTCCCATATGATGAAATTCGACCAACCAGTACCCCCTTTCGAGTCCCCTTTCGCCAAGTCGCCCCCCAGAAGGACTTCTCTGCTCTGCCCCCGGCGTCCGAGGGGGTGACGAACCGTTTCATTCGCGTCTCCACACCCAACGAGCTTTTCCCCTTCTGCGAGAGGACATGTTTCCGCTTACTTTGGCAACTTTCGTCTCCGGTAAGGGGTCAAACCGGCTTCCCCCGGTTTCTCAGAATCGCTCGGTTTCCCAGGGCTTTACCCGACCTCTCTCGGTCCACTTCTGATGGCGAGGAACAGTACATCCACTTTTTCCCTGCATGGAGTTTCATAGACTAGCGGTCTCTGCGCTTTCCCCCCCTTTGTCTTTCGCCCATCCTTTTTAGTGATACATACACTCCGACGGCTCCTCGCGAGCCTTTTAATTTTCTCGCCGGCCCTCGTCCAATTTTGGAGATTTCCATCCGGCGCTTCCCAACTTCCTCCTCTCGTAGTTCTGTCCGGGGGGAGGTAGGCGAATCAAATCCTTGCCGCCTGGGACCCCTTACCTGATGCTTTGGAACTCTTCCTTCCCCTTCCGAGCGCGTATTGCTATGTCTAGCGAGTGGAGCGCTTCCCCCCCCCCCTCCTTCTCGTGTCTCGTATTCCTTCTTCTTATCGGAAGTTCTTGCTGTGGAGGGTCTACGATGGAGTTCTCCCTCCGTTACTTTTTTTTCTCGGTTTGGTACTCGAGTAGTGGTAGGGTAATTCTGCCGTTCTTCACCCCTTCTGGTACTTTTCCGGAGGCTTTTCCCTTCGCATTTCGGATTGATGCCTGTAGGTCTAGGAGTGGCTGTTTCCCTAGGAGCGTACGTCTTTGCCCCCCCCCCCCGGACTTTAGGTGAGAGCCCTACTCCTTCAGCGGGCTTCTTCCTTTCCCTGGTCTTTCTTTCTGAATAGAAGTAACCTGCTGGCGTACTTGGCCTTGTCTGACGGTGCGTTTCCCTCACCGTTCCAGGATTGATTTCTTTTACCCCTCGCCCTCCCGGTCTACTTGCTAGTTCTGATTGAAGCTTTTCCTCTTTCCCTCCTCGTCGTTGGGCGCCAGTCATCGTCAGCATTCCATTCTCGACGGAGCGTTTTTTTTCCGTTCCCCCTCGCAATGCTCAGTTTCGCTAAGGTCGATCTGTCCCCCCTCTTTTTACGTGTCTTAGGGGAACTTCGACGTGTTCAAGACCTTGTCGTTAAGGCTCTAGCCGGCCGTTGTGCTTTGCCAGCCCTTTCGGCTTCCCCCCCTTTGCCTTGAAGTTTTTTCTCAAAGTCCTTTACTTTTCCTTCTGGGGTAGGTTTTTCTTCGA
>Ga0179593_1476941_pt1 | contig 15819 bp, 18 predicted proteins | sample CZODoug2_1_08_16_FD_185931 | JGI IMG/M metagenome (GOLD analysis project Ga0179593, IMG submission 185931) | Vadose zone soil fungal communities from Angelo Coast Range Reserve, California, USA - CZODoug2_1_08_16fungal (PacBio error correction) | ecosystem: Environmental > Terrestrial > Soil >... | reverse complement strand
AACCTGCGGTTTGCATTCCGAGGTGGATTGAATCTGACGTTTTTTTGAAGATTGTTTCAATTTAAGGTCTTTTTTTTTTCCTCTACCAACGTGTGCACATCAAGATGTCCTGTCGGATAGGGGTTTTTTATTTTTAACCCCACAAAGTTAACCCTCCTGCGGAGGGGTTTTTTTTCCCCCCCCCTTCCTGCTTCCTTTATGTCTTCGGCAGTGCTGAGGGTACGCCCGGACCCGACCGCTCAAGGTCCTCTTTCTCCGGTCGTCGGTTCTGAACGAATTGGGACCGAGAGGGCATCCTGTCCGCATAAGAGGATTTCTCTCTCCTTTTTTCTGTGGTCATCGGGCGTGTGGGAGTATGATGACCCGCTTCAGGGGAATGCTCAAGATGAAGTCCCGTTTGCACATCCTCGCCATCCCCCTTACGGAGCTGGTTCCTCAACTTTTTTTTTTCTCCCCATCTCAATCGTCTTTGTTCTTTTCTTTTTGGCTCGTTGACAGAATACACCCCCCCGACCAGCTTGGCGGAGGAAGAACTTTTTTTGAGAGAGGGACGTGCCGTGGCCCCCTTTCCCTTTTTTTCTCTTGGAGTCAAGTCCGTGCGGTTAAAGCAGAAACGTGCGCCGGTCTTTCGTTATTTTGAAGAGTGCCCTGCACTTATGGTCCCTATGTCTTCTTTCTTTTGCACTTTTTGAAACCAAAATGTGCCCTTCGTCTCACTCGGTCCCCGGAAACGGTTTTTATTTGATTTCTGAGGTCTTTTTCCTTGGCAGCCCTTTCGTGAAGATAGCAAAATGGACTTCTCCTTCCTCTCCTTGATTTCCCTTTTCTTTTTTGCGACGTGGCGTTTTTGATTCGTTGATCCCACGTTGGAAACTTTTCATATTTGGATCGCGCGGCGGTCCCCGTTAACTGTCCGCGTTCCAGGTCGGATGCGGTCCGGCCACTCCCCCCCCAAGAACCAACCTTCACTTTAGGTAACAGGTGGGTCCCTGTGCCGCGTAGTGTGTGGCACGTTTTGCCCCCCAGGCCCCCTACTTTGATGCCCCGTCCTGTCAAACCCGTCTTTTGGTGGGTAGAGATACGTTTTGGACGACGACTGGCGATTCCACACAGTACATTAACAAGTCGCGGGCTCGATTTATGAAGAGTCCCCCCCCTTTTTTTTCCCGATTTAGACGCTTGGTTGGGATTTCGTGGGGCCGGGACCCTGGATGGGCCTTTTTCCCGCCCAAGGAGAGAAAGCATACTCTTATGCTCAGACTTTCATTCCCCCAATGTCGATCTTTTTTTCGAAGCAGGATTTCACCACTTGCAGTTCCTTTTTTTTTCATTTTTCTTTTGTCCTTCACCCCCACAGTGCAATAAGAAGAGCCCAAGAGTTGCGTCGTCGAAGTCACGCGGCCCACTTGTTTGGGGTGAGAGGCCGTTTCCTCCTTTTTCCCTCCTCTACGCTTTTTTTTTTCGGGTCAGACAATTTTACTAAGACGGAGCGATAGAAGGTGGGGCAGAGTTTCCATGACGACAGGGCCCCTCTTTTCCCATTGCCAATGGCGGGGTGGATGAGCGTCACCCCCCCTATTTGCTTTTGCCGGTGGCTGATTCACTACTCGGACAGACGTTCGATTTCTTTTTAACACCGGCGCCCCTCGCGCGGGATCTGGTTTGAATCTTTTACAAAGGTTCTACATCATTTCCTCGTTATTTTCCAAGGAGCCCCATCACGTAAGCCGTCTACCCGCACGGTGAACGTTTTCCAGTGGTGACTCGGTTTTCTTCCCCAGGAATCGGATCCTAGTCTTACCTTTTCAAACTTTCATTGATCTTTTTTCCAATTTACTCTCATATTTATCCTCTATTTTTGAGAAGGTCCTTTTCATATTAGTAACCCCTCTCCGTTGAGACTTCCGAGGAGGATAGGATGAAAGGTTTCACTTCCAAACAAACCGTCGGGGCCCCCATTCCACACCCCACCCCTTGGCCGTCGTTTCCTTAATGTGAGTTTATTTTACCGTAGAGGTCTTTGTCAGTCCTGATCAACATGATCGCAAGAGTCCGCTTTGCTTGGGGGGAAGACAAATCCTCCAGTTCCCACGGCACCCCCCCCCCCCCCGCCACCCCCCCAACCCACCCCCCCTTTCCCTTCTAGGCCCCTGTCTCCTCCTTGTTACATCACCTCCCGCTTAATCTTGGCGCGACAGGCCGTATCCTACTGTATCCCCCCTTTCTATCTTCCGGTAGTCGTTCCCCCCTTTCCTGTAGTAAACCCTTCTTGTAGTCTGCTAGGTGAAACCGCCCCCCTCCAACCTCACCACACTGTTTATTCCTTGACTTTAAGGACGAACGTTTTCCCGTTTTTCTACCGGGGTTCAGTTTCCAACCTGGAGTTTTTTCAGCGCATACCCAATAAATTAACAAGGCATTCCCTTCTATGTAATTCCGTCTCGATGAGAGCCCCCTGTACCACCGCTTGGACCTTAGCCGGGTTTTCCCCTGTTCCTCCCTTTTCGAGAGGTTAAATAATGACCTGCAGTCCCGTCCCAAACGCCGTCCAGTTCGATATTTGATTTTTTTATCCCCCCATCCTATAAGCTATTCTTAGCCCGTCGTTGATCGTTTATCCCCTCTTCTCTCCGACATCCTCACCATGGAAAACGACTAGTTTAAAGCCATCTACCCTTCCAAAAGTTAGAAGGGCCTGATCCTGCCACGGAACCCCTTCCTTTTTTAACTTGCCCAATTCGTTTCCCACTTTCATGAAGTGTGGGGCCTCCAGACAGACAGCTTGCGCTCAAAACTGGGTACCGCAAAGCTCCCGCCTCATTTCTTAGGTGCCGACTGGCCTACAAAAAAATATCTCCCAACCCCCCTTCCTCCCTCCGCTGCTACCATCAGCAGGAGTGCTGAAGTCGTTCAACCCCCCCCCCTTTTTTTGTTTGTTTTTAACCTATTGCAGGGAATAAATGGGGATAACCCCCCCCCCCCTATTCAAGTCACGTGAGGGAGTAGGCACGGCGGCCCGCCTTGTGTTTACCATTGCAACTTCCTTCACCCAGATTGAAATAAAACCGTTTGGCTTTCCCCCCTAAGTAGTACACTCCGCTCGCAAATTGTTGCCGCTTGAAACGCCCCTGCACCACCCGTGGAAAGTCCGGCCACCAGCCCCCAACATACTTCCCCCTTCCCCGGAGATCCTTCCTCTCCCCCCCATCCTTTCAGTCTACTTGCCCATTTTAGCATTCTCATAGAGCGATGAAGCACCCGCCGCCTAAGAGATGTTTTCTCCGACACATTTTCCGCCAGATTTTTCATCTCCCCTGATGTACCCAACCTCTTTTACCTTCAATTTAAAGTAATGGCCCAATCTCCTTGAGCTTGTATACCCACTCGCGCCCTTGCGAACTAACCCCTCCTGACGAGCCTTCAACGGAAGAGTCTATCCTCCCCTTCAATCTTCTGAGGAAAAGAAGAGCTTCCAGTCCTTTTTCTTCTTTTTCTCCGGGGATATGAAGTTATTCGTAGAAGCTTTGGCCTCTTCCTATCCACGGGCATACCGAGCAACATTTCATTGTTGTACCGAGATCAAATTGGATTACACCCTTTTTTAAATACCCCCCCCTTTCCTGCCCAGGACAATTTTTTCCCCTTTCATAAGTTCAGGACCTAGACCGAGCCCTTTCGGCGTACCAGATTAAACTCATAGCGTTCACCGACCCCTCCCGCAGGTCCAGGAAATAGATATTCCTTTTTTTTGTGCTGATCGGCTCTCCGCACCTTTAGGTTTTGCATTGGCGGTTTTGCCCCTTAAAGAGACGAGGTTATCTGCCTTCTGGGTTCGTCGCGGGCCGCTGTGACCCCCTTCCCATTGCCCACTTCAGATTGTACTTAGTTTAGATGATTGGTCCCCCAACCTTTTAATCCAATCTGTTGTTGCGGTCGGGCCCCAACCACTTGGTTACTTTCCCTTCAGTGGTTAGGGAAACTTGAACTTTCCCCCTGACCTTTTCCTTTCCTAAGAAGATGGAATCCTTTCGTCCCGGGTGCCATTCACCCCCGCTCTTGAGTCTCAGCCCGTCTTTGATCCCCCGGTTGGCTTTTTTTCCTCTTTTTTCAAATTGCGCTTCTTGACCCCCGCTCAAAGGAAAGTTGCAATAGTCCTTTATGAGATTTAGTTTACTGCTCTCCCGCCGGAGCCTCTGGATGGCCACTTGGTGGCGGAGAACACTCCGTTTCCCAACTGTGCTGGTTCGTTACGGCTTGAAGGAGTCTGACTTTTTTTTAACGTCCCTCTTGCTTTCGGAAGGGACTCCCCCTCAGTTGCGGGCACTTCTGGTTTGGGGAACTGGCTCTTTGAGCCGTATCCCCTTTGGTTCCCTCCCCATTTTTGGAGTTCCCTTTTTAAACCCTTTTGTGCCGGTTCCTCCCCTTTTTATGGTTAGTGTGTCAAGCCGATTTGAAAGGTGTTGGACCCCATTGAGGAGACATTTCAGAGGCAAGCTCAGTCCCCCCTTCCCGGTGATTTGATCTGACCCCTTTTTTTGCCCTTTGATGCCTCATAGTGAAGTACTACCCTCCCCACGCAAATCGAGGTAGCCGCTCCGGGATTGCTAGCTTCGGACTTTTTGTCTTATTTTGAAGTCAAGGTGGACCGGGTTTTTTTCCCCACGAGTAGATTCCCCTTTCGCGTGTGGCTTGACGTTATGAGCGCCGCGGCAGGGCTTTTCTGCGGGTATTCACGGGACCCAAAGACACCCCCTTTCACGTCCTTCAAAAGGAAAGGGGCAAGTTCTGCATAGCGGTGTTTTGCATAACGCCATTCTCCTTTGGAAGAGAAGGAGATTCCTTTCTGAGGGTTGTGAGCGCTGGTATCCTCGGATGTAGGAGCACCCGAATGCCCCAATTTTCCTTCCACCTTCCCAACTTACATTTGAGCTGCCTTCTTTTCTGAATCACACTTCAACTCCGAAGCTTTTGGTCAACTCGATGTCAGGGACCTGCTAACTGAGGTCACCCAATGAGTTTTCACCAGGCCGTCTCCTCATTTGAACCCCTGGCAGGTCTTGCGCTGCATCCCCTTTGGACATTCGCTTTAGGATTGCACAAGGGCAGTTTCTTATTTTTAAATTATTTTTTTCAACAACCTTGTCCAGACGCTGGCCCCTCCCCAAGTCTTTCGCCTCCCCAACAATGGAAAAGAACCATTTGTTTTTTTTTTCTGCTCCCCGCGCTCCAGCCCTTTTGGACGGTCCAGCAACATTTCGCGACCCACGCTTAATCCTCCAGTTGTGACGAGTTCGCACTTTTCCCCTCGTCCTCTCACTATTTTTTTGAATGGCAGGGGTTTGAAGTGGTGTATCTCTGGCGCCGGTCATAATTTTTTATATCATTTCCTGTTAGAGTTAGGTGTCGTCCCCCCCACACTTTCAAGCGAGAGCTCTCTGGTGTGTCCTTTTTTCCAAAAGCTTTTTCTGCCTCCTTTCGCGTTATCACGTGACATCATAGCGGCAGGCCGCGGTTTTCCTTGCGTGGTGGCTCGGTGGTGGGGACCCCCGATCTACTGTGCTTTTCACTGCGTTTTTCCCCAGCAACCAGCCTTCCAAGTGGTACTTCTTCCTTTCCTCCCTCCGTTGTTGCGAGATATCTGTCCACATTGTTGCTGTCCCCGCTAAGGTGTATAGTACTTAGGTTTTGATCGCTAGGGTCCTTTCAAAACCCCCAAGCAGTTAACCCCAGTAACACTTATAAGTGAGGGTCCTCGCCCGACCTTTTGATGTTGCGCCCTTTTTCTCCGTCGACACATTATGCCCCGATTTCTTTATAACACCCGATCCTCCAAGCCGTGCAGATTGACGCCGTGCCGTTGTTCCAATAACTACGATAACCAAGCACTAAATATTGCCTCTAGGAGACCCAGGGCGAATACTTTTCCCGTCCCCCCCCCATTTAACCCTCCAGTTCTTAATATGGCCGCGGCGCTCCGTTCTGCGCACGGGCGTTTTCGACGTTTCTTTTTTTCTCTCTGCAAATTGGCTAGTCCCCTTAACTTTCTCGTATGAGGTAAACCCCTTTTCCACCCCCCTCCCCACCCATTTCTTTTCTTGTTTGATTATACCTACCTGGCCCTCTCTCTGCGTGGCTTTTCCCATTTCCGAAGACCCCCTTTCCCCAACCCCTTACCAGCCTCTCCTGTCACCTACTCCCGCGCCGATTACGCACCTTGCGCAAAATCTGCATTTCGTTTTTTTACCTTGCTCTTTGTTCGCCGCCTTTTCCCCCTCCTGGCCACTGACCACGTCCCGCACAGTTCACCCTTGCCTCTTTTGATTTTTGAGCCCTTTTTCACTTTATAAGATATTGTGTCGTTTCCATGAATTTTTCTCTAGAAGTTATTTCCTTAATCCAGCAGCCTTCCGTCGGCGAACACGTCCATAGGTAACGCCTTACTCTATTCAAAACTTTTAGATTGGCGGTATCTCAAAACTCCGGAACCATGGTCCCTCCCCCATAGCTCACCCTTTTTTGCTTGCCCAATTGGCGGATAGCCAGCCAGTGATTAATATAACCGTCCCTCCCCCCTCGCTCCAATATCTAGTGTCAGACCCCCAAGTTTCCCTCAACCATCATCGACTGCCACCTTGGAGAGCTATTACCTCCGGTTTTTTCGAACGGGGAACTGGGGGGGCGTGATTCATTCAATTGCGGGCCCATACCCCCAAGGACCTCTCGTAAGAAACTTCCTGACTGGCTTTTCTTCCTTTCACAGAGAAGGGCCCCATTTTGGTCCCACCCTTTCCAAATAAAGAAATCCTTTCCCCTGCCCATCAACCCCCTTTCTTGGTCGGGAAAAGACGTAGGTTAATACGCGAGTCAGATTGGACGTTTTCCCCCCACGTTTACTAAAACACCCAGCCGCACATCTATTCTTTTCCCTGGAGATTGTCCCCCCCCCCCTCTCCCCCAAACTCCTTCGTCGGTATGACAGTCGAATTCATCCTTGCGATGAAAACCCTGGACCCCCGGTTCCCCCCCTGTTTTTACCAACGGCTGTTCGAAACAGTTGCTAAAATAAGGCTATTCTAAAGGATGTCCCCCCCGCCCCCCCCTTGACTTTAATCTTGACCTCATCTTGAGTTAATTCCTGTCCCTTGAGACGAACACTCCCAGTCGATCCCCCGCAAAACCTTGTCCCGCAGCGCGAGAAGCCCGCCGATCAATTCTTGAAAATAGACCATTGAGAAGGGAACTTCTTTCCTTTTCTCCAATCCGAGGGCCTTCCTTCTTTTTTCCATCAAATTGATTGCATGCAGCCTTTGGCCCCCCCGCGCGAAACCCGGGCTTTTTTGGACCCCAACCATTTTCTTCGGCCCGAACATCCCCTTTCTTTGATGGCCGGTGACTGGTACTGGATCGCGCACGACTTCATCCTCCCTAACCGTTGAAACTTTCATCTCCGGTAAAGGTCCACCAGCCGACTGCATTCCCCGGCCGGAGAGTCCTCTTTTTTCCGAAGCCTGGTGTGGTGTGGAGTTCGATAGGCGAGAAATAGGTGCATTCGGTGGCGGGAACCCTTTTTCTGACTGTTGAAGCGGTTTTTACTCAATCTTCTCGTTTCTCTCCCCTGTGGAACTTTCCCACCTTTTTACATGTTCGGACGGCATAAGTTTTGGCCAACCCAATCCATCGGGTCTCGCACAAGGAGCCTCTCAGTTTTCTTCCGGGAAGACTGAATTGGAAGCCTTTCAGCGACCGCAGATCGTTCTGTTCCCGATGGAAGTTCTCCCTCCTCTTGATCGATTTTCGGGGCAGGGCGGACGTCTTGAGCACCCGTTTGACTTCGCGGCCGGGGCCTTTTTCATCGGACCTCACCCGGCGCGGAGATTGCCTCAAGGGAATTTGGACCTTCCTATGCCCGTGGGACATCCGGATCTTCCCTCCTTAGTCTTGTATCTTGTGGAGGAGAACCCCCCCCTCTTCTTAGCTGGGTTCAGTCCTGTGCGCATGAAAGCCCTGCGGCAGTACCCGGAAGCCTGTAAGGGATCACCTCCCCCTTTTTAGGGCCGTCTGGGTTTTTTTTTTGGACCCTTTTTCTTTTTTTATCAGCTCATGGGGCCGTTCGCTGCACTGTGCGCTCGGACCTCCCTCCTGATTCTGAAGAGTGCCCAGTCTTTTGAAAGGACCTGCTTGTTTTGCAGGGGGTTTTGCTGAACAACAGTCCCCCCCCAGGAAACGTCCTTCCTAATTCCCTCGTAGAAATTGCCTTTGATTACCTCTTCTTGTTATTCCAGGCTTTCAAGATGAAGTTCCGCACCATGCACCGCTCCCTTCCGGTCTTTGGCGGGAGCATTCGGGTTCTTTTTTCCTAGTATGGGTTTGCATCCCTTGGAAGGTGCCTGTGACATCCGAGATTTGAGCCGAGTGGCTTTTACCCTTCTATTTTAAGCCCGATTTACTTTTTTTTGTATTCCCCAAGTCATCACTTACCCTTGGAAGAGAATGAGGCAACGTCCATTGGCCTTTCATTCGGGTGGCCGTGACCCGTCAAAGTTGCCGTAGATGGAGTGTCCTCTGCGTGTTTCTAATCGTTGCTCTGGTTTCTCTTTCCCTAAAAAGTTAATCACCTCTTTTCCCTTCGCCTTTTTATGCGACAAAAATACAAAGTCTTGCGGGGCGTTTGCTTTTTACCTGCCGTCATGAGCTGAGTCATTTTCTAAGCAGGTGGACATTTTTTTTTTCTCCCTCACTTGCGCCAAGAACTTAAGAATCGATAATTCATCACCATTTGGCCGGACGGCGGGTTTAATTGATTTGCTCCAAACATTCCTTTACCTGAAAGATGACACCTTCCCCCTTTCGAGTTGGGCCTATCCAACATTATTCCAACTGTGGCTGCCCCTGCCCCGTGTCCTCCCTACCATCCGGGTTTTCCTTTCCTTACGCGAACGACCGAGTCAAGAACGAGGGCGAAGGGGCTCCGCGTGGACCAGGGTATCCGCGTCCTGTTTTCCCCGATGAGACCTGGAGGATGGTCTTTTTTTCTTGTAACCCCAAGAGGTCCCCCCGTTGCTCTATTCTTCCCGAGATGCTTTACCGATTTTAGTCGGAAACACCGCCAACGCTCCGCGGCCCCTCGCTCCCGTTTCAAAAAGTTATTCCACTACTTTCTCAATGCGCACTCAAGGTCGCGGACCCGTCCTTTTCTGAAGAAGGGGACTTTTTGAATGCTTTGCTTCAGCCGATCCCCACTTTCTACTGTCCCCTTTCTATTTCGCCCAGAAAGCAATTTTCCCCTCCCCTTTCCTCTCTCTCTGTGTTGAGACAGATTCCATTTCAATGATCCCCCTTTGCGTGCTGTCAAAGCTGGTCGAATCCGTAGGCCCCTTTGGATTTCTGTAGACCCCCCAACAGCACCCCCTTACCCTTTTTTCTTTTGCCGTGGAGAAGACTTGATTTTTTTTTCCTCTACCTCACAATGATGTCCACGCTGTTGCGGTAACCCCGATGCCGCCGATGGCGACGGTGTTTGATCCAAACACCCCTAGAACGGTACCTAGCCTCCATTTTGAACTTCCTAGGCCGAGGGACAATCCTTTTCCCCACACCATTAAAAAGTCAAGGCCGATTTTCCTTCCCTTCTCCGTTCTGAGTAACGTGATGACTCAGCAACCCTTCGCCTCGTCTTCTCCGTTCTCCAACATTTTCTTTAGCAAATTAGTGTGCGATTTCGACCCTTTCCTCTCAAACCCCCAACCACACTTTTTAAATTTGTGGACTTGGGAATGTTAAGACGCGCTCTTTGGCCGCGTTCATTTCAATTTTTTTTGTAATCCCTCAATACCCACCCGCCTTCCTTTGCCCCACTGGTGACTCCCCTGGTCTCGATGGCGCTTTCCCGAGCACAATCGTTCCTAGAATGTTTTTCCCCCACCTTCTCTCCCCCCGGTTGCCTCCCCGAAGGGCCCAAATCATCCCTCAGCAATCACCCCCCTCCGCCAGTACCTGAATCTGTGATGTCCTCCATCTTTCACCCTTCTTTTTTACCTATAACGAGATTGGACCCGGAACTTTCTTTTTATCTCTCTTCGTCAAGACCGAAATCCCCCTATCCCTCCTCTGGGTCACGCCATCAACGACCCCCTTTTTTTTTCGAAGCTGCTCCCCCAAGAATCAGAGGTCTGCCCCCCCTTCCCCCCTCCTATTTTCCCGGTTTCTTGGTGAATGTTCTCCCTTCATACCACGCAGTCCCCAGACCCCTGCCGCGGTGCTATAAAGGGTCACCGCCACGCGCGCGCCTTCCCTTTATGGAGTGTCAACCCCCCGGGAAAGGGCCTTTCCCCCCCCAAACTCGCCCACCTTTCCCAAAGTCGCAGCCGCGCGACAGGAACCCCTTTTTCGGTCTGCCGTTTTTTGGTTTTATGAAATATGAGGAATTCCATCCCCTTCCCCCCCCCCCCCCCGGTAAAATCAATTTTTTTCCCCCGGGCGGGAGCTTTCGCGGCCCCTGTCCATTGGTTCCCCCCCCTCCAACTCCCACTCCGGCCTTTCGAAACCTTTTTTCGAGGTAACCTTTTTTTCAGTCAGTTAATTCCGCGACGGCGGTTTACCCGTCCCCTTTATCTGCTACACACTTCCCCCGTTACGACCAGTCAGACTTCCCTCTCCCAATTTGAGGACCCTTACGCCCCCCCAAATTAGTGTCGGAAGATCCCTTATCTCACGGACGAAAAACCCCGCGTTTGGAAAGAGATTTTCCCAGTTGAGTTTTCCCCCCCCCCCCCCCCTCTAACGTCTTTCCTCCTCTGTACTTCCAATCTCCTTGACGTTCCTTCACTTGAGCTTGCCCCCGCGCCCTTTCTCCCCTGAGCGCCCGTACACATTTTCTCTTTTCCTCCCCTTCCTCTTTCTCATCATCTCTTTCACTCTCCAACTTCCCCCGCCGCCCTCTCCCCCCACACACCCCCCCCCACCGCTTCCCCCTTTCTCCCCTCCCCCCCCACCCCCCCCACGCCTCCCCCCCCTCGTCCTCCGCTACACCCTCCCCATACTCCCCAACCCCCCCCACACCACCTCCCCCCCAACCCCCCCCCCCCTCTCCCCCTACTCCCCCTCCCTCCAACAGCTCCCCCATCTTTCCCCCCCCCTCCTCCACTCCTCATCCCTCTCGCACCCCCTACTGCTTGCCCACCACCCCTTCCTCGCTTCCCCCCCCCTCACCTGCTACCCTTTTTTCCCCTACCCCCCCCTCACCCCTCATCCTACCCCCCCCCCCCCTCTCTATCTTCGCCACCTCCCACTCACGCCTAACTCATTCTTCCCCCCCCCCCCCGCACCCTTCCAACCCCCCCCCCCCCTCTCTTATCTCCGACATCCCTCCCTCCCCCCCTCCCCCATCCTCAACACCCCCCCCCCTCCCCACCCACACCACCCCACGCCCCCCCCCCCCCCCCATCCACCCCTCCCCCCCCCTCCCCATTCCCTCCCCTCACCCCACCCCCTCTCACCTCCCACCCCCCCCCCCCCACTCTCCCACCACGAGCCTTTTTCTCCTCCAACGATCGAGACCAATATCTTAGTTAACCCAGTACGCCGATTCAAGTGTTGAGACAATGGAACGGAGTTCTTCTTTTTCTTCCGTAAGCAAGCTTTTCCTGCCCCCCTGGAAACTTCCTTTTACAGTTCCTTTTTTGACCCCGACCTACACTATTTTCCTAACTTTTTTCCCCCCCCCCAAATATTCGTCGCTTCCACCTTTATGTGGCAAGCTCTAGCGGCCCCCCTCGTCCGCGGGCTAAAAACGTCAACGTCATGCCGTTCCGACCACTCCCCCCGAATGCAAGTTTTTTCCCTTTCCCTCCTCTTTTCTCAGAATTAATTTTTTTTTTTTCTTTTTCTTCCGGAGCGACCCACTGCGTTTGGCTTTAGCGGGGCTTTGGGTCCTTTCTTTTTCGCGTTAAGCCGATTTTTTTTGTTCCCGGGGCCGCCCCTTCCCCCCGGGCACTTCCAACAAGATTGTTTTGACCTTGTCTTGGGCACACCCCCAAAAAGAATTCCCCGAGGGTTTGGGTGGTTGAAACCCTTGCCTTTCTCAGTGGTTCTTTTTTTTTCCTTTCCTGATTAGGAAGTTGACGTCCTCCGGGCGGCAGTCGGGGAACTGCCAAGCCAGATTTCCCCCTTCGTCGGTTCCTCTCTCCTGATGGAGGAAAGCTCCTCCGACTTTGACTTTTACGGTCGTGGGAATCTTTGCCCCCGGGCCTTTGAGATCTCGCGTTTTCTGAGCAAGATGGCACCCTGAATTTTAATGTTGCAAGATCCACACAACGCCGTAGCTGGACTTTGCCCCTTTTCTTTAGGAGAACAGAGACGTTTCAACTTGGTTTTCTTTTTCGTTCCTACCCGCTTTTAGTCCCCGTCCTGGCAGATTCAGAATTCTTGTGTGCCTCGGAGGATTTTCAACTCGTTGCGAGTTTTTTAGGGGACGGTTTGTTTTTAAGGAACTTTTCTTTGCGGTAAGTGAGGCAGGGTTTGCGCTCTTTTTTCATTCATACTTCTTTCGAGTCCGACGTGTATTTCTTTGAGTGATTCTTATTTGCAAGGGGAAACCACCTTGAAAGGAGAAGACGCTCCCTTTTTCTTTTTCGAACGGTATTGATAGTTTCATTTGATGCCATTTGCCCAATCTGACCTTCCCCGTCCAAATGCGACTTGTGTTTCTTTCCGCCAGGCTCAGGGTACTTTAGGAGCCCCCTTTTTGTGAGTTTCGTACTGGTTTTTAGCCTTTAACGTGGCTGGCAACCTTTCCTTTCCACGATTTGCCCTTACGTAGCTCTTGTAGGCCCTTCTTTCCCCGACTGCGGCACGTTTGATAGGGGTATTCAATTTACCATCCCCCAAGCCCACTGGAAAAGAGCACGGGAAGTCCCCCCCCAGGGGAAAGATGGACTTTCCTTTTGGTGTGGCCATTTTAAGACCCCCTTTTCGCCCTTTTAGTAGTTTCTTGGCTTTTCCCCTGAATATTGCGGCTGGTTTTTCTCCGCTGTTTTCTCAGAACCCCCTTCCCTTTTACCCCCCCAAGATCGGTCTCTTTGCCCTGTTATTTCATGTCGGTCCCACCCACAAACAAATCGACTCTTTTTTTTTTTCTGGTGACCCCCCTTTGTCTTGGGGTCCTTTCCCCCCTTGATGCATTTCCCCCGGCTCTTTCCCCCTCCCACCCCATGGCGCAGCTTGTCTAAATTTGCTTTTTTATGCTGCTTTTCGCCGGCACATTGCTCTCTCCTTTTTCCTTCACCAATTGGGCAGGTTCTCGGTTCAATTGATTTTTTTTTATTGGCTGAACACTGTTCCCTTCACGGACACGCGTCTTTTGACCAATGTTTTTCCTATACAAAAGCCTTCCACGAACATTGGTTCGGGTGGGGCCTGGTTCCGTTTTCATCACTTCCCCCCCCCTCTGTGGGAGGTCTCCCCCTCCCCCCCTTTAAGCAGAAAATCATCCTTTAGGCGAGGTGGGCGACCCCTCTTCGAGACGTTTTGCATGCCAGATGAAGAAATGGACGTTTTTCCTTTTTTTAGCAACCTTTTTTTTGAATTTTTTTCTTCCTCAGAATTTATATGCTCCAGGTTACCGTTCGATAGTGTGCCGGACAAACACCGGCGCAAGCGCGCGGCTCCCCTCCGGGTGTTCTCTCGAAAAAGCGTTATGACCTTTCTTTTCCAAGGCATCAAGTTTACCCTTTCGTCCCAGTTTTCAGAAGGGGTTGGTTGGACGCAGGTTTTTTGGATTGACAAGGAAGCCGTCCCTTCCTGGTTCCGCCTCTCCGCTTTCTTGAAACGAAGTGATCTCCATTAATCTCTCTCTTTTCACTTTTTTTTTTTTTGCAGAAGAGTCACTACAAAGGGACTTTTCTGTCCCCTTTTTCCCGGTCCTTGAAGTTTTAAGCTCAGTCCGGATGTGTTCCTTACAAACCCCCTCTAAACACGTGAACCTTCCCGGTGCGTAAGCCCGGAATCTCTTGCAGATCTCACGTCGCCCCCCCTCTTTGCATCCAAGCCTTTGCGGACGAACCCGTGATTCGCCGTTTTTTCGGTGTGTCGCCCCAAGGAAAACTAGCACTCCCTGTCTTCCACCTTTATTATGAACTTTTCCGGCCCCAGGCGCCTGGTGAGAAAATCCCTCCCACCCGAGACAAGTTCTCCATTTTTTCCCCCCCTCTGCCTTCTCTTGCAAAGAGGTCCTCCACTTCTTTTTCGTTATTTAAAATTTTGCTCCTTTCACAACTTAGTGTAGAGCCCTCTATCTTCCCAGTCCCCCCCCCTCCCCCCCCATTTGTGGAAATATGTGCAGATTCGACGCTTTTGCGGTGGCAAGCAAGCTGCACTGTGTGTTTCAGCCCCAAAAATTACAACCCCGCCCTGTCCCCTGTGAAGCCCCCTCTCTCCCCCGATGCGCAAGTCATGCGCAAATACTTTTTTCCCGGTTTTTCTATCAGGTTCCCCAGTTCTATCCCCTTTTGAAGAATGCCTGGTGAAAAACTCTGAGATTTTCCCCCTAGCACCGCCGTTCAACAAGTTTCGCCCTATGTTGGAATCCTAATTTTTACCCCCCCCCTTCGCGATCCAGCTTCTTTTTTTTTTTCCCTTTCTTGATCGGGTTTTTTTTTTTTTTTTTTTTTTTTTTTTCCTGACAGAATACCTGATTTAGCGAGAAAACCGTTCCCTTATAATTCGATCAAACGTTCCCTCGTGCCTTAATCACTGCCCCAACATTTTTCCCCCACGAGGAACCCTTCCCTTTGCCCAAATTAGAGTCCACTTTTCTTTTTTTGAATGACGTGGGGACTCCCCCCGCAGAAAGACCTGCGTCTATTTCCTCTACCGGTCAACCCCATTTTTTTTCTCTCCCCCATCAATATGCTCGTGAATACCGTAAAGGGAAGGACAACTTCTTTTCCCAAGACCCCCCTTTCGCGCCGCTATTCCCCTCCCCGGCTTCAGGAAAGAGTTTTTTTTTTTTTTTTTTTCAGGTTGAGTGGACTCACTACTGCGGGCATCCTGGTCATAACCAAATTCAGCTCCCCCCCCAAGTTCCTGACGTGTCTTGCGAGTTCTTTTGAATTTCCCTTTGTTTTTTCCTTCAAAATAAAAACCCCCCCCCCCCTTTCCATCGATTGCACAGACACGGCCGGTGCAATCCGTCCCCTCCGCAGTCCAAGTTTTCTTTTTCCTCTTGCCAACCTCCTTTTCCCTTTCAACCGCAGTTCGCCCCCGCAGCCCGGAAGATTACGGAGCCTTAAGTTAAAAATACCTTTTGTAAGAGCTATTCTAAGCCTTCACTGAAAAAAGACTCCTTTTTTTTTCCGAGATGTTTCCCCTACCCCCCGCTAGTAGCTACGGCGTCGACTCCAGTGTCAATCTTTTCCCGTTTTATAATTCCTCCTTGAAGATCCTCTCCCTGCGCCGATGACCTTTCCCTTCCGAGCAGTCCCAATCTTCCTTTTAAGGTTTTCAGCCGACCCCCCTTCCCCCCCGCTTTAAATATACCCCCCCAATTTTCCCCCCCTTATTCAGCAGGTCCGGAACCCTTTTTCCCGTCAGCGAGTCCACGCCTCCTCCCGACCTTCCAACTTCTTTGCCCCCCCCCCCTGGGACCCCGTCCTCCCCCCCTGATTCTAATTTTGTCCCCCACACCCCTTATTCGTTACGCCTTTTTGGGGGCCCCTTTCTGTGGCTGCCGTCTCCGTAAACGCCGAACCTTCCCTCCCCTTTACCGTCCCCCCCGTCATCCCCGTTTGCCACCTTTCAGATTTTCAACCGTTTGTTCTCGGC
>Ga0179593_1342202_pt1 | contig 15820 bp, 14 predicted proteins | sample CZODoug2_1_08_16_FD_185931 | JGI IMG/M metagenome (GOLD analysis project Ga0179593, IMG submission 185931) | Vadose zone soil fungal communities from Angelo Coast Range Reserve, California, USA - CZODoug2_1_08_16fungal (PacBio error correction) | ecosystem: Environmental > Terrestrial > Soil >... | reverse complement strand
ACCTGCTGATCCGGCCTGCTTGTTTCAGTCTTTTCCCTGTGTTGAGCCCCCTCTGGTCATGCCCCGATGTTGTCTGGCTGCCTGGACGAACCAATCTCTGATTTTTGCGAACCTCTGCTCCTTTTTCCGGGCGTGGGCGGCGGCGCAGGGGAAAATAGACTCCCCCATTTTTCAGTCCCTTTCTCAGTTCTCGATGGGGGGGAAGTTGTGTGGTGGATCTGTTTAATCGTTCGACAGCCCGCGACGATGACTTCGTGCTGTTCTTCATCATCTCGGTGACCGGTGGGCTGACCCCCCCTCTTGGCTAACTCCCCCGGACCCTTTCTTATGATTTGGAGTGGATCGTCTTTTAACCCCCTCAATTCGTGGACGTTCCCCTTGATGCGTCTTTTTTCCCTTTGGTCCAGATCCGCGGTTTCTAATAACCCACCGCGAGCCCAGGGCTTTCTTTCGACCCCTGCCTCGCATGTGCGTCTTTCCAGCTCCGTCCTAGGAGGAGTGATGATCTACTTGAGTGACGGATCGCTCACTCTTTTTGGAACCAGAGAGAGCATCAGTTGGGGGGACTCCTTCGTTTCCCCGCCCCCTCTTTCCACGCTTTATCCTGGATGCGTCCCGATATTGGCGAATCCTATTTTTCCCCCTGGAAGCCCGTTCGGGAAGGTTATCAGGCCTTTCCCCGCTCACGCTGGTGCCCATTTTCTTTTTAACCGACGCCAGGCGAGGCCTGAAGTGGGTCGCGCCGCTATTTCCCTTTATTCAAGCATTTTTTCACCTCTACCCCTTTTCTAACTCTGAGCGCGAAGTTGATCCATTGTCTTCTTTCTAGCTCTTTTCCTAGGCCGGCTTCGTGTCGGAGCACCCCAGCGCTCTTTCGATCAGGATTCACAGTACCCCCCGCGCCCCCCCTTCGTTCCTTGTGCTCGCGTTTTCCAGCGCCCTCTCAGAAGGGCGTTTCTTTTTTTTTCTCCTAATTTTGGGGGTCTTGGGCGAGCGGTTTTTGGTGCAGCTTTACTCAGGAGCCCCCCGAGCCTGCGGGGCGTGTCTTCCTCTCCTGTGTTTGCTATTTCCCTGCTGGCCGGGGTTTCAGGTTCCCTCCATTCGTTCCTTTTTGGCACTCCGGTAGATGTCTTCGTCGATGGTGGACGCGGTGTTTTCCCCTCAGGCTCAGTAGTTCTATGGTACATGACCAACACGTCCTTTTGTTTCTCCTTCTCTCCAGATGGCGAACAAACCTCTTCCCAGATTGGAACATTTCCTCATACGTCTTAACCTCTACTGCTGGGTTAACCCCCACGAGAAATCCGCCGTTCTTTGCTTCTCGCGGTCCGCTTCCGTTTTTCCCGGCTTTAGGCAAGAGTGCTCTCCCTTGGTCAAGTTCCGGCGCTATTCAGAGTTGTCTGCTCTCTCTTTCCGTCACTGTGGAGGGGCTGATCTCCATTCCTTCGGTTTTGTTCCTGCTTGCTTTTTTCTTTTTGTCGTCTTCGTTTGGGCGAGATGCTGTTTTTCCCCTAGAAGTCTTGCGATGGCAGTTCATCCCGATTGGCCGGGTTCCCTCTTGCCAGTAATTTTCGGTATGAGCTGATACAAGTCCTTCTCCCTTCCCCTCTACCCCGTTCTTTCTCTTTTTTTCCAGCGGTATTACATGTCCAATTGTGTGTTTGCTGTAAACGCGTGCTCTTCTCGGGCATTTACATCTTTTTCCTGCCGGAATCCCCAGCACCTTCTGCCTTTTCGGTATTCGCGCTGACCAGGCTTTTTGTCCTTTTTTTTTTTCTCTGTGCTTTTCTTTTGCCGAGTGCATTTTTATTAGCCTTTTTTCGGCCAGGGATTTGACAAGGGCCTTTTGGCAGTGTCTCGGCTCTCTGGCGGTCGGCGGGCCTCTTGTTGAGGAAGTTGTGCCCGGTTAGTTTTTTTTCTTTTGTTGCCCCCATGGAGCGCTCCGTCCATTCTACTTCTTCTCCATAATACCTCTTTTTTTTGTTTAGATACCCAAGGTCTCCCTTTTGCCCCCAGTACTAAAACTTCCTCTTTGCCACACCTTCATCCCCCGACCGGCCCTGTAAGAACCCCTCTCTCGCCTGAAGGATGTGTAATAATATGCTTCCAGTACCGTCTTTCCTCGTTTCCTACTGCAATACAGTCAACTTCAACACGCCGGACTTGGTCAGCGCTCCCTCTATGCAGGAATTGATTTCCGATGAAGTACTTTTTTGATCGTGGGCTGTGCCTTCTTCTGATCCCCTAGAATGGGGACCTCCCCACCCACTTCATGGCTTTCATACCGTGCTAACTCCCCACGCTCATTCCCTTTTTCTATACTGGTTTGCTAATAAGGCTTGGCTCTAATGGTCCTTCTCAGATCATACCCTGATTTCCCTACCCTGCCCTTTTGTGCAACTGCCAGGAGCCTTCCTCTCCCCTCTTCCCTGGTAAGTCTCGTCTTTTCTTCTCCTCTCCTCTTCATCTTTCAACTGAGTCTTGTACGCAACCCGCTTATAGGTTTTTCTTAGATCTAGACCACTAGGGCCTGCTTGTGGAGATCTAACATTGGCCGCTTGCCGGTCGTCCCGGTTGTAGTCCCTTGCTTACCATCTTTTAAGCGATGTCCCAGTTAGTGAACCGCGGTCGTTGAACGGCATGTTGGCCTCAGTCTTTTTCTCTTCATCAAGGTCTGAGTGTTCATTTAAAGTCTGCTGAGTGGTTTCCCCACAGACGGTCCCCCCTTCGACCCCTGCTTCGTTTCGCCTCCCACACGTCGCCCGTTTTGTGCAGTACCTTACTTCGAAAGACGGACCCGTGGCCTCTCCAGCGGTCTCCTACTACGACGAAATCCTGCCCTTTCTTTTCACCCCGCGGCCGCTTCCATTCTCGGGAACCTGCCCAAAACGGGTTCCTCTTATATAGAGCGTGCGCTATCACCTTGACACGGCGGGTGGGGGGTCATCTTATATTGACCCGCCTGCCACACCCCTCGCGTCCCACCCCCCCCCTACTTTCCAGCCCTTTCCTCCGGCTTCACCTTATGATTGGGCTCATAATCGATGTGCGCCGGTACCTCATTTTTTGTCTTTATGGTGGCGTTTACTCTTACTTCTTTTTTTTCTCCCCATGCATCCTCTCCGCGGGAAACTCTCCGGCTGAAATGACGCAGAATGAACCCCTGTCTGCGGGCGTGATATCGAGTCTGCGGTTTCCTATACCTGCATTCAGTTCCTTTCTCCCCCCTTTCTACGTTTTTTTTCCTATTTCGGCTCCCCCGGTGCTAAGCACGCTTTTAAAAAGCGGAGCCCTTGGGAGTTCTGGCTGCTAAACTGATTGATCCATTTTTCCTCCCTTTCTTCGTCCAAAAGATCGGTTCGTTGTTAAGAGTAGGTAGGACTTTTTGACATCTTCCGTACTCACCCGCTCGAATCCTTTTCTTTGTGTTTCTTTCGCGCTGGTCCTTTCGTGATGTGTGAAGCGAGATGGAACTATTTTTATTGTGTTTTTCATCTGCGACATTGCTCTTCTTATTATAGGCGGCCCGCGATTGGTGTTCATCGTCTGCCCGGCTTCTCTCGCTAGCGTGGAGGGTTGTGTAAGCTTCACTTTACCTCTCCTTCCCCGCTTCCGTTCTGAACCGCATTTTCCTGGTTCGAAAGATTTCCTTTCGAGTTACGACAAATACATCTTCCCGGTTTTTTTGCTTCTAAATTCTTCTCCGGTAATTTTCTTTTTTGAACCTTTTGATCCCCATCTTCGGTGTCGGGTCAGTCGGCTTCTCCGTTGGCCCGATGCCTACTATAGTTCTGCTGTTTTGTTTATTTTTCCCTCGCGCTCATCTTCAGCCGATCTCCTAGTATGTGGTGTTCTCCGGCAGCTTAACTGTTTGGTTCGGATTCTTCCTTATCCCTCGGCCTTCCCCTTTCCCTTTTTCCCGTGCCCTTCCTGCCTCTGCGTTTCCTTTGTCCTTTTTTCTCATATCTCTACTAATTCGTTGTGTCTGTGTGTTCTTTTTAGGAGAGAGATCACGAAGACGTTGCTTCCTGTTTCCGTTGCTTGTCCCGATGTTTTTCTCGATTTGATACTTCTCCGGCCGTCAAAAGAGCGATGCGGAGGTCCTTCAAAGCTCCTCCTGGTCGTCCTTGGTGGCGGCTTCCTTTCATGTATTTTCACATCTTCTCCTAGGTTTTTCTTAACGTTGCAGGAGATGAATAAGAAATACATTCTTCTTAAGATGACGTGGTCTGCTGCGTTCGGACTACTTTTTCCATTTTTGGCAGCCCTTGGTGCCGAACTGCCGTGACCCATTTTTTGGGGTTGATGTGGTTTGTACCTTTTTTTCACCTTTCTTTTAGGAGGCAGAGTCCAGTTTTTTTGGTAGCTGCGAGCTTCGAATTTGCCAACGCCACCCCTCGAGCCCCTTGGCCTCGTCTGGCCGTTCCCCCTCTCAGCCGACGGACACATTTCATACTATACACGTCATAAGTCGGAGTATTATCCTTTTCATTTCGTTAAAAGGCACGCATTTTGGACAAGAGAGAGCACTTCACCCCCCCCTTGCGTCATGCTCCTTGGGCGTTTCTTTCCGGTACCCCTTTTGTCAGCACAGCCACAACATTTGACGATGAGCCTGTATTGGAGAATCTGACCCCCCCTTTCTCCCCCTTTCGAATCGGGTTTGCAGTTGCTCCAGGCACGCACTTAATGTTTTTGCCCATGTTTCTCACCGCCGCCCTTCCTCTTCTTCCTCACGCCCTCAGTGGGCGCTAGTGTCTTTTTTTCCAGTGCTCACGTCGACTGGTTTTTTCATCCGTTCTCGTTTTTTTTGATCGATGATTTTGATCATTTATCCTCTGGTCCCGCGGCCTTGCTGCTTTCCTCTAGACACAGCGTGCTTCCTCAGCTCTTTCAAGAACCGCCCGCCCATGCACAAATCGTTCGTTGCTGCATACGAGTACTTGGCCGCGCCGGTAAGCTTTCTTGCTACTCCTTTTTGGTCCCCTTACTTTGTGTGTGCGCTTTATCTCGGGGAACCTCGTTTTCCGGAGACCCAGGAGAATTGCCGTTGGCATTTTTCTGTGGCTTTCAGTATTTTTCGCGGTCCTCTATTTTTTTTCCTCCGGGCCCCGCCCCCTCTGTCCATCACTTCCGTATGAGGTTCTTCGTTTGGGAACTTTCTCCGTCCCCGTCGGTCCCCTTTCTTTCTCATCGGGACCATGATTCCAACTTACTTTCGGTTGCTCATTGAAACGGTCTCACCGAGTGCACTCTCTTTTGAAAATCTTTTGACCCGGTTAGTTTTTCCGCCCCCCCTCCCTTCCCGTGTTTTTCTTTGAAACGAATGAACAAGGTACTTCGCACTGCGGTTTTTTACTCCCTGAACGCTCGCGGTGTAGGCCCTTTATTCCCGTTCTACTTCTTCCGTTATCAGCATGTTCTTGATATAGAACGCCCTGTTCCGAGTGGTTTTTTATCTCCTTCCCCTGGTTTTCCATGTAGTGAAAAGTTTTAGCGGTTTTTGCGTTGGGAGTGCAGCTTGGGTCCGATTCCATCTTCGATTTTACGCGATCGTTATGTCGTTTTCCATGACGTTTTAATGTTCCTGGTATTCTCTGCTTAAGTAGAGTTCCGGCGTACTTCCCAGTTCTGCCCCCCTGTTTTCGTTGTCTTTCAAGATGTAACCTCAGTCATTTTTGTATGGTCCCTTGACTCTGCTCTTTTTTCCCCCATGCCGGGCTCGGCCCCTGCACCCCTTTCAAACTTCTCTTTACTGCCCGCTGTATTCGAGTTTCCCCCTACGTGTGTTCCTTTTGTGGTTTGTTGATGCCGTAGGCCAGCTCGTTAGTCCCTTTTTCTATGATTAAAGGGACCTTTGAACTTGTTTTTTCGAGCAGATTTGTTTCTTTTCTTTGCAGTTTTGCTATTTTGCCTTCAGTTAGGCCTTATTTCTCTGCCGTTCCGGGCCTCTATCTTTTAATCCATCAGTTTTCTTCTCTTCGTGCTCTCACCTAGGCCAGCCAAGTGCCCATTCAGAACCCGTCTTAACCTAATCCCCGTACTTTCCCACTCCTCACTGGCCTATAGCTTCTCCTTACCTTTTCTATGACCCCTCTTACGATTTTTGGGGAATACGCACTCCACATCCCCACTCGGACCTCTTTTGTGTTTGCGAATCAGTACAGATCAAGCCGTTTAGTTCTTTTGGACTCGGCCTTGGACTCCGACCTTTCTTCATGAAGATATCCTTTCCCCTTCCAGATTTTCTACCTTTCTTGAAAGCCCCCGCTCTTTTAGGATGAATACGGCCGGGGCCTGGTACTTTCCAGCAGATCTAACATGTTTGGTCACGTCTTGGACCCCTGGCTGCTATTTCTTCCATCCTTCAGGGTAGAGCGGTCCCATTCCTGAGTATCTCACCCCGTCACAGTCGGAATCGGACGGGGCACGCTTTCCCTTTTAACCCGGATCTGTTCCGGCGATCCCCCCCTCGGGCCAGTTTCTTTGCTTAAATCACTCCCCCGCTATCCGTCCTCTTAGGCTACCTTTTCCTGTGGCCTACGGGACGCTGTCTTTCGTTCCTTTTCATCTTCCCCGGTTTGTTTTTGAGACGTTCCCTCTTTAAGCCCTTGTATTCTGGTTTTTTACGAAGTCTTGAAGTTTTTTTTAAAGGTTCCCCTTGTCGCCTTTTCGTGATTTTTTTTAAGAATACTTTTGGTCGCTTTCCGAATTGCCTACCTTGAAGACGATCTTTTTCTCTTACCCGCGGTCCCCAGATCTAGCTACTCCCGGTACTGGAGGGGCCTTTTTACTTTTTCCAACCTGCACAACGGTGCCCAGACGATTCCCCGACCGGTTCCTCCCCGCCCCGGTTTTCCCAAACCACGCAAACAAAACACCCAAAACCCGGGGGGGGGGGGGTTGTTCTGGTGTTGGTGGGGTGGGGGGGGGTTTGGTGGGTTTTTTTTGGGTTTCTGTGGTTTATGAGAAATCGGTGCAGCTATCCCTCCTACCCACAAGCTTCGGACCATCCAGACCGGCAAGGCTGCCGTTGGCTGCTGGCCCCGGACTCTATGTCTTCCTCCCCGTGACTTTTGATGCTGGTGTCTTGTCATTCCCAGATCGCGCGTTGGTATACTCTCAACCTCATCGGACGCCGTCCCCTTCGGCTACCTTTATAATTTTGTCAATCCTCCGCTCGTGGTGCCTTCCTTCTCCTTTCGGGAGCTTTGAGACTGTTCATCCGCCTCAGGATGCCCTTTGTCTAAGTGGTGCCTTCCTGTTTCTGCCTTGATAAGCCGTTTGGCAGAGGTGAGCTTGGCGTTTTTCCCTGATCAACCTGTCGAAGGTTCTTTTTCCCTTCGGATGCGATCGGTTTTGTTTTAATCGAAGTTCGTAGCCGAGGGCGGATGCGGCGGATCCCCGACACGTTTTTTGCTTTCGCAGGGGGTTTTCGGAACTGTCGTTTTTGGTCCCGTTTTGCCCTCCCTTTTTTCCTTTTCTCATTTTTAGACGTTAGGAAGACTTTCTTCGTAATTCGGTGCTTTGGTTCTCCGGCTGTTGTTTTCGGTGGATGTCAAGCTAGGTATGCATTCCTCTCTGTCACGGTGACGCTTCCTTCACCGGGGTCTTTCTTTCCGTTACCCTTTAGAATATCAACTCAACTCACTCTGATTTTTACTTGGGGGATATGTCTTGCCCTTCCTTTTGACGGCCCCCTTTTCCGCGAGCTTCGTCCGAACTTGACCGGGCCTTTCCTTTTCGTGGGTGCTCTGTCAGTGGTCTCCTTTTGCGAGATCATCGTCTTCTGGGCGTTAGTTGTCTTCTCTCCCGCCACTAGTCGAACCGTTCTGTGCCTGTTTTCTGCCTCCGGCATGCTCTGTTTTTTCTTCGTATCATACCATCTGCATGATTTCGGGCTTCGTGACCGGCCTGTTGCTTTTTTCTTTCTGCTTACAGCAATGGTCTATTCTTCATAAGTTGTTGTACGTTCGATCCATGGTCTTTCCGAACGGTTTATTTGAGGGTTCGATTGTCTGCCGCATTTCAAGTCTCAGGAGAACCCCCTCGCGATTGCTTTGGTCTCTTGACCCTTTCTTTTTTGCGTGGGCGGAGATGCTAAGTTCGCGGAACCCCAGGTTCGCGTTCCAAGGGGTTGGTTTTCTGATTTACGGCAGCATCCTGCGAAGCCTTTTCGTCTCCACGATAAGATGCTTCCTGTTTTTCGGCACGAATGCCCGCGGTACCTTTGGCTTTCCCATCCGGGTGATTAAACCGTTCTCTTTGTCTTTTTTTGTTCGCCCCCGGCGGACGGGGTCCGCCCCCGATGCAGTCCGTTTCGCCTGTCCTTTAGATGCTTCTTCTTCTAGTCCGCCAGCGACGCATGTTCTCTCCTGCCGCCGCCTGGCCGGCCCCTTGCTTTCCCCTTTCCGTCATATTATTAGCAGTTCTCTTCTTGCCGGATCGCGTGCCCAGCTCCGACAGGGCCCCATAGAGAACGCCTCTTTTTCCTTCGGGGCGTGGCTCCTGCTGTTTTTGCTGACCAGATGCAGATACCCGGCCTATTATCTTTTAATCCGACGTACATGTCCTCTTTCGGAGGTGATTGCAGCCCGCCCGTGTTTGCCAGTTTTATTTCGCACGCCAGGCCGAGATGCACTTTGATTTTGGAGCCTAAGGGATATTCCTTGCAGGTCCTTTACATGGATAACGCTGAGTCGGCGACGTTTTTCTAGATTTCAGGTATTTTGCGTATCCGCGGCCTTCGTCTTACGAGTAGACCAGCGTAGATTTTGAGGTGGTCCCTCCCCCCGCCACCAGCATGCCAGTCTTCTTCTCTACTAGTCCTTCAAGAGACAGTCTTCAAAGGGTCCCTTGAATTTCTTGAACGTGAGTTTCTCTTGTTCCTTCTCTTTTTTCTCTTCCTTTTCATTGAAAATTAGATGACTTTTCCTTGACCTTATTCCTTCTTTTTAGCTAGTACCCTTCATCACGTTTTTGGGCTTACAGAAGGGCAGCGTTTCTTCTAACTCATTCTTAGATGCGCTTCTTTTGACGCGGCGCGGCCAGCTCTTCCCTTCATTTTTAGTCCAGGGTCCTCCTTCCCACACAATGCTGGGGTTTTCCCTTTTTGACGCAATGGCACGACAAATGTGAAGAGATGTTGACACTTACCCTTCGTACCCGTCTCCGCAGATGCTGCGGTGGTCAGCTGAACGCCCCGACGCCTTCCCTCCTTCCCTCGGCTAATAGTCACCTCCTAGTGGTAGGCCCGATTTCTCCGGCTACCCCTTGCTGAGACGGTTCAGCGTGGGCTTTGACATTGCCTTATGGGTTATTGATCCTCTCTCTCTGGGGCTGTAAATTCTTTTTGCCCCAGGTGCAGCTTATGTCTGCTTCGGCCTTTTTTCCGAGAGTAGCTGTCCGTATGGAAGCGTTGGCCTGGTTCCCAGTCGTTTCTTCTCCAGTACTTTTCTTACGATCTGGCTTCAGAAGCAAATACGGACGGATGTACATTGCACGGTATGCGCTTTTTTTTTCTTCATCCGGATTACCATTTAGGTTGTTTCTAGGTCTGTTGGCTTTCTTTCCCCTCGGGCTCCGGACGACTCCAAAATTCCCCCATTCCATTTCTTGCATTTCGCCTTTGTCTTTAGTTCCTGACCCCCTCTTTTTCCGTGTTTATTGTTTAGATGCCGATTCTCATTTTCTTCTGACGGTTTAGAATTAGCCTTCCAGGGACTGTTCTGGCTTCTCTCGATGCTTTTCTGGGTTCTTTGGTGCATCGCGTTCGGCGGCGGTTCCCCATTGTAGGCGTCTTCTTCTCCTTCCTCCTCCCCTTTTTTTTTGTTTGTCGATCCTCCTTTCAAGATAAACTGACCCCTTTGCCCGTCCCCTCGCCTGTGAACCAACTTCTAAGACTTTTACAGATTCCTTCTCGCTGTCCTCCCCCGTTGTTCCTGCTCTGCCTTTCCCGTTTCCCTCTCTCCTGGACTCCTTATTACCCGCGACCCCCAAATCCAGGACCTTCCGTGGTTCAGCGCGCTTTTTTTGAATCATTTTTTTCGGAAAATGGAAGTTAATTTCTGTATTTCCCGTGCTGTCCCCTCCTTCCTCACATTGACTGTTAGGGGAATCTCCAACGGACATTCTGTACTACCTCTGGTAGGTTTCAAGTGCCCAAGTTCTCATACCGGTTCAGTCACTGGTTTTTTTTTTTGTACCTCCCTGCCTTGACTTTATGTTCCGCAAAGAAGAACCTCCTCATTGTTGCTTCTTGGGCCCCTTTCCAGGCGGACTTATCGTTCATCTTCCTTGCTATTTCCCTTCCCCCGATGTTCTCCCTCCCGAGGCAAGGGCCAACTTTCACTTTCCCCCCGCCTTCTTGAATCTTTTCTATATCCTTTTTCTGGCCCCGGTTAGTGCGGATCTTCCCTCCCCCCCCCCTCTTCTGCGCCTGTGTTCGCCGGGAGTAACGTTTTTCCCCCACATCAGGGAGCTGGACCGTTGCTTTCCCGCTTTTCCGGCACGGCGGCGGGCTTAGTTACCGCGTGTTGACGTCCGGTCTTTCTTTGGCTTCAAAGATTTTCTTTCCTTTGGTTCCCCTCTCAGGTAACCTTTTTTCACACTCGTCCGAGTCGCGACAGCAAACCGACCATCATTTGAGTAGTCAGTCCGGAAATCCTACCTGTCTCTTGTGGCCTCGTCCCCTCTGTCCTCCCCTTCTTCTCACACATAGGAATGTAGGTGCACCAAGTCTGGCTTCCGGTTAACAACAGGGTGACTCCGATCTTTTCCCCTAGCTTCTCCTCTTTCCTCCCATTTTGCTAAGGGGTTCTCTGCACACTTTTAAAGCTTCCCCATTTCCCCAAACAGATTTTCCTAGAATAGGATCTTTTGGATTCTCGTTTGCTGGCCAATTCCTCGCTTCTTGGCTCCTTCCGACTCTTGTTTTGATGGTATTTTTCGTTCTGGAATACCCCCCTCCCCTATCGTGTTTCTATTTTAATGGAGTCACTCTTACCCGTCGCTGTTGGCCCTTGATCCCTTTGATGCTAAAAGCTTCGCTCCGTTTTTATATAGCCGGTGAGCCTGCGGCCCGGCCAGATTTTGCCCTGTAGTTACTGTAGGATATTTTTGAGGTTTGTTCCTCCTCTGTTCTCCACCAGCTTGAGAGGGGAGCTTCAGGATGGAGTTCCCGGTTTTTTTCTGTATGAGTAGCCAATGATCGTTTCTTCTGTCATCGCCGTTTGTAGGTCCGTTTTTAGCTGGGATCTAATCGTCCTTTCCGGTTTTGTATAATGTCTCGATTAATGAGGCTTGCTGGTGGTGGCCTCTTTAGCCGGCCCCGGCTATAATACTTTTCCGATCCTTCGGCCTTACTCCCTCTTACCTTACGTTCTTCCTCTTTTTTCGCTTCCAAGGAGGACGGATTGACGCGTGTTGGTGGACTTTTCCTTCCTGTTCCCGAGCTATTGAGGATGACCGCCTTCTGTCTCCGTTGGTCTTACCCTCGTTTACTGGTCTCTGAAGATCCCCCAACTATTCTCTTGTCGGTTTCTGTTTAGGCCTTTTTACAGGCTTTTTTCCGCTTCTTTCTGCTTTTCAACTTGACCAGTTTTATCTTTACGGCGGGCGATAAGCTGGCTCGCCGTTTCGCGTGCTCAAGTTCCTGTCTGTTTGCGTCTCTTTCCCCCGCCCTTATCTCGACAACGAGACCATTTTCTCTTTTGGTCGCCTCCGTTCCTTGATCTGGGGTCGGCCTGCAGTACATTAGGACTGGACCTCCTTGATCCTTCCCTGTACCTGTTGCTGCTTTTTCCCTTTTTCCTTTTTGTCCGCAATGTTTCTTCCTCTTTCCCGCTGTGGTGACTCTGACACTTTCTGAGCCGTAGACAATTACCTTGCATAGGCGTACGGGATTGATCGCTTTTTCTCCCCATTTTTGTTGTGAGGACTGCACGAACCATTGCACGTTCAGTTCGGCGACCAGTCAGTCCGACCTTTTCTTCGTGGCGTTCTTCCTTTCTGCGGAACAAGTCACGCCCAGCGACGATGCCCGGCGAAGCAGTCGAAGCTTCCTTCTTTCCCTGCCACTTGTTCCTATTTCAGTCGGTTGCTGTATGCTCCTGCGTTGAATTTTTCAGTGCATCCCTCCCTTTCGCATTTTCGGTTCAATCCTTCTCTTGGTCTTTGATTTCGTACACGGGCCGTCCTTTCGCACGATGCAGGAATGGCGTTTCCCAGTTGTTTTTTTGCTCTTTTTCTGTAACCCCGCCCCCCCCCTAGACTTCCTTTTAATTTCTTTTCGACCCATCTCCAGCCGCAGCGGATTCTATTTTCCGCGTTTGCCGAATAAGGAGGTGCGTATTATTCCTCTCTTGTTCTTAGTTTCCAACAGCAGAATTGGACCTTTTTTTCTTCCAGCCCCCCCTGCGACATGCGCGTGGGGGATTTCCGCTATGTCCCCCTCCCCCCTCTCGACCCCTACGGTGATTCCACCTTCTTCTTTGCCCGCTACTTGTCCTGAACTCCGCCTGCCCCTTCTCGTGTTGCTGGGTTTCCTTCCTTTACCGTAACGTGGTTCTTCGAGGTGTTTTTCAACACTGGCCGAGTCCCCTGGCTCATTTTCTACTACGTGTTACTTTCCCTTCTTCGTCTCAAGCAGGTAAGCGTGGATTTGCGTAGAGCGATTGATCATGTTTGTTTGTATCCTCGCGGGTCGCTTTCGGATGTGTTTCCTTAGTCCCCAGCGCTCTTAGATAAGTATGGGCCGCACGCCACCAGAGAACAAATGTACCGGTTTTATTCTTTTCAGCGCCCGGATCGCCGGGGCTGAGATTATATGGACCAGCCTTTCTGGTGTTTTTCTGGGGCGGCTGTTTTCTTTCGGGGGCCGAGGGCCTCAGGAGCAACGTCCCGTTAGGGTTTCGAGAGTTCTTGTTCGATGGCGCTGGAGTTAGAAGTGGCAGTCCGCCTGTGCCCCTGAATGCAGTAGAGTAGCGTCTTTTTGATGTGTCTGTGTATTTGGTTTGGTTTTCTCTTTTTTTTTTTTTTTTTTTTTTTTTTTTTTTCTCTTTTTTGTTTTTTTTTCGGCTTCGGGCTGGAAAAGTGTTTTTCTCCCCTCTTTACTCGTTTCCATGATTCCCACCACTCCTAGTTTTGCTGAAACGAGACCGCTGGCGAACACAAGGTCAGAGAGGAACCTTCCCGCGTCACGTATCCTCTAGACCTTTGGGTCAAGCTTCTTTTCGCCTCCGTTCCCGGCGTCATCCTGTCCCCTCCCTGATTCGCCTTCTGATGTAGTACCCTGCGTGACTCCCGGCTGACCGGAAGCTCTTTACAGCTTTGCTTTTCTTCTGCGGGCCTGGGTTGCTTTTTTTCTTCTCTCTATTTTTCCTCTTTTCCCCTCGTTGCCAGGTCCTGGCGTTTTCCTGGCAGAGGTGTGACTGATTCCGAGTCCTGGGATTTTGCCCGACGCAGATCGGCCCCTCAGACCGTTGCTCATGGCAGTATGTTATCCATCTTCTTTATTCATCCCCCCTCCCCTCCCGTATTATGTGTCTGCTTATGGCTTTCAGATGAGTACAAACTTTTTTTGTTTGGTCTTTTAGGCTCTGCTCGGGGTGTCTGTTTTTTCCCTCCGCATCCAACATTCCTTTCCTTTTCATCCTTTTTCCCCCCCCCCCCCCCAGTTTCCTTTTTTGACCACTTTTTGCCTTTCCGGTTTTGCGGTTAGATTAAGTTTGCTTGTCGTTAATTACTTTTGGGTAGCAGTTTTCGGCCCTGGACTTTTCCTTTTCTCTCTCCTCTTCTTGTCCTTCTTTTCGGATTTTTGTGCCCGTTCTCTTTCGGAGGCGGTTTTGGTACTGCAGTTCATTATTTCTTTCTTTTTTTGCAGTTTTTTTTTGGATTGACTGCGATACCTTGCCACGCGCCCTCCCACTTCTCCGGGCACAACTCATTTCCAGAAGCCAACTTTTCCGATGAGCTTTGCAAGTCCGGTATCTCTGCTTCACTCTTCTACGAAGCGGCCTTTTATCTCCCGTGCACGACCACCCTCACGCAACGTTTTCAGCGCGACCCCCGATGCATTGCAACTTCCGCATTCTTTCTTGACTTTGGATCAGGTGCCTCTTTCCCTTTCCAGAGCAGGAGAATGGTCTCCCCCCCCGGCATTAATTTCCTACCTCTTTCCTACACTTTCATAACTTTGGGCAGACCCATGTCACTCGGCATTTTTGCGCCTTTTGAATTACTTCCCGATATTGCCCTCAGGCCACGGCACGTGGTCCCCGGCCGCGGTCATCGCTTCCCTCTTCCCGTTACGTTCCTCACCCTATGAAGTCCACGCCTACGCTGGCACTTTTTCAGTCGGTCACAGCCCCCGTATATTTCTTCCTCAGCCCTTAGTTCCCCCATTTGTCTTGTTCAGCTTCCCTCCCCCGCTCTCCGTCTTTGACTTTTTCCAGTGAGCACGTGCTTTTCGGTTCATTCACCTTCTCAGCCCCTTTTTGGACGGTTGCGTTCCCCCTCTTGTCGCAGTCCGTTTTTCTTGTTCTTTTTTGTTGTTTCCTTCCCTCAGGTTCTGCGTTTTTTTTCGGGAAGACGGGTTTTGTTTCCTGTCACAGTCTCGGCACTCCTTTTTGTCCTTTCTCTCCGTTGAGAAAAAGCCGAGTTTTGTCGTGTCCGATTGAATATTTTGAGAAGCATTGGCTTTGCCCGCGCCATTTTTAAGATATACCTCCCCTGCATCTCCTGCCTTTCGTTCCCCCTTATGCGCTAGAGGAAAGTCTTATGCCCCCTTGAGCCTCCTTTCTCCTTTCAGTATTCCCACTTCTTCTAGTGGGCTAAGATCCCTCGGCCAACCTGCGACTACCCTTCTCCCCTCACCCCTCCTAGGATGAAGAAGACTGGATGTCTAGCAGGGATCTGGCACTGTCCGATGCTGCTCGTCGACTGTTGTGTGATTTGTTTTGGAAACTTATTGTTATGCCCGTTCTTTTTCCTCGCCACTCCCCGGCCGAGGTCAAAGAGACGGATCACTCTTCCCCTTCACGAGTAGAGATAGGCCGGCCCTCTCTTTTTTTTTATGCCTGCCCTCTATTTTTCATAGTCTCCGTTGCTCTCTCTTCTGGTCTTCGGTGCTATCCCGTTGCACCAGAGTGGATTTCCTTCTGCGGATCTACAGAAGACCTTTCAGTGGTCCTGTCGGACCCTGTCGCCAATTTCCTTGTCGTGGTCTCGTTTTCGTTTCCTAGTTTTTAGCGGACGGATACCGCCCGAGCATGTTTAGCATTGGGATCTTGATCTTAGCCTTTTGCTGTTTTTGGCATCTCTCTTTGCGTTGTCATGCTCTCTTGCGACTCTCGTCTCTGTTAAGGTGCTTCTTTTCGGGTCGGAGGAGGAGGCGGGTGATAGCGGTTTTGGTGGAGGTTTTTCCCTATGCCATTTTCCGGTCTCTCACCCTGATTTGACCGGCTGTCTCCATTTAATTTAGGGTCTTGATTATTTCTTCGGTAAGGATTAAATAACTATTGTTTTCTTTTTTGGCCGTGTGACACGGCCCCACATGGTCACCCGCTGCTTTCGTGTAACTCCCCTCCTTAACCGACTTCCTCCATTTGTTTGGATTCCTTACTGCAAATTAGTTGGTCGCCTCTTTCTGTCTGATGTTCGTACTGATGTTGCCTCGACCTCTGCATCAGACTCCGCTTACAGTCGGTTGGCTTGCCTCCGTCATTTCGTGTGTCTTCTTTTTCATTTCTCATCTTCCCCCATTCTTACACTTTTTTCATTTGTTGATGAAGATCAGTTAGTTACTCCTTATCAGCCATTT
>Ga0179593_1727547_pt1 | contig 15821 bp, 14 predicted proteins | sample CZODoug2_1_08_16_FD_185931 | JGI IMG/M metagenome (GOLD analysis project Ga0179593, IMG submission 185931) | Vadose zone soil fungal communities from Angelo Coast Range Reserve, California, USA - CZODoug2_1_08_16fungal (PacBio error correction) | ecosystem: Environmental > Terrestrial > Soil >... | reverse complement strand
GCACACATTTCGCGATGGCGATCATGGTGCCCAGCTGGGCAATCCGTTTTCCTCCACTTCTCTGGCGGTCCTCTTTTTTTCCTCACTGGGATTATGATTTATCACCTTCAGTCCTTTCCCCACTCCTGAACCCCCGATGGATATTCAGGCCGTGCAATGGAGACGCGTGGATCGTCCCCCCCGACGCACTGCGAGTTCCCCGATAGCTTTGCGCCTGAATGACCCCCATCCCCCCCTACTTTCTGTTCCTCATTTCTTGCGGCGATTGCCTCTACGCGTTGCTACGCCGTAAGGGGCGGATAAACTTTTATCTGTTTTGCTTGCACCATTCTCTAGTCTCCCGACGGAGCCTTTAGCCTTCTTCATTTGACCCCCCCGAAGATCCTCATCTTCGGACCCTTTTCTGTGCCTTTCGAAGGATCGTTTTTTTGCTCTAGAAGGCGAGAAGGAGGTTAGGACTGCTCTTTGTTTCCCTCCGATTTGCGCTTCCTCAGCGTGGTTTTTCAGATATGCAATGTGGTTAAGTTCCCCGTCTTCCTTTCAACGCTTCTTACCTTCCTCCCACGATTTCGAGGACGCGATCCCCTGATCACCCAATCTTTTCATGCCGACTTCCTTTCCTTGTGCCCGTATAGAAAAAGGCACTCGTTCCTTCTTCTCTTCTATTCTTTTTCTCCTTCTTTTTTCTAAATCTCCGATGAAAACCATAAGCCCTGGATGGCCACTTTTTTTCGTGGAAAGGACGGGAGAAGGGGGCGTAATCTCACTCTGCTACTTTTCTGTATTTTCTCACGTGTCAGAAGAAGGCGGGAGAATCCTGTCGTGTGTCCTGGCCTAAACAATTAGCTCCAGTACTGGCGTTCCTCCTTCTAAAACCCCCCCTGTTAATCTCTTGACACTTCACATTGCACCCCCCCCTATCCTTACGTTCTTGGTAAATGACACCTTCCCATTTTCCGTCCGAGCGCTTTCAGGTCACGACGTGATGGCCCTTCTTTCTTTTACCCTCCCCAACCCTCCCTCACTTGAAGCCTTGCTAGAACGATCCTCACGTACTCCCCAGCCACCATGGACAAAGCAAATCCTCTCCCGTTTTCCTAAGGGAACCTTCATCTCGACTGAAGTGGTTACTTTTCTTAAGCGAGCCAAGCGCGATGCTGCTGGGCGTGACCCTCCCTGTGAACTATGACTGACTTCTCATTACTGCCCCCGCATATTTCCTGCCCAGAGTATGGAAGGTTCCCCCCCCTTTTTTGAGTTCTTCCGTTTTCACTGGCATTTTAGGTTTTTTATTATTCCAGCGTTATTAGCGACTAAGGAGCACCTGAGATTGCCTCCCGTTCTCGTTTTTTCCCCATCTTTCCGTGTCTCCGAATCTTAAAGATGTCGCGCTTGGAGGTTTTGGCGCGCATGGTTCAGGTTTTGTTTTGGTGCTAACCCGATTACGTTTGGCCTTGTTTTTGACGAACTCGTTTCGACTCTTAAGAGATACGAGGTGGACCTTGCCTGTCCTCTTTTAATTTAAGGTTCTTTTTTCCGCATTAACCAAAGTTGGTAGGCATACGGCCCTTCACCCCCCCGAGCCCTATGGCTTTCCTCATACAATGAGGAGAGCTCGAGCCATGCGGCCTCCCCCCCCCCCCTCTTTGCGCCCGTGAAAGCGCTCCGCAGGTCGGCCGTTCTCTTTCCCTAGACTGACGGGCCCCCCTCACCTGAAGTTAAGGATTGACCGCATGGAAATTTCCCCTCTTTCCTTTCTTTTAGAGCCAGATTAACCGTTTGTAATCGGTTTCTCTGTTTTTTTGCCCTTCTTCCGCAGTTCTCACCTGACTTCAAAAATTCAACCCCGCCCCATGTGACTTTAACGCTCCTTTGATCCTCTACGATCCCGTAGCATTGATTCATCGGGAAGAAATAAGCAATGAGGTTTCTTACTCAACGCTCCGTCCTAGTAAGGTATCGAATTGTCTTCCCCGTACCTTAGAAATATCCCACCATTCCTGCGGCGTTTCGTACAGACCTCTCGGTTTCGAGAGAAGAGGATTTCCTAAGAGTGTATCGTCGCCCCTCTTTTGAAGGTCTGACGATGAGGCTGTTTTTTGCGTTAGAGCCAAGAGATTTCTGACTTGACACCCGTCAGGACCCACTCGTCCCCTCCTTGCCGGACCCCTAGTATGGACCCAACGAGATTCCCTTTTTAAAAGATTGGTGTTTCTACTTCGACCCCCTTCCCTCTTTGCGATTTTTCCCCTAAAGATGTAAACCCGGTTCTTGTTTCCCCCCGAGCTGCAGTCTTTCCGAGAATCCCCCCTAAGCGGGGATCCCCAGTGAGTCATCCATGGTGCGAGTTCCGACTTGAATAAACGTCAAAGAAAACCTAAGTTTCCCCCTTGCCTCCTCCTCTTTATTTTTTCCCCCGTTGTTTTTTTTCTCGTCATCTAAACATTTGAACGTTGTTTAGTTTAATTTGTATCGATTTTCCTTTTCCCCTCGCCCAACCAATTTTCCTCTTAAGGCAAGTTTAGCCCGCGGAGTGTTCTCTCTTATCCTAAACTCCCGACTTTCCTTCAGGTTTAATAAAGGATTTCCCTTTCCCCACTTCACGTGTCTCTTATTCTGGAAACAAGGAGCCTAGGAAGCCGCGACTAGACCTGACCCAAGCTACTTCACTCTGTTCAAATATGTGTGTTCTATTTCCCTTAACAAGAGCCCCTCTGGAACTCGTTTAGAGCATGGATTTTCACAGCGTGAGGAAGAGATAGCCGCCCTCCTCCGAGCCCCCCTCTCCTGGATCGATATACATTCAGGACAGGCAGTGCTCTTCCGCTTCTGTTTCAAACGAAAGAATTAGAAGAGATAACTTGGGACTTTTCACCCCCCCCAGCTAGAAGACTCCTTTTCTCTTCACCAGTTTCAAGGGATACTTTTCTTCCTTACTCCTCAGTCTTTTTGTTTTTGCCTAGCCCCCCTCCCCCCTCCGGCGATCGCGTCCTCTTGCACCTGCTCCGTGACCCGGCAATGTTCGCCCTTTGTATTTTTTGCCGGATTTTTTTATGAACGCTATCGAGGCCTCCATTCTCCGCGGCCTCGCCTTATTCTTTGCCCGCCAAAGAGTCACGCTGATGGTTATTGCTTCTCTCTTCAATCGCGGTTAAAGCGGCGTAGCTGGGCGTCTTGGTCCCCAAGAGAAGAATCAGTTTCGCTTTCAAGCTTCTCTCCAGTTTAGTCATCCCACAGGCCTACCCTAGAAGCTCCCCCCTTGATGATACATCTCCCATAGCTTTTTTGGTCACACCCTGTGTATTTTCGGGATGTTTACTTTGGATCTTTCTCTAATTTTCCACCTCCCCCCCGACCCAACCCTGAATAAAACTACCGTCTCCCTTGATCGTTTTAGAACTAGTAGAACGGCTCGTCGGACCCTCCCACCGTGAATCTAGTCACTTTCAACCCCTTGCCTTTGAAGACAACACAGAGCGGCCCACTTTCAGGCAGAGTTTCCCCGTCCAGATGCCCTCCGCGTCCCTCTAATATTTTTCCTTGAGGCTTTGCACTTTGAAATTCACCTTTGAGCCCCTCCCCGGCCCTCTTATACATTACCCGGCGGAACTCGTCCCTCCGAATTTCCATATCCCCCCCGTTACCTTCCCGTTTGCCTTCCTTTACTTTTTGTCCCTTTGTGAAGAGTTGCAGGGGTAGCTCAAGCAGAATCTGCGGTTTAGATTGAAGAAGCCGACTTCCGCCTTCGTTCTTTTCTCCTACCTCATGCGACCTGCGTTACGGCGTTCGTCGTTTCCTTTTGATTTTTCTTTCCGTGAGGATCGTGTTTAGCCCCCCCGCTGGTGCAGCCCCCCCTTTTCCGTTAAGTACTGTGTACCTTCACCCTACGTTCTTCCTCATGATTTTTTTTTTCGAGAAATTTTTCCCTACAGTTGTTTGAAACCTCCCTTCTCTCGCAGTGTTTCTTGTAAGAAAGACCAGTGATACTTCTGGCTCTTCTTCCAGTTCCCCCTTCGAGAGTCGTGAGGAAAGGAACAGGTCTCCCAATGAATGCCCTCCCTGAAGGCGTCTTTCAGGAGGAACCCCCACCTCCGTCGAAGTCCTCCTTTGCTTTCCCGTCATCCCGCCTTTTTCCCCAGACCTTTTCCCAAAGATAGAAGACTTCTTGAGAACTTTTCTTCTGCTCTCCATTTAGGCAGAGCTCAGAGATATACTCTCCTTCTAGGTCGCCTCAGGTAAGGACTCTCTAGGATTGGCTCTTGAGGCCTATGTTCGTCCTCTTCTCGTCCCCCGGAATCTGGTAAGAAGATGTGAACTGACCTTTGGTTCCCAGCTCCTTTCCCGACCCCTTTTCTCTCGAACCCCCTTGCTTTTGCCGTACGGTTCTCTCCGGGAATCGGTTTCCAGCCTCTGTCCCCCTCCCCCCTCCCCTTTTCCCTTAGTCCCTTCATTGCCTTCTTTCTTCGCAGGTCCTCCTCACAGCTAAACGTTCCTCTCTGATTTTTAGCTGGATTGTGATGCCTTATTCCGATATTCTTCTTTTAGGACCTATTAGGCGAACCAACAACCCGGTTTCCTCCTTCCCCGCCCCCCTGCGGCTTTTAGCATTCAGAAACGAGTCGTCCCTGCCACCTTTCACACTGGTTCTTTTGGCCTCCGGAGGAGAGTCGATAGATCTAGCGCCCCCAAACTTTCGCGCGGAGAGGTCGTCCCCACTCCCCTTCCCATCCCCTGCCCGTCATACATCTTTTCGTGTGATGAGGTAGTTCGAAATCTTATAACGGTATGCAGTACCCCTCGGCCCCCTCCGCCGGTTTGCGTCCTTCCCTGGATGGGACCACATGATCGCAAGCGAAGATGTGTCCCTCTATCTCTTTTCTCTGTTTTTTGGCATTTACATGGTGTCAAAGAAGGGCAAAAGATTGCCACCGACCTTTTTTCTCGTCCTTTCCGCTCACCGTGCTTATTTACCTTTACCTGAAGGGAATCAAATACCCCTTCCTTCAGGCTCTTTCCCCCCCCTCTTCGCGGTTTTTGGATAGAACTTACTTCCGGGGATTAATTTTTTGCGTTTCCGCCCCCCCCCGTTCGCGCGAGCGTTTTTGCCCCCCCAACTTCCCCGCCTTTCAAGAAACTCCTCCCTGGGCGATGAAGCTACTTTTTGCTTCTCCAGCATTGCTGACCCAGAATGGCAATCACAAATGTCTCTTCTCTCTCCCCGACGTGACTGCGAGTCTTTTTATGACTTTCAGAAATCAATCAGTCCTTTAGCTTCTGACTTCCTCCGCCATGAATAGGGCCCGGTCCTTTCTTTCTTGGGTTATGGAAAATGCCTCGGCTCGATGTCGTCCGGGTACTCTAACGCCCTTTGGGTCTCTAGAAAGTGGCGAAGTAAAAGCCTATTGCGGACATCCCGATCCTTAGTGACGCGAAGACGATCCTCGGAAGCAGTTTCCCCGCCCTCCCTCCTCATGACCTCTTCTAGAAAACCCTTGCAATCGAAGGTCTGGAAGATCGGCTCCTCGTTCGGAGTCCTTTCCTTCGACCTCACGCCCTTTATGATATATGGGAAGAGATAGTGAACGGTTTTCTTGTACTTTGACCCCCTCGCATCTTTAGCAAGGAGTTTTATTTCCACCTGCCGCCGAAGTCTTTTTGGTGTTTGCCTGCTTACGTCCGTCCCCTTGTCTCCCCTCGTACGTGTAGTTCTGTAGTCCACTGTTATCTTCGGACAGAACCACAGGAGAACTTTCCCCCCCAACCTTTTAACCAGTAATTTCTGAAGAGAGAATGGACGGTAAACGATGTGCCCTTACTTTCCGGATTCTCCCCAAATACGCTCCCGTAAAGGAAAAGCAGTGCTCTCCCCTTCCCAATCCCCGCGCTTTTCCCCCCCCCCAAATGTTAGAAAAAGCACGAGCGTACCATCTTTCTCCTCTTAGTCTCACTTCATACCGCGCCTCAGGAGACATCGGCTTCTTCCCAATTTCCGCCAACCCCCCGAACCACCGGCCTGCTGATGTGATTCTCCCCCCCTTCCAAACGTGCCCCTCTAGGACACTTCGGAATGCACCTCCCCCTTCTTCCTTTGTGTCAGTGCTTCCCCCCCGATATCCTAGGTTTTGCCAGAGTTGCCAAAAAAAAAAACAATACCTCGCGGTTTCTTCCATTCTTTTACTTCCCCCTTCTCCTTACCCTTTCCGATCTTGAGAACTCTCTTCTGAGCCGTTTTCATCCTATGGACACGCTGACGCTGGGAGTTTTTCTGGCCTCATGTTCTTGATGGGTTGTGCCCCCCTGATTCACGTTTTTTTTTAGAAGAAAGAGTTCGAGAGTCTTCCATTCATGGCTCCCCCCCCCCCTGTAGGTTCTGCTTTTGGATTTCTCTTTTCGTTAGACCAAGACACTGCCCTCTAAGGACCAAAAACCAGTCCTTTGGACGGCTTCCCCCTTCCCCTGAGTTTCCGTTTCTATTCCTTTAGGCCTAAAACATGCAAGAGACCTTTTCACTCTCCTACAGAGTTCGGGCCATATTGAGTCTTGCCGATGAAGACGCCGTGATTGACTCTGTTTCCTTCACTTCTGCTGAAAGTCTTAAAAATCAGCTTTCTCTTTGGCAGAGGTCCCCAAGTTCCCCCCTCTTTTAGGGCCTTTTGATCTGATCGGCCTCCCCTCTATCTTTAAAAGACGTAAAAATCCCCCCTTTTCTCCAGGTTCCCTTTGCACGCCCTTTCTCCTCCCTCGAAGAGAGGACTTTGCAGAGAGGATTGAGCGCTGCCTCCGGAACTGCTCTTTCCTTCCCTGTCCCTAGATTTTGAGGTAGTCGTCGAACGCCTGGCAATGTCGGTGACGTAGTCCCTCACCCCCTGCCAGTGTTCTTTTTCCCGTATGTCCTGGCCGCGCGCTTAATCCTTCCTCCTTGCTATATCCTGCCCATCTCTTTTCTCTTTGGCCGCTCGATGTTGAGATCCCCGTCTTTCTGTGACCCCCCTGCGCGAAACTTTTCAATCGAGCCGTTTCGGAAAAATCCCCCATGTCCCTCTTACCTTCATCTTGGATCGCTCAATGCCAGATGAGATCGATTCTGACGATGGGCAAGCCTCTATTAAAATTTATGTATAGTGCCTTGATTCTCCTGGCTTTAGTGAACGACGTCGCTGTTCCTTAATTTCCCCGCTTCTCCCCCCGGCAGCCTATTCATTGGTGCGCGTGACGACCAAAGGCCCCTAAACAATAAACCAGTGTAGATCTATTTCCCTCCTTTGTGTGGTGAGATATATACACTGGTTAGTTCTTTTCCTTTTCCGATTTTCCCAACGATAAGACCCAACACCCCCCATTAGAATAATGGGACGCGGACGCTTCACAACCGCCGTAACCTTCCTTTTCTGACGGGCTCCCTTCCAATCGCCCCGGACGAACTTACTTTTTTTAAAGTAGAGTGGATACCAGGGCATACAGTGATCAGCATACCTTAAGTGACCTCTCTTGCAGACAAAGGAAACAGGAAACAGACTCACAAGGCAGGCACACCTCAGCAGTCGTCGTCGTCCTTTCTGATGAAGTTCTTTTCCTCCCCAATGTAATGGATTGACGGTCCTGGGCTTCATTCACAAGGATCGATGACGTTCGTCCGGTGTGTATAAAAAGCAATAGCGCTCTCCGCCTCTCCATAGAAACAGACAGACTGAGTAAGCCTAGCACAGATTCCTTACTCATGAAAGAATGAAGTTGATGTTGAAAGATTTCCGGAGCGGATTGCTGTTCACCCTCTTCAATTTTTTCTTTCCGACATGTGAGTCATGGGAATGACCGCACGAAGAAAGGAGAGGAGAAGAATCCTTTTCTTTTCGTTAGAATGATAAGTTTGAGAGATCTTGAAGAAGGGTCTCTGGAGGGCAGTACATATTTTTCCTTTTGATGGATTTGATCGTCCTTCCTGGGCGAGGCATAAGGAAATGACTCATTTTCTCGTTTCCAGGGTGTGTGGGCATTCTAACCAGCCACTGAGGAAGAGAACAAGATGCCAGGCGCCATATGCAAACGAGGAACTCTTCAGGCTTCATCCGGAGCAGACACGAAAAAATTTCAAGGGCCCCCCGATGACAGGGGGAAGTTCGCACTTTCATCCCGCTTGAGTGAAGGGAGATTCCTGTTGGTTTTGTAAAGCCGGAGACCCCCCGGTTCTGGAGTGCGCCAAAGGCTAATTCTCAAGATAGGATCAAAGCCATAGCGGACGATGAAAACGAGTCCTGTTTTACCGTACATGTGGTTTTCTTTCCTCGCCTATTTTCTAACTACCTTTCGAACCTTCAGACCGTTTTTTGGCACATCGAGGGTGAGGCATACCAAACGGTTGATTTTATGACCCCCTAAAGTAAGTAAACTCCAACCCCAGGAAGAAACTGACAAGGTTAAATCACCGAGAAACCGTGCTTAGGTCCGACCTAGAGAAAGTAGTTTTAGTCCCTTATAGGAAACACAGGTGTGATTAACAAAGCCCCCCCCATTTCGGTTTCCTTGAAAAGCGCTCAAAGATCATTATTTCTCAAATGAAAGAACGATCTTCGACTTTCCCCCCTAGGGTCTCGTCCCCTGATCCTTTCACGGAAACGCGATGGGACGAATAACACTCTTCTTTGCAGACACGGTAAGTATTTTTCCCTAGTCCCCCTCTTGTTCCCCGAATCCTGCCCAGTCCTGCTCGTGTCCTTTCTTTTTCACGGTGTAGTCTCTAGGGGTCAGCCGTTGCCGTCAGAGTAAAGAATAAGTGAGGATTTCGAACAGGGAAGACAGGACCGCCCCGCAACAGGCAGAATAGAGCTTTCCTTCTGTGCCAGTGGAGGAGTCTCCGGAGAGCACCCCCGGTCGATTCTTTCCTGGTATTTTTTTCGCTCGCGATTTTTTTCATTTGATTCGAGCAACGTCCCGGCTGGACTCCTGTATTCATTACCTCACTGAGTAGCCATCCTCGTTTTTTTCATCCTGCGCTAGGAGCGCCTCCTACAAGTGGTACGGAGACCCCCGTTCCACGCATAGGGAGCCCATGTTTGGTGTGTCTGGTCAGAAGATGCCAAAGTTTGCTCCCGTGTACTATCAATATGGTGCTCGCCATTGTGTCCGGGCTCCCCCCCCGCTACACCAAATAAAGGAATCACCTCATGCGTCCCACGAATGAGCGGTTAGCCAACAAATAGATCCTTGCGCATGTCACCCGTGTCCACGGGCGCCGCCCGATTTCTACTGTACAAGCGGCAGCCCCCGTGATGCCCAGCTTCTGCGCGCTCTGTTTTCACGGCAGAATCCTGCCTCCTTTCTCCTTTTTGCAGTAACCGGTCGTTTGTTCTTACGTAAACTTTTATCGTCGTCGGCCGGGCCTCTGGCTGCCTAGGGTGCCCTAGCTCTCTACTTGAAAGCCTGTACTCCGAACCGACCCTGTTTGCTCGTGTCAGGACGAAAAAGGTTTGAAACAGATAGTTCACAGATCTTTTCGGGAACGAGAGTGCGAAGAGAACTACTAAAAGAGGATTCAGGAAAGTAGATCCCAGAGTCGGACTTCAACCGGTCACGTCAAGACGCGAAATTAGACTTTAGTTGTCCGGATTATAGTGCTTGCGTCCCTTTCTCCGCCTCTCCGTGCTCGTTACGGAAAATATTCGGCGAAGAAAACAGTTCTCCCGATCCCACTCACACAACTGCAGGAGTCTCTACCCCGCCGAGGCAACTAGTCCACCTTCGGAAGTTAGGGAAAATCTTTTTCTCTCAAAGGAGACTCCCCCCCGCCTGAGACGCAGAACCCATAATTCCCACTAGGTTTTGCGGAGACCCTTTAGTATGGCAAGCGAATGACTACATCGTCCATATGAGGTATTCGAAATCCTTTTTTAAAGGTGATTTTTGTCTGAGCGGTCGACATCTGCGGGGTTGGGCTATTGCCCTTGAAATTATTTCAGCCTTTCCCGAAGATGTGTATATCTCTTCCTCTTTGTGGGAGGAGCTTGCCACATCGGAGACTTTGGCGATCATTTTTTTTGTTCCCTGTTCAGCGACACAGGCAGTTATGTTCGGCGCCTTCGCCGCGTTCCCTCACTTATTCTGCCCGTTCAACTGAATGCATTTCCCGACCTTTTTCTGACCGGTTTTTGTATCTTCTGTTTATTTTCGGGCCGGGGATGACCCCCGCTATTTGTGCAGAGGAAAGAGACGAACCTGAGGGCCCAACTCCTCCTTATGGTTGAGGGTCAACTAAACTCACCTGTCGGGACGCCGAGTTAGTCCTTACTCTACTTCCTGACAGCGGACTCACCACATGTGGGAGGCGAAGCTTCCTTGACGATTACCGATCAGGAGAATGCGAGTTTTTATCAGCACTAACGCCGCATACCCCCTTAGAAGGGGAGAACGGGCATGAAGGGCCCTTACCCTCGAACGAGAGGAAGATTCACCTCTCGTAAGGAGGAGATTTAGGGGACCCCCAGTTGCGATTACAAGAAGTCCGGATTATTGAAGTACTGCCAGCCGCGTTGATGAGAACCGGGGTCTCCCTAAACGCGAATGGGCACCCTCGCTTTTTCTTCCCTTTGACCACCCCACTGTTGACGGAGCCTCGCTACAAATAGGCGAAATGTGTGACGAGACGACCAGTCTCCCGCGCTCGAACAAGACATTCGTACGTGAAGGGAGAGGCTTTTTTTCTAGGGATGCCGCCTGAGAAAGAGATGAAAAATAGCTTACGCATTGATCAATATCAGTGGAACCGGTGTCCTTTGGACTGTAAATATAGACTCCCTCTTTGTTTTCTGACGAGATCCGGCGTCTTTGCATTCGTCGTTTTTGTCTCTCCTCCTCAAAATTGCTCTCTTTTTGGATTCCCAATAAAAGTCTCCACCGTCTTCATTCTCCTAGCTTACAATACCCCCCGGTCTAAATCTGAGATTGCGATTTAAACCGGAGACCCAATTTCTCTCCGCCGGCGCTTTCAAGACGGGGCGCTTTTTCATCCACACTACTTCCTCAATTTTTAGAATTTTTCCGACCAGATCCTCACTTCCATCTCTTCCACTTTTTTGAGGACCCATACCCCTGTACCATCCTCCCGCGTCCCCAGGTCGTGGTTGCAGCCCCATCAGCTTGTCTTTTAGTAGTCTGTTCCCGTTTCTTCCACCTCGCGCGTTGAGGCGCTCCGCCTCTGCACTTTCTGACACCCCGAAGGCCCGCATTGGTTCAGGTCTGGATAAGGAGTTTGTTTTCTCGAGTCCGAGGGACTCCTCCTGTGAATTCTTTCTTTTCTCATCAGCGGGTCTACCTTTTGATCCCCCGTTTCATGAGACTGCGATTCGTTCCGCACTTGATCGATTATACGATGGAAACGTTGATTCTTCCTTGTCTTGCTTTTTTCCCTCTTGAAGGGAGGTTGACACCAGTTGTGGTTTCCTTTCGAAGTCCCCAGATTCGGGACTATTTCCCCCCCTCCCCCCCTAGAGTTTTTTACAAGTTTATTCGCTGGGGCCTTCCCTTTGCCTGTCAGGCCGGTTTTCCAGCCCGTGGGGTATTCCGCCCTTCCAAACCCAAGTATCTGGCGTCATACTTTTGATATATCCCAATGTAGGAAGGTTTCCACCCGTGTATGACCTAGTGACACGCTTCCCGCACTGATTTAATCTTCTCTGCCCCTTTCCCCCATTGACCTCAGGCCATTGACCGCCTCCGGACCCGTTACAGCCAGTTCAACAGTAAGTTTGTTTTCTTCGCACGCGCACTTCCGTTTGTCCTTCCAGGCTCGCTCTCTTTCTCCCGCAATTCCCAAATACGGAAGACAGGGCTGCCATGCGCACGTGGAGCTCCATAGCTCTTCCCCCCTCCCCCGCCCTTCTTCTCTGCCCGACTCCCCATCCGAACTGCGGCTCCTCGACCCCCCTTCTACTTTCCGGTAGTCGTCTACCACCTCCTGTCGGAAGTCTTTTTTTACGTAGACCATTCCCCCCCCTCGGTTAATGCTTTTCCTTCTGTGTTTTCAACAGAGCGCAGGCCTAATGCCAATTATACTAAACCTTTTTTTTACATTCTTATTTGCGCCGCGAAGCCCGCTGCTTTGGCCCCCCCCCCCCCAGGTCCTAAACTCTGTCCATCTAGCCGTTTTTTCCATCCCCCCACCTCTTCCAGCCTTTGGTGGATGCTCAATTGCCTCCCTCGCGCGTTTACCCTTTTCACCTCCCCTGAACGTAAACCTTGAAGGTATCTTGCGTGGCTTCCCTCTTTAACGTTTTTCTCTTCCCACGAGACTAACTCCTCCTTTCCCGTGCTAACTGGTGGTCCTCTTTTAAGACGATCAAAGGGCACCCCCCCCCCATCTTGTAGTCCCCTTTTCCTTTTCCTAATACCCCCCGTTGTTGTTTGTGCTGTATCTTACATTTTTTCTTTTAGTTTCTTTTACGATCTTCGCACACCCCTTCCTTCCCCTGGCCCCCGTTTTTAGTAAGCGCCACGCTCGTGGACTACGCTCCTAAGGGCATTCATCGGATGCACCCTTTCAAGTCTGCCCCCTCATTTCATTCCATCTCCCTTTCTTCCTGACCTTCTAGGTCCATCTTTTTTTGATATCCCTTTGAATTCTTTCCGCTTTTCTCCTCCTGGTCAACCAGACACATCCTCTCCCCCCCCTGCTCCCCCTTTAATACTTTAGTCGTCGTCCCAGGGCTGCGAGACACCTTTTTTTTGCCGATCTCCTCCTCCCCGGGCATGCATGCCGGGCCGCCTGCACGATCCTTTCTTCCTTGGCTACGTCCGACTTCCGCCCAGCGTTCCCGCTGGAAGCGGCGATTTTTTGATCGTAGCTCTCCCCTCCCGTTCGCGGAGGTCCTGCATCTCGTTGATTTTTCCTTTTCTCTTTCAAGTGCCTTTGAAAATGCAATGTTTAAGGCCCTTCCGTTTTTGTAAAATTACGCGATCGAGGACGTACTCGTTCCCGTCCCCCGGACACCTTCCCTATGTGATCTCTACGCCAACGCGTCCCTTTGATTCCGGTGATTCAGCTATTTAACTTTTGCGGTCTTGCCGGGACCTCAATCTTCTTTCATTGGCAATCTACACTCGGCAATCTTGGCTGTCTTTTCCCGATTTCCCCCCTTCACTTACAGTGGAGGAATACGGCTTCACCTCTTCCCTCTACTAGGAACTCCCCTCTCTTCTTCCATAGTTTTTTGGAAATGCGGAGGTCCCCCCTGTCTATCATTAACAGGTTCACCGCCAAAGTCCCCCCCCTACTGAACCGTATTCGCCTTCCTCCGTAGTCGTTTTACTACCCACCCCCACCCTCATGGTGAGTGCACCACCGCGCAACCCCCCTTCCCTTCCCACTCTGCCAGCTCCCTTATCGCCTCCCTGGCCTCGTTTGCAGTTTTTTTCCCATTGTTTGCCCTGACGCGCGAGGCTAGTACCCCCTCCGTCGATCCCCCCATTGGTACCGGATGGACCTCCATCTGACAGATCTTATCAAGTCAGTCCTGCTGAGGGCAGGCCGCGCTTTTTTTTCTCCCTTCCCCTCCGGGTCTCCTCCTCCAGCAGAAGGGCGCTGAGACCCCCCTTTTTCCAGTGACTTCCGCCATTTTTCTCCTTCGTGCTAGCTTTTTCCCGCGTCCTGTTTTTGTGGGGTCTCCATTTGCTCCCTTGAGGATCTGGTCTCTCCCCGCTTCTTTTTTCCTGGCCGGTCGTCGCTTCACCATCGCCCTCCACGTCGTGGATTCAGGCGCCGGTTTTTTTTTATACTTTCACAGTGGTCCATGAACCGAACTTCGGCTCCGGTTTTGAGCACCCCCGTGGTAAAGGCCCTCCTTTTCCTTCATTTTCGGCCGTTCCTTCCTCCCACCAAGGCCAGACATTATCTTCTCGGCTTGGAACTTACACCCAGTCTCTGCATCTTCCTTGACGAGACGACTCGTTCCAACTGGCAAGCCTTTAGGAGCTCGTATCTCGTTTATACTGATTCCCCTCGCCTTAGCACTTCCGCTTAAAGGAGGGATTTAAGTTCTTTGACTACAGCGTAGCAAGTCCTCCTGGCTCCTTTAGTTTTTGTGCGTACTACGGATCGGGGAGGAAGTAAGTTAGATGCCGGGGCAGTAGTTGACTTTCGACACCTTTCTATTCTGAGGGCCTGTGAGCGTTACGGAAGGTGCCTTCTATCACTCCTTGCGCCCCAATAAGGAATTAGTATCCCCTTTCCCCCGTCCGACGTCTATTCCCCGCTACACTGTCTGGAATCGGTGCTTCTCCTCTGATATACAGGTCGGTTACTCATGACATATTCGACTTTTCCCCCCCCTCCGCCTTGTAATCGCTTTTGTACTTTCCAAAGCGTCTCCTCCCCCCCCCGGGTATCCTCCTAATTTTGAGGTTGTTTGAACTCCCTTTTGCGAGGCGCTTTGTGTGGACCTTTGACCACAATAGTACGCGTCTAGGTATCAGCTCTCCGAACAGTCTCTCTTCGGTCCCCTTAGTGAGGCCCCGGTAGTTCAAATCACATCACGTTTCTTTTTCCAGAAATTCTTTCTTGGGGGGGTCGGTTTATCTTTTTTCTTTCTTGACTTCGCCCCTTTTACCTTTGGCAATCTATTACCATAATACCTTGTTCTTTGTTGGTCTCCAGTGGACGATTTTTCCCCCCAGCAGGGCAATAAGTTCTTTTTCCCCCCTGGCAACATGTTGGCGACGGCTTCATAACTTCCTTCGAAAGACCTAGGGCATAAAATCCTGACCCAATTATGACCCTTCTTCGGGGCGTTCTCGACATCGTCAGCGTTTTCTTTCTGGCCCCTCGATCCTCCCTCTGCGAATGTCAAAAACCCCTTTTTTCAATAGGGCAAAGAAACTCATTTCCTCTGTTCAGCTTCTGATTATGCCCCTCAGGGGAGTTCCCCCCTAGGTACTACCCTATTCATCTTTGCGATCCCTAGTGCCTTCCTCTTCCCCCTGGCACTCCGCCTGCTACATATTTCCGGACCGGGGACTCTTTCTTCTTTGCGATCTTCTGAGGGATAGTCCGGAGCGCCTTTTTGACTGGCGCGTCCTTTGACTTTACGCGCCACTCCCCTCGTTGGCTCAACTTTTCCTTACCCGTAACGCGGGGGGAAACAGGACGTTAGAATCTTCCCCTATTCAGCTTGAGCTTCTTCCCCCTTCCCTCCATGATCCTTTTCCTCAAGATCCGTCCTTTTATCCGCGGCCCGGCGACGATAGGAGATCTGCTTCTTCTACCGTCCTTATGCCTCCATCCTCCACGATTCCTTACTTTCCCTCCTACGAACGGAGAGTGCGTCAGGGCACGTAAATTTCGCAAGCTGCTGTTTTCTCCGATGCAGCAGTCTTGACGGAACTTATCCTTAGTGCAACAAATTAGCTTGTAGTACTTGAGAGTCCCGAGTCCTCTCTTGCCACCCCCGGCTGCCTCTGCGCCTTTATTGGAATCCCATTGGACCCCTCTCGCCGCCCTTTCCAGAGTTTCTGGCGACTTCAGTTTCCCTTTGACTGCCAACGACTTCCCCCCTTTTTCTCGCCTCTTACGGTCACGCCTAGCAAACCTTTTTCCCTTACCCCCCTCCTTTTTTTCGTCCTCGACTCACGCCGAGTTCGCGAAGAACCCTTTAAGATCGACTAGTGGCGTCTTCTCCACCGCGTATGTTGTTTTTTGTGGTTTTTTGACCGGCCGGAAAACGAGGAGCACCTTCGAAGGCAGACCTCCGCGTTTCGGTCAGTTCTGCGGGATCCCCCTCTACTTCTTTGTCCCTTTCTCATTAGGAGTTTCGGAGTGAAAGTGGTAAGGACCGTCC
>Ga0179593_1635704_pt1 | contig 15822 bp, 19 predicted proteins | sample CZODoug2_1_08_16_FD_185931 | JGI IMG/M metagenome (GOLD analysis project Ga0179593, IMG submission 185931) | Vadose zone soil fungal communities from Angelo Coast Range Reserve, California, USA - CZODoug2_1_08_16fungal (PacBio error correction) | ecosystem: Environmental > Terrestrial > Soil >... | reverse complement strand
TGACAAGAGGCCCCTCCCGGATTTCACGGGTCTTTTTATTTCTCTTTTTCCAATAGTAGTGGTCAATAAGGCTTTTTCCTGATGTGACGCCAAGTGCAGGGGCACAAATTCTCCTGAGCTTTTGAGTTGTGTCTCTTGTGTTCCCCTCCTTTTCCCCCCAAATAGAAAAAGGAAGGCCCCCCTCCTTCAACTGTCGGTCAGGCTAACTTATGGGGAAAATCTTCTCAGTTTGATTTTTTTCTCTTGGTCCCTCCCTCTTTTTTTGCGAATTAAGAGTTTCTCCCCACAGTGCAGATGCCTTCATCCCCACCCTTGGGAGGATGGTAGCATTACGGTGTCCCCGTGCAGCGGTTGACTCTCCGAGCGATGCTTCTGAATCTAGATGAGACTTTCTTTTCCTTCTTATGGTTTCTTCATGGACATTCCATATGTAAACCCGCCACTTTCGCCCTTTTTCTCCTACTCGCAGAACTTTTTTTGGCAGATAACGTGGGTGCCCTTTATTTATCGCGGGATGAAAGAGTCTTTTTCCCACCAACGGATTTTGAAGGGCGCTTTCTAAAGTCTCAAAGGGGCCCACACACTTCTCTGCTGCTGGTGGAGGCTTATCCCTTCTCAGGAAACTTTGGGGCGTTGTGGTGGTTAGCTATATTTTTTTTCCAATCTCTTCGGACTTGTCTTGTAGGTTTTGGAGCGGACACCCCCTTCCCATTAGATCTTCCCACCGCCGTGCTCTATCGGAGAGATGCACGCTCTCTCCCCCCGTTGTTCATCGAGGAGACTCCCTCTTGTGGGTCGCTTCCTTCTCGTCTCAGTCCCTCTCACCATCGCCCGACTTTTAAGCGACTGGTCGTTCCTTTGTATGAAGCATGATGGTTCGTCCCCCTTCGGTAAAATGCATCAGTGTCTTTCTCTCTCTCTTTGTAGGCGAAAGTTTGCGCGCCTTGCCCATGATAATTTCCTAGTCCTCCCCCCTCTCTCGCGGTAAGGTTAATAGAGAGACTCCTTTTCCAAGTATCCTATTGACCTGATCGAGACTCGCCGCCTTTCCTCACAACAATCCCAACTTCGCCCCCCCCTTTAAGATTAGTGCTTTTTTTTCCTCCTTATAGACCTTTTTGACTCTAGACTAGCTCCTTTTTCTCCGCGTTCGCCTCCTTTTCCCCTGGAATTGGACACCCTTTATAATTCCCGCACGAACCAGACCTGCGAGTCTCTCTGCCGAAACCTTTTTTGCGTCTTTTCTCTCCCCCCTTCCCGAAATTACGCGAAAAAATCGTCTCCACTTCGACCCCTCTTATCTCGCTCTTCAGTTAGCCTTTAGCTGCCGCGCGGCCGTCCTCCTCTTCGAGTATTGACCTTTTTTCTGGATCTCTTAATTTACAGGAGCCCCACACCCTCCACCTGACTTTAAGAATCTGGCAAACTTATCACGATTCACCACAGCCGCATCTTTTCTCCTTTTGCCCCCCTTTTTTTGCCTTTTGTTTGCACTCTCTGAAGGATGAAATAGAGATTGATTTTTTTTTTTCCTTCCTTCAAGAGATATCCCCTTGGGCTCCCTCCTTCGTTTGTTTTAACTTCTTCCAACACAACCCAACGTCTTTTCCCCTCTCTGGCTGTTACCCAGCAGATTTTCCCCTTTTTTTTTTTCGCGAAAGAAAGCTCCTGGTCATGCCTTTTCCTTCTCTTTTCGTTTATGCACGGGCAACCCCCCTTCCAGAAACCCCCCCTCCCCTTCCCTGCCCCTGAAATTAGAGGATTTCCTGCCTTGTCAGGCTCTTTTTACCACTCCTCCCCAACCGCGGCAGTCTTCACAGTGCCCCCCTCCTTTTACATCGGGATCCCCCGAAGAGATGACTCCCGCTTGAAGATAGGTTGACTTTCCCCTTTCTCTCCCTTTTCTCCAGAATTTTTCCCAACCTCCTCGTACAACCCCCTGACGGTGACCCGCTTGTCCCTTCTTCTTTCTTTTTAGCCACAGTTTCCCCCTTTCCCTTCAGGAGCTCTCCTTTACAACTTTTTCTCAAGTTAGGCGCGCATTTTTTTGACTAAGGATTTCTGCTACGTCCTTGTCTTTTCCGTCGGATGCCCACATCGCCTGCGCTTTCTTCCGTAGACCTCTTTCCAACACAAACCGACCCCTTCTTTACGAGAAGTCAAATGACGCAACCTTTTTCCTCTTCTCCCCCCCCGGAGTAGCTTTTCCGTCCTTCCTTTTCCTTCTTTACCGAGCGATACAAGCCTGCGATCCCTTCCCCGAGGTCCTTCTCTTTTATACTTATTCCTCTTAATATATAGGGATTACTGATTGGGCCCCCCCTCACTTTCCCCCCCTTTTGATCCCTCCCCCCCCTTTTCTAGAAGTGGAGATCGGCATCCAGCTCCTGTTTCTCTTCCTTCTTTCAAATAGCTTCTGCCTTTCCATTTTTTCTTCGGATAGAGCAATTCGTTTTCCTCCCTTTTTGACGGTGAAGTCTTGCCATTGCTTTCGTTTATCGAGCTAGACGATGGATTTTCCCCATCCTGTGGTTCTCTGTAAATTCTTTCCCTCCCCCGTCCCTCCTGTGAGTACATGTCGACAACTTCTTTTTTCCTTCAGTCGTGGCCCTTACTTCCTTTTTTCTCGTCGTATGCAGCTTTCGATTGTAGAACCTTTTGTCTTCCCACTCACGGGGCCGATTGGGTGGCTCCTTTCCCCGAAAGTGATATATATATTCCTCCTCTTTTTTTTTTTTCTTCTCTCAACAGGTCCTTTTTACTATTCCTTCCCCACAATTTTGTCCCATACAATCCCCCGTTCTCCACTCCTTGCGTAGGACTCCTCTGGGAAAGGAATTTTTCCCCCCCTCTGACGCTCCTTCCTCCCTTTCTTTTTACGACATGACATAGACCTGGTTCTCTTCTTTTCGCAGATCCTTTGCCTTTCCGATCCCGTATTTCCCTTTCAAAACCATCGGGCAGGTTCTCCCCGCGATAGCTTCCCGATAGATACAGGACGTTCTTTTTCTCACTTCCCCCCGTCATTGAGCCCCCTCGAATTTTTCCAAGTGATCTACTACGATCGCGCACCTTTCCGAAGTCCTATCCCCTTGGGCACTTTTTTCTTTTTCCCCTTTTTGCAAGCCGGGCTGCCCCCTTTTTTTTCTTTGTTTCCATTTCGTGTTCCCCCCCCCATACATAGAGGGCAATCCGTTCGATCCGCCGCTCTACTCTGACCTTTTACTCTTTTAGATGGTACCTCCCCTCTTTTTCACTTTTTCTGGAAAAGGAGGCCCTACCCACTAAGGCCCTTGGACTTTTTTTGATGAGTGAAGGCCGCCTTACGATTTCCCCCGATGGAGGTCTTGATACCTTCCGCACCGGAAGAGCTTTCCCCTCTTTCTCTGATGTTTTCTTTCAGGCTCTTTATTGACGAGCTTACGTCACGATTTCCTAAGAAACTCCCCCTTTGGTCATCCTCCCCCGATCAGAATGGCGGCGATTCAATCTTTTTCCCCTCTGGCTAAACACTTCCGTCATTGATTTTTACTTCGTGGAGTGGTTTTCCCTCCTCCTTTGATCAAGTCTAAACCTATCTGTGCCTTAGAAGATTTGGCGGCATTTTTTTCTTAAAAGAGAGTTTTCCCTGCGGGCAAATGAAGAGACTTCCGCTTTTTTCCCCTCCATTTCTGGCCCTCTGCCCCTCTGAAAGATAGACGAATTCTTTTTTCTTCCCCCCCTTATGTATTTTTTTTTTTAAGATTTCGCGCTCATTGAGTGTTCTCCTCAACGGTCTTTTCAAAACTTCTTACTTCCCGCAGGAAAGAATGTAGGCTGTTTTTCTCTTCGGCTCTGGTAAATTGATTTTGCGGGTGACCTGAAAGACCGGATTTTGTTTTTTTTCCGCAGCTTTAAAATAAGTGGGGCCCCCCCCCCTTTTCTTCTGCCGGAGATTCTCCCCCACCATTCTCCTGGATACTCCTCGGAGGCATACGTGCTCCCCTCTTTTTCTCACGGGTTCTATTCCAGGCTTTTCATTCCCCTATCTTTTGAATAGTGGAGGAGTCTGGTTTTTCTTTCTTCATGGAACCCAATCACTTCGTTAACAGTTTCTCTCCCCCTCATGAAATGCCTTTCCTATAAAGTTTCTTCGTCAGGGGATATTTATCGCGGTTTCCATCTTCGAGGTCTCGTTTGTTTCTAGAAGGCCCGTTTATATAACGACTCCCCCCCCACTCCGATTTTTTTTTTCACCTCTCTTTAGTGAAACGTACTTTCTTTTCCTTGGGTTTTTATGAGACTCTACCGGTGGAAAGGTGGAGAGCCAGTCCGTTCCCCCCTTTTCTCGGAAAGTGACCACTGGCATCGCTAGTCATGCATTTTCCCCCGCGTGATCCCTGCTGCACCTCCTCGTTCCCTCCCCTTGAAGAAGGAGCAAATCGGGCTCTTTTCTTCTTTTTGTCGCACTCTTTCTGATCTTCTACTGAGCATCGTGGCGAGCCTTCCCCTCTCCTTTTTTTTTCAGACTCTCCCTTCGCATGTCTTTCGAGAAGTGGTCTTCTCCTTTTCGTAGATGTGCCCATCCTTTTTTGTTTGAGAGATGCCCTCTGAGCGATTTTAAAAAATGGGCCTTCTCCGAAAAAGCATTCGTCCCTTTTCCCTTTTCTCGACGCTCCTCTAGAACCCCCCCCCTTGATCTAGCGAAATCTATCTCTTTTTCTCCTTCTGGTCCCCCCGATCGGTCTTCTTGGACTGGATGCCCCCCCTTTCCCTCCACGCTTCGTGCATCTCTCTTCCAGGCTGGTGAACCACTCCCCCCCCCCCCCTTTCTCATGAATAGCGTGTTTTCCTCCGGTCTCCCCCCCCCCTGACAGGCCGAATGCTTCTTCCCCCCCCCCCTGTACTATTCCCTCTTCCCTTTCACGCCCGCAAGTATCCTTTTTCCTCTCGTGTAGCGAGCCTTCTGGCGTGTGGCTTTTCGTTATGAGAAAGGACGGCCCTCTACGTCCCTTGTCCCACCTATTACAATCTTGTCAGCCCGCTCTCCACTCCTTCTTGCAGACCCTCAGCCATTACCTCCTTCTATGAAGCAAGGAAGGACTCCCTTTTCGGGGGTCTCTTTTTTCTGATGCACAGTCCAAAGACCCCTCCAAGAGGGCACCCCCCGTCGTGATTCAAACACCCAGGGGCCCCTCATTTCCTCTGCTTGGTTGAACACAGGCGTTCCTCTCCCCTTCCTTATGAAAATTCTTTTTTTCACTTTTTTCACATCCGGCATCTTTCCCGTTTCCCTCAGCCATGGTACCCACCACAACCCACTCGGGGGAAAAATCTCCCTTTCCCCACGCAATTTCCTCCCCCGTGAGGTTCGCCTGATCCTCCCTCCAGTTATATGGCAGCACTCGATGGGAAAGGTGCGGCCGTCCCCCCCCCCCCCCCTTTGACCGCGCCCTTCCAGAACAACTCCAGCGCCGATGAAATTTTTTCCTGGTCGATGAGGCCTTGGCCCTTCTTTCCCTCCCTTGTCATCCCCGTAAAGATTTTCCAGAGTTTTAAGCTTTCTGCCAATTTTCCCCCTTTGCAACTCCTGGAGGATCTCGGTTTTTCCCCGCTCCCGAAAAAAGAGATGCCTCCTGTTTCTCTTAACTTCTCTTTGCAGGTGAACACGGTTCCCCTTTCTTACCCCTATAGGCTGTTCCCCCCTAAGTTGACTTCCCACACCCCTGAAAAGTGACAGGCGATTTTTTCCCCCAGTTAAAATCCACCTTCGCAATTAAGGCTTCCCTTTGCTTTTTTTCTCCTTTTACGGAAGTAGGATCTCCCCTCCTTCCCCGGTTTCAGCCACCTGACCAAGCCCCAATTTTTTCCTTTTTTCTTTTCAGGTAGTCGCAATTTTTTTTTGGGAACGGAAAAACACTCCTCCCCCATCACGTAATTTTCCAACCCGTCGTACGATTCTCCACGTTCGCGGGACGGAAGTTATCCTGGTCAACATGCTTTTTTTTTCAAGCCTCGTCCCCCCTCCTTCGGAAAAAGGATCCTCCTCTCTTTTTTTCCCTTCCTTCCTGCACGGATTGAACCTCCTTGATTGTTCCCCCCCACCCATGGAAAGGATGACAACTCCCTCTCCCCCCTTTGCTCACGACCCTCTTTTAGATCGGATTCCACTTCTCCCTTTTAGAGGAATGCTTTTATCTTCTTCTTCCTCCCCTCCTGAAAGGACGTATTAGGAATAGCGCCCCTCTTTTTCGACAATTTTTCTTCTTTCTTCTCGAGCGTGTTCAAGGCGATCTTTTTTCTCAGACTCTTTTCTTTTTCGTACAATCCCGGTAGTACTTGAGAAATCCCCCCCTCCCCCGAACATTTCTGTCTCCTTGTCGTTATTCGACGTTCGCTGCAAAGTCCCTTTCCCTTTCTCCCTCTTCCCAGAGTAGGTCTCCCCCAGGGGATGGTTATTTCCCAACCCCTTTTGTCCGGACTAGTAGTGGTGGAGACCCGTTTCCTTCCCCCTTTCTCCTCTATTTTAGCTTTTTTTTCTAGACTCCCTTTTTATTTCAATGGCGCACCACGTTTAATCTTCTCTCCCCTGCTTGTCAATAAACCTCTGAGGTTCGGACCGCTCTTTTCCTTATTAAGTAATGTCCTAGGGACTTTGCCATTTCTCCCAAGTGTAAAGTATCGCCCCCTTTTTGTTTGAGTTCGCCGCGATGCCTCTTGGCTTCTCTTGTGACGCAGTATTTTCTTTCGAGCCCCCGCGATCCGGAAAGGATCGATTCCTCTCCTTTTTCCAAAGTTAACACCGCATTTAGTACTAAGAAGGATTTTCATGGTCCCCCTCCCCTCTTCATAATAAGATCCGTCTCTTTTGAACGACTTCCCGTAGAGATGGCCTCCCCTTTCTCTAACTGTCTTTTGCCGTCCCAATGATGACAATGTATGATTGGCCTCTTTCCCCCTTCGTGTTGAATCATGCATCCCCCTCTTGAATCAGTTGAGATCGGGCTTCTTTCCTCCTTCTAATTTCGTCTTTCATCGATGTATCGAACGCGTGGACGCATTGGACCAGTTGCTCCGGACTCCTCGAAAGAAGTTGGAGACTTCCTTCTTTTGTTGTTTCTCCTTTCTTAAGTTCTTTTACCAGTATTGTGTGTGTTGCCCGTTAAACCGCGTCTCTCTTGGCCCAGATGTCCCTCTTTGCTTGCTTGATTTCCTTCGGCGGGCGTCGGAGAATGGATTGCTTCCTCTGAGATCTCCCCCCTGTTCCCTTTAACATAGACGCATGGCGGACTTCCTTTCCCTGCTGGATTCCCAATCTAGCCGGAAAGAGGTCAACGCTTTTTTCCCGTCTGTGGGAGGGTTTTTCTTTGCCTTCTTCTTTTCCCGTACAGAGGCAAGCGAGCCGATTTCGTCCCCTCTGCGGAGCTTGCCTTTTTCCCCTGTTGCGGGGCACTTTTGCCTTACGAGATTGAGAAATCGTCTTTCCCTTTTGTCAAAATTTTTCCCTCCTTTTCTTCTCCTGCCGAGATGCCAGTGGTTTCCTTCTCTTCGTTTGGTTTTTATGCCATTTGGTCCTTTTTTTCCGGAAAGAAAAGGGCACCCCTTCCCCTTCCCCTTTCACGCCGCGACATCTTTTTTTTTTTCTAAATTCTTTCTTCGAAAGCGCAGTTGCTGGGGGACTTAGCCATTTCTTTCCCCCCGGTACGTTGGGTTCTTCCAATTTTCCCCCTTTTCCCCTTTTCGGATGCCGAGATAGAGGTAATTATTCCCCCCCCCCCCCTATGGAATCCTTCTTTTTTTTTTTTCCCCCTTCCAGTGGCTCCGGCAACGTACTCCTTGCGGCGTTTATATCGATTTTGGAGTCTGTGCGGTTTGGAAATCCATAAGATGATCCCCCCCCCTTTTTAGTCCCTTTTTAAGTCCTTGTACCTGCGGCCGCTTAGCTAAGTTTCACGGCTGCTCTTTTTTTGAAAGAGTTTAGAGGTTTTTTCCCCCCCCCTTTTTCGAGTTTGTCTTCCGGTTTTCTCAGCCTTAGCCACAACTCCCGCACCTCCCCCGTGGCGGAGGAAAACGGTCTGGCTCCTTTTTGGGTGTGGATCCTTTCTTTCTTATACCTTTCTTTTAGCCTTCCCTTGGGCTCAGTCTTTTTTGCGCTGCACTTCCCTTTTTCCTCTTTTAGTAATGTTTTTTTTTAACCAGTCTTTTAAGGTCCTCTTGGAGACGATGAAAGCCTTTCCCCCTTTTTTTCAAGCTTTTCCAGATTGTTGTGCCCGTCTGCTTTCTTCTCGATTCAGTTCTTCCCAACATCGTGGCTATCGAGAAGTGGTTAGCGATCTTCCCCGCGATCTTCTTCTTTCCAGTTTCCCATGACATGGCGCTCGATGGCTTTCTTCCCCCTCCCCGTTTTTGTCTTCCCCATCTCTCTCCAATGATAATGGGAAACATGGCATTCCCCCCCCATCTTTCGTCTGAAAATTGTACTCCAAGTTCGCCACGATGTTGATAGTCGATTAGCGAGACTCGCGCCCCGACACAAGATCGCCTGCTCCCTCTTTTTTTTTTCGCTGTTTATCCCTGTTCTCGACGCGATCGTACCTTTTTTTCCCTCTCGAATGACCTTTAGCTCCCACCCAATCGCCGAATGAATGGTAGAAAACTGTTTTTTTCCCCACCGGTCTCCCCCTCCCCCCTTCTCAGCCAGGTTCCTGCGAGTGTATTTCTTCACCGCCACCTTGCTCGGGAGTTTTATAGAAACTTCGTCCTTACGACGAAAAAATCCTTCTCCCCCCCCCTTTCGACCCTTCAACTCTCCTCTGACGGTTAGCCCGCCACTTTAGCTTTCCCTCTTCCTATGTCTCTTCGTCGATTATTTGTCCGCCCCTTTAACGAAAAGTGGCGGGTTTTCCTGGATTTCCCGCCCCCCCGAACACTGAAAGAGGCACCTCAGTATCCTCTCCCCCCCAGAACTTGACCCTTGATCCTTGGTTGACAAACGAATGGCCCTTCCTTTGATTGACACTTCTCTTTGCACTTTTTCCGACTAGAGGCATCCTCACGGTGGGCGCCTCCCCCCTTCTTTTTCCCTGGAGTAAGGAACCCTCTTCGGGACCCTGGAAAGTCCCCAAGCCCTTTTCCGATATTTTCTCCCCGAAGTTCAGAGTATGGCCGCGGTTTTTCTTTTCCCCCCTTGTTATTTGCAGTTCCCCCAAATGGCCGCTCCCTTTTCACAACTCAAAGAGCCGATGTGCCCCTGCATCTAGGTAGCTTCTTCCCCCTGAAGGCATTTCATCGACACGACGATTCGCAATTCCTCCCTCTCTTTGCCCAAAGTGTTTAAAATTTGCGGCTATTGTCAGCTAAGAAGGAGATGAAGCCCTTTTTTCTTCCCCCCGATTAGGTGACTGTCCTTTCTAGTTTCTCCACATAAACCCTTGCCGTCCAACTCCCTTTCCCCCGCTGCCAGGCGATTCCCCCCTCGGCAATTGTTCCCCCGCGGAGAGAAGTAAGGATGAACCTTCTCCTGTTTTTCTTTATTCTAGCTGAAATCAGCGCCGGACTCCCCCCTCCTGCAAGTAAAGAAATCTTCGGTGCATCTGGCCCTCCCCGGCAAGTAGAGTGTTGAAACGGGAAACCCGACAATTTTTCCCCTCCCTTTTTCCAACTTCCTACCAGATTAAGATCTCCAACGGCGTAGCGGCCCTTCTTTTTTCTTTCCCCAAAACAGGACTTTCTTTACCCCTCTGTCGCTTTCTGCCATAAAAAACGAGCCTTACGTTTTCCCCTTCCTTCGTCTCTTTAGGAACGGTTCCTTCTCGGTTGCACCCCAACACTCATGGAAGGAGTGGACCCTCCTCCGGCCTTCTTTCCTTTTCCTCTTTGTCTGAGGAATTCCAGCCGCCTCCCCTTCTTTCCAAATCTGCTGTTAGCTTCTTTTTTTTGCCATGAAAGAAGTATTAGGCCTCTCCTTTAGATGACTCCGTCTTTTCTCGATCATACTCCAGGCGATGCGGGCTCGCCCTTCTCTGTCAATAAGGGCCCTAAGGATCTTCCTCTTCTTCTACATCAGAAGAAAAAGTCCTCTCCCTCCCCTGCGCAATTGCTTTCCGGTCCTTGATTTTCCCAGAGTCCGCGTACTCCTGCCCTCTCCTTTTATAACCCTTGGGAGTGGATTCCCCTTCAGGCTAGTTTCTTTTTCGGGGAATAAAATGACAGGTTTGCCTTTTTCCCCCCTCCCCCCTCCGTTTTTGTTTTTTTTGATGGTGATTTCCCTGTTGTCCCCGGGCGACACCTTTTCCCTTTCCGTCCCCCCCGGGTCTTACAATCTCACTCTCCTTTTTCCCCCGGACTATGGAAAGGAATTCCTCCTCTCTTTCCGCCAGCGACGTCGCTTTTCCTTTTAGTCTTGAATGAATTGTGCGGCTGCTGTTGTCTTTCGCGCCTCTCCCTCTTTTCTGGACGAGACGAAGTCCCCTCCCTCAACGGCTTTCCAGAAAGACGATATTCTTCCGGCTCGATCCTTTTACCCGTTCCCCCCCGACCTAATCGAAATTGCTCTATTCCCCCCTTTCCCCTCCTTCCTTCCCTTCAACGCGCCCCTCCGCGCAACCTCCTCTTCGCATCTCGCTTAGAGATGGGAATTACGCTCTTTTCCCCTCTGGATGCCCTCCTTCACAATTTTCTTTCTTCTGAATGGACATTTCGGTTGGGGTTCCCTTTCAATCTTCCGTTCGCTTTGAGGATTCTTCTCGCTCCTTTGGTTTCGGCGTTCGAACGCGTGGAAAAGCCTTTTTCTGAGGACGTTTTTCCTGACGAACACTTACGTTCCCCCTTCCCCGCGTTTTTTTTCTTACTCCTGATTACGTATGGAAAACGACTTTCTTTTCCTTCACAGAGACTCCCCTTTTCCCCCGGTCCTCTTCGAGTGCTGATTACTTGGTCTTTCTTCCTGGCGTCCGCGTTCACTTTTCCTTCAAGTCCCTTGAAGAAGAAAAGTGACTTTCTCTCCATTAGTTTATGCCTATGCATGATGGATCCCTCCCTTTCGACGGCTTTTCACAAGTCAGGGTTTTTGGAACGGCGGGGGCTTCCTCTGATGAGAAATTTTTTTTCCCAGTCCCCTTTAGGGCAAGCGACTCCCTCTTTGGCGGTCTTTGACCCCATCTCAAAGAGCCACGAGTTCTTTTTTTCCCTGCAGAAGACTTTCCCTCGTCTTTACATGCGGCAGCCTTCTCTCTTGTCAGATCGATCCCCTGTCCAAAGTTCATAGGAGATTTTTAGCCGTCGGCTTCTTTCCTGTGCCCCTTCCCCGGAAATCAACGGCTTCCCCCTGTCCTCCGAATACTGTCGGCTTCTTGCGAAACTGTTTCCTGACTCCTTCTTGGGGCCCACTTGCCAGAGATTGGTCCTCCTCTTTCTGGTTGGTTCTTCCCAACATAAATTTTCTTTCCCCCGTGCGGATGAAGGGAGATTTTTTCCCCCCATTGCCCCCTTTGGTCCTCTGAGCCTAGAAACCAAGCTTCTTTTCCCCCTTTTCACCTGAGCGATTGCTTCTCTTTCTCTGAGGTGTCTCGTTTCTTGGAGGGGTAGTAGAATGCCTTCCCTCTCTTCGAAATCCGAACCCCTTTTTGCCTCCTTCCCTGACAATGCGGTCATGGCGCCTTCCCTCCAGTGGCGGTTTTTTTGACAGAGTTTTCTTTTTTTGCTTCGAGGTTGTAGGCGAAACTTTCCCTGCCTTTTTCGCTCTCCCCCCCAATTTCGGCTTTCCCTCGATAAAACTCTCGGGACGTGTTTCTCCGAGAGATTATAAGGTTCTTTCCTCTGGCGAGCCTTTTTTCTTCCCTTTTTTTTGCTTTCACCGAACCCATAGCTAGAATGGTCGCGCCGACGTGAAGGTCCCTCTCTTTCTCGGCAAGAATTTTCATGGTTGGCAGAAGTCGCCATCTTCTCCCCCCCCCTCTCTGTGTGTCGCCATCTAGATTTTTTCTGCTTCCCTTTCTTCTAAGAAAAATAGGGAGATTCTCCTCTCCATTTTTCTTCCCCTCGGACTTCTGGTTCGACGATGCCTTTCCCTTCTCATTGTGGCTCTAGGCTATTTTCTTTTCCTTGTGTGGTGGGAGCGATCTTCCTTTTTGTTCGCCCCACTTTAGTATGAACTCATTCTTCTCTTTTTTTCCTCCCTCCGGCGGCGAAACATTATAGCACTGATTTCCCCAACTTCCTGATAGACTAGAGCTTGCTCCCCCGTAGGTCTCCCGTTTGCCTCTTCCCCCCTTTCACGCTTAGTTTCCCTTCCCGATAGACCTCCCTTTGAATATAGCAATGAATAGCGACCCTTTACTCCTTCCCCCACATCCCTTCGAGCTTGCGGGTTTTTTGCCCACCTTGAGAATACGTTCCTTCTCCCAAACTTCTTTTTCCTGTCTTTTCTAGCCGCCACCGCATCTTGGGAGTTTTTTATAGTCCTCCGGAATGCACCCTCCCAAAAATTCCTTCCCTTTTTTTTTCCCACAGTCTGTCAGCCCGCCTGCCCTCCCTCCTTTATGCCAGACAATTTTCCCCTGACCCCTCATTTTTTTTCATGGGTGTTTTTCTTCCTGTTTACGGATGGTTCTTCTGTCGGGTATCCATGATCTCCCAACGACTTGAAACCTCATTCTCCCTTCAACAAAGCAGCTTTTTTCTTGATCTTTGCCCCCCTGCCAATGGATCCAATCTCTCTTCCTTTTTTGTTGCACCCCGAAAGGGATATCCCCTTCACCACCCAAAAGGGTCCTCCCTCCCCTTAGTTGACACTTTTCTCCTCACCCCATTTTCGGACAATCTATGGCACTTCCCAGCAAACTCTTCCCTGGATATTTAATCTTTTTCGGACAGCGACATTCCTAGGAATGGAAGCATTTTCGATGCCCCGGTCACACCAATCAACTCCTCCTCCGCTTCCAGAAAACCTCTCCTTTTTTTCCCCTTCATCGGGCGATCTGCCCCTCCTTATCCTCGGCTTCTCGCATGACTTTGGACCTTCTCACCGCGAGCCTCCAGGTGAAATCTGTCTCTTTATCTTGTAAAGCTTCCCTTTTCCCATCCTCCTCTTTTTTTGCCTTCCTGATCTGTGACCTCGCTCCATCTCTAGCCGGGAGAAAAAGACACCCGCTTTTTCCCAACATGACGGTGATCCTAGTTTTTTTCCCCTAATCAAATCGGCAATGCTGCCCCTCATTCCTTCTCCTTATGTTTGCCCTGTTCCCGCCTGAGTAGATTTTTTGACTTACCTTTCTCTCAACCCCTCCCGGACCTTGCCGGTCCGCCAAGTACCCCCCCCACAGTCTGAACTGGCCCAGTTTCCAAGTTTTCAGTCGCTTTCCCACACCCTAAAAAGGTTCCATCACGTAAGGGCCTTTCCCCCCCCCGCCCCACAACTCCGTCTCTCATTCTTAGCGGGAACGGAAGGTTCGTTTCCCCCCCCCCCGTCTCGCGTTCCCTTCCCACCTCCTTCGATCCAAACGGCCGCTTTCCCCCTTTTTCCCCTTTTACTTTTTCACGGCTTGCCCCTCTCTTTTTTCTTTTTTTTTTTTTTTTTTTTTTTGTTCTTTTTTCCCCACAAAACCCTCCCCTTCCGCATCCTGTCCGGCTTGCTCCGCACCTCCCCGAAGATCCTCAAGAGCGCTTAGGAATTCGTTCAAATAGATGTTTTTCGTTTCCCCCGCTTTTCCCCCTCCCTTCCTAATAGGAGCAATTCTCTTTTCCCCTTCCTGTTGCATTTTACTTCCTGACGTCCTTGAGATAGCTTTTTTTCACCATTCTTTTCCCCTTTCCTTTCTTTACCTCCGGATCTTTTCTGAGGCCAGAAGCACAGGCCCCTGTCGACCCTCTTGAATTTCGATTTTTCCCTTGACTTCTCGAGCGAGACGCAGCTTTCGATTGTATGCTTTCTTTCTTCCATCAGTGGGCTTTTTCTTTAAGTCCTTAGTTCTGGCCTCCCCGCCGGGAATAAAAGGACCTCCTCCTCATCCTCCGTTTTTTTCACGTAATAGGCCCCGGGTCAACCCCCCCCGGCCGCTACTGAGTGTCGTGGCAAGCCCCATCCGGAAAGTCGTGTCTTCTTTGGCAAATTCCTCCTTGTCAGCGCGGGAACTGACGTCGAATTCCTCCCTCTCTCCCTTTGTCGACAGGAAATTTCCGTGAGCCTCCTTTGCCCCCCCCCCCCCCCCACTTCTTTCCGGAGTGCCTCCTCCCTCTCTTTCACAATCGATCCGACTTATCCTGTCGATGAATTTTTTTTTTTTTTTTACCAGGAAATTTTTCGTGTGCCCCTTCTTTTACTTGCCCTCTAGCCGAAGAAGGTTTCTTTTTCATAATACCTCCGTCCCCCTTGACATATCTCGCGTCGCATGCCTTTCCCCTGAGATTTCCTTTCGAAAGCGGTCCCCCTATGGAATTGGAAAGCCGGGCCTTTTTTTTCCACATTCCTTTTCCCTCTTTCCCACTCCTTTCCCCCCGATCAGGGACGCTTCCCTCCTTTTTCCTCGGCTTTTCTTGGTCTCCTAACCGCTGGAAAGCATTCTTCCGTTTTTTCCCACACCCCGATATCCGTGAGATCGGAACGCGGGTTTTATTTGACTCCGCTTAAGTCTCTTGTTCTTGTCGGGTAAAAAGACTCCCCCTACTGCACGCTCCGCCCCCCCCCCCTTTGAATTTGGGATGATTTACTTTCCTTCCAGGAGTCCGCTTTCCGTCAAAGAACTTCGCTAAAAGGTGCGAAACTTCCGCCCTTAAACTTGCTTCCTGAATGAATGATGGCTCCCCCTCCCCGTCCCTTGCAAAGCTCTGGGTTTTTACTTTTCAGGTGGAGTGGAGGAAGCCTCTGCCCCCCCTATCCACCTCACAATGGCAAGCGCCCGATTTTCTGTCCCTGTACAAGATGCCGATTTAAACCCCTTCCTTGAACCTCCTTTTTCCTCTGTTCCTCTTGGGTCCTCGGCGGTAATCTGATTCAGATCGCCGATGAAGGGGCCCTTCATAGGCTTTTCTTTCTTTACTCCCGAGAATTATTGGTGTACCTCCCCCTCTTTTTGCAAATCTCCCCGGACGAGGCCCTTATAGGATGGAGTGGTTTTCCTCTTGTCCGGGGAGTTCCCCGCCTTTGTCTTGCCATCCTTCCCGAAGATTGGTGGACTTAATCCCTCCATGGCTTTCGAACACCTTTTCCTTCCTTTCTCTCCGGTCATTAACAACCTCTGTCTCTGGGACTTGTGCAACCAAGCAGCTTTTCCGTGTCCAAGGACGTTTTTTTCTTTTGGGAATCTTATTCTGCCTCGTGGCGGAGGTCTTGTTTTTAGTTCATGGCCCCCTTTCCCCCTCCCCTTTTAAAGGGCGGCAAATCGAAGTCCTTCGGGAATTAAATTTCTTGCACCTTGGAGGAGATTTAGTAGCTCTGACATCTTTTCTCCCCCCCTTCTTCCCTTTGGTCTTTTCCGAAGGGCATTTTCCGACTCAAGTCTTTCGGCGTCGGTGGGCGTCCCTCTCCCCCACAGAAGTCCCCTTTTCCTTTCTAGGTTGGATAAGTAGCGATTTTAGACTTCCGGACAGTGGCGAGCCTTCCTCAGGAGCGGGGAGGTGTTTGTTTTTCCCCGGAAAAACCTTGCTCCTTTTTCTATTCCCCTGTACTCGATAGCGTCCCCTTTTCTCGTTCAGACAGTGTTTTGACATCTGTGGTGCGACGAGATTTTTCGACTCCTGTTTAGTCGTCCTACAGTCGTCGAATTTCTCCCTTTCTTGTTTGGTCGACTCTGGCTACGCGCATGAAGGCCTCCCTGTTTGGGGTCGTCCTTTCCCCCCCCTGCATGA
>Ga0179593_1578712_pt1 | contig 15822 bp, 14 predicted proteins | sample CZODoug2_1_08_16_FD_185931 | JGI IMG/M metagenome (GOLD analysis project Ga0179593, IMG submission 185931) | Vadose zone soil fungal communities from Angelo Coast Range Reserve, California, USA - CZODoug2_1_08_16fungal (PacBio error correction) | ecosystem: Environmental > Terrestrial > Soil >... | reverse complement strand
TAAGAAAACCTGCTACTCTTTCCCGAGAAGGTATGGCTTCCCCCCTTACCAGTACCTTTTCCTAATCTCAGTTGTGTTTCTCTGATCTTCCCTCCCTACTTTAAGGCGCGGTAAATTATTACTTTCTCCCTTTTTTTTTCGAGTAATCGTAAAACCAATCCCCTCTTTTTTTTTTCCATGATCAGGAGAAGCCTCCCTTCTGTATTGTTCGTACAGCTCGGCCTTTTTTGTGGGCAGAAGCTATCAGATTTTTCGCTGCAGAGAGATCATGAAACTCACCCCTTGCGTTTTCCCAGGAGTCTTCCTTCCCCCTGAGAGCAGCTGCCCTTTCTATTTAGTTCCTTTTTTTACCAGGGACTCTTTCCCTTCAGCCTACTCAATCGCACTTCAAAGCGTATCCTAGTTTCGTTCCTCTTAATTCTTTTTTTCCGGCCTCACTAGACTTTGGCTCTTTTTTTTTTTTTTCGGATAAGTTCGGTTCACATTGTCCCCCCGGTTAGTAATGTTTACCATCTTGATTATAGAAAACCGTTACCCCTTTAATTTCTGGTGGTTTAGGTACTGTCACCCTCTCATTGCCCCAGAGTCACCCTTTTCCCTTTCTTCCTTATCACGATTCCTGCCTTTTGCAGACCTGGGTTTCCTTCTTCGGGTATTCTTCTCCTGAGATTTATCTTGGACATTGTTGAAAGTTGTCATTCGCGCCTTTTCCCTCCTCATGCTTGCGACTTATTTAAGAGACCTAGATAAGCCCTGAGCCCTCCCCCCCCAAGCCCGACCTCCTCCGCCAACGATCCCAAAACGCTTTTCTGTTTCCTTCGGTCGACCATAGGTCCCTTTCCGCCATTCAGGGTCTCCTTTCTCCCCCAATTCGGTTATCTTATTCCCCCCCGTAAACGCTTGGAAGAAATCGTTTTTGCTTTTTTTTTTGTCCAATTCCCTTGCAGTCGTGGTTCTTTCTTGTTCCCGGTCGGGTGACCCCTTCGACGATGTCTCTGTTTTTAGCGTCGTTCTACCCAAACTCGTTCCATTGCGTTTTTAATGATTGACTCTACCAACCTTGGCCAGTTGTAATTAACCCCTGACTTTTCGCTTGAGGTTTCGTGACAGGTCCCAAGCTTCGAGGCAATATCCTATACTTTCCTCGACTGCCCCATCCAGGGCGACTCCCTTTTTTTCTTTTCCACCCGCCCCCTGATCAATAGCCTGCTCCCTTTTTGCTTTTTTGCGACCATTGGCCCCCAATTGCTTTTTCCTTTCTTGACCCTCCTTAAAGGCCCGGCATAAGATGTTCTCGTTGGACCCTGCTGGTTTTGATCTATTCTTCTCCTCTTTTTTTGACGATCGCGAAATTGAACTTGTTTCCCCCGAATCGTTTTGATTTTTCTTGAAATTCCGAGCTCCTTCCCTACGGTTTCTCGATCCTTTTCCCGTGGACAAGCTGGGTTTGTTGCAGTTTTACTCCCTCAATTCCGGGTAATGGGATTAGCGACGTCTCCCCCGATTTGGACCGTTTTTGACAAAGTGCCCCTTCATTCTGCTGACCTCCAAGTCTTCCTACCGCAAGTCTGCATTTTCGCGAGTTTCGCCAAAGCTGTCTTCCCTATCCAGAAATGGCCCCCACCGCGTGATTTAATCCGTAATTCTCTATGTTTTCTTCCCTGACGGAAGGGAACGTCATCCATTGTATGTAGCATTTCATTCCCCACATAATTTAACTTTAAATTTACAGACATCACTCATTTTCATTTGAAAACGCATCCTCCCGCCCGAAGAGAATTCCTCTTGCCCTGCTGGATCCTTTTGTCCCTGAGAACTTTACGCGCCCACTCCTTACGGGGACACGTTTGTGCCCTGGCCCAGTTTGCCCAAAGAATTCTCCCCCTTGTTCTTCTTTTTTCACCCAAGGAAAGTAAAATCTTCCACCCTTTTCCCCGTCCTGAGCCTTAGGAAATGAACTCCTTTGAGAGGATCACCCCATTCAATCATCTCCACCTGCTTTTCCCGCCTGTTCCCCTTGTATCCCCATATAGATGCTTCCCTCATTATAGGCTACACGCACATCCATCTTCTTTTCTTAGAGTATGCGTTTTTACTCCTCTCATGGTGATTTTTTTTTTTCGAACCGATCTTCCCCCCCTTAACAGTTAGTTGTTCGATCCCCGCCAAATAACGTGGCCCCCCCCCCCCGTCTTCTAGTATTTGAATCCCCCTTTCCCCCCCACAGCCTCACCGCAGGCCCGCTTTCCTCTCTAACTCCTGGCAGTACATCCCGGAGAACCCTTTTCAAATTTCCCCCCCCACCAAACCCCTGTCGCGTGTTAATCAGATTACGTTTTTTTCTCAGTTTTCTCTAAGGGACACCTCATTCCTTTCCGCTAGAAAACACCCACTTCAATTATATTTTTCTCTTTTAATCGTTAAGCGTGCCCATTTTCGGTAACTTCTTTTCTCCGGAGAGAATCCGATGAGAACATTGCTTTTTCCCCTTTCGTTAAGTCCCTTTCCTTTTACGCGAGAGAACGCTTGCGAACCCCCTCACTGCACTTGTTTGAATGTCTTATGATTCTTTCCCGGTTCTTCTATGCCGCCTATGGCTCTCCTTTAAGAGCAATACTCTCTTTAGGACCCCCTTTTTCTCAGAAATGATCCCCTCCTCCTCAACGCCAATTCTCCCCGTCCCACTTTCTCACATCACGTGAGGACCCAAGGTCTGACTAGTCCTCCTTCTTTTTACCCCCCTTTGGTTGATTCTTCCTTTTGCAGGCAAAAAGTGAGGCTATTCTTTTTCCTCCGTCTAGAATTGCTGGCCCCTTCGTCGTCTTGTCTGCCCCCCTTTTTCCGCCATCTGATTCCAGATCTTCCTTTTCCCTTTTTGATTTTTTCCTCGGCTTTCCTCTCCCCTCCCCCCTTTTACTCCTCAAGTCACCCCGTTTCCCCTTTTAGCCAAATCGCTCTCCTGATCCTCCAAGAAATCTTTTTTCATCTTTTTTTGCCATGTTCTGCGCTGTTTCTGGCCTCTGTTTCCCCCCTTGGAAAAGGCTCGCGATGCCTCCGATACCATTGAGGTGCGTTTCTGATCGTCCCGCAAAGCCCAATGCTCCCCCCCCCCCTTCAGCGATTAACCCATGTTCCTTTTTCTTGTTGTACCCCTTTTCCAACCGCGATCCCAGTTCTGTGGCGCGCAGCCAGGGCTCTCCCGACCTCGCCAGCCCTTCGGAAGCTTTGGGTCCTTTCTTTGAGTGCTGCATATCGCTCTGCTAATCTTGACCGAAATTTGTATGTTGCGCGTGAATTTACCCGTTTCCCCCTTTGCCGCTCATCTCTGCGTTCCCCCAGCTAACCCTTCTCTAATAAAGCTTCTTTGTGTAATTTGATCTTTTTCCTTTCTTCTTTCGATGGCCGGACTTCCTAGAGAATGTTCTCTCCTGCTTTTTACTCGGATCAGTTCACGGCAGTTAATTTTTTTGCTGAATATTCTTTCTTTTTTCCGCGCGCTCTCTTTCATTTGAGCATCGGAATCCCTCTTTTTTTTTTTCGTGCCCAATCCCCTGCACACTGATAGCTCCTCTCTGGGCAAGAAGCAAGGTAAAACTATAGTTTTGAGCTGCCCCCCAGGGATTTAATCTTTTCCGCCATATGAAAGATATTATTCCCACATTCAGCTGAGAAGGCGTCTGCCGTGCTGTTCTTATTCAGAATGCTTTTCTTTCAACTTTTCCTTTCCGTGCCTGTCCTTCCCCGAAATCCACCCTTTTTTTTGCGCTATTCCAACATTACGTTCCCGAAATGGGCTTCCGATGATTCCCTTCGTTCGATTATATTCCTCCCGCTTTCCCCCAAATCGATACCCCTTTTTTCTGGGCGCTAGTACGCAATTTTTCGGTCATCCTTCGGACTTTCCCCCCTTTCTGAAATTAAATCCTGTTTTATTCCAGAGTATGGATCTCCTTTACCTTCTCCTTCTCATGAACTTTATTCCTCTCTAATGACACACCCAACCAAGATTGTATCATCCCCTTTTCTAGCCCTTTTCCTGCTAGTGTCACCCCAACTCTTTGTCAGTTTCGAGTTGTGTTGGGTTTTTTTTGTTTTTGATATTTCCTACCCTCCCACGACTAGTAGTACACACATCCTCTTTTCCACCCCTTCCCCTCCAGTAGTTCTGCCGCGGTTTTCTTCCCCTTTCTTTTTCTATGAAATCAACGTCGTTTTTTCGCGATCGCCCTCTCCCCCTCTTACCTCAGGGTAATGATACTGATTATTGTTTCCCTCAGCCCCTTCCTCTGCCTCGTCCTGGCGATTTCTCTGGCCAGTCTTTGATAGGAATATTCCTTTCTTTTTTTTCGAGGCCGATCAAGCGTTTCCTGGAAAGCTCCCCCAAAGTTTGCCCTTTTCCCCCTCCCCCAAGCTACCCCCGTTTTTCTTCCACCCGAATCCCTCTCCCATTCCGAGTTTGGGGCGACCCTGCGACCCCTCTCCCCCATAGGGCTTCACCCGCATTTCCCCAGGACGTAGACACCTTCACTTCTCAGTTCATTTTCTTTCCTTTCTTTATTTCACTAGGTTTCTTCTTTTTCCCCCTTCCGCTCCCATGTGCTCCTTTAACTGGTGCGAATTTTACAGTACCTCCTTTCCCCCTTCCCTTAACTTTGGGGTTTTAACTTTTGTTTCTTCGGGTTTGTTGTTTGATGCTAGTCGATGAAAACTCTTTTCCCTCTCGCATGGCGTGCTTTTTTTCCCCCGCGACGCTGCATACCCCTTTTTCCCTTTCACCCTCCCAACTTATCTATGAGGGCTTTTCCCCCCATGGCAACACCCTTCCTTCTCAAGAATCTTTCCATTTCGCCCTTTTTCTCCGTCTGACCTTCCTTCCGCGGAAGATCGCTTGGTCCCCCCTCCCCGAAACCTTCCCCCCTACCGTGTCTGTCTGGCTAATGGTAACCATTCTCCTCTCTAGAACGTTTTCCTACCCTATGTTCACCACGACCCTTCCCTCCCTTCTTGATATCCGAAAAGTCTTTCGTTGACCGGTTCCCCCCTTTCTCGAAACGGTGACGTTTCCCCGTTCATTGCCTTTTTTTGCTGATCTCTCGCCGTTCTTCGAAACTCCTCCCGCCAACCCTCCTGAAGAGAAGCCTTGGCCGGCCGCGGCCGCTCCGGGTATTCGCATACAACCCCCTTTTCTGGAATTAACTTGTTTTCTGTGCACAGCTTAATTTTCTTTTAGATACCCCTAATTCTATTCCTTTTCCATCGTCGAACCTAAACATAGCCTTTCTTTTCCCCGACCCGACATGATTTGCCTTCAGTCGTTTTCGTTTCACGTTTACTACGCACCCTCTTCCCTCCCTAGAGGAAGAGCGCCCCACGTAGTAGGATCCTTCTTTCGTGGTGGTTCGCGATTTCACACTACTTTCATGGACCTTTCTCTGTTCGTCCCTCTACTGTCGCTTCTCCTTTTAAATATCCGTCTTTTTCTTCCCCTGTCGTGCGAGGGCCCACTTATCGAGTATGATAGGCCCATTTAGGGTTTTTCGAAGTTCCCTAACTAGTAATGACTGTCAGCCCCACCCCAACCCCCTATGGCTTTCAAAGAACCCTTCTTTTACAGGCGAGCTTTTCATTTCCTTTTTTATTTCGTGATTCAAGTATTCTTACCCTTGTCTTTAAGGGATGACATCCTTCCCCCGGGTCGGTTCTCTCTCCCCCAACGGACCGGTCTTTTCCGTTTCTGAATTACTGTTTTTCAGCCCCTGTCACCCTTTCTTTCCTTTCTCCCTAATGTCTTTTTCCAGAGTTGTTGAACATATTTTCCCCCCCCACTTTAGAGGAATTAGTCCCCTGGTCCCCTGCTTCTCGACACCCCTACCCATCTTTCAGGTTAGGTTCGGCAACTTGATCTGGCCCTCTCAAAGGAATGTTTCCGTGTATAACGGCTGTCTGATTTCATTTGACGATGATTTGCCCTTTCTGAGGTATTCGCCTCTACTTTTTCTTTTTTTCTCTCCCCACATGGGTACAAGGTCTCGTGCGCGACCCTTCCCCACTTTTTCAAATTAATGATTTTCAGCCCCTCCTTCCCCCCCCTCTAATCCACCCCCCTTAGTTCTTTTCACCCTCTTCACACGTCCTATGTTCTTGGACGGTTCGGGGGTGGTAAACTTTTCGGACCATGCACAATTCGTTTTCTTTTCTTCGCTTTCCCCCGCACTTTTCCTCAACGAGCTCTTTTTTCCAGGGAGGACTTTTTACCACCATTTTCAGGTCTCCTACCGGCCTCTTAAGACGATTGAGGATCTGACGTTTTTCTGAAGATTGCTTCCCCAAAAATCATTGCGTTCCTCCGAGTTGAGTATGATGGAATCCCCCCCTTGTGGACGTTGCTGATTTTTTCCCCACCGTGTCTTGGTCCCCTAAGGCATAGTGTGCCCTCTTGTTCTTCTCACAATCTTTCTTTTTCCCGTTCTAGCTTCCGGAATATCCATACCTTTCTAGAACGAACTCGCCGCCGAATTCCTTTCCCCCCCGGTGTGACCCTTTTACCCCGCTAAGTTATCCAGCTCTCGTCTCCTTTGGCTGATGTCACCCGATCTGCGCCCAACCCTGGCTTTTTCCTCTCCCCTCTAAAGTCCGATCCACTTTCCTGAGTATTCGGGCTTCCAAGCGGTCTGATGATATACTTTTTCTGTCCCAGAGATAGGTCGGTAAATGATATCACAAGTGCCATCGCAAGGAGGGAGAGAACTCACACTTCCTCTTGCCTAGAATTGTCACGGGTATCCCAGTCTGGCGGTTTTTCGAAGTTGTGTTAGGTCTCTAAGCATAACTTCTCACCCTCGGCGACTGTTTTTGCGTTTCATCGTGGTCGCCTCTTTTTTTTCCCCTGGTCGATTTGCACAGGTTCGCCATTTTTCCCTTACCAAGTTGCAATTTCAGGTTTTCTGCTGTCGCACCAAGCTTTCCGATGACCTTTTCTCGACGAATGGCGTCACTTCCCGGACTCTGGGATTTTGTTTTAATAGAAGATGTTCAAGACACTTCTACACCTTTTGTCTTCGGCATCTCCCCAAAAGAGGACTTTACCCTTATGGAAATACCCCCCTCCCCTACTTGCTGCCGAAGAATCCTGCTACGAAGCCGCTTCCGTCCTCCCCTTGGTTAAGTTATAGTAGTCTCTCTCCCCGGCTAAGCCTTTTGCCCAACTTTTTTCGCGGAAGATTTTTAATCTGGTCTTCATGGTCTGGCCGAAAGCCTTTTTTTAATTATGATGGCGGTTTTTACACCCGGCATAAAACTGTTCTTTTGCCCGCGACGCCGAGCGCCGTTCCGATCGCCTCACTCTTCCAAATGAACGGTCCCCCCTGATAACAGATCCTTGCCCATTTAGAGACCACCCCTCTTGAATGACCCCCCGCTTAGGAAGATCCTGTGAAGACAGCCCCCCTGAAATATTTACTTTTCTATTCAGCGTTTCCCTTTCCCCCATTTTTGAGTTCTTTTCACTCTCTCTTGCTGCCAACAAACCGCCCCTCGTGCTCCTTTTGCAAGAGCCACACCCTTTTTTCCATTAGCCCCCTTTAAAAGATTTAAGACTCCTTTGCTTGATGCCCCCCCCACTAGGAACTCAGACGATCCTCTCGAGAGTAGGCCCCCCCCCAATGAAATGGACCTGACCCTCCACATTCCCCCAAGAGATCTTCGCTCCCCTATATCGGATACCAAAATCAAAGAATCCGGAGGTTTTTTCCTAGAATTACCTTGTCCCCTCTTTTTTCTGCTGTGAAGCGAATATTCCCTCCCGCTTCCCTATCCGGTCTGACCCCTCATCGTTTTTTCTCAGCCCCTTTTTCGAAGGAGCGAAAAATACCTTCGCGCAGCAAGACTGAGCCCTGGCACTTTCCAAGCTGATTTTCCAGATGTCAGTGTACGCTGTCTTTTTGATTGACTTCCCTGGGCCCAGTGTGTGAAGTTTTCTATCTTCAAGCGGTTTAGTTAGGAGGAGTGCCTATCCGCCCTTCTCTTGCATAATTCAAACTCTCTGGCCTGCACAGTGTCGAACCTGCCCTCCCCCCTCCCTTAAGACTCTATCTTCTCTTTCCCTGACTCTTTCCCCCTCCGCCCCTTCCCCCCCCGGGTGGCCGGCAAAACCCATTCCGCTTCGAATACATATTTTCCTCCCCCCCCGTTTGTGGTGTGGTTTTTGTTTTGTTCTCGATGAAATACTGAGCTTGTTTTTTTTCCAAGTGGCCTGTTGTCTTTCCCCTCAGTATGGGCGGATTTTTCTATATCCAGGTTATACCTCGTTCCCTTCCTTTCATAATTATTGCTCTTTAGTAGAGGCACCCTGGTCTCTTCCCAGACCGCCTTTACCCCCCATCCGACACTTCAACACCTTTCCTTAGCTAGTCAGCCCCACATCGTTAGAGACCACGTAACCCCCCCTATAAGTTTTCCCTTCTTAACCGACCTAGATTGGGGTTGAAATTGCTCCTTTTTTTAGTCGGAAGAGCTGTCTCCCTGTATAACCTTTTTTAAAGTATTCTCCCCCCTCCTCGTTTCTGAAACGGCTCTTCGGGTTCATCCGCCATGAGCGTTCTTCTTCTTTTTGTTTAATTCATAATCCCCTCCCCAGAGAAACGGAGATCCCCCCTCCCTTGATGCCTTTTTTCTTTTTTGTGACTTAAAAGGCTCTTTTTCCCCTCTTGCTTGCCGAGCTAAGTTTTCGCTACGCTGCCATGATTCGGGAGCGGAGGTGGAAAGGTCCTTTTGATGCAGCACAATCGAATTTCTTTTGAAGAGTGACGAGGCTCTCTTTTTTTTCGAGTCAGCTTCTTCCACCGCAAAGAGTTTTGTCCCCCCCTCCTTTCATTATCGTTCCATCCTCCCCCCCTGATCTTTCCCCCGCTGCCAAAAAGTATTTACCCAAGTTTCTCCCGATTGGGTGACCCCCCCCTTTCAGCGAGAATGGTCCCCTTTCTGCGGATTCTGGACCTTCCGGGCGTTCATGTGTTTTGCTGGGCGTGACGACGCGCTCGCTCTTTTCGCATCTTCCACCCCCTTTATTTTGCGTGTAGCCCAACTCCCCTGCCCCCTTAGAAGGCCGAGCGTTTTATTCCAACGTGTTATCTCTTAGGTGGTGTGTCGCCGTGCACCCTGAGGGGTTTCCCCCAACAGCCCGAACCGCCCAGGTCGACTTCAGCCGTTGCTGGAGTTATTTGGGGGGGTGCTGCCTCTCGTGGGGTTTGCTTCGAGTGTCGGCCCTTGTTGGCCTTTTTCCCGGGCTTCGATCGTGGTGACGGGGCGGTCCGTGGGGGTGTGCGGGCGGTGGGGGTGGTGGTGTGTTTGGGTCCCCTTTTTTATGGAGGTCCCTTCCTTCCCCTACTGTACAGTGCCGTTTAATGGCTCACCGACACCCACCTTCTCGTGTGAGGAGTTGACCTTAAAGGACTTTTACCCCCCCTCTGTTCCTCCGCCATTTCCTAGAGGAATTTCGTCCTGTTTGCTGACCCCCTCTCCTTTTTTTAGAAGTGTTGATTTGTCCCTTTCTTTCTTAAGAGACTATGGTCTTCCCTTTTTCCCAACCCGACAAGCCCAAACTGGTGAGTTCCCTCGCTAGAGACCCCTCCCTCTCATGAGTCATAGGGTCGTCTCCTTCTTTTCGCACAACAACCTCCGCCAAATTATAGAGCCCCACGTTCTCTTAAAAGATTTAGTGCCCTTCTTTCTCCTTTCCATTCGCTGCCGAATCTATCCCCCCCTAGAGTGTACCACCGCTGACCCTTCCTTTTTTTCGAGGACTTCTTCTTGTGAAACACTTTTGTTTTTTTCGGCTTAGAGGTAGACTCGACCCCCTCGTTCCTATTATGTAATTCCAGTTAGGATTGACTCAGCACTCTCCGTTCGTCCTTGGCCCTACCTATATCTCGGCCCGTCCCCCTAGGCCCCTCTCCTCCCTTTGGAGAAAGGAACTCACCCCCTCCGGCCTAGGACTTAACATTCACCCTTTTTTCCCTTCCCGCAAAGATTACCCCTTTTTTCCAATACATCCTCCCTCCTTCCCCAATAGAGTTTGGGTAGGCTTCACTTTCCGACTTACAGCTCTCCCCCCACAACGGTTTCCCGAACCTTTTTCTCTTCCCCCCGGGGCTTCGCCACGCTAACTGACTCCTCCTTGACCACTCACCCCCCATCTGTTACAGAGAGGCCCCTTTCTTTTCCTGCCTCATCGCGAATTTTTTTCCCCTTAACCGGAATTTCTTAAATTGTGACCTTTTTTTTTCTTTCCTGACCTACACTAGGTCCCCCCTTTGCACTTGTATCTTTTGATTCCTGTTATGATGATGTAACCCCCTTCCTTTTACGCGTAGCATGCGCTTCTGATTAGCGCGTCTGACCGTTTTACCCCCCCATTTCTCCCCCCCACTAAAGTATCGTTAGGTCAGAACCATTTTCTTCGGCCCCTGAAATCGGTAAAGTTTTATTTTCTTCCTCCCCCGTGCTGGCGCGGTCGAGAGTACGCATTCCCTTCCCTTACCTGATTGAGCCCCCCAGCTTGCCCCCGGAAGAATATCGTCCCCCCTTTGTCCCGACCCTATGTCCCCTTGCCCAATGACGACTTTTTATATCGAAAAGTCCTACGGAACTTTGACAAACTCCATCTAAACGGTGACGAAGCTTTTCACCTTTTCCTTTCTCCCAGTTTTGGATGAGAGCTTTCCTGGCCTGGAGATTTTGCCCCCCCCCGACAAACCCCGGGCACCCCCCACATAATAGGTTAAGGGTCCTGCTCAAGCCCTCTCTAATTTTTTTTAAAAGCATTTTTTTGAATTTAATAGTTTTTCCCTTGTTGTCCTCTTTCCTTTAGCATCAGGTAGGGCTGCTTCGCCCCCCCCCCCCACGCCTCATTCATCGTCGACCAACCCAGCCCCTCAAGAGCCGTTCTGCAACCCCCTCTCCCTATTAAGTTTTCAATCGTTCTCTTCGGTTAAGGAATTCTAGCACCCCCCCCTCCTCCGACGACCTCGACGGTACCGCTGAAGGCCCCTTCTCTCAGAGGGTAATAAGACTACGTTTTTTTTTTTTTGAGGACCCTCCTCCCCTTCGCGAGCAGCTCCTGTTTCCGAGAGTCGTTTCCAAAACCCTGATCTTGTTTTTTTCTTTTAGTTCTAAGTTCCAGCAATTCCTATTCTTTCTCCGAGGAATGATCTGTGCCCCCCCCTTTTCGGGTGAGGCGGCTCCGACAGATGTACGTTTTTCTTCCTTGGGGAGTAGCTTTCCCCAACGAAATCCCCATGAATTTACCTTCCTTCCGTCAAGTCTCCTGCGTTCCTGCCCGGGCGGGCCTTTTTTCTTCCGTTCCCTATTATTGAGGCCATGGTTTTCTTCAAGGCTTCAATTTCCGGCCGGCTTACTGCTCTACCCCCCCCTGCGAGTCCCCCCCCCCTGACGGTCTCTCGAACTTAGAGTCAGGTTTGTAAGTCGGCCCTCTTTTCTATCCCCCCCTTTTTTGTCCTTAGAAGTTGGTTTTTTTTCTTTTTTCGGGCCCTTCCTGCTCTGGCAATTCGTCCTGTTACCAGTTATTCCCGAAAAAGGACCCCTATTTTTTCTCCGGTCGGTTGATGGACTTTCCCTCCTTCTCTTGCGCGCCAAAGGCATGTCGGCTGCTTATATGCCTAGAAAGCATCCTACCTGACTGTTGGCCCCTTTTTTTCTTTTGTATTCCTCCTAGTCCTCCTCATTTTTTTCAGATTTGGTCCTACAAGTTTCCAGGTTTTCCCAATTCCACGAGACTCTCCTCCTTACCACTTATTTTCAGCCCGAAATAGTTTCATCATCAGACTCCCCTCCGACACGTCCACTTTTATTCAACAACCAACTTCCTTTTTTCTTTCCCCAGAAGGTTGGTTTCCCCGGTAAAATTAGCCCGCGCCCTTTTTCTCCACAATTCCGGGTGCTCTTCGGTAGCATTTCGCACCCGACTTCGAGAATGAGTTTGCAAGTTTTTTTTCTTCAGGGAATTCGTGGTACGTTTTCAATTTAGGGCAATATAAACAGGGCTTTTATTCTTTTTTTCTCTGTTTATGGACACGCTGAGGCCCAAACGCTTTCCCCAATTGATGTTGTTCGATCAGTCCCTTTCTTGGACGATCCCCCCACCGTGGCTTTTGTCCTTTCACCTTGCCCGGGTACTCGTTTCCCCCTTTTTCCGGACCGTCGGTCTCAAATTTAGAGATGTCCATCTTCCCCCTCTTCCGGAGACTGTTGCCTGAACTCTCCCCCCCATCAGACCCTGAATCTTACTCGGATCCAAGCCGTCCCCCCTCCGTAGTATCACCTTCTAGCCATTCGTTAGCTTTTTACCTTCGAAGCCTGAGAAGACGTTTCTTTTCTTTCGACCCTCCCCAGGTCCAGAAGAGTGATTCTTTCTTTTTTCGTGGTTTCCCTTTTTTATCTTACGATTAGTGCCCTCGATCGGAAGATCTTTCCCTGACTTCCAATAGTAATTCCACGCTCCTTTTTCCGGAGAATTTTTTCTTATTTTGAGACCGGTGGTTTTTTTTCCTGCGTAATGAGGATTTCCCCCCAGATTCCTCCCGTAGAATGGATCCCCGATCTCCTCCGCGGTCCTTTCACCACGGGTAAGTCCGGGTGAACCTCCCCCCCCATTGAGAGGACAAAGGCTTTTTACGAGATCCTATTTTCTTCTCAGGGGCGCGTTGGTCTCCCCCCAAGATGGACTATTGAAGGAGTTTCCCTCCCCTCCCTCTAAATTTATTCCCTCCCCCATGGATACGCCCCGGTTTCTCCCCAGGATTTCTTTCCTCGACGCCGGACCCCTCAGGTGGGATGTATTATTCTCCCCCCCAGCGTCCCTTTACCCTGTCTTAATTACCGTTTTTTTCAATCCCCCTCCGGCCGACCGCCAAGAACATTTCTCCTCCCCCTTCCGCCTGAAAGGGTTCAGGTTTTCGGGTAGTCCTGCTCGCACTGCCCTTTTCCCCGGCGACAACCACCAGCTACAATTTTGGTCTTTTCCTCCCCTGAAAGATCGGCCAATGTTCTCAAGGGATCGGTTGCATCCCCCGGCCCTCACTAAAGTAGCTTCCTGCACGAGAGCTTCCTCCCTTGCAAGCACGCGAAGATGGCAGTATTAACCCCAGTCACTTCCTTCCCCCCTGTTAAAAATCCCCTCTTAAAGCGATGCCCCCCCTTTCCCCTCTTTCCTAGCGGTTTTTTGAATTGTCAATTAGAAAAAAGTAGCCCAGATAAGGAGCACCCTCCCATTATTTCTAGTTATTTCTTAGAAGTGATAATTTTTTTCCTTTTGCTTTGTTGACCATCCCTTTTTTGATGCCACCACCCCCTAGTTTCTGACAGTCCTTTTTTCTTCTCCTCTACAGACACCCCTCATCGTGGTTAATAGTCACACTTTTTTCCCCGAAGTGGCGGCCGGATTTTGTTGAGTGATGATGCAACCACACTCCCAGCCTTCCGCGCTCATCCTGCATGGCGGTCCCCCCTAGTCGAGACGAATTCTTCCTCGTGCAACCCGACAAATGCTACCCACAATAGACCCCCTTTTTTGTCACCCCCCCCCCCCGGCTCCCAACCCCCAAAACCTGGAATACGTAGGGAAGTCCCCCCCCCGGGTTTCTCCTTGTTTTTCCGCTTCAGGACCAGAATAATTCGCAAAGAAAGTCACCTCATCTTTTCCTTTACCACGCACTTTCTCCAGTCCCGTGTGCCACTCTTTTGGCGGAAATTTCTCACCAGCAGCTTTTTCGTTTCCCTGCTCTTTTTTTTCATGGGCAAACCCCCTATCGTTGATTTCCCCCCCTTGTTCGTTTCACGCCCCCCGTTTTTTCCCTCCCCCCGATTTTTGCGACGCTCTGGCCTTCCGTATGAAAGTTTGTATTTCTGAGTTCCAGCTTTTTCTTCGAGGTGAGTGGGGAAGCGACCCCCCTGATTTCTTTCCTTCCCCTATTTTTCACTCCCCTTTCTGGCATTAGCTGTCCCTCAAAGGATCCCACCTTTCCTTGGTAAGACATTCTCAGCCTGGTCACCAGCAACTCCCCCCCTTTTTTGGCACAACCTGCCATCGACAGGGCAATCTCTTTCTCTTCTAAGTTGTGTGAGAGCGTCACCCTCCGATCGCGTTTGTTTCTGCCCGGTCCCCTTTTTTTTTTGCGTTCCGCAGTTTTTTCTCCTGCCAATATGTCTCGTCCTTTGTTCTCCGGTCCGAAAGGGAGATTTCCAGCTTTTCATGATTTGCATTGTCTGGACCTCGTCTTCCCCCACTCTTTACCGCTTGACCTATCCTACGTCCGTGGTTTGCCTTTTGCAAAAGAGAGTTTTTTCCCTATCCCTCCAACTGCCCCAAGCTTTTGACAGCCTTTTTTTTTTTTTTGATGGGCCGCAGCATTTCCTGCTCCGGGACACTCTTATCCCCATAAAAGGATCACCCTTTCTCCCCCCCGAATTTTTAGCCCCTGTCAGTGGATCTGATTTTTTAGCGGAAATATGGTCCCCTGCCCCCTCAATCCAAAATTTTCCCCCCCCCCCTAGCTCGGTAACACGCCCGAGTCTTCTTTTTTTGTTACACCTCCCCCCCCAAGAGATTTTGTCTCGTTGCTTTTCCTCGTTTCATGCCAGGAAGTTACGCTCGTCCTTACAGCACGCCTCTGAGGTTTTTTCCTATTCCTTTTCTGGCTGTTGGTGACCCTCCCAGCAATCGAACTGGCTGTCCCTCTTGACAACCGGAGTATTGATGTGCACTTTCTCCCCCCCCCCCCCTTAACGCTTTTGTGATTTAAGACTCCCAAATCCCCACTTTTTCTCGTTCCATTTGACCCATATCCTCACCCCTCTAAAGGCATTTTTCGGTTTTGATTTTTCCTTCTCCTTTACTCCCCCCCTCTCTCGTCCCTTTGTAAGGGGGCCCTTCTTCACGGTTCCCCCCCCCCCCCTTTGCAGGGCGTTCCCTTTGCCTGACGATCTCGGGCTTTTCCTTCTGCCTAGCTCGCAGATGGAGCAGCGACGTTGTCCTTGCCCCCCTCTTTCGTAAAAAGCACTCTCATCCCTCGAATTCCTCTCGCTTTCCGGGTACTTTCCCGCTTTTCAGACCCCACTGGATCTTCTTCTCTTTGTGCCTTGAAAAAGCGGTTGCTTTTCCCCTCCTAGCGATATCTCCCACCCAAGGAGGTCAGCGCTTTTCCCTTTTCTGGGTATTCGGCCCCGCATGTTGGCTTCCCTTCCTTTTCCCAATTGGAAAGTTGCCCCCCGTTTTTTCTTTAATCCTGACAGACAATCCCGCGGGTTTGGTTTTCGATTGATCAAACTACCTGTATTTATTTAAAGATGATTCAGATTTATTGTAGCGTCCGCCCCTTAAAGATTGGTGAGAAGCCCCCCCTTTCTCTTTGGATAGCCCTTTTAGTCGCTATAAGGCTTGCCAGTTCCCCCCTTTTGTAAACATCGTCCATGTCCCCCTTTGACCCCTGATGACTCCCCCCCCCATCCATTATAGGATACGATCTCTTGGCGTCTCTACATTTTTTCCTCGTCCACCACTCTGTATAAAGTGCCCCACTCTCTCCTTTCTGACTTAGATCTTGCTTAAAGATTCTTTCATTTCTTTTAGGATCTTTCCTTGATAGCGCCCCCATAGTAGGATCCCAGCCCCCTTTTTACCCGCCCCCTCCGCAAGGGTTTGTACTCTTTTTGCCCTTAGGGTGCGATTTCTGCCATCCACGTCGTGTGCTCTCGCGCTAGGTAGACAATCCCGCCCCCCCCCCCCTCTTACACATTTGTCTTATAAGG
>Ga0179593_1594628_pt1 | contig 15823 bp, 20 predicted proteins | sample CZODoug2_1_08_16_FD_185931 | JGI IMG/M metagenome (GOLD analysis project Ga0179593, IMG submission 185931) | Vadose zone soil fungal communities from Angelo Coast Range Reserve, California, USA - CZODoug2_1_08_16fungal (PacBio error correction) | ecosystem: Environmental > Terrestrial > Soil >... | reverse complement strand
CCTTTTTGGCAGCGATCAGAGTTTTCTCGGTAGAGTGCATCAATGTGTCGTGTCCCTTTCCGGCGCCTTCCCCAAAGACACGTCGAAAACTCCACGCTCTTCGGATTCGACGGTGCTGGCGGGGTATCCGTTGCTGAGCCCGGCGATGCTTACTGCTAAATCAGGTTCCGTCCGGTAGGAATGCCGAGGTTTCCAAAGACCTTTCCGGCCCGCACCACTGAGCGGGCCTGTTGCCGCATGGCGCAGCATCCCCCAAGCCAGAACGAGGATTCCCCGGAGGTAGACCCGTTTCTCAATGAATAGCCTTGACGTCTTTCTTCCCGTTAACGCCTGTTCCGGAATGACCCCTCCAATCCAACTTGTAAGGTGTGTGACACGACCCCTCCGCAGCCCCGAGAACCCCCCGCGGAGACTGATTTATATAGAACCTATAGAGCTAGTTCCGTACATACACTTTCTAAGACACGGGAAGACCTGTGCCTTTAGGCTTTTCTTTTCCCCCAGTTTAGTAGGAATTATTGGTCCTCACCAGACCTTCACCACTCTCTCCGTCTCCTTGAAATCCGCAACCTTTTCTTTTTTGGACCCGCCGTGGTGCATTCACTGTCCTGGACCCCGCCATCGCCGCCACGGGACTCCCCAGGTGGCAGGCGGGTTGGTTTGGTCTTTCCGCACTCCCCCGATGATTTTAATTTCTCCGCTCGCGACTACGCTTCCCAGTCTTTCTGCGGTACCTCGTCCAGAAGTTCGAGGTAAAGTCTTCGTCCCAGTCGCGTTTAACCCTTTTCTCGTCGTTTGCCCTCCCCTAGATCCGGCGGAGTGGCAACTTTCGCGGAACCCAAGGTTCCCGCTTCTGGGGTCCTGTTGTCTGAGTCCCCGTTAAGGAATGCCCCTTTACTACGACGCCCGAAGTTGGTTCTTCCCCCCTTGAGCAGTCAACCTATAGATATTATCGTCCCCCGCCTGTCGACGGATGGTCTTGTTCCCCTCCCCTTCGCGGGCTTTGGATGCCCGCCCACGTCTTTTGCCCCGACTGGAGTTCTTCCCTCGGTTGTTTTCAGGGCCTAGGTCTCTTCGTCCTTTTCCCCCTTAAAACTCGGGATTTCCCCGTTTGAAGGTGTCAGTTTCCACTTTTTGTTTACGTGACCGCGTTAAAAAACGCCTTTTTCCCATGGTCCGGTTCGTAGCGTCGGGTCGTGCCTATAAATCTTTGTCTAAGTTGTGCGACCGGCATCGCGGTCTTTAACGGTGAGACGCGGTCTCCGTGTGGTTCCTATCGGACCTCTCCCTTTCGTCTTCCCGGCGGAGGAAGGCCTTATGAGTCACGTCTTTGATTTCCTGGGACTCCAACCGTGGCGGCTTCCCTCCTCATTTCTCTTAATTCGTTTCTGGCTTCCGAACCCCTTCCTTTGATCGGTAAGACCTCAAGCTCTATTTGACATCCTTTCCGCTGCCCTTGTTCCATTCCTTAGTCGGACGAACTGTCCCAACCCGGCAACAGAGTGTCGTTTGCACCTTCGCCTATGGCGACGAAGTTTTTTTTGTTTTTCAGTGCGAAACTCTCGCGGAAGGACTTATGATCTTTGTTGGGCTGACTTCTTGTAGCCACTTTCCTCTTGTATCCCTGAACGACTCCTCCGTGCCTCTGTGCTAGGGCTTGTTAGGTTGAACGTTTAAGTTTTCTTCCGCCGAGAAAGAGCTACTCACATGTTCCTCCCCTGTTTTTCCTTGAGTCTATTTTCGCTCCATCCTCCCGTCGCCGACCCGTCAACGTCAAACTCTTCACGTCCCCTTTCACAACGGTCAATTCTCGGCCTAACTTTGAGTTCGGGCAGTCTTCGGGCAAGATTATCCAACACATCGTCCCTCCCCGTACGTCCTGCTCTTCTCAGGCTCAACTTAGTATACTCTTCTTTCCCCACAAAAAATTCAGTTTCTTTTAGGTACCGTCTTTTCTCGTAGGTCCACAAAGGGTCTTGGCCTCTTGCATCGCTGTGACCTTCCGTCAAGCAATCTAGATCCCGAGGTGACTACTGCTTACACACACTTGGTGCAGTTTCCGCGAGTTCATAATCTCCCCTACTTTCTCATCCTCAAACGTTTCAACCGTGAAGCTACTTGTTGAGTACGCACCCCTTTCCTCCGAGGTCGTTCCCGCTTTCGGGCCCGCTTTCAACACCCACCCCTTTTATCGGCGACCATTAATGAAGAGCTTTTAAGATACGTGGACTGTTAAACATTCCCCGATGTGGTCTGACCTTAAAACTTTTTCGGTTCTGAGTTCTCCAAGCCTCTCGAAAGGCAAAAAACCAGGCCTCCCTAGAAGGCCTCCAACTCGTATCGTCAACCAAGTGGACATTTAACCTTCTGGCGCATCCCCCAAGCCGTGACCGCGAGGCTCGCCATTGAGCGCAGGAGGAGGCTGGCCTTTCAAAGCGTCGTTAGGACTGCAGTTTCGTACACGTCCCCTCTTAACTTTCAAGACCCCCCAAGAGTGGGGCTGATTCTTTTTTTAGAGCAAATCGGATTTTCGATGCTAAGTGACTCCCGTCCTTCGACTTTGTATCTGAGCGATCGGCAACCCTCACGACTGGAACGACGTTACGAAGTACAACTTCTGGTTTCCCCGATCTTATTTGCACGATTGCGCACGCTGTCCACCACATCTCTATCTGACAGGCAGTCGCACCCAGTCCTTCAACGTCCAGGTCCCCGTGCCCTAACGCTATCAGGCTAGTGATTCTAGGCCCCGCGTCCAACACAGCTGGTGAGTTATTAGAAAGAAAAGCTCAGCGACTACTCTACTAACTTTACAGCTGGATCCATCTTCCTAGCGTCTTCAAACGATCGGCCAGCCTTTTTGACGTTGAGGAGTCGCACCAGGCGAGATACGAGACTCCCAATTGTTCTAGTTGTGGTGTAGTTTGCGTTCGTGGCTGAGTTTCCTTGGACAAAAAACTTTTGAGATCCCTTCTGCCTTACCTTTCCGTCCGTTCACGCGTCAGGGTCATTTTCAAGAACATTTACAAATCTTCTATTTCTCGCTTCCGTTTTTATTCTCTTCGGCCTGCCCTAGCTTCGATCCCCTTCGCATTGGAAAGACGTCCCCAAGGTCAACTAGCTAGAGTGGAGTCACGTCAAGGGCTGGTTCGGTGATAGTGGACCGGACGCAGAAGACTTTCTTCGCGTTGTGCTTTGGATGACTGTTTCCTGCAGACATTCTTGAACTCAGGACCCCCTGCCTTTCCGCTCGGATTTCGAAATATATATATTATCATCCGTTGTTGTTGTTGAGACATCGAGAGAGTGGCCCCTGGAGCTCCCGTTTGTCTCGGTATGACTGCACCACCGTACTTGGCAATCCCTTCCGCGATCTACTCCCCCTTCGTCAACGCTTCACCCCCCCTTTTCCTTTGCAGTATCTCGGCGGGGGGGCTGGGTTGAGGGATGTTGCCACTGATCCAAACCCCCCAACTACTACGTTCATCCTCCTGACCGCGCTAACCTTTTTGTGGAACGTCGGACAGCGGCTCCTGGAGCCCCTCGAGCGTCTTATTGAATGAGACGCTGAACCCGCAGATCCATTTCGTGCCATTCTGTTCGATTTCCCTCCCCATCGCGTTCCCTTGCCCCGGTGGGTCCCTTCGCTTCAGAGCCCCTTCAAAGTTGTCATTTTGTGACCCCTGTCAACTCCCAGTCTGACCCAACGCTTTCTGTAAAGTGGATATGCCTGAAATTTTTGCCTCGTGGGCTTCTTCAGAAGCCAGCTTGCCGACCCCTTGCACTTTCGTCGTCATCTCCCAGTTATCGCTACTCTTTGATTAGCGAGGCTCGGATGACTCCCTGTGATCAATCACGCACCGGCCTGTTTGGCGTCTCCGGTATTCACGGCATACTCGTCTTAGGGTTCCCCGTTATCTAAGAAACCCCTTCCAGGACAGGGTTAACGCCCGGTTTTGTGGCCTCCGGTTTTGGTTCCCGGATCTCCGAGCTAGAGATTCGGTCCGCTCCATTACGGTCTGGCTTTTCAGCGATTTTCCTCTTTTCACATTCTGACTGGTTCTTCGTCCAACAGCCCTTCCGCAAGTTCCGGTGACACTGACTCCTCCGCCCCACCTGTAGAGGTTATAAGCATTCGCTCCCGCCTTTTTACCCTGCCTTCCCCCGCTTTTGGAGAGCTCTTATGATTCTCTCCTGTTGCATGTCAGGACCCCCGGGAAGACGCATGACCCCCCCGGTCTCTGCCTTATAGGTCGCGCTATCGCATATATTTTTCTCGTCACGGTTCAGACTGTCCCCTCTTTCCCCCCCTGCGCGTGACCGGGTCGTTCGTAGACAAAGTCGGTCAGACTATGAGTTAGGACCTACCATCGATTCAAAGGGTGACCCCAACATCCCTTTCTCCGAGCTGTTTTTGTCCCTTCACCCGATTGCCGCGCTTTTTTTTTACAGTTCAGTGTGATAGTTAGTGCCCGCCTTAATCCAGTGAAACACAATTTGGAGGTCACTGCAGGAGTTCGTACTCTTTCGGTCGCCGATCCTGTCTTGCCTCAATAGGGTCTTTTCTCATCGCGTTCGGTGGACCCGCCTACGGGGAGTTACCAGGACCCACTGTAGCCATGGCAATCCCTTGCGGAGGCGGGTCACTCAGATGTAAGGGATCGGATTCTTCTTGATTCAGTGTCTTTGTAGCTCGCCCGTCCTAGTTCGCGTGTGTTTTCGTTGCTCCCCCCCGTGGCCCTTCATGCTCGCTCATAGGACTTTCTTACATGGGACCGCCGTAGATCGACCCGACACGCGAACCGCAGTTTTTCGTTCTCTGCGACTTAGACGATTGTCGTCGCACCTCCCTGTCCCCTCCTTGACTTTTCTCTGTTGTGGCGGCTTTCCCCTGGGAACCCTGGCGCGTGTACCATTACGCATATTCCAATCCCTTTTCAACTTGCCCACAGGTGCGGCTTCGTTTGAAGTGGAATCCTTCTTGCCCGTACGAGTCCCCTCATCCATTTCATAATCCCTTCTTTGTCTTGTTTGAGAGCGCATACTTTCCTTTCGGACTGACCTTGCCCTCAACGTCAAATCCTACTACCTATCCAGCTCAGCCACCGGGTTCCTAGCGCCTTAGTTGATGTTGACAAGGATCCTCCGGCCTCACACACACTCAATGTACAAGCTGTCCCGTCTAAATTGTCGGACTCTCGAGTTAACACACGCCTCGCCCGGTGACCTCTCGTCCGACAGGTCCCAATTCTCAGTTGAAGCCTGACCTTTCTGTCTCTTTCTGGCCCCCCTCCGTCAAGCCACATCTTTGTGAGACCAGTACCGGCACGGACCTTTCTGAACAAGTAACTTGGCCTTGCAACAGCGCACCTACCCTTCAATTCGTCACGTTTCTCCATCTTTCAACCCCCCCTCGCCTCGGCCCAGAACCTTTCTTCCATAAAACACCGGCCGGCTCTTAACGATGCCCTCTTCCCCTGCGACCCTTACCACCCCTTTTTCTATGTCCCCCGACCCCACGAGGAACTTCTGCTTTGCCTGCAGTGTTCACGACACCGCCCTTCAACCACTCAACCGGCTTGTCTCTGATTCATTTGCATTTTCTCTTCCGCCGTTCCCCTGAGCTGAAACGCCCAGTCCTTTTTTACCCTTTTAGCTTTACCCCTTCACGAAACTACGTAGTATTCCGCGAATTGTTGCGGGTCAACTTACCCGCCCCTGCGACAGGCCCCTCCGTCAGCCATAGTTTTCAGTCGAGCTTATCTCTCCGCCGCTGAGACGATAGGGTCATGACCTGGGTTCGGAGTAACATACTGTCTGCAAACATGTTTCCAAGAGCCCTAAATTCTCCCACAAAGCGGTTTGCGCTACTTCCCCTGGCAAAAGGACTAGCATTGTGCTACCACTCTGTCGGGCGTTCCCGGCCACGCTGACGCCGGTTCTGGCCCACGCTCGCAGAAACTGTCCCGATTCTTTTCTCCCTCCTCGAAGATGGAGCAACCTCGATCGCTCGGCGGGACGGCCCCGATCTACCCCTCCCCCCCCCCCCTTGTCCTGCCCTTGCTTCCCACCGTCGTCCCGGGTCCCTATCTCGATACCTGGCCAACGGTGGCTTCCAACCCGAAGTGTGCGTAGCAGATATCTGCGTCTCCATTCCCCCCGATGCCCGATAATTCTGTCTTTCCTCCGACTCACTGGCAAAAGGATCGGACATGCTTGTTTTTACGATACGCCCACCGTTCGCGCCACGTCCGCTCACCCGAATTTCACTTTTCGATTTTGGTGCAGCGTTGGTCTCCTTCCTTTTGGTCGTTTCACACAAACGTTGGTAGCACGTTCCCCCTTCTTTGCAGAGTTCTTTCCACTGTGCACTCTTCCGCTGTCCAGTGCACCCTACATACCTGTGCCTAATTTCTCTTGAACCTCCCTTGCTCGTTGCGCGTGTGTTCTGAGTCCGTCTGCCTGATCAGTTTTTGATCCGCGCCCTGCGAGTGCAATCACCCCTGCCCTTTTTCATTGTTTCTTTGATGGCTAAGAAACCCGGTTCCGCCGTTTGCCAACCTTCCTCGACCATCTCGCGATCAGCAGTCGCCGGTTACCATCGTTTCGAATTTTTTTTTTCTTAGCGCTTGTACCCACACACACTCTTGAACTCGCCAAGGGCCCCCCTCCCTCCAAACCGCAGCTCGACCGCTTTCCCCTAATCCTCCTTTTTTGTTGAAGTTACTATGAGATCCTTCGGACCTCTCTCTCCCGATTCCCTCGGATTTCACTCAACCCCCCCCCAGGTGCTACTTGTAGACCAAACCCCCCAACGGTTCGTTTAAAGCAGCCTGAACCGCTTCACCCCCGTACGGAGGACGCGGGATTGATTTTCGGCCTTCTTTCTCCCCTTCCCCCCCTTGTTAGCAGGCTATGGGCCGGTCTCCCCTTATCTCAAATTCACGTGTTCCATAGGTCCCCTTTCTCCGTTGGTTCCTATGGCCTTTTCCTTCCTTGCGCACGGGGTAGTCTGCATCCCTTGACTCAGCCCCCCGTGCACCACTTCCGATTCCCCCCCCCTCCTCGTGCCGCACTCCTTTCCGGATGTTAGATCACACTTCTTTCCCCAACCCTGCCGCTGAACCCACAAGCGTACCGCTGGCATCAAGCCATTTTTCCCCCCCTGGTGGTATACGCCCACCCAGCACCGGCCACCCTTGTCCCGCGTACCCTGTGCCGGATTCCGCACCAGACTTTCGCTGCTGTGTTTCTCCCAACAGTTCGCAGAACGATGCGACCTTTGCACCTTAGCGGGACTGTTTGCCGGCGCTTCTCTTTAACGTCGGCGCCACTTTAGCAACAGACTCCCTTCCCCTCTCCGACCCTCTTCTGTGCTGACCCCGTGTTAACACACACTGGTGGAGAGGTGCCGGATCACCTCTCTTCTTATGTTCCGTTCATTTCCCTTCTAAACCGCAGACGGACAGTTCTTACGGCTGTCTTGGTTTTTTGGATCTTGTCGTCCCTTCCCGTATAGACCGACTCTCACTTCCAACCCACCCCTTTCCGTTTCCCCCCCCTGCGACTAGAGAATAGCCTATTCACGTTTACATTTTTCCCGTAGGCTTCTACAGTCGTCCCCCCCGGTTTCTCCTCCCCTCCACGGTCGCGTTGACCCCTCGAAGAAGCACACCCATTAGGACGAGGCCCCGTTTCCGCCCCCCCTTCCCGCCAACTTTGGTTTTTTCTTTCTGGGTACTCCCTTCCTGTGGCAGGTTCCAATTCTCCCTCGCCCTGTCCGCAGGTTGCTCCCGTCGCGCGTGAATTTCGTCCCTCGCCCCCTGATCTTTGTTGGCTGCCTGTCATACATTTCGTTCTCCTCCCCTTTGCCGAAGCCTCACCTTTTAGAGGTCTTCGTATTCTTACTGTTGACAGTTTTGAGTGCTTGTTCTTTTTTATTCTTTCTTGGAACCTAGATTGCCCCTTTACCTGGGAACAAAGCCTAAAGTATTTTCAAGAACTTACCGTCCCGTCGCCCCGGTTCCGGACCCCCTCTTCTGTAAGGGTATTGGTTTAGCCAAACTTGTTGGACCCCCGTGGCAGGGCTTTTGCCATAGCCGTCGATCTTCTTTTTCGTGCGGGTATATGGCCTTATGCACCCTAGCTGGCCTGAGTATTTGAGATGTCCGTCACAGATGACACTGAGACTTTTCCCCATCCCCCCCTTTTTTCACCCGTTTCCTGTCGTTAGTATCTGCCTTATCCCAACCCCGATTGACGTTTAACCGGTTACTCCGTCGATGCCCCTTGTCCAATGTGGCCCTGGACATGCGTTTCTCCCTTTTCCCCCCCCCTGGAAAAGACTCCACGCGACACTGCTGCCTGACCGCGATCTAAGTTGACCGCCCTGTCGAACTCAGTTTGTATTTCTGATTCTTTTTTGTCGTTCTGGTAGTTTCCCGTCCCTGGATCGCTTCTTTTTGAACGCCTCGTGAAACGTCTGCCTCTGTGTCCGCGTTTTTGCCTCTTTTGACCTGACCATCTGACGCAATAGCCCCCCCCCTACCCGGGGAAGAGAGACTCTCTTTGCCTCCTTTGTTGTTAGAAACTCATCGTCCTTCTCGATCATTCATACACCCTCCGGCTCCAGAGCCACCTCCCACCACTTTTAGGCTTTCACCGACCCCCTCCCTCCTCCTACCCCAGAGGGCAGTTAGTTTAGCCACGTCCCTTAAAGTCTCACCAATTTCCGTATCTCCCATCTTTCTAGCACGGACTCCGTGAGCCCTGTATTAGTAGTCTTAACCCTCCTGCTGTGATTCGTCAGGGGTCCTCCTTTTCGAACCCTTAGCTACCGCAGACCCCGATCAGACATTGTAAGATGTTGCGCCAACTCAACGCAAACCGACGGTCTCAGACTCTTCCCGACTGCTCACCCGGAAAACGGGCCCCGTTTCACATGCGCAGTTTTCACTCTGCTCCTCCTCTGACTCGCCCTCGACCCCTGACCACCGGTCCCCTTCAAAACAAGTGTTCCCGTATTTTTCGAGCCTGACCACCCCTGCCGGACAGTTTTCTAAAAAAAACCTCTCTAGAACCACGGCTCACGTGACGGATATTTCACTCGACTTTTTTTGCCTTTAAGACCTCACGCCTACTAGTTTCCAGGTTCAAACCCTCTTCTGTGGCCAATACAAACATAGGCTCGTAGTTCCCTCCCTTTTTTTTCCAACGACGCCCCCATTTACGACGAAGAAACCTGAGTCTGAACTCGACGTCCATTCACGTTGCCGGGTTCATCTCACCTTTCCCTGTTTTTCCTAACCTTTCATCGAACTTTTCTCTCCTTCCCCCCCTTCAGAGAGCGCGAAGCTAGTCTGAACCGCTTATTTTGCAAATGCTACTCAAAGATAGACCACCTTTCAAGACCGCCGGTGGTCGCCCCCGGGCCTCGTGTTTCTTCGCCAACTTTTCCGCCGAGCCCTGAATTTCTACCCCTTCCCCCAGAGGGCCCTTTGCCCTGAGCGACCTCGTCCCACGGAAGTTGGCCCCTCCCTTGGAAGAAGCTACCCCCAGACATCTACTAGCTCTCGCTTCTGCCCTCTCACCCCTCCCTCCCCCGCATCCCCTCAGCTCCTTGTACTTCCCCCCAACCACCCGCTAGCACCCCCCGTTCCGACGAGTGTGCGCTATTACACGACCGGTCCCCCCCACTTTCCACTGTCATTCATTGACCTCCCCTCCACCCCACAGGCCGTTTGGTGTCGTTTCAGCAGGATAACCGAGACTGCTCGAACACCTCTTGCATCCCTGGACATTTGCCATGTTCCTCCTTGATTTCCCAAGGACATCGGGCCTTCTCTTCGATACGCAAAAGCCGGTATCTATTTCTCAATCCGTGCGCTTGTTTTTTTCGGCACCGTTTCTTTCCTTGCTCTTTTACCCCGGACACCCCCCCGTCCTTTGACTGATTCTGAAGACCTTTCCTAACTTAAGAGTCCCTTCACGCGGGCATAACTAATGGGCTACCGCCCCTCACTCGGCTGGTCTTTTTTTGTCATCCGTTCGTTCTCTCTGCGAAAACGCGCTCTATAGCCCGCTCGGCAGACCCCTCGGAATCCCGACTGTAAGTCACCCTTATTTCGTGCTCCCCCCTTCCCGCCGGAACGGACTAGGCCCGCTTTTGTCTGCCAATCGTCCCTCGCGCATCCGACCCGATTTCCTCAAGCTTATCGATTTTTTCGTGGCATCCCCTCCTGCTACTCATTTGGGATGCCCCCCCTGGGACCTCTTTAAATCTCCGACTCCCCTACTTCCCTTTAAAGATTCCCGCCCATCATTCTGCTAGTCTCTTACCCTCTAGTGTGGTGTTGAACCTGAGATTTCTGCTTTCTGTGACCTCCCCTCTTCGGACTTTCTGCTCTATTTCCAAGACACGTTCCCTTGACAATCCCTTGCTGCGATCCCACACGAACACCCGGTTCCGAATTCCCCCGGCTTCGCGGATTATCTTCCGACGCCGGTGCCTCTTTTGCTTCTATTTGCGCCTTTTTTTTTTTTTTCAGTCACGGTCCCTCTTTCCCTTCTTTCTGCGCGATGCTATTGCCACCTTCTTTTACTTGTTGCCCAGGTCGCGTGTCTCCACCCGAGCGGGCCCGTTTCTGACCCTCTCTTTGAGAAAGCAGTATGAAACAATAGGTTTTCGCAGCTTATGTCTGCAAGACGCGTTGCCGTCTTGAAGTGCCGTTCCACGTTCCTTGGGTCAGAAGGTTTTCCCAATCAGAGAAATGTTGTAATTTGTGATAACCACCTAACCCGATGCCCCATTTTGCCGGAAGTGGCTTTACCCTAGTACCCCCCCTTAGGAGCACCCGTATCCTTCTACACCCCCAGCCGACCCCGTCACCCTTTTGGAGGAATGGACCCGTTCAACGACCTTAAACTGTACGGGTTTGCTGTTCGTCATTCGCCTCCCGCAGATTCTCCGTAGCTGCCATAAATCCCTCCTACAGGCTTCGACTGTGGGTCTCCGCCGGTCATACCTTCTTCGGTCCCGCTTCATCGCCGCCCCCTCGGAACCCTTGTACTCTTTTCGGCACCTTTGGTTTCCCTCCTGCCGATCGCGTTTCGGGAAGTTCCCACCCCTGCGAGCTATAGTCATTCTGACTTTCCTTTGACGTTTACTTTCCCCATCAGGGGTTCCCCTCGCCGATCGTAGAAGACACAATTCATCCCCTCCCCTGTGCCCCTCGAAGAGCCGCTCGGAGGGCATCTTTCCGCGAACTTTAACCGCACTGCGCCCAGTTCTTGAAGTCTACTGGTCCGCGAATTCATCTCACTGGTTCTCTTACGCCCTCACGGCGGTTCTTCCCTTCCCCCCCATGCGTCTTCCCGCTTCGATTCTCTCTCTTTCCCGACTTTTTTATTTGATTTGTTACTGAGACCGCGTATTTGTTAGCCCTTCACACGTTTTCGACGTATCCCTCCTTGAGTGTGGTTATCAGCCCTTTCCTGAGTACTAGATTGTTTTCTTTTACCCTTTTCTCGACGTAGATGAATAGGGGGTCAGTTCCATGCCACCATTGGTTTTCTTAGTTAGGTTTCACCCTCCCGTACCGCGGTGGCCCTGAAACTTTTTGCAAGTCTAGTATGGCCCGGCTTATTCGTCCGGTTTCGACCAGTTTCCCCCGACGAGTCCCCGCAGGTTTTTCTTAGGCCTCTTCACATTGAAACGACGATTTGCCCGGTTATTTGACCTCGTTTGTCTGCTCGGGATTTCCCGTTTGCTGAGATAATTTTTCCCCCTGCGCTCAGTTTCACGGTGCCAAACCTTGGAGGTTTCTGTCGTACCAGCCCCTTTCGTTTGTTTCCTCGACCCGTGCCTCTCACGGTTCCGTCCGCTCTTGCTATAATCTCTCCCTCTGTCCCACCCCCGTCAGTCAGAAATTGTGGCACTTCCGGTATTCTTCTCTACGACCAGTTGCCCCCCAGTTATACTGCGTTTACGGTGCCCCTTTGCTTCAACTCTCCTCCCCAGGCTTCCTCCCTCCCCTTTGAATCCGGAGAAATAGTTCATTCGGCTTAATGATCTGTCCTCTGTGAGTTTTCCTGATCGTGCTCCTCAACTTGATCCGGGATTTCCTTCCTTTCGTTCGGCACAGACCACTCATCCTTACTCGGTGTTATATGGAGGATTGATCTAGTTGATCTTCTCGTTTGAGGACCTATGAGGCACTCTTTTCTTCCTCCCCCGCTTTTTTTGTTCTTTTTTACAGTCATTCTTTTTTCTTGCCGCTGCCATTCGTAAAACTCGTGACGGCTCCTCTCACTCGTGCCCTTCGAGGGTCCCTTTGTCCCAACCCTTTGGACGACCCCCCCTCCCCCCGATTTTTCAACTGCACGCGGCCCCTCCATGCCCTGCATACAATTTCCGTTCCTCCTCTTTTTTACGCTTAAGCCCCCGGTCCCCCCGTAATGCTCCCTTCCCTCCCTCCTCTTTCAACGACCAAATCCTTGTTTCGTTCCCGCACTTTTTTTCGTCCATTTAGCCCGTCCCAGGTTCTCACACGACTGATCGTCTTTCTTTCCCCGTTGTTATCACCCTCCCGCCCTACATGATTTCCTCGAGCCCACCACTCGGCATCAGTTCTTTACCTCAAAACTCGTGAATCCACCCCCCGTGCCTGGCACGTCTACCTTTTCCAACCTCCCAAATCGCCCTTTTCCCCCTAGTAGTTACCCTCTCTTACGCCCGTCCGAGAACCAGTGCCCTCGTACACTCTCTGACACCCTGCCGATGGCTACAACCACACTTCTCCCTTTCCCACTTCCTCACGCAGGATCTTTGATCGCCAGACATTCTTGCCTCGGGCTGTCCACTCCCTAACCAGATTTGTGCTTCCATCCTCCCTCCGCTTTCCCTTGAGAGAAAGAATTACTTCTTCATCCCGGAAAAATTAGATTCCCTCCTCGCACTTTCTCACCAAACTTCCGTCGGGAGGCCCAATAACCTTTTCCTAGTCATCCGCGTCGGACAGACTAGACATTTTCTTCTTTTCTCGATTCGTTGCCTCGGCACGCCCCAACCCCCACTCCCTTTGTCTCCCATGACCCCCTTTCCCGGCAATGCCTTGACCACACCTCCCTCCAAAGGAACCCTTCAGTCCAAAAGACTTCGCCAAAGTTCCTTAGCTGATTCTTCCTTCATTCTTTCCACAACGAAGAGATTCCCTTTTAGCGCGCTGAGTATCTTCATTCGCTCCTCCCTGTACAGCTCTTGTCCTTCTGCGCAGGCTATACGAAGACCCTTACTCGTATATTCGGGACCTCTGCCTTTATGGAGCAAGTTCCACTAGCAGCCTCTTTACAGGCTGCCCCTTCCACACCCCCCTGAAGCCCACCTTCCCCCGATTGGAGGATATTCTTTTCCCCAGCGTAGGATCAGTCCCCTTACGTTGATATACCCAAATCACTTTTCTTTTTCCCCCTTTGTCAAGAATTCCGCTCGAGTTGCTTGAACCGATGCCCCGACTCTCTTTACTTAACTTCCTCTAACGCCACCCCCCCCGTGCCAACGGACTGCTCCTCCTTCTCCGGAGTTTTCGCCCACGTTCGAGCCTTTCGCGAAGCATACCAACGTGCTTCCGTTAGGTTTCAGTTTGTTTATTTGGTCCCCTTCTTTTCACCAAAGTCCCCAATCGATGACCCGCACCCTGCCCTGCCCCCCCCTTCTTTATTTCAGGTTAACTGGAAATCTTAACTTGATAGGGGCACCCCCCACTCCCACGACCTGGGTTATTCTATTCGAGATTTTACCTTCCGCGTCTCGTTCCTTCCGTTTATTGCATGCAAGCTGACTTCCCCATGGCCACTGTCCCTCTTATCTCCCGAGCCCTCATGAACCCATCCTATAGGAACCCTTCCCTGGGAGCCAAGTCTTCTTCACATTATAGCCGCTTGCGCGACTAGAATCTGCTGTCCTCTCAAACAGTCTACGTGACTTTCACTCTTGCAATACACTCCATATCTTCCTCCCCTCTTCGCCTTTTCGCACGCGCGGCTAGACTTTCTAAGTGTTCTTATCGATTACGGCTCCCACCACTTGTACCAACACGCCTCTCAGACCCGTTGCCTTTTTTTTTCCTGTCCCTTACTCCCCGTTGATCCTGCTTCCTGCCTCTATCTCCTTCCCCTCCCTACGTTGCGGCCCTCGTAGGCGAGGACCCTTCTTTTTTTTCCCCCCTCTCTCTCTTTCCCCCTTCCTTGCCTGCGCGATTTCTTTTTTTCTGTTTTTCCCCCGTTTCCTCATTTTTCCCTAGTGCACTTCACCGTTTCGGATTCTGTGGTCCAAATTATCCTCGCCCCCGCTCCCCGAAAAGTCTACTTTCAGTTTAATCTTAGACATTACCTTGCAGTAGCGTAGGACTTATTCTTTCTCTTTTTTCTTGCTCTTTTGAAGAGGATTCCCTCCTCACAGTCAAACTGGAGCCGTCCCCTTTTTCCCCCCCGGGGCGCCATTCACCCTGGCTATCTTCCGGAACTAGGTCGTCTTGATTTTGCAGTTTCTTCGTTCTTGCCGTCTCCCCCGGGTGCCCCAGCCTATTATAGATTTTGCGTCCCTGTCCTTTCTCTCGTGTCTCTTACATTGTATGTTTTTTCCTATATTTTTAAATTGAAGACCCCCTGCCGCTACGCGCGCCTCCCTTATTTTTAGAACTGTGAGGTTCCTTTGAGGAATGCTTCGACGCTCAACGGCCCACTGTCCCCCCTCCCCCTTTTTTCCTGAACCTCCCTCAGCCCCCCAGGAATAGACGACCGTAGGTCCCCCCTTGACCCTCTTTAGCCACCTCATAAGTACAACCCCCCGCTTACCCCGCTTTGCCCTTTTTTCTCTGCTTTAGCCAAATCGCCTTTCTTGTGTCCGTCATCATAGTCCCCGCTGGCACTCCGTGTTTCCTGTCCCTCTTCCAGGACCTGTGCTCCAGATTACGAGTTTTCCTTCGTTTGTTGACCAATTGTTCCCCTCCTGTTTTCCGTCACCCGTGTCTAATACTAAAACTTCTTGGTTTACGAAGCCCCCTGGCCCTGAATCGTCTCGTCTACCGGGAAACGCGCTCCCGAGACCACTCTTTCCCGGGTCTGTCCTCTTCTTTCATTTTGGGATCCTGGTTTCGCGAGCGGAACCTAAGGTGCGAAGTCCTCCTGCTGCGCCCTAGACGACCTCTCTGCTCATTATGAGGGTTGTCGTTCCAAATTCGGTGGCCCTATAGCTCTCTTCGCCTTTCTCCCTTTTTTTTAGAAGACCTCAACTCTTTTTATTTTTGCTTTCTTTTTTTCACGTGTCCAAAGATGTGCTCTTCCTGACCCCCCGAGTTCTTGTCGGTTGCTATGCATTGGACCTTCTTCGGCGTCCTTCTTCCTTTTCTCCCCCCGACGAGGTTATATACGTAGCGCCATCTATCTTCCTCCGTCCCCCTTCTTGGGGTCTGTCCCTTCTGGGCTTCTCTTTTCTTTTCCCTCCTGTTTAGGTTGAGTTTTACGCCCCCGTTGTCTTGCCCATTGAAGTGACCTATTTTTCCCCCCTGTTCGCTCCCCCGTTTCGTCTCCTCCTTTAGTCTTTTTCCTGCTCATTCACCCCTGCCTTGCCGTTCACTTTTCTTAGGGGTGACGTTCCGCCCTCTTTTTCCATCACCCCTATTATCCCCTTCATTGACCCCTAGGCCCAGACGTTTTCCCACTCGCAAAAGGCCCCTTTTTCCGGTTTCGTCGTGCTTCTACCCTTCCCCTTTGTAGCACCGATTAGTTTGATCACGCTTCGCCCGGGCGGTTGGTATCCCTTTGT
>Ga0179593_1388649_pt1 | contig 15823 bp, 16 predicted proteins | sample CZODoug2_1_08_16_FD_185931 | JGI IMG/M metagenome (GOLD analysis project Ga0179593, IMG submission 185931) | Vadose zone soil fungal communities from Angelo Coast Range Reserve, California, USA - CZODoug2_1_08_16fungal (PacBio error correction) | ecosystem: Environmental > Terrestrial > Soil >... | reverse complement strand
CATTTCTTTACGAAGGCCGATTCCCTTCGTCCACTTTTCCATCTTTTCCTTTCTCTCAAGTCGTCAGATGTAACGTTTCCCACTCCCCTTCTGTTTATCATGGACTTTTGCCGGATCCTAACAGAATCGAGGCTTCTTTTTCCAGCTGTCCTTTTCCTCTCCTTCGCTCTTTCCTCCCCCCTCCTCTTCCGTCGAACATGACGGCTCCTCTCGCTCCGTTTATTGGATCTTCCCCCATCCGACCAAGTCTTTCTCCTCCTTCCGTTCATGTAAGAAGTTTTCCTGTGACTCTCTACTGCCAGCGCAGATTGTCGGTTTTCCGGTCGTCGTGCTTTGATTTTTCTTTTTTTTGACACATCCGGAGAGTGTCTCAATACAATGCTTTCCGGGGGAATGTGCCTCTATCTGATCCCGTCACTTGACGCATTAGACGATCTTTCGCTCCCTCCTACGGGCGGACTTTCCCGGGGACTTGCTGATTTTTTGCCAGTGTCTGAGTTTTTCCCTGGCCTCAGTCTCTTTTTTTAAGTTTTTTTGGTCAACCCGTGCTCGTGAACCTCTCCACCTGTTCAACATGTCGGACTGTGCGCCTGAGGTTTGATTCAGCGCTTCGCTGGTTATGATAATGAAAGTTCTTCCCTTCCTGTCTGTGATGATAATTCGCTTATCGCCTCGGTGCGCCTGAAAGACCCCTTTTTTTTTTGGGACTTGTTCCGCAGTTGTAGCTCCTTCCCTTTCCATCCGATAAACTGTTTTCTCTAAATGAGATGTTTATTTAACGCGTCTCAGCAAAAAAGGCGCTCAATGACTCCTTCGTCTCCGGTATTCGATGGATAATTTTCGCACTTCGTATTGATTCCTCTGTCTTTTTTGATTCCATGTGGTCGTCGCTCTTATTGCTTCCACTTTTACCCTCGTCCTGATAGTTTGGAGCGTATTCCTTCCTTTCTACCGCTCGGAGGTAGCAGTGCCCCTTGTCGGACGCCTCCTGCACTCCTCTCAACATTAAAGCCTTCACCCATTTTTGTACTTCCAGTTCTCTCTCCTACCGTTTCCGCCCTTCCGGATGATCTTCTCAACATCCTTCTCTAAACTCTTCCCTTTATTCGCTCCTTAGCATCGTTTTCCCTCCCTTCAAACGGGGCCTACTTTCTCTTCCCTCTCCTCTCTTACGATTCTTTTCCCCACTTTTGTGGGATGTTTCATGTCCCTCTAAAAGAGAATCCTACTTCTACTGGTAGATTCGCCCCCTTCCTCGTCTAGGAGGGCCGGCGGTACACTAAGGGCTAGCGTTTCATTTTTCTGCAACTTTTTGTGCGCGTGCCGTTACTTTCCCCTCTTCACCTTCCGTTCTTGTCAGCCCAGAGTGACTCTTCGGTTCCCCTTTTCTTGTACGCTTCCTCTCATTCCTTCTGAAGCGTAATATGGTATCCGTATTACACCAGACCCGCCCTTCTACCCCTACATGAACCCTCTCTCTGAAAGCCCATCTAATCGTCCTTAGGGCTCCCGATACCCGGCGCCCTTTGATGGAACGCGTTCTTTCAACAGACTGACCTTCTTTGTCCCGAGGTCTCTTTCCCTCCTTCTCCTCCTCACTCACACTCTCCTCTCAAGCTGCTCTTCGAGCGTGTTGCGAACATTTTTTGCCTATGCGTTTTTCGAACTGCCCTCTCATGATCGTTCACGGTCTGACGAGGCAATTCGATCTCTCACTTTGCGATCTTCCGCTATCATATATATTCAATACCTTCCTCCAAGTTTTTTTTTTTTCTTAGATTTCCTCGCGAAAGTGTCCTTCTTCCTTTTGCTCCGATCCGGTCCGTTGCCCCGATATGGGATCCTTCCCTTCAGATATTCGTACCCCCCTCCCCTATCGCCCCGACATGACTCACGTCTCTAGCTGCATAGTTAGTACGTCGCCTTGTTTATATTCATCCAGTGCCAGTCTTCCATCTACGCTCGTCAGCCAGCCCCTCTCCCATCTCTTCCTTCATTCCCTCCCTTTTTCTTTGACCGGATTGCTTTTTCACGCCCCCTCCAGATGCCTTTCTGTTTTCCTCTTTTCTTCTAGTGTCCTTATACTTTACCCGTTATCTTTCGATCAGCTTCCCTTCCACCTCTTCGCTCCCAGGACTTCTCTCTTCTCACCTCTCAGTTTTTACCTCACTGATGGCCTTTTCTTGAAAAGAATGTTGGTCAACTCCTCTCCCTCCCAATATGGTGGTAACTGCACCTCTCACTGATCCTTTTTTTTTGTTCCCGTCTTTTTCTCATGAAATCTTGCTGTTTTTCCCTTCATTGAATCTTCTCCTTAGGATTCGGCTGGTCGAGTTACATGCCATCAAACAACTGGTTGTTCACGGTGAATTCGTAAGCCGTTAGATTTGGTCTTTCTCCTTCCGTGGCCATGCCGCGTCTTCAACTCATTGCTCACCCCGATCGAATAAGTCCCAGGTGAGATCCTTCTCTGCGAACTTGCCTAGCTGCAGCATCTAACCTGATTATTCGCCTTCCTTGCCTTTCATTTTTGTCTCGCTTTTCTCTTTCAGTTAGTGGAGAGACTCTCTAGACTCCGGAACCCCCCCGGTTTTGATAAAACATCACGCCACTTATCGTGGGTTCTAAAGCCCTAAGTATCCCTTCAGAGTTCACTGCTTCGATCCTTCGCTGGAACCCCTCTCCACCCATTTTGTTCTCACAATGTCGGACTACCACAAACATTAAGGATCTCTCCTTTCATTCAAATTTACCTTGGGTGTACAACATTTTTTTCCATCCCGGACGTGATCGACTGTTTCTGCAAATTGTAGCTTTGCCGAGAGAGCTTTCATACTTCCCCTGATAAGACCCCCGACTTGGTCATTTTCTTTTTTGAACGAGTCGCTCGATGGTTTGGGTCGCTCTTTGCACCGCGTCGGACGCCTCCTGCATTCATCGAAGCTAAGCGCCCGGTATGCACAAGCCTCTTCTGCATCAAACACGGCAGGCGCCCGTCCCTCCACCTTTGGCCCCAACTCCCGATTAGCCAGTGGCACGCACTGTTGTTCCAAAGGGACCCCGACCTTTTTCCATTCTCCTACCGCCCTTGGCTCTGGAAAAGCGTTCAGGTAAAAGCCTGTACCACCAGGAACCAGTCCCTCTATTGTCTGAAGCGTCCGCCAGCTCGGCTGTTCCGTCTCCAGTGCGGCAGCTGAAACAGAAAGCGGCTACCCCTTTTCCCTTTAACTCTTTAATCACTTACATCGTTGGACTTTTACTGCCTTTACACGTCCCCTTCCCGTGGCCACCTCCCTTTTTCCCCTTCTTAGCATTTCGCTCGTCCCTTTCCCCGTCTTTTCCATAGAATTGACCTGAGATTCCTCGATGAAATTTCTTCCTATAGTCATCCCATTTGATTCTCTCCTTCCAGTTCCTTGAGCTTAAGGCGCCTCCCCTTTTTTTTATGACTGCCTCCCTCCTCTTTCCCGAAGACGCAAACTCTTTATTTTATTCTCTGCCCCCCAAAAAAAAACCCCACACAAGGGACTCTAACGGCCCTCCTTATGTTGTCCTCAATCGCCTGATAGGCGATCGAGACATTATCGACTTCCCCTAAGCAGTGACCTTTTTGAGACCTCCTCTCCTCCCGTCCTTTCCTCTCTCTTTTTTTTTCCCCTCTAACGGGGGTGTGTTTTGCGATTCCCGCAGGAATGTATGTTTCTTTTCAAGCCGTCCACGTGCGTCCCCTTTTTTCCCCCCCCTCTAAGTTCGAGCTTCTTGCCCCGCTTGTCCTCGTGTACAAAGAATGAGGTTCCTCGATGCCAACCATGGCCTGCTCATTAACATCGCCTGGCGGCTTTGCACTCTTCGGGTCGGGCCATTCCAACGCCTGTCCCTCTCTTTCCCCGAGAGAGGCGGACCTTTCCTTCGGATCGCTCCTGGGCTTTCCCCCCGGCTTACAAGCGATTGATAGAACTCCGCTTTTCGCGACTTAATGGCCCTTTTTCCGGGACTTATAGAACTTCAGCCGAGACTCCGGGCCCCGCTTTCCCCCCTTTGACGTTGTCCCTTTGCCGTGCCACTTCCCTATTTCTTTTCTGGAATCAGGTGGCAACTTTGTCGGTATTTTTCAGACCGTACTTGATCGGCGTCTCTTCCATCACTCTTTTCCGCTTTTCACCCCAAGAGGGTGCACTTTTCCTGTGGTACCCCTTTCCGCCCCTTACAGATTGTAACGCTCTGAAACGTTCTGTCTCTCCTTGATGCTTTTTTTCTTTTGGTATTGTCCCACTCTTATCTAATTTTCCCATTTCATATCCACCTGATTTTCCTCCTTTCGGTGTGTCTCCTGTAGTTTTTTTCTTCCTCTTCCTTTCTTTTTTCTCCTTTCTTTCTCTGTAGGATCGAATGTTCCTCCCCCTTTTTTTCCTCTTTCGAACCCCTCCTTTCTACCTGAGCTCGGCCTCACTCTTTTGAACGATTTTTTTTCAGCAGGCCAGCTTCTTATATTTCCCCTCTCTCGTCAACAACGAAAATCTGATTCAAGTATAAGTTTTCTTTTTCCTATGTAGGAACTGTTGCGACGGCCTCCGGGTTGATGTCTATTTTGCTCTAATTTTTCGAACTATTCTGTTGATACAACTTGTGCCTTTTCATCTCCTCCCGTCCTGAGCAATAAGACGTGGATAAGTTGAATGGCTCCTGGATAGGTAGCAGTGCTCCATTTTTGATCAGGTCCCCTCCTCTTTTCGCCCTCCACTCGCACTACGAACCATCTCTCCCCCCCCCTTGCAAGTTAATCGCGCTCCATCCTTTCGTACTCGTTCTCCCCTATTCCAGGTATCCCTCCGACGATTTCTATCCCGCGGACATTGTATAAGGAGTCAATTTTCTTTCTCGGAAACTGCTTGGCGGACGGCCGCTTGAATTAGACTCTAGCGTAGCTTTCTGACAACTTGGCGTGGTTTTCCGAATCTCTACATATCCAATTCAAGGATACTTCTGTCTGACGCTTTTAGCACGTCCCCTTTCGGAGGCCTGCTTCCACCATACCTTATCACATTGGTCAAAGTTCCCCATCTTTTTCCTTCCTATTTCATTACCTATTCACCGAGTGCTTCCCCTCACCCAATTCCTCAAATTGTCCCTATGTGTCATAATTAGCCATTCAGTTGTTATCTGTCACGATTTCCAGACGCTGATCCGAGGTCTAAAACCCGTCAAGGTCTCACTAATACTGACATGAAAATCAGACCCGAATCCCTCTCATCGCCTTTTTTTCTCCCCTCACCCACTTCTCATATGCTTCCCCCTTGAGTCACACCGTAGTATGTCTTGACCTCTCGTCATCTTGATCCTTCCTTTCGTCCAATACCCACTTCTAGTCATGAACATATTTTTTTTTTCTTCTCAGACTTGATCTCCCCCATTTTTCAGGTACTGACATCTTTGAAAGATCCTCCTCTAGTGATTCCTTTCTCAATCAGGACTCCTGCTCTTCCTCGTTATTCTTTTCCCTCCCTCCTTGTTTTTTTTTTTATATATACTCTTTCCCCCCCTCGAGACAGTGACTTCTCTATTTCCTCCCTCCAGGTTTCCCTATTCCTTATCGTACAGCGATACACCTCTCTGCCCTGCGTTGTGTTTTATTTTGTCCCCCCCTCGAGAGAGAATCCCCCTTTCGGTGACGATATTATTTCTTGCTGCTAGGCGCTCCTACCTCTCTTTTCATCATGGCCTATCGGTCGCTGTTTTTCCCGAGTGAATATCGTCATTTGGGAATTTTTTTATTCGTGTAAGAACTGCCTTTCTTTTCTTGGATGTCGTTTCATGTCGTCGCTTCGAAATGTCTTATTAGACCCCTTCCGATCATCTTCTTGTCAAATCTTCCCCAAACTCATCTCGGTAATTTGGCTCATCTCTTTTGTATTGCCGTCCTCTCGTAATCTTACGCCCGCCACCCTTGTATCAAGATCAATTCCCCGTGGATTTTGCCGCCCCTCCGTAGCTAGTCCAAGAGACATCGTAGCCTCTTCTATATGTGCTTTTTTTTCGTCTAGGGAATGCATCCACTCCCTGGTGTTCACGACTCTGTCCGAGCTTTCCCCCCTATTTTTTTTCTCTCCCCTTTCTTCCCCCAGTCCCTTGATGGCCCACTCTTCTCCCGTACACGTCCCTCTTTTCTCGTCGGCTTCTTTTTTCCTGATACGCATCGCGTCCCTCCCCTTCCTAAGGGATTGATCCTTTACTATTCTTGGTTTTCCCTTTATTCTTTTTTTGCGGGTCCCTGCAGCTTGCGCGTCTCTCCTTCCCCACTGATTTCCCCCCCTCCATCAGGCTTTTGATCCTCTCCCTTTCACTCCGTACCGTTCCTTTAGTCTCCCTTCTCCTGAGCGGCAAAAATTACCTTTTTTTCTTTCAACCTTATAACCGCGCGGCGTCAACCCCCTTCCTCACTTTAATCGCTCCTCCCCCTCCGACTCTCACAGTTTTCATGAGATAAAGGACTTCTTCAGTAGTCTTTATTTCAATCCTCCTCTGTTGCCGATGCTAGGTATACATACCGCATTCCGCGTCCCACTGATCTTTGCGCTTTTCTTTTCCTCCTTAATGAGACTTTCTCGCGTTGTTTTATTCGTCTCGGCACCTACCTTGATTGATCTCCCTCCCTGCAGTTTTCCTGTTTTCAGGTATTCATCCCGGATGACTCCCCCCCCTTCCTGCGGCACTAGAAATGCCCCGTTCCTTTCATCCATAAGTTCCCCTCTAAACTGTCACTCATGTACCCATACTGTCCCACTAACTCTACTCCACCGGCACTAGAGCATTTCTCATACCTCCCCCTTACACAAGGAGAAAGATCCGATTCTTTCCAATTCAGCCTCTTTATGGTTGCCGCCATTACGTTTGGTTGACCATATAATAGTAGAAGTCCCATTTCCCTTTCCTTTATTCATCGTGGCCTTTTCACGGATGTCACCTTCCCCCTCATCCAGCAAAAACCTCCCCTAATCTGTGGCTATCCCTTTCCCAGGCTTCAGCCCTCCCTTCTTCCTGGGATATTTTTTTTTTTTATCTCTGAAAGGAGTGCCTCTCGTCAATCACCTTGAGAGTCTCTTCCCTTCCTTACTTTCGCTAAAGCGCGACAGCCTTCCACGACCTCGCGTTGCACCAGACCACCGCAGCCTTTTTTTTTTTGTCTTCTCTTCCCAGTCCTCTTCCACTAAACGCAGTCCCCTAGGGATTAGTTGATTTTTCCTTCTTCTTCGAGGTCCGATCTTCCGGCTTCTGACTTTTCTCTCCTTTTCTATCATTTCTCGTTTTCTTTCTCTCTTTCTTTCCTACCTCCCAGTTTTTTTTTTTTTTTTTGCTCAATCATCTCCGGCACGCGGACGTCAGTGGCTTATTCTCTCTGTATAAGAGTTTCACCCGATGCTACCAAGAGCTTCCTCCTTCCTCTGGATCGGGCACGTGTTTTCGTCTTTTCCATCTTTTCCAAGTGTCGAATACACATAATCGATTGAACCCCTCTTGTAGATGAATCCACTCCCCCCTTTCCTCTTTCCTTGAAGCAGTCCGGAACTTGCCTCTAACTCTCCTTTTCTTTTCTAGATGCAGCTTTGCCCCTCATACAGATTCTCTCTAAACCTTCCTCTCAGTTTTTGACGGCAATAGAGCATATTCGTGGTTCGCTTCCCTTACGGGTCCGGGCCGTAAGGCCCCTAGGTCTTTTTTCTTAAAGTGATTTCAATCTGTTTCCTCTTATTTTTCAGAATACTTTATTTCTTCTTCTCCTTTACGATGACGCTTGTCAGACAGGGATTCCTTTTCCTTGGCCCTAGCTATGTCCCTCTTGTCGGACTCATCTCTCATGCTTTTTTGTATGTTGTCTCCTTTTCACCCCTTTGATCTTCACCTTTTATCAAACCCCTATCCGCCAGTTCTTCATGACTTTTTTTAGTCAGATCTGTTGTCGCCTGCTGACCTTTGTCGGATATTCTCCCCCCGCGGCCTACTCCCTTTCCTCTCGTCAAGTGAACTCTTCCTTCTTCTTCCCTTCAAATGAAGAGGCCCCTCCCTTCCGTGTTTCCGAAATGCTTCTTTTTCTTCCATAGATTCCTTCCCCCATCTTTTCCAATCCTTTTCAAGACTCCTTCCCGATCCCCTCTTTTCTTCCTCTTTAAGAATTTGCGATCCCCCTAAGTGATCTGCTTTTAATTTTTAGATTTTGTAAGGCTTTTTACCTGTGTGAGTGTCTGGGAATTTTTTTTCCTCTTCCCCATTGTAGACAGATCCACTACTGACGTTTTGATATCTTTTCATTTAGATACCGGTATTAGTCTTGTCGCATTTTCTTTTTTCCCACAAGGGTGGCCAGATTGCAGAGAGACCTTTTCTCCTCCATCCCAGCACCCCTACCCAGCTCCACATACCCATGTGAATTCCATTTCACACGATTCGCCGTCGAACCAGTTCCGTTCTCTCTTGAAAGCGCCTCCGGGCCGATTTTCATCCCCCATCGGAATCTTTCATTCTAAAAATTTCTTCCCCTGGTGCAAACGGCCGGCCTCCGAAGTCCTCTACTCCCCTCGCTGCTATTCTTTTCCACCACGGAGGGTGCCATCATGACCAAGACTTTTCCTACATTGCTATCCTCTGGGCGTATAAATTCCAGTTAGTTTTCCTTCCTTCTCACCCCTAACTTTACCTTTGTTAAGTTTCCAAGGGCCATTTGGATTCTTCTTTTCAGCGTTATCACATGCGTGCGGTTCTGAACTTCCTCTCCCATCGTCACCTGCTTCTTGTTAGATAACTCATCCGAAGTTGTGATCTCAGATCCTCTATAGCCTCTTTTAAACATCATCAATTTCTACAATCCCCTTCCTCCCTACAGTGCCCCCTCTCCCCCGTCCCTGATCATTCTACGTGTTCTTCTCCTCCATCCAGGCCCGACATTAATCACTCTTCTCCCCTCGATCCCGGCTGGTACATTTTATGTCTTCTCGACTTTTAGTCTCTCCTTCAATCCCACCAGAGAGTAGGACTATTCTTTTGTAGAGCGTTTTAACTCGTTCCTATCTAGTGCTACAACTGTCGTGACTGATCTCTGTGAATGTCTTCGGTTTCCCATGAGCAGATTTTCCACTGCAGCGAGTCTCTCTTTTCTGTGTCCTCCTCCGTTGTTGATCTTCTATCGTGCGCCCAGTTAATTCCCCTGCCTCCTTTCACTGAGGCTCTTCACTTAAGCGATTTCTTGCCCAGAGATCGACCCGGGTGTCGCCCCTTCATCTCCCGAGTCCGCTCTCTTTTTCTGGGTTCGGCCTTTTTCTTTAACAAGAACTCTCGAACTCCCTGATGTTCCTCTTTTCTCCTCTTACGAATTTCGTCATGGCGCCGGGTTCTCACGTCCCCCAGCACGAGTTCCTGATTGTGCGGTGTGAGTTTTTCCTGTCTTCGCTTTCTGACCTAGGAGAAATCGGCCTCTCCTCTGACGGAAACCTCTTCTGCTACTCTGATGACCCTAGGTGCCCCGATTCTGGAAGCCTATTAGACCGGTCCTTTTTCTCAGATATTCCTCTCCCCTTCATCACGAACACTATGGCCTGCTCTAACTTTGGCCCCTGGTCGGTCTGTTTTTCAGCCTGGCCTTCACGTAGAAGGTTTTTTCTAAATCTAGCCATCTTCGTATTGTTATGATTTGACCTGCCCAATCAACCCTCCCCTGTTGTTGATGGACACCTCCCGAAGCGCGACGTCGCTGGGTTCCCTCGGCCGCTCTGCAGGCCTTTGCAGGGGCACTCTCCTCCCTTCCGAATAACAAGGTCCGTCGGTGATGATATGATTTTGCTCTCCGTTGAACGTAGCCCTCCTGGTGCCCGTTTCTTCAAGAGATTCCTCAATGGGTGTTGTTTTTCCGCTTGTTGTTACCCATTGAGGGTTTAGGGCCGCCTCTTAGGAGCCGATCTCACCCCGTTTTGATCCCTCTCCCATTCTCTTTGTCCTCTCCCTTCACTTACTAGCCAACCTAGTGCGTCCTTTTAGAGAAGCCCCCCCTTTTTTGCTTCAGGTATACCTTGCTTCGAACGTTCGAGTGAAGCGCTTTCCCCAATTTGGTGATGGCGTCCCCTTTCTTTCACTACGTGCCTCTGATCGAGTAGGATTGTCTGCCCTTTTCCAGTTTTACCGAATGCGCTTTAATCCCCCCCGATGGCTTCCCTGAACACTCTTCTTTGCATCGGGGAATGCATGAGTCGGCGAGTTTTTCCTTTGCCGGAATCGGATGCCGCCGCGGATTCTTTCTTCCGAAGATCCCCTCAGGATCCGCCAGCGCGCTCTCCACCCTTCCGTGGGCGAACGCCGTCCGACTTCTGGATAAGTGTAATAATTTATTCCCAGTTGAAGCACCCCTTTCAAAGAAAGACCCAGATGTTTTTTTTAAAACTTCCTTCGCTCCTTCCCACCTTTTCTCCGTACCACTGGCCAGTTTCATCCTCGTACCAAGAAGCTCTTGTGCACAAGATCGGTCTGGACGGGCGCCCTCCAGCTCTGGACCCGCTAAGAGGCGCCCGCAAACGTAAATCCCTTCTTCCTAATTTTCCTTTTCCAGTCAAGGACCTTCCCACCGGGCCGCCCCGCCTTTCCCTTTGAGATTTGGATTGAGATTTTCCGTCCCCCTGCTGGAGAGACAGGTTCTTTTCGCGACAATAGGGTCGTTTTCCCCAGTCCCACTGACCGACGCGCCGGCAATCCGTATCTCGCGCCCTTTTTGGGAGACCCCCTCCGGGCTTTCCCCGCCGCGCTGCTTCTTATTCGGCCGGAACTTTCTTTTCGACTGATCTTTGGCCCGGGATTATAGTTATCTCTCCTCTTCAGACTTTCCTCAGAGTGACTGCTTGATCCTTTCCCCCACCCTTTTCCCTTCTTTCCTTCTGCGAGTTCTTTTCTTTTCTTTTCCTCTTTAATTTGTTTTTTGACTCTGATTCAGGCACTGCGGATTGACGTAAGGACATTGGAGTCGCTCTTTCTCCGCGTCACGCTGAATTCGATCTTCTAGATCGCCTATCAGGGGATATGACCCCCCTCTCTTTTCGTTCTCGATGACGTGGCTTATCTGTAAGCTTCGGCTTTTTTCCCCTGCTTTTTTTCGGTATCACCCGTCGTCTCTTTCCTGCGAAGAGTCCCTGATTGTCTTTCCTGCCTATGGTGGAAGTCCTCCCCCCTCCTCTGGCCCGATCTAGAAGTCTTCGCGAAGGCATTATTTTTCCGGACGTTTCTCTCACCCAAGTAAGGCGTGTTTCCGGTCGATGCCTTTTCATTTCCTGTCCCTTGAGGAGGTTTTCTTGCCTCGGAAAGTTTAGGGTTTTCCCTCCTCTTGCGGACCATACTTGATCGGCTTGCGTTCCTAAGTTCTCCTCTGAAGTCCCTCTTTTGGGTTAAAGGGACGCTGTCTTACCTTCCCTGCTGGAAGACCCTTGGAGAATGCGTTTTTTTCTCAGTTCAGGGTGGTCACACCGATTCGTGTAATGATTCCCCCCCTTTTTCCGGGTTGCTCGGGTTTTTTCCCGCAGCGGTGGTTTGGCATCGCTCTCGGTTGCTCATGCCGGCTTCATTCTTTCTGAGCTCATCCCTTGAAGAGGTGCCCCCCTGCGACGGCCCTCCCCCCCCCTCTGGCTGTTCGGCCCCATTCTCTTTGTCCCCAGATTGTGTTCCTGCAATCGTGTTTCTTTATTCCCGCGTCTTCAACATGTCCCCTGTTCCAAGACTCCCGTCTCATCACGCCTTGTAAGACTTTGTATCCATCCCTCCTTTCTTCAGGAGGGCTCTTGTGCCGTCCTTTTTTTGTTGGTACTTTTGATACAAAGTTTGATTTTCCATCTCTGCTCTCCTTCTAAGACGTAAGTTTTTCATGCTCGGCCTCCCCTTTTCGTGTTTTTTTAGTTTTTTTTTCAACTTTTTTTTTGCGCGTTTTTACGCTCCGCCGCATCCTCACTGCAAGCGAACAGCGATCCCCCCTTTGCCTTAGAATCCGTCCCCTCTAAGCGCGATGAGCTCTCCCCTCCCCCTGAAGACGTACTCACGCGGACATTGTTTTCGGATCCCCATCGTTGCCCTCCCGTCCTTCTGTTCGACTTAAGTCTCTCCCCCCTCCTCCTCGGTGTCGTTGTCCCCGGTTTCTTTGTGAAATATCGTACCCCCCGCCCCGAAACGAAGATTTTCACTCTTTCTTCCCCTCTCACCCGGCACTCGTTCGGCCCTTTTTCCCCCACTTGACTTTTTCTCTCCGGCCCTGTTTCAGTTCACGGGCATTATGTGATGGCGGCGTTCTCTTCTCCACATTCGTTGTTGCCTAAAAGGCTATCTTGTTCCCCCTTCTTTTTAGTGTCCGCCTCGCTGCAGTGGTGATCGTAAGATTTGCGAATTCTCTCTGGCTACACATCTTTTTAAGGAACTACGATACCTCCCCTCTACTCCCTCCAGTCTCCTCTGAGTTGATGGAGTGAGAACGCAGACCCCCCCCTGGCGAAGATTCCCTCTTTCCTTCCTAGGCCTGCTGGTGCTCTGTGGCTTTCTTTGCCGCCGGCTGAGACGCTCCTCCATATATCGGCGATGCTCGGTAGAGAGGGAGACTGGGCTATTCCCTCTTGTCGAATCCTCTGAAGTGCTGTCTTCTTACTGTGTCCTTATTCTTGAATAATACGATCCTTTGCGTGGACCGATTCTCTTTCTTTCTTTCTCTCTCCCGTGTCTCTATCCGTGAGCCCCCCCCTTTTCCTCGATTGCCCATCCGGACACGTTGCACGCTAACGACGGCATCCTCTTTCGTTTTCCCTCTTCCTCCCGATTCTCCCTTCCACGAGCACGGCCTCTCCTCTCTTAGAGCCGATCCTGCCGCGGCAAGAAGTTTTCTTTCCTCCTCATCTTGCATTTTTTCTCGTCTATCATCCGTCATGTGCGCCTTGATGCTTGTCACGCCCTGGCCTCTGGATCTCTGTTCTTTTTCGAGTTTTTCAGTCCCCTTTCCCGATGTGTAGCTCGGCGCTCTTTTCACTTGTCCCAATGCCCTGAGTTTCTTAGGTGGACACGTATCTTCCCTCCCCTTTTTCTTGCCGCCCTGCATTGATAGCCCCCCCCGAAAGCTTTACAATAGGGCCTCACTTTTTTCAGATCCCTGTTTTTTTTTCCGCCGTTCCGAGAAAGAGTGCGGTTCATCGTTTCGTCGTTCTTTTTTCTTTGTTGTATTCCCCGCACGGTTTCCAGAAGTAATTTAGCCGTTCGAGGGTTATAGAGGGGAGTTCCTTCTTTGACGTGGGCAATCGATTGCGCTCCGTTTGTTTGAGTTCCCCTTCTGGGTAAGATCTTGTCATTCGCGCACTAAGTATAGAACGGCTTGATCGCGATACTTTTTCCTTCCTTTGTCTCGAATTTGTTTCCCGTGATGGTCGGACGCGTCGGCCGTCACCCCCAGGTTTTTCTTTCAGTAGCTTAGCCCTCCTTTGCACTACTCTCCACGAGTCGTGCGCTTCTCTCCTGCCTTTTTTGAAAAGGTTTGTATCCAACGGTAGCGAACCAAAACCCCTTTTCTATAACCTCTCATCACCTGTTTCTTTGACCATTCCCTGCTTTCCTACTTTCTTCGACTTTAGTTGACACAGCTGTTTCCCTTGTTGCGAGCTGAATCACATCAAGACCATTAATGCGTAACTCTTTGGCCTCTAGCTGGAATGCATTGCTATCTCTTCCTTTGTGTTTTTTCTAGGACCCTCTCCCTATTCCGTCTCCGGATGATCTCCTACAGTCTACAAGTTAGGATTCCCCATGATCGCCGGCTCCCCTCTAACCTTGGCAACCCGGTGTAGCTAATGATCCCTTCGAGCCCCTTTGCCCATTTACCAGACGTAAAACCAGCCGGCGCCCGACTGAAGAACCCTGCGTTCGGGTCCTCCCTTTCATGATACTGGCCCGCGAATTGCTTTCAAGGTCAGCCTTCGTCTGGACGGTTTTTGATTGTTCCGGGGTTGATACTCTTTCCCCATTTTCCCGCCTTGATTCACTGTTGTCCCTTCTTACACGGACACCGGCACGCGCCTTCACCTCCCTACTTGTTTCCCCGATTTTTTTTTATGGCTGTCCAATCTTCCTTCCGATTCCTAGAAGTCTTCTCTTTAGCTGCCCTCTGGTCAGCCACCTTAGCGAGGCCCCCTTCCTTCCGGACTTCTGGCAAAGAGCGACCGGCGTGGGATTCTAAGCCCTGTAAGCAGACGTCTATTAGACTGCCCTTCCCCCCCTCTTGAAAGAATCGAGTGTCCGTGCGACGCCTTTCCTTCTCGTTACTGTCTCGTCCTCCTCATTGAGTGACGTATTGAGTACCTCGCGCCACATTTCCCGCCATCGCGCTTTGTCTCTTCCTTTTTCCCTATAATAAGTTGTGTTTGAGCTCTGATCCGGGAAGCCTTTCTTTTCTTAGTGAGTAGAGTTCCGTCTTGGCCCTTCGATACGTTTTCCCGAGCTCCTCCGGCTGATTTTTGGCCTCGCATGGCGGTTTCTCAAATCCCCTGCCGTGTCCGCTATTACCCTCCTCTCGCTTGCCCTTTCCACGAGTTTAATGTATCCCGCACGGTCGCGCTAGAGAAAGTCTTGACCTTCCCCGATCTTCCGCGACTTGTTTTTTTCAGCCGATGTGCCATCCCCCATTCTCCGCTCTTCGAGATTCCTTCCTGAGCCTTTTTCCTGGCTTCGGCCCATTCTCAAGCTCAAGTTTAGGGCTCCTTTAACGGTACTGTGTATGTTCTTCCCCACCGTCTCGTTTGATGACTCCAGGGCGCCCTTTTTCGATCTTTTTTGTATTCCCGTAATGCTCCGGGCTGCGTCTTCCAGCCAGATCTGGCTTCCTCTTTTGCAAGGATTCTTCCTTTTTCCCCCTGGTAGCTGCTGACCCCTTTCCGTCCTCCCCCTAGCCCATTTTTTCGTGTAGCCCCGGTTCTTTTTACGTCTGGGTTCCGGGTCCCCCCCCTTTGCTCTACTATCTACACTTATTGTAGAAGGGAGGAGTGCTGAAGTGGTTTCTTCCTTTTCGGTGGATTCCGGAGTTATCTGTCGGAGACATCCGCTTCCCTTTGGTGTGTTCCCTCCCACGTCCTGAAGGTTCTTCCCCCCCTACCCTCATTCCTGACGATGCGACCATGGATCTTGTTTGAGGGATGATTATTCAGCGCTCTTGAACGACCTGCTCCCGCCCTTATCTCACGTCCCCCCCCCCCCCCCCTTGTTCTCTATGGAGACTGTTTCTCACGGAAGAAGCTTGATTCAGGACAGTAGAACTGTTTTTTTTTCTCGCGTACCTGTTCCCAAACCGTGTTTCCTTCAAGTTTCCTTTTTTCGCACTACGTAAGTGTAGTGTTCATGAGGACTCCCGCTATGCTTGTACGGGCAGTGGCTTCAATTTTTGCCGCGGTTAGAAAGCCACGCCTCCCCCCCCTACACGATTTTACCTTTTTCCTGAAAGTTCGCGATCAGCCTGTCGCCCGCTCCTCGGCAAGCCTTTTTCCCCCGCAGCTTCTCCCCCCCTGGACATTTGGTGGCCTTCCTCCAATATTTTTCCCTTGCAAAAAGTGACTTTTTTTTTACTTCCTCGTGAGACCTTTTTTTTCGAGTTGATTTCCACCCTTTTCGTTTATGGGCATCATCTGACTTCCCCCTATATCGTCTGGCGTTCCGATTTAAAAAGGAACCCCTCGGCGTGGAGGACCCATCGTTAGTGTTCCCCCAGTAAGTGTAACGTTGCTATAGCTGGTTTTCTCACTCTCCGCGTGCTGTCCCCCCCTTCGCCATAGCTATGCGTTCC
>Ga0179593_1550911_pt1 | contig 15825 bp, 22 predicted proteins | sample CZODoug2_1_08_16_FD_185931 | JGI IMG/M metagenome (GOLD analysis project Ga0179593, IMG submission 185931) | Vadose zone soil fungal communities from Angelo Coast Range Reserve, California, USA - CZODoug2_1_08_16fungal (PacBio error correction) | ecosystem: Environmental > Terrestrial > Soil >... | reverse complement strand
CCGATTGAGATAAGTGGCAATTAAGTTCCTTACATAGACTTAATCCGTGTTTCATCATTGAAAGCGCTGGCAAATCCCTCCCTCTCCCAATTCATGACTCCCTTGCCCCTCCCAGCTTCTGAAGCGCGTTAACCCGTGGAATTCGGCAGTAGTGGACTTTCCCCTTCCGGCACGGACCAATCCCAAGGTGACGCGACCCACGGCCTTTTTGGTCCATCGTAAACGTCATGGGCTCTTCTCTTCCCTTTTTTCCTCCCAGCAGAACGACGGTGTTCTATCATGATCTTCTCCTTGGTGAGTCGTATGGTTCACGGGGATGGTTGAACATCCCTCTCTTGCGGTCCCGATTTACCCAAGCTCGATTTCGGTCGGGATTCCTCTTACCTAAACGTTCCATCAGTTTCTATCGACCACGGTCTTGTTATTTTTCGAAGAAGTCCTGGGCTTACTCTCGAGTACAGACGCTCCCTCGACCGCTAATTTAGCTACTTACGAATATTTTGTCGCCTGTCCCCGGAGGCCGTCCCCCTGGGATCCTTTCCTCTGGAGTCGGAATGACTATAAGAGACGAATGATTCTTAAGAACTCTTACCGTTGCATCCTCCCTCGCTGACGGCCTCTTCTTCGTCCGTAATTTTCCTTCTTCCATTGAATCAGTCTTTTATTCTCCAGCGATCAGAACGAGCCCAAATCAGATAGACAATTCCACCTGCCCCCAAACTGCAGGTTCCTTTTTTTTTCCGGAAATTTTTTTCTCGCCACAGCATATTTTGTCTGTGTGTCCTTTAAATCATTTTCTGAGTCTTCTTTACCTTAGCATCAGTGCGCCAAGAGGGGCGATTCCCCTTCTTGGCTTTTTCCACTCTTTTGACCCCCTTTTCTCCTTGATATCGATAGTTGTTTAGTCCTTTGATTGCCTTTTCAACGCCTTCTTCAAATTCAACCATCAAGGATCACACCCGGCTCCCAACCTTCAGCGAAGTGCGCAGCCTTCTGGTCAGCAACTTTTTTGCCCGTTCTTCTTATTCAAAAACATCCTTGTTTTCTATCGGGCCCCTGGTAGTTTTTAAGCCCTTGCTTGGACAACTCACTTCCTTTTTTCTCGACCAAAGTCTCCTCTAGTACTTTTTCTGCCCAGAACTGGGCTTCAGATTCTTTTTACACCTCTCCCAAAACTCCAGTCGCGCTTTCTGATATCCCTTCTCTTCGCTTTTACGCTGACTTCCGCCCCTGCCGGTCTTGGATGCAAGCCTCCTTTCCCCCCGGCAAGGAAGAGTGACGTCGTCAGAGGTCTTCCCTTCTTCCCTTTTCTTTTTTTTCCTTCCCTAACTGACGACCCGCTACTTCTCCCGATTTCACGCAATGGAGACTAAAAACGAGAAACATTGCCACTTCTTTCTCCGAATAAGTGGTCTTTTGACCCCTCCATCACGATTTTTCTCTCTCTGACTCTTATCACGGTAGCCGGAGAATTTTGCCTCTAAGTCTGTGCGCTTCTAGGGTAAGGGGACTATTTTCCCCTTTCCTCTGCGCAGATCTTCCCTTTTCTTTTTTTTTTTTTTCCACCCACCCATCAGAATCTCCGTAACTTGCGTGTTTCCCTTCCCGACAGCCCCCCATCCCCTGGGCCTCAATAGGATCCGTTGGATGTATTTTTAAAAACCTTATGAGGCCCCCCCCTTTTTGATTAGTGAGTTCCCCCCCATGGGTTTCTTTTTTAATCGACGTTATCCCGAATTTGGTTTTTTTTTCATTCGTTTTTTTTCCCCCCTCTCAACCTTCTGGATTATTACGTCATTCGTCCCCCCACCCTCGCCAAAGGATCGTCCCCAACTCTCCGAACACCCTAAGGCCCTTGGGTTTCAACGTTGCCCAATCCTCTTTCCTCCGGACCCCTCTCCGCTTTTTTAACATCTCCCTTCAAAAGCGTCTGCTTCTTAGGGTTTTGTTCAACTCCCCCCATTTGAAGACGAACCGGGACCATCTTCTTTTCTGTCGTGATACACGTTCTCTTTCGCTTTTCTTCTCTCAAGTTGCCTTTTATTTTCCGCAAGGACTTGCGCATTTCCCATTTTTCAGAGACTTGTTCATGCAGGGGGAAGACCCCCCCATCAAGATCCTTTTCGTTTTAAAGAATGTTTTTTCGCGACTCCCCCCTTTTTGGGAAATTTGCAACTCTCCTTCCTTGAGAACCGATGTTCTAAAAAGATCGCAGATGGAACCAGGGATCGGATTGGCTAAGTTCTTCTTGTTCCCTGGGTTACGTACAGCCAGACGTTCCCCGAGAGGCCGTGGCTCTCTTCCAATGTCTTCTGAGGAAAGGGTTCCCCGCCCAATTTGCCGCCCATTTCTTCTCACTTTTTCTGACGGGAAATAGATAGTTTCTCACCTCCTGGTGTTTTTTTTGATGTCACCGAAGAGAAATTAGGACAACCCTTTCCCCTTTTAGGTACACTTGTTCACGGTGCACCCTTTTTTATAGGCCGGTGGCTGATCAGGTACCATTACCTCCTTTCTCTATCCCATAATACTACGTGGTTGTGTTCTCGGCCGAAGACCCCCATTGAGTTTAGCCAAAGTCCTTTAATAGGCAATGCCTTTGCAGTGTCCCCTTCCTAACGTTGCTAGTTTGTCGAAATGCTTTCCAAAACAATCCGCCCACCCCGAATTGGCGAAAATCCTTTGTCCTTCGCCTTAGCGACAGTTGAGCGTTAAAGGTCGGTCACCCACTGGACGCCAGAGCCATTGCCTCGTCTTTTTCTTTTTTCCTCGTCGAGTTGGGTCTGCCGACGGTGTGTCCGACGTAATTTCCCTACTTTTGACCCCCACCGCTTTTCTCCCAATCCGATCCCTTAAGTGCCTTTGTCCCTCCTTTACCTTTGGCAGTTCCGTCTCGCTGAGTGACACCTCTTTTCCACTCATTTGTTGTCGCGAAACTTCTTTCCCGAGCTTCCCACACCCTTTGATTGTGGTTTTCATTCATTTATACCCGCTAGACCAGGGACTCCGTTTTTGTTGCGCCTATCTGCGTCAATCATTCCCGGGAGCGCTCCCGCTAATCGTCCGTGTACGATTCCGACCCCCTCCTTCCTCCCCGGTTCTACACGTGGGAGGGCAGTTTTTTTGAATTGGCCCCAAACCCCTCCCTACGCGCTCGTGAATGTGAGTGAGGACCCCCCCGCTCCCCCTTCCATATCCCCGTTCCTGAACTTCGACTGCCTCCCAGGACGAGGTATTTTTTCCCTCGTTATAGATCCTTTTGAGGTTATTTGTTTTCCCCTCCTGACTATTTTCCACCAACGACATGACGCCCCCCCCTACAACGATCAGGAGTCCCGTCTCCACAACCCCGTGAGGGCGTTCCCCCGCACTCCCCTTCCCTGGCGTCCTCAACATAAGTTTTTCATCCGTAAAAAACGTGATTCCCTTTCGATCAACAGATTCTCTCTGTCATCACCTAGATGTCCCGTTGCGTCCGCCAAGCCTCCCTTCTCCCGTTGCGCGCCAAAATTCGTTTCCCCTCGGAATCCCCTTTTTCTCCTGCAGTTAGATTTAGCTCACTTTCTCCGGCTGAAAGTTTTCCCTGTTCCCCTCCTCCTTCAAGTTTTGTGATGCTGGCCGGTCTGATTTTTTCTTCATATTAGTTTTAGTTCTCCTCTGGACTCCTCTTGGTCCCCGTTACGATTCTTTCTGACGAGTTTTCTCCCTTTCCCCCCCAACTTCTAAACTTTCCTTCCCTCGGATTACGTATGTTTTTTTTTCTCCCCCCGTCGCAGTTCGCTTGTCGTTCTTTGCCAGGAGCCCTCACTGTTATTCACTCGTCACCCTGAACCAGTCCAACCCTTGAGATATGCACTATTACTCTTCCCTATTGGCACAAGTGAATCTCAGCTCTTGCCCCCCCCCTTTTTCAACCCCTACCTTGGTTAGTCTTTTTTAGCCCCTAATCCGTGTGTCCCCTGTTCCCAACTACCGTGTTTCTATCCCCCCCAGAGTTCCCTTCCTTTGAGCCACCGAGGAGGTGCATGATTTGCTGCACCCGCCCCCCTGACTTGCGCACGTTCAGATCCCCCCTTTGTTGTCAACACCGAGACCTTTATATGCTGTCATACATTTTAAATGAAACGTGGCCCCCCTCTCCATCCCTATACGATCTCTCCCCATTCAGTAGCCAGCAATTGTTCCCTTTCCAAGGACCTGAGATTTCCGGCGTCCCCTATGCGGTCTTTGCGCGTCGCATCATGCGCGAGGCCCAGCTTACCAAGCTGCGCGCACAGTCCGCTGTGCTGATGCGGTTGGAGCCTACCCCCTTTTTCCTCGGGAAGCCGTCAACAGCTAAGTTTTCCTCGGTTTCTTCCTTTGTATTCTTGCTTCTCCCCTCTATCGACTGCGGCTTTACGACCCAGAGACTTAATACCGATCTTCCTTTCCCACTGGCGTCCCCCCCCTCTTCCGCCTTTCAGCGCTTTTTTACCAGTCCTTTGTGTTTAGGAATATCCACCCGGTAAGATCTCTCTTCTCTGTACGAGCTCCTTTCCCGTCTAACAAAGAAACCCTTCCGCTTCAATTTCTCCTTCAGTTATCGTATCTTTTCTTTTCCAGGTACCGCAATGTTTTTGACCAAATCCGGTGTCGATTCCCTGTCTGAATCTTTTTTCCCCTTTTCTCTGCTCCCCTCTCTGGACATTTTCTCTTTTTTTCCCAATATCTTCACGGCTCACTCCTTCTTCGTTTCCTGGAACCGCACGCGACCCATACTCCCCCCCCTCCGAAATCCGATGCTGCACCCTCGTCATATGTCTCCCAGTGCCCTTTTTCGTGTAACCGTGCCCGCCCCTTTTATGTCTACCCTTGATCAAAGCTGCACCTTTTTTTCCCTTTTCGGAATGGCTTACGGCATTGTTCCCAGGCCGGCACCTTCCGCCCTGAACGGTCTTTAGAATGAGAAGTTCTTAAGGGAGCCGGTCTTCAATGAACTTTTCGGCGGATCATTGCTTGCACCAAGGGCTTTCTCCCCTTCTGCCTCATCCTTCATTTCTTTTCTAAAGAGATCGATCACTCTTTGTTGTTGGAGAGAGATAAGGAGTTCTCAACTTTATACCACAGTGAAGGATGAACCTTTTCCTCGCCTTGGTTTAGCCATTTTTAAAGAGGTATTGCCGCCCAAGTCCGATAGACTTCCTTTTGGACGGGATTCTTTCCGACGCCGGCCTCCCTGGTAGCCAGACCTTTCTCCCTTTCTTCAGTTTTGGACAGTAATGTTTTCCCCAAGCACGTCCGGCACCTCAAGTTGTTCGAAAGAAGACCCCCCCCCCCCCCCCGCCTTTGAAGGTTTCTCTCGTACCCTAGACCTACCGTACGTTTTCGTTCTTCCCGAACACCGGCAGCCACGAAGCATCTTGCCCTCGGTCTGCCCTAATTTGTTCTTCATTTTTCTAGTGTATGGTGCCAGGTTTGCCCCCCCCCGGCTCCTCATTAGAACTTCCCCCAAGCACTGTCCATATCTGTCGGAGCTCACCTTCCCTTCCTGTTCACTTTCCGTTTTCATTCGACCGGATTTTGAATCGTTTCGGGCCCCCCCGGACTTTCCCGAATTCCCCTCCACTCTACCGACGTACGGTTCTTTTTGCACGAAATTGACTGATTGTCGTTGTCCTCTGTAGGCTTTCCTCGTACATTATCTCCCTCCCCTCTTACCTTGGGATGGCCCCGGCTTTTCCCTACCCCATCGAGTAATTCGGTCTTCTCATCCTGAAGAAAGAGGAGATTTCCCGTCCCCCTTAATCTGGAAGAGCTAGCCCGGTGCTTCTCTGGTTCGACTCCTTCGCAGTTTTTAGCTGAACCCTCTTCTTCCGCAAGGAGTACCTTACAATCCCAGACCCAACCTCCTTCCTTTTTAGGGGTTTCTAATTTTTTGAGCGCCACCGACCTCAAAACCTCCCTCTCTCGTATGGTGAGCCATGTCCTGTTTTTCCCCTTGTTTTCTTCTGAAGGTTTCTTTTTTGAGTCGTTAGACCCGCGCTTCCCAGCCCCGAGGGACGGTTATTATAACTTCCCGACTGGTTAAATCAATGGCCCAGCTGGCCGGAAGTCTATAGAGAGTGTCCTTTGTGAGCTCTTTACAATTTTTCCACTTTTCCCCCCCAGATAAAACATCAGGATCTTTTTATCGACAACTATTTGCAGAGCTTCAGTAAGTTTTTTTTGGTGCCCGACCTCCTTACTGGTACTAGTGAAGGCCCCCCTCTAGTTCTCCGGGGCCCACACTTCCCCTCCCTTGGGACTTGAAAACCCCTCTTTATCTTGCTCTAGCATTAGGCCTTTTTTCTTTTTTTTCCCTTTGTTTCTTTCAACCGTAGTTATCCTCTCCACCTTAGACGCAGGGTGATCTATAAGATTCCCTTCCTCCTCAGCAGTTGAGGCCGTCCTATGCCCGCCTCAAGCGAATCGGCCCACTCTCTCCTCCGTGAAGAGTCTGCGCTGGCTTCTGACCCCTGCGTATTGGGTGCCTATTCGATGTCGGCCAAAAGGTACCATTTTTTTTACCGTTTTTTCCTTCCCCCTGTCCGACTTAAAACGAATAAACGTCGATCAGGCAATTCCCGCGGTTCCCCCTTTCCCCCTCACTGGATATCCGGAGGTTCCCTGATCTAAGTATAACGGGTTTTCACGTCAGCAAGCATAGCTGGCCCGCCGCGCGCGCTTCGATGGAGAGTCTTTCTAACACCCTTTAACTTTTCCTCCCAGATAAGGACATGTCGTTGGTTTTTCCAAAAAATTACCTTCTATGGGAAGTACTTTTTGTTTTTACAAGACTCCCCATTCGTCTAGAAAATCGGAATGACTTTTTTTTCATTTTTTGACCACCCCCCTTATGAGGCGTCCGTATTAAGGAGTACAGGCGTATTCCCCCCCCTCCCCCCTGTTGATGAATCTCACGTCGCTCCTAAGCGGTGATTTGTTTTTTTGCAGGTCGCTCTTGTTCAAGGTTCCTTACGTCTGAGTTCGTCACACCCCTTCAAAAAGGGGTATGCCTACCTACTTAACACCCTATTCCCCCTTATCTTCGGCGTTCTATAATAATTTTTGGAAGATGAGGCTTCTTCTCTGGTTTTTTTTGTTACCCTCACTACCTTCCCCTTCTCTAATATCGCCCCGTTTAGTTCCCCATGAGCCCGCCCAACGTTTCGTACTCCCCCTTTCACCGTATCTTGGGAGGGGATCTTCTTGTTTTCGTACACGGACTTTTTCCGCCTTTTCAGCGCTCGTTTTTTTATTTACTGCATTCCCATTTTGGTTCGAGATTGGAATCCCAGATTCCGAACAACATCAACCTCGTTGCCTCCCCTGTTCTCCCTCAGTTCGCGACCATTCCTATTTTGTGAAATTAGTGGCAACTCAGACTTGGACTTTCTTTCCCACATCTCCGAAACAATCGTCTGTACTCTGCTTTTGTCCCACCGGCGGCACCTCTTTGGTGGGCCAAATCTTTTTTTCCATTCTGTTTCCTTTACGTCATAAGGTTCTTCCCTGAAGTTAAAATCGACGACGGCAGGGGCGACGGTCTTTCGTCAGGTGTCCTGCACCTTGCCCGACCTTTTTCGTTTTCCTCGCTAAGGCGAAGGGGTCACCCCTCTCTTTTTCCAATGCGGCTTTTTGGTGGTTTTTCCATTTTGGTCCCGTAAACTCCAGTTTCAACCCTTTCAACGTTCATGTGCGAGGAACCCTTTTTTTTCGGAAAGGACGGTGGTTTCTATAATTTTTTTCCTCCTCCCCACCCCCCCAATCGCGAGTGTCTCTCCTATTTTTTGGGGAACCCTCTCTCAAGGATCCCCATTGAGGAATGATAGATACTCCTTATCTTCTGCCTGCACCGGACCTTTTTCGCCTCCCTTTGTACTAGTTGTCATGTTTTTTTTTTTTTTTTTTCGGAACCCACCAAGGGACAATCTCCCATGCCGACCACAATATCGATTTGCCCCCCCTGAGCCTTTGCGTTTGAGGCGATCATTCGTTTTTTTTTCCCCCGTCAAATGGACCGCACAGATCTTCCCTCTCCGACTAACGGATTTTTTTCAGGCTGATGAAGAAGTATGATTTTTTTGTTCCCAAAGGATTTTGCAACCCCCCCCCCCCCCATAGCCAATCGATCCCCTTCCTTTTCCGAGGCAGACATCGATATTCTCGATTTCCCTGTTCTCGTATTTTTTTTTCTTTTTCCCTTTCCGCCAACTCATTTGTATGTAATTCTCCTCCCCTCGCGACACTTTGAGTGTTTTCCCCTTTCCTCCTTCCCTTACCTGACATCCCGTTTTTTTGACGTCCAAATCTGCGTTCCCATTCCTTGAGCTGAACCGCTAAATCTGTCTCTCACGACCTCTCTGCACGGATTTTCCTTTCCCCGTTGGCGTGTTAGTAAGTAGGTTTTTCAAAACCCTCACGACAAGGTGCGCGATCTTATGTTGATTAGTTGGTGACCACCTCCTGGCGGATCCTATTTTCAACGGTTCTAAAGATCCCTTGACTCTTTCCTTCACTTTGATGTCGGCATACCGCCCTTCATGAAGGATAAACTCATCTCATAATGTTTTGAGCGTACCAAGCCGATCCCTTCACCACGACAAATTATCCTGTTTCCCTCCTCTTTTCAATTTTTCAAACCTGAGTCTCCTCTCCCCCCCCCCCCCCAGGTGACGACCCTTTATCTCCCCTAATATTTTTATACCGCCCAACGGAGGCTCTTGATCCCGTAGGTGATTCGTCTTCCTACACCCTTGTACGTTTTTCCCCTTCCTGTTTGAGTCGTTTTTTGCCCAACAAGCCCATGACGTCTTTCTTCCGGCCAATAGTAACTGGATATTCCCCAGTCGAGTTTTGCCGTTCTTCATTCCGGCGACCGTTTTCCTTTCTTTCCTTGAGCAATGATGGATGCGTCCGTTCATGATCTTCCTTTTCGCTCGTGTTTAGCTCCCTGTCGTTCCGCCCGGTAAGTTACAGATTTTCTCCTCCTCTTCGTTTTCCCCGTGATACCCGTCTCGGAAAGGACTAAGTCTGAAATTTGACTTGCAAGTCTGCGGCTTGTTTTTCCACGCTCTGGCCCTTCCGTTCTTTCAACCCTTCGAACTCAGCGATAAAATTCTCCTCTGAGGTTTGCGCGGAATGGGCCACCCAAGAATCGCAGCCCAGTTCTTGACCCTTTCTCCCCTTTCCTTTGGTCAGTCTTCTTCAATCCGATTTTTTTCCAAGTTTTTTGTAAACTACCGAGGTGGTCGTTTCTTCGATTCACTCTGATGTTGAGCACTACCGGGAGGAGTTGTGCATCCCAACTGTTTTTTTTTTTTTTCCCGTTCGAATGAAAAGATTTTCCCCCCCCCCTACCGATTATCCTTGTTTTCCGACTGGAATGTAAAAGAGCCCTCCACTCTCTATCCAACGCTCTGAGCGACGTTTTTCTTCCCCGGTAAAATTTTTCGTTCCTGAGATGTTACGCCCGCGTCCCGCTCTGATCCTTACTTCCGGATGGCTACCCAACCCCTCATACTAGCTTTTTTTCCACCGGAAGTATTACCCCTTTATGACTTTTCCCAGCCTCCTTCGTGCTGATGCTTGTTGATCTCCATGTGGTAGAACTTCACCATCGGTTTTTTATGTAGTTTGAGTCCTTGTATCCACTTGACTTTTTATACAGCTGGCGATATTTCTCACTGTGTAGTCAGATCCTACTCCGTCATAGTAGAGTTTTTTAATCGGCGTCTCACTTTTTTCTCATATCCCCTTTTATTCTGTGTCCCAGAATGCGAGATTTTCCCTATTCAGAAATAAAAGGTCATATCCGCAGACTTTAATTAACTATCAATCGGAAAGGAGAAACACTCCAAAAGCAGGACAATTATCACTTCCAAATCTGTTTTAGGTGGAGTCGAGGTTGACTGTTTTTGGTGGTAGTGTCTTGTTTCTTTCCTCATTCTTTATCTTGTGGTTTGGGGCCGGGTTGTTGTCGTGTGTTTTGCTTTTGCTGCTGATTTTGTTTTTTTTTTTTGCTTTTTTTTTTTTTTTGTTTGGTTTTTTTTGTCCTTTTTTTTTTTTTTCTTTTATGCGTCCCGGCACAATTTCCTTGTGATCACAAGACTGTCGATCGGTCCTGCTTCCTATTTCCGGTATGTTTTTGATGTGACTCCCGACCTCTCTGGACAGGGGTTTCTCTTCACGGCCCTTCGTAGCCAGCGTGGGCCCCTCCGGGCACCATTTTTCACGGACAAAAAGATAATGATGTTTTGCCCCCTTTCATATGACCTGTGTCCCGCCCCCGCTGATGTATTCCTCTCTTTCCAGCGTGGATTTTTCGTACCATTTAGGAATCCCTTTTTCCCCTGGCCTGTTCAGGTTTTTCCCCCCTCCCGAAGTGTCCAATTTTTTTACCGATGATCCGACGGCTGTCTTTCACTCGTCGATGACCTTGTGTTGGTCTTCTATTTTCCCCCCTCTCTTGCAAGCGTTGACCTTTTTAGCAGAATGGCAAGTTTTTCACCACTGCTCCCGTATCCTCTCCTTTCCTCCCTCCGTTTTTTTTTTTTTTTTTCTCCGAACGGATGTGCAACCCCCCCTTGTTTTTTTCCCACCAGTAACTCCTAGGATGCACGTCTTTCCCTCTCCAAGCCTTTTTTAACCTCTTCGCAAAGGCGACAATTCAGGCGGACTCCCACCGAACCGCCCCCGTGCGATTCTCTTTCGACTTTCTCCTTTCCCTGGTGAAACATGTCGTTGCTTACCATTCTCCACACAAACCCCTCACCTGAAGAGTGGGATCTCAATCTCCCTTCAAGTACTTTTCGTTTCCTCTCAAGAAAGGCAGCAATGACTCCCTCTTAGGTTAGCCTCATTCATGATAGGTGATTTTTTTTCTCTCGTTGTGTACCTTTTCCCCTTTATGGGCCCTATTTCTCCGGGGAGCCGTGAAGATATTCCCCCTTACACTTCCCTTTTGTGAGAAGCGCATTTACGGTAAATAAAGTTTTTCCCTTCCTTCCGTTCCTTCTTTCCCAGTTTTTCGTGGGCGTCTTGAAGGCCGCGACATACACCTCAGGAACGCCCTTAAATTTGCCTCTCTGTTTTGTTTGTCGCCCTTCCCGGTCCTTATTTCCTTCCTAGACTTGTTATGGGGAATATGATGCCTACCAAGCTGCATCTGGCCCCCTAATGAAGACCTGCTTACTCAAGATCTTTGACCTGCTAGAGGAGTAGGCTTGTCCCTCTACCGTTCCCACGTATTACATCGCCAGATAGCGCCCTCTCCCTAATCCTTTCCCCTCCAGGCCCCCCCCTTCTCTTTTGAATTCCCTACCCCTCCCCTTGAATTTCTTGCGACCCCCAATCGAGGAGGATGGTGATCCCTTTCCGTTACTACGCAAGTTTTTTCTAGACTGTTCCGGACTCCTCCGCAGACATTTTCCTTGGTGACGAGCGGTTTCAGCCCTTTGTTCTCCCCAAACCACCCATGCTGGCGAAGCAGTTCTCTTCTTTTTGGAGGAGCTATGGATGTGCTTTGGCCAAAGCTGGCAATTCTTATTTTCGGCAACCACGTCAACCCCGGTCGAGATTGGACCCCTTTTTCGACCCGTCGCAGGCAGTTTTTTTTTTGTCTGCGATTTTTGCAGAACACTTTTTTGTCGTTTGGCCACCCCCATCATCGTGATCTCTTTCCCTCTTTGCCACTCTTTCGTGGAAGACGGATTGGCCCCTTCCATTTTTCCGCCCGCCACCCAGGCTCTCAGAGAATTGTCAATTTTCTTGGGCCCCGAGCTCCCGCTCAAATTTTCCTCGAAGGTCTCGACCGATACGTTCTAGCATTTACGAAGATCAATTCCTTTTTATGATTGAATCCCCCTCCAATTTTTCCTCTCGGAGCCGTGGTTCTTTTTTCGGTTCCGGCTTCGGCAGGCCCTTTCCTTGGGCCGACCCCTTCCCGATGGCGTATCTCCCCCCCTGGCCGCGAGGAAGCAGGTTTTCAAACTCTCAGGAAAGAGATCAGAATTCCCCGGACTCCATCAGTCTTTTCGCTGTCTTCGGTCTCTTTCCTCCCTAAGTCGTCTTCCTAATCGACGTCGGGCGCCTTCCGAGAGAACGGTACTCTTTTCCCCCCGTACTTTTCGCGCAACGATACGGACCTATTTCTTTTGACCACTTTTACAGCTATTGTCCTTCCAAGGGTGCTTGTAACGTTTCCATCTGTTTCCCGAAAATTTTTTTAACCTCCCTGTGTTCCGTCTGAACCATGAGGTAGTCGCCAGTATTTAGTCCTGGCGTTTACTCCCCAACGGGGATTCCTTACGAAGTGATCTCCTGTTTTTCCTTTTTTTGTTCGAGGCTTTTGGTACTTTGCAACAGGAGTGATCCTTTTTTGCTTTCCAACAGGTCAAGCCTCACCCCGTCTTGTTAGTGCCGCCTCTTCAAAAAAATAAGTGGGGGGTTTTTCCTCCGTATTCTGCGTTCGGACAATAATCTGTGCGGCCCTGGTTTGTCAACCCCTACCTCAACCCTGTCTAGCATATCGCCCCTTGTATTTTTCTTTTTTTTGTTTGTTTTTTCACCCCTGACGAGCCTTATCAACTTGAGGGGGACGATCGTTTGATGGAGATTCTTTCTGTACACCTTCCTTGATTTTCTCTTTTTCTTGCCCCCCCTTTCCCCGTGAATTTGCATGCCGCAGATAGGTGCGTCCCCCCCCCCAAAACCTTTTTCCTTAGATTGGGATGTCTGAAGCGTCCCGAACCCGTGGCGCTAACCCATGTTCGGACTCTTGACCCATCCATTGATTTTTTTTTTCCCCCTGTAATCAGCGAGGCCTTTCAACCCGATGTCGAAAGCTCTAGCTGTCGTCAATCCCTTGAATTAGGTTTCCTTCCCAGCTTGTGGTTTTCAAGAGGGTCTTTCCAGGGGTCGGCAGACGGAACTCCCCTTGAAGTTTGAAGGCTTTCTGCCCTTCTCTGGCGTCCAGGTAATTTCCCAAATGGAACTTTGCTCTCCCCTTACTTTTCCCCCCTTTTCCCCTGCTCGGCAGGTTTTTTTCACTTTTTTTTTTCCATCCTGGTTTTTTTGTCTTGGTCTTTCACCGAAGCTCATAACTCACCGTTCCTGTGCGAGGAATGTTCCCGGTTTCCCTGCCTTGCCGAGTAAAGGGACCCCTTTTGTCTTTCTCTTCCCTCTTCCTCTCTTTGTAAACTCATATTTCCTCCTCCTTTTTTTGGGGGACTCTTTTTCCACACTCGCGATTTTTGAGATTTTTTCTTTAATGAGCGGAAATGCCTTCCCCCCCCACATTCACGTTGAATAGGTCCCTTCCTTTTTCTTACCCAGGCCCCCCTTTCCCCCAACCCCCTTCCTCCCCCCCTCTCCTCTTTTCCCTTAGCCTTAGGCCGCGCTTTTCCCACGTCGGCAATTTGGCACTTCCCAGGCTCCCTCCGAGACATTGATGACGGCCTTCCTTTGTGTCTGTTCCCTTATGCCGACCTTTCCGTTTGGATGAACAGTAAATCTCATGACCCCCCCTGATTGCCGTCCAACCTTTTCCCCCCTACGTGACGCAACGCTCTACCTTCTTCTTCGACTTTTTCTCCGTGTTGCCCAGTTTTTTTTCTCCCGCACTCCCCAATTCTTTCCCTCCCCTTGTCTAACACTCCTTCTTTCTTTTTTTCCCCGTGTTCATGAATGACATCTTAGACCCAGGACTCGTTTTGATTCGTTCCCACTAGAGGAAATCCAATTCACTTTCGAATAACGCTATCCTTTCCCCCCCCCCCCCCCCACGACCTCTGCCTCAGCCACGCTGTTCCCCCTTATCTCCCTTTCCCCGTTTTTTAATTTTTTTTTGTGCCTCCCCACCCCCCCAATTTGCGATATGAGGATGTTTTCCGATCTGACCAAACCTCTCCTTTTGCCAATTCTTTCATTGCAACAACGTGTCGAAATCCCGGATGGTTATTTCCTTTCGGGCAATTTGCTGTACTTTTTTCCCTTTTCCCTACATCATGTCATTCTCATGTTGAGCGTGACCCACGACTCGCCCCACCCCCCTCTTTCGATATTTTCCCTCTTTCCTAACACCGTGAGGGATTCTCCCCCCTCCAGGTAGCTCCCTTTTTCCTACACTCATAAGGTTTTGCATAGTCCCCTGCGTTAATCTCGATCCACCGTGGGATGCTTGTAGTAACACCCTTTCGTGACATAGCTGTTTTTTTTTATTTTTTTTTTCCCCTCCCCCCAGCAACCACCATGTCCGTAGTTCCTGCAACTAGTTAAAATGTTTTCCTAAAGTGTTGCCTCCCCGCGTCTCTTCACATATTCTTCCGGCGACCGCTTCCTTCTCTTTCCTCGCTTGCTCCCTCTGTGATTGGCTTTTCCCTTCCTTTCCTTCTGATCTCAGAATTTTTCTTTGAGCTCCGGTACCGCGTTGAGGTTTTGAAAGTTGATAATGGAACCCGTCGCGGACTTTTCGACTCCTTCACCCTTTTTTTCTCTTCTTCCGGCTTGCCGATCTGCGGCATCCCCCCTCCTCCGGGCCTACTTCCCTTTCTTATAGTAAATACCCAAATATCCTCCACGCCCACATGGTCGAGAGCGCGCACCTCTTTGGCACAAGTACTTCTCCTTTTTTCTTCCACGAGTCATTTTTTCTTCCACCCCGGTCCTTTTTTCCGACCTTTCACGGGTCCTGGGTCCCTTTCCCAACTACCCTCCTTGTCCCCGTTCGACCGCTTCACCCTCTATGTTTGAGCTTGCCCCGAGGACTTTTCAGGTCGTGGAGCACCAGTTTCCACCCCCCCTTCCGCCTCGTTGTCACCCTCCTCCTCCTTGTGATCCTTTATGTTTTTTTCCTCTTTAATGGTACCGTTTTCCCCCCCTAGCAAAAACCTCCCCCCAAACGACGAGAGAAAGTTCTCACCTGTGTCCCTTGGACCCCGTTCCGCCTGGAGTATTCCCTCTTCGCGAGGATGGCGTCTTGCTCCAGTAATCCATCCTTTTTCCCCGGCCTTCGTGAAAAAGTCCCCTCTTTAACCCATATACTAGTCTGCGTTTTTCTTACCACAAACAAGCTTTCACCCGTCACCAGCGCAGTGTTGTTCTGTATTTTTTCATTGTCTGGCTGATTCTTTTCTCCCCCTTTTTTTTTTAAGCTTGCGGCAAAGTGTCGTCTCTTACCTCTTTCAGCATTAGGACATCTTTTCAATTCTTTCATCCCTATATCTTCAGGAGAGGACCCCTTCAAGCGCCTTGTTTTAGTTTCTATTCCTATACCCTGTCTTCTCATTAACTATTTCCTTTCCGGAACCGACTCCACATCGCGGCAATTTGCAATTCACCGTACTCCCCTTCTTTCCCTGGAGGCATTGCGGTCCTCATAGCCAGGCTTATTCAATCTTCGATCTTTGCTGAACCTTACCTTCTCCTCCTGTCCCGACCTCTCTGGACAGTGCTGTTTTCCCCTATCTTTCTGTCCCCCCCCTCTACATAGGGCACCTATTTACCAAATCCCCCCTGCCCTCCCCTATAATGATTCGTCACCTCGTTCATATGCTTCCGTTTTGGTTTATTTTTTTGACGTCCAGGAGTTGATGCTTACACCAACTGTTTCGTTTTTTTTCCCGTACCTTTTCGAATGGCTTGACTGGTTCATGACCCTTTTCCCAATGATACAGTCGTCCAAACGGTTTTTTAGGTCTACTCGGGTCGACATACGTTCTTTCTCCTGAATGCGGCTTCCATCTTTGTTCAATTGCTTGAAAGTTTCTTCCCCTCCGAAGTTGCCTTCCTTTCCCTCCCCTGCACGTT
>Ga0179593_1500332_pt1 | contig 15825 bp, 12 predicted proteins | sample CZODoug2_1_08_16_FD_185931 | JGI IMG/M metagenome (GOLD analysis project Ga0179593, IMG submission 185931) | Vadose zone soil fungal communities from Angelo Coast Range Reserve, California, USA - CZODoug2_1_08_16fungal (PacBio error correction) | ecosystem: Environmental > Terrestrial > Soil >... | reverse complement strand
TCCAAAGTCGACGTCCGCCTAGTTCCCTTTGCCATACTATATAGTCAGGCGGTGCTTCTATCGCCTAGAAAGGAAACCCATGTGTCTCCCTATTCACATGCATATCCTGTGCTGTCGCTTCCTTCCGGCTGCGGCCACACAATGGTCCAGCTCAGAACATTTCATTGTGGCACCTCATAATAGATTTGACCTCAATTTCTCTCCTCCTCCCTTTTTGTTTAAAGCCAGCGCGTGTTAGGGTTTGGGTTTTCGACCCCGAACTTTGCCCGCCGACAAGAACTCCCCTCTTCTAGCGACCATCTGTATCCCCGGACATCTCACGCAGGGCTAGCCCTGGGCAGTTCGTTTTCAATTCGTCGACGGCCACCCGTGTGCGCGGCCATCCCTTGTCAGTCCCGCCCCTCCCCGTTCAAACTAGGTCCTCTAGTCTAATCCGTTCTCTACCGTGGAGCTTGCTTCTTTTGGACTCTTTTTTTCAATATGACTCGACGGCCTCCTGATGCCTTTGCTCTCACGTGGTCAGACAGGCCAACATACGGCCCCCATCTGGCCGAACGTCAATGCAACATCCTTTTTTTAATAGGGATTCTTTTCGAGCGACAACGTGGGGTTCCCTATGAATCTTCAATCCCCATGGCCAAGGCAGCGGGAACTTGTCTCTGCAGCCCTGGGGAATGCCCGGGCAGACGCACTTTCCACCTTTTTAGCCTTCTATGGTCATTTGAATATCGTTTTTGAGATTTTATCTTGTCAAAACCGAATCACTTCGCGACGCAACCCCGTAAGACACAGATATTCCTTTCAGTTCCGGTGTACTCCCTCCTTTGGAGGCTGTCCGATTCACGAGTCTCTAATCATTTCGGCTATTTTCTGTGATTAAGTGTGCTACATATGGTCAATTCGCGGTTCCTTATTACCCAGTTATTTCGTTATTCAGCCGTATTTAATTCTGATCTTCCTGCGGGTTCATCTCGTTTGCTCTGTCTCTCTGAACTCCAGGTAGTCCGTTTCCCTTGAACCCTGATCCTCTTCGAGGTCCCCGCGATTCTCGTTTTCCCTCAAGGGCAAAGGACTCCCTGTTTTGCTTTTTTACATGCTTTTCTCGGCCCCCTTTTTGATCTCATGAAGCATGTGACACCCCAAGCGTCCGTTGAAGAGACCTCGCATAATGCCCTTTTATCACTGGGGAGGCCCGGTCGAAAAATATCCCCTCTCCCCCCCCCGCATCTCTCGCTTCGTCAAGAGATACCTTGTAATCCAATCTTTTCCCCAAATACCCCGAGCTGCCAGGGCGTAGTAACTCCAGAACCTTTGCCCGGACAACCCGCCTTTTTTTCCTCGGATTTTGGTTCCCCCTTACTCAAACCCCCAATTCGTTGAAGTCCCTTAGTCGATTTTTTCCTCAGCGCAAGTTCATCCCGTCGTGGTTTCCCTTCTTACAGACTCGCCTCTGATCATTCAGAACGTCGACACCTTGAGTACGGCATGGAGAAGTTATTTCGCCCCCCAACTCCGTCTTTTGATAGTTCTGACCCCCCCCAGTTGTATTACTTTCACGGCTTGGTAAACCCCCTGACCCTTATTCCTCGGACAGTCCCTCCTCATAAGCCGGAAGATCTATTTTTTTTTTTTTGAAATTACCTCCTTGTAACCATTGCCCAATTCCTAATTGGTTTTGACTTATGGAGACATGGTGGCAATTTATATATCTACCCAAATACGTCTTCCCCCCCGTAGGCACCGTGCGCAGTTTTTCAAACCGCATATCACTCTAGCTCCCGGCGCAATACCTCCCGTTTTGTCCCCAGCCGATAATCCCGTTTCCTCCCTCTATTCTCCTCAGGTTTTTTGTTGAAGTTATTTTGGCCCGAGAAATGGTTTTATTATGGCCATTCCTCTGGCTCAAACGTTCGGTTGGTGATATTGGTTGACTCCTTCTCCTTTCCCGAGGCTGGAATGCACGTTTGCTTTTGACACGTCCTACGTTTACTTCGAGAATTAATATATGCCTCTGAATTGGGCCTTCAGCTGCCCAGCCTTCTAAACAACCCAAGTGGGAGTACTTGGGTTCAGGCTCTTTCTTTTTACACTGGTGCCTTGAAGTTCAAAAAAACTTTATAGTTGGACCCTCGAGCTGGGTCCTGCCGCGACATATTGGCCCAAGGTTTTAGCCCTCTTTGTCCTTCCCCTCCCTGATGCGCCTCCCCGCGCTAGACCCTTGGCTTGATCGACGTTCCCCTCCCTATCTGTTACCCAGTTATGCTCTCCCCATGGCCGGACCATGTGCTGTTTCTTCGTCGGAAAGCTCTGGGCTTACACAGCTTGCCGGTCTTTTCCTTAGCCCGGGATTCGTTTTCAACTCGACGAAGATGGGGACTTTTTTTTGTGACGTGCGTCTTCCAGCCGAGAATGTCATGCTGGGTGCTGATCCCATTGTTGGTTTAACGGCTGACTGGCAATCGAAGTTGAAACCGGGTCATGTCTCTTGCTATGTCCCCGCCCGCTTCCGCGTGTAAGTGCTCTCCGCGTCCTGAATCTGATATTTTCTTTGTCACATACTCTCAGCACTGCTTACTGTGTGGCTTCCCACGTCGCCGGCCTTCCTGAATCGCGTGAGAATAGGGGCCGAAGCAGGCTTTCAACCATTCTTCCTTTTAATCCTTTTTTTTAACGCTCATCGCGGGACCGTCCTCTTTTCCCCCCTGTTCCCGCCTGCGGGACCTTGTGCGCTCTTGTCTTTCCACTCAAAGCTTTTTTTTAAAAGGTTCTGCTTTCAGCTACCCTTACGAAGCTCCTTCCTGGCCCTAGTCTCCGCGGCGATTCCCATCTGGACTCGATAGTTCTTTTCCCTCCAGACCGCTGATTCGAGACGGTGTGGTTTTTTTTTTTTTTTTTGCAGCTTTAACAGTCCTAGCGGGCCACGTCAAGGCTCCCCTCCATTCCTCCTATCCGTTGCTACTTTTTGCGGGTTTGGCTTTTATACGGAGAGATCTTCTCCTGCACCCTTCAGGTCCAGTTGCGTTTAGTCTACTCCCGTTCTCTAAGCATTTACACGCAATGCTGTCCATGTCGTTGAACCACCAGAAGGTCGTGCCGGTGGGCCCGTTGTCGAGAGAGAATTATTCACCTTTTTTGCCTCCCCCATGGGGGAGCGTCGTTTTTAACTTTTTTTCCCCCAGTCTTAGACCCAGCATGGCGAGGGAGGTTTCCCTGTCGGCCGTTAGAAGTCAGATTGAAAGATCCAATCTCACCTCCTAGCCCCCCGGTAGAGCCGGATTATCCCTACATGGTGTTTGAGTCCGTAGTCTCGCGTGGAGGCAGCCCATCTCCCTTTGCAGTATTTTTTCGACATTCATCCTCCCAGCTCATTTAGCGGCTTAGGCTTTCATCGCCGAATTAGCTACCATCTGCGCTCCTCAGTTGGCCGGCCCGACCCCCACAATACCAAACTGTGAGAACCCCCACGTGCGCGTCCTCAATGGTTTTTTTTTTCAATTCGTCTCCCCGGCGGTGTGCCCTTTCCTCCCTGATGACTTTTGATGCTGAGGCGCCATTTTTTCCCCAGGCCCCCCTTAGCTGGCCGCGCCGGAAGCCCCCGCTCCAGATGATTTTTGCGATGGTCCTACTCATTTACTTTTTTTTATCGCCTAATGTAGACGGGCATCGCTTCTTCTCTTTCTTGATATCCCCGAAATCTGCGTTGACGACTTTTAATATTCCTAGTGGGGGGGTGTAGATGTTGAGAGATCTTGACGTCGGTACGCCCTGTTGGTTAGAACACTCCCCTATTAAGGAGCAACCCCTCGGAATGGTATCAAGACCTTCCCCATTGTTTTAGGTCCTCGGTCCCCCCATGCATATTCTCGGCCTTGGCCGGATTCATGCTATCATCTTGCAGCCAACTCCCTCCTAGCTCAACTCTCCGGCTTCCATTGAGTGCCCGCTGCCGCACCATTTTCAATTTTGGTTAACAATCCGCGTCGTTCGGGACTTTTTTTTTTCCCCTTCAAGCCCCCTGTCCGACTGCCCTCAAGAGCAGATCCCGCCTTCGAGACCCATGCTGCGGCGCACTACCGAGTTTCTTTAGGCCATTTTTTCCCTTGCGAAGTTGAAAGCTTGACGGCCTTCTTGAGCCCTCGCCTGCGTGCGTCAAGGCCTTCACCCTTCTGTTCACTTTTTATATCAGGACTGTGCACTCGCGGGGTGAGATTCTCTCCCCTTACCTCACTCCAACTCCCTCTCATTCCTTTTTTCCCCTCCTTTTTGGTCAGCCAGGTGAAGGTCCCATCGGTCCTTCCAACCGTACAGACGACAATTGCAACATCGGAATTTTTTGTGACAAAAAATAATTCGCGCTCCGTTGTCCCCCCGCCATGCTTTTTTGAAACCACATCCTCGTGGTCTTTCTTTTCACCGTTTTTTTGACCGAAATGCCGGCCCGTGCTCGTTTGGCCACCTCTTTGTTTCCTATGTCATGGTCGTCCTGTTCCCCCCCTTTATCGCAAATTGCTTTGATATTTAGCGCCGCCCAACCGTTATTCTGACTTCGACGTGTCCTCCAGCCTGGAGGATGTTATTTCGTCCCCTTGGCTCTGGAGTGATGAACTCTCCTCTTTTCCAATTATGTTCAATTCGGCCGCTTTGGATGCGCACACGAGATGTTCCAGCCTTTCCTTCCAATGATGTTCTGAATCTCTTTTGCGAAGATGTTTTCATGTGATCCCCACGGGCAGGAAGATCCTTTCGTCTTCTTTTTTTGGAACCCCCGTGATCCTTCGTGTTTCGGTGTTCTTACGTCATTCCTGATGCAAATGATCATCCCTTTCTGACCCCTGATTGATTCGGAAACCTTCTCGCCTATTCCTGCCAACCCTCTTTTTGGTCCATAGCAAGTAGTACCATCCCCCCCTTGTTGTACGATTGCTTTTTACATAATAAGAAGCCCCACTATACGGAGAGTCCCCCATAATCGTGCTTGAACTCGTTTTCCACTATCCCTGACGCCCGTGTTTTAGTATCCACGCTCGATCGCCTCCCTACCCCCAGCAACCCTCCTAACGTTTCCTTGGTTACATTTTGGTTAACTACGGACCTCACAACCCCCAAACACTGGTGAAGTCCCCACCTTTCCCCCATTCCTTTTTCCGCGTGATCCCGGTCTTTTCCGAATCTTTCTCCCTGTTCTCCGACGCCTCCAGCAAAGTCCCAATGGAGCATAACTTCGACTTCATCAAATTGCCGTCGCGGTCTCGTTTCGTTCTCCCATTTCTGATTCTTTTCCTTAACCTTTGGACCCATATGTCTAGCTTTGCTCCCGACGGAAGAAGCTTTTTTTTTAAAGTTGCTGCCAGCGTGTAAACGCCCGGCTCACTCAACCAAGTTTTTTCCCCCTTCGGGAGCCTTGGCCCTATCGCCATCCCTTGATCGACCCATCCCCACGTAGGGCGTTGGACATAACGTCTCCGGCCTGGAGACCGTTCCAAGTCTGCCTTTTAATTTAATGGCCCCATTAGTCGTCAAACTCTTCTTTTCCTTCCCTCCTTCAGGAGATTGCGATAAATGGACAGTTTCCGGTCTGAGTTCCCGGCGGGGAGTTGTATGCTCTCTTGGGAGCCGTAGCCGTGCGTTGCTTGGATAGCAGGTGGGCCCCCACTGGGTTCCAAGGCTGACCTTTTGTCGAGCATATATCTTTGGACTTTTGGTCGAATGGACTGACCATTTTCGGTGTCCTTGTTTTTCCACTTGCGTTTCTTTACAGATCTTCTTCATGCTCTCTTCAAAACCAAACTCCTTGGAACGGATAGATTCCTTGTTTGACATATTTTTCCCCGTTTTACGCTTCCGAGGTTATTGATTAACTCCGCGCGCAGCCAGAAAGCCGTCAATGACCACCCTGGAGAGATCGGCACCTTCCTTTTCCCCTGCATCCCCTTTGATGGTTGACTGGTAGCCGTAGTGGACCTCATCCTTTTGATCGGTACCCTGCCCTGGGGACCCTTTATGAAACTCTCCCCTTCTCAAGAGTTTCGAGCATTCCCCAACTCGACGCAGAGTGGGACAACTCCTGTTGTTGGTCCTCCTGTCGAGGACGTTTCAGAATGTTTCATGCGGCCGGTAGTCCGGTTGGTTTTTTTTCAGGTCCTTGTTGCGTGCTTCCCGCGCCTGTGTTTTTTATTTTCGAACTTGTATCGCGTGGCGATCGCCATTTTTCTACTTTTTTGTCTTTCTTTTTCTCTAAATCGCAAGGCCCTCCAAATGGCTTGTCCTGTGTGACGTGCCGCTTTTTCCTTAGGATTAAGCCCCCCTTTATGGTCGAGCAGCTTTCCCCTCTTTTGAGTCATTTTCTCTATTCTACCGGCATCATCGCCTCTTTTCCCTTTTTTCACGCTGCGGATCTGTGATCGTTCTTCGTGTTTTTGTTATTTCCCCCCTTTCTACCCAAATTCGAGGATTAGATTTCAGGACTCTTGAAGCCTGCATACTCGGAATAGTGGGAGCATCGATGCGACGAATGCCCCCATTGTCCCCGATATGCCCCCTCAAGACCTCAACCGATGATTACGGCAGCCGACCCTCCCCTCCCCTTTGAGGAAAAAGAAAGGCAGTCGGTCATCTATGTACGGTGTTACGTTTGTCTTTTCTCCTTGGATTTGATAGACCTATTGCCCATTCCATTCGCCACGTGTCCGCACTCGAGTCCCCTTGCCCGGCGTTAATTCCTTGACTCCTCTCCCCTGTACCCCCTTATGCTTGGCCATAGGGAGACCACGGCCTTTTCAGTTTCGGTCAACTCTTTCGACTTCACAGCCCGATGTTACGGTTGTTGTGCGCTTCGCCCTTTTGTCGCCGTTGTTGTCCTTTGTTCATACCACGGTGCTCAAAGTTATGGCGGGCGAAGTTAACTTCAGTCAGATTCACCGCCACAAATCTCTCGATTTTCTCGCCACGTTTCTTGTCTTATACACGATTTTTTACGGCTTCCCCCCTTAACGTCTGGTCGCACCACGCCCCCTTTTCAGATCTTCCATCCCCCCTGCACAATGCTGCTGAGTTTAGATTTGCCGGTGCATGCCTGTCAGCGATTCGGCGGGGTCTCGCTCTTGGTCCTTTCTGAGGTGCTTTTTTCCCTCCCCAATCCTCCCCAAACGCGCTTTCTCCCCCGGTGTCTCAAGTTCCTATTATTTTCTGCAATGGATCTTGGACGTAGGGACCCCCAGCAGGGAGAGGCGCAGCTCCCCGGGGCGGGAAAGCTTGACAGGCACACTGATGGAACTTGGTCGCGTTGCGGGGCTCCATCACCTCGCTCCTTCCTTTCCTGTGAGAAGGGTTCAACGCTCTTATTTCGACGAACAGAAACTTGGCCCCTTTTACTCTCTCTCTTTTCCCCTATCCGTTTTTGTTTCTTTCTTCCCCCAGTATTGTGAGTCCCGGTTCTCCAATGCTATTTCCTTTAGGGACCCCCCCCATGAGCAGGGAATTTCGATCGCCCATTCCTCTGTAGGTTTGCTGTTCCTTGATTTTTTTTTTCCCCTGGCTTCAGCGAAATGATTAGCTCTCAAAATGGCAGCTCAACGTCTTTTTCCGTCCCCCCGTCATACGAAACGAGCCGCAATTTGCATACCTAGCGCACGCTGCCAGTTCGGTTATTCCAACGCAAATGTCAGCCCTCCTTCCCGATCAGATTTCCTTTTGAAACTTCGGTAATTTCCGTCACTCTCTGCCGTAGTTCGTTTTGCTGACTTTGATCGTCAACCGTTACGCTGGTTTCCCCGTTCTATTTACGCGCTACTAGGCCTTTTTATAATCCGGTACGTGGGAGTCTCGCGGTTGGTGAGATTTGGTAGTTCCATCTCTTCTCGAACCTTCGCCTAATCGAATCTTTTTTTTTCAAAGACGGTGTAGCGGTGGAATTTACCCTCGAACCTATCCATACACCATCCTCAAAATCGGGGCCTGGACTTCTGTTTTGCAGAAAACGTGCCGGGTTCCTCACTGAATTTGGTTGTGCTTTTCCCCTCCAATGCCAAATCATGTCGTGGTACCGTGGGGTTACGGGAACTCCCGCCCCCAGGATTTCCCGTGCTGCTTTTGCAGATTTGGGTTCTGCCACGGTCTCTCGGATGCAAATGCCTCAGAGCGACAACCGTTTTTCCCCTCTTTTTTTCGACACTTTCGTTGATCCTCTTTGTACCGACTTCTTCTGTAAAGAGCTTGCACCGCGTTCTGACTCATGGAGGTTCTTGTGCTTGTTGACCGTTTTCCTTATTTTTTCCCCCCAATCGCCGTTGATTTCCTTTCACGCTTTCTGACAGAAGATGTAATTTTTTCTCCCTCCAGCACGGGGCCGATGGTTTTTCCCGCGTTTAGTGGTTTTGAATTCACGTTTGCATGAGCCTGCCCCCCCGTTTAAGCGCCACGTACTTCGAGAATTCCGAGTTCCATGTTTCTGCTGATTATCCTCCCCCTCCCTTATTGAAAATGTTGGCCCATCCCCTCTGCTAGATGCCTCTTAGAGGCTCCACCCCGACGTCCGTTCCCGAGCGTAGTAAAATTGGCTTATCCCTGGGATCTCCTTCTCCCCAATCAATCTCCTCCCCCCCGCATCCGCGTTTTCTCCAGCGATTACGAGCTGTTGACATAACGAGCCTGACGGTTTTTTTCTCCCACGCTCGCCTTCCACGCACCGAAGCCCCCCTACCGGCCCCTCCCCATTCGCTCGATCTTCAAAAACACTTCGTGAGTCACTCTGTGCCCCGCAGCGCCCGTGCCGAGTCTTTAAACCCTTTTCTTTCATGACTCTTTTCCCGACGACTCCCCGCCCCCTGCACTTGTCGCATGAGTAATTGTCCCGCATCTTTTCTTTCCGGCCCCCCTGAGTTCTTTCACGCTTTTTTCCGAAGCGCAGTCAGGTTGCCCGAATTCTGGCTCTTTTTTTACCCCCCCCCACTGGATGTCACTGCCGCGACATCAGCAGGGATTTTTTGCCCATGCAACGGCTTGAAGCAGCACCATTAACGACCACTCTTCATTGGGAGAATCTCGAGGCCCATAGAATATACCCTGCTAGTCAACGTCAGACATTCTAGGCTTGGTTTTTGCACCCCCTGATCAGAGTGCTTTTCTACCCCCCCTTAGCGAATATCTCCAAAGAAGGGCGTCAACTCGACCCCATTACTCCTTCTCGGCAAAGTTCTCCTTCACTTTCGCCGTTGTTGTTTTTGTTTGACCCTTTTGTCGAGAACTGTTCTTCCATTACTCCTAGGCTGCCGGCGGGTAGCGGTATCTTCTCCCTTCGTTTGGGTGCCTTTAGCGTCTCGCGCATGGAGTTACTTCGGTTTGACCCTTGCCAACGTGCCACGTGGTTAAAGTTCGTCTTTTTTTACTTATATATGGCCTATCTTTTTTCTTTATCGTGCCGGTCCCGAATGGCATCAACCCCCTGTGCGGGTTCCTTGGTGCCCAATGATGTGAAGCTCTTTCCCCCCCCCACTCTCCTGCCTCGGATACAGCGGCCTGTTTTGACATGTTTTCCAGGTTTTCCGAGTCTTTTTGATCTTCCCCTTTTGACTTCCTAACGCCGTCTCCAAGCGAACGTAATTTCTTCTTTGGCGACAGATCTGGACCCATTCCTCCCCCTATTTGCCTCTTTCCTTTTGTGGTTGGGTGTTGACGTCGGGACCACGTTTCCCCATCGCTCCGGTTTTTTAAGATAAGTCCTTCCCTTCCCTTCTTTCCCAGATGCGGCTCAACAACTTTTGCTTTTCCCTTCCCCTATTTTTTTTTGACGAAGGTTTTTTAACTTTTCCACCGCTAATTTTCCTTTAGGATACGTGGGGTTTTTCCGGTTGCGTTGGTCCCCCGATCTTGAGACTCTGCCCTTAAGGATAGTTGTCAAAGTGTGCAGAATCGTATCTCTTTTTCTGAGCGCTCGAGCTGTTGTATCATATGTTGCGTGCATCCGCCCTTCCGGATAAAGCAATTTCTTCTGGCTTCCCCTTTTTTTCTCCTCCCTTCGAGTCCGTTCGGCCAGTAGCCACCATTGTCAAGCTTGCATTTTTTTTTAAGTCCGTTTACGTTTCTTGTACTATAGTTCCTAGAAGGATTACTGGTTCCCTTTTGACCTTCGTTGACGTTTCCTCTTGTATTTCTTTTCAGTTTTCCCCCCCCCATCTGCAGTCAGTACTCAGGAAGTGACATCATTCCCTGTTGTTCTCATGTCCGGGTTTTCAGGATGGAGAATGACCATAATCATCCGATATGTCAATCACGACCGAGCACCGGCCGACCTACGCGGTTCTTTCCTCCTTCACCTTGCTGAGGACGAAAGGTTTTCAACTCGACAGGTGATCTACTTTGTTCCCGGTGGCGGGCGTTAGTGATTTCCTTCCGTATTGCCGCGATATTTGCCCTTCCCTGGCAAGTTTTCGGCCTTTCTTCCCCCTGCGGGTGCGGAGTTGTTACCTTACCCGTGCTCGACCTCCCCCCTTCCCTGCTTTGGCCATGTCTTCCCCTTTCCGTTTTTGCGTTTTTTTTCCCCCCCTCCTTTTTTCGCAATCCCCCCGATTTTTCCGTTGGTCCAAGATCGGACGGTTTCCTCCCCGGTCTTTCCACTTGAACCCCCGTGGAAGCATGCGATCGGGCTGAACTTCGAAGTTCAGACGACCCCCCCTGCAGGTGCGCCTTGCTTTTTTCTCCTGATCGTTTGACGTTTGCCGCCAGATTTCGATGTTGCACCAGCGACGGTCCCCCGACGACTTATGCGAACGAAAAGGTGCTCCTCCTAGATTGACGATTGTGTAACTGGAGATAGCCGATTTAGATGCTATTGAAGACGTCCCTTGTATGGAGTTTAGAACCCATTTTCCCCCCAGCGACTTTTTTTATAACCCTCTTCACCACTGTCTGGCAATTCTTATGTTTCCCCCTTAGAACTTTTTGACGCATGCTGCTTCGGTTGCCCCCCCCTTTCTTTCTAAGAATCGCCGCGTCCTTTCAAGTTTTCCTTATGTTCCACCCCTAAGTGAATGGTGAGTCTCTCCAACAACCCCTTAACCCTGGTCAATGACTTAGAGGTTATTACTCCCCCTCTTTCGAACCCCCCCCCTACCTTGACGACCCTTTTTTTCCTATCTTAATCACGTTGGCTGTGCAGTCTTCTGTGTTTTTTTTTTTTTTTTTTTTGCCCAATTTTCCAGTGGTATAATGAGTTTTTTTAGCTCCTCAGTCATTGTAGGCATTGGTGCACCACGTCTCTTTTGAGAAGTTTCCCAACTTCCTTCCCATGGTTGCCCGCTTCGAATATAGGTGGAGGCAGCGTCGGCCCCTTAGGTGTGAGGGCCTGACGTGTTTCAATCCGACAAATTGGAACTTCCTAACGACCCTTACTTCGATTTTTCAGCGCCGAAGAGAGTAACTGTTCAGCTTGAAGATACTTCTTATCCCCCTCCAGCTGTTCTTTCTTGTTAGCTTTTATTCCCCCTCCAGACCCTGAGTCAGCATACTTTTCTTTCCCCTCCCTTTCGCGCCTTGCTCGTCTGCACCGGCCTGCGAACCGCTAGCAGTTTGACTGTGAAGGTTCTCTGCGTGCCCCGGCACGTGCTGTGTTGACCCCTATAAGCGTTCCCAGTAGTCTACGTTTTCCCCCTCGGTTCCATCTAGGCTTCCTCCTTTTTTCCTAACTTTTTTTCGGCCTCTGGTGAGATTTTTCTTTTTTTTCACTCCTCCCAAATGTTCGACTTTCCTCCTCGCCATGGTCCATCAATTTCAGTAAAGGCAACCCCCAATTTGTCCCCCGTCCCCAGCCCATATTTTCCCCCTTCCCATCGGGCTTTTTATAATTCGGCTCTAAACACTGGTTTCCAGGAACTGTTTTTTTTGAACCGCCTGTCCCCATTTTTCTTGTTCTGCGAGAAGTGGAAGGAGCCGACAAAGCCTATGGCAGACAATGCCATTTTTCCAGATGTATGGACTTATCTCCCCGGCCTTCGGTAATTCCTAAAAGGAAAGATAACCTAGCTCCCGCCCCCGTATCAACTTATATGATTTGTCGAGTTACGCCAGTCCCAGGCGCCTTGCTGGATGAAATCGATTCGTCAGATCGTTTAATAATTTCTTTTTTTTCTTGATTTCCCGTGCTCCAGGTACATTGAGACGTTTTGCCCCCCAAGAGGATGCTTAGCTTCCCTTTGCCCCTGATTCCCTTATGATCTCCCTTTCCCGAAGATGTTTTTTTTTACGCTGGGGGAAAGATGGCCAGCACTTCCTCCTCCGGGTCGTTCCTTTGCCCGGCCAGTGATCCCCTTAGGAGGTCTCTCTGATTGCAGGTCGAATCTATTGCCTCCAGGCATGTTCCGCCCTACTTGATTCTTTTCCCCCGAGTGTCTCACACGCGGACGTTTTTTTTATTCAACATTTCTTTGTCCGCCCATTGGCAAGTATTTGGCACCCTCCGATGGTCCCCCCTTTTTTCGGCCTTTTCTCTCCCCACGTAATCTTGCTGCACAATAACGAGTTGCGTCTACATTTGTTTTCTACGTTTTCTTTTCGACCCTGCACGCAAAACCAGACACAACTACGGAAAGAGGAACCTCGGCGGCCCCCGATAGTCCCCCCCCCCCAAAAAACACTTTCCCCCCTCCCTTCACCACATTTCTCACCCTTTCCTACTCACTCCATTCCCCCATGACTTTCTCATTCCTTCCACCCCCTCATTTCCCTCCCTCTTCCTCTTCTCCCCCCACCCCTCTCTCCCTCCCATTCTCCCCTCAAGTGTGTGGTCCTTTTGTTTCCCTTTTTTTGTTACCCCAACCAAACACTAGTTGCCCTCCCTTTTTTTTTTTTTTGTTTCAATGCCCGCCCGTCAGAGTGAGAAAGGTCCTTGACAGAACTTTCACCATGATGATTCTTTCCCCTGGTTCCCCCTAGCACTTAACATCAACTTTCCCCCATTTCTTTGAATGCTTTTTGCGCCCAGGATATTTAGTTACCCCTATCCAATTGAAGTTCTCTGGAGTCTTGAGAGAAGCTGTTCCCCGGATCGGTCCTTTTTCTTGAACCCCCCTTTTCACTCTGTCCTGCTCGATTCGATAGTCCTTTTTTTTTGAACACTCTCCTGCCCAGCTTGAAAAAGAACGTTGCCCACCCAATTACCTCCCACAATGGGGTGACTTTCGGTCGCAGAAGGCAACTTTTTCATAGCAAGTGCCCCCCCCAATCATCCCCCAAGAGTTTTCGTGCACACCTTTCCTATCCAGACCTGTCTTTTCGCCCCCCCCCGATGCTTCATTCCTTCCCCTCTGGCCTGTCACGCAGGTTTTGGCATTATGCATGCGGGAACTCTCGCGCCTTCTCCGTGTGGGGGTGTGAGAGATTTTCCCCGCGAGTCGTCTGGCCAGTTTTCCGTCGGTCTTAGTCACGCCCGGCTTTTTGATTGAGGCTTTCGTGGCGCTTTCTTGGCCCTCGATGCTGGGCACTTTTTTGCCCACCTGATGGTTTAAAGGTAGTGACCCCCTTTTCTCGAAATTAGTGACGTTTGAATGTGTTGCCGAATCTGCTTCCAGCACGAATCCCACCCCCCCAATTGGGAGGGTCATTGAAGCCGTTATTACCCGCTTTCTTTTCAAGTTTCCACACCCCATCATTGACAGCCTCCTCTGGCACTGCTAGAAGATTTTCAAAACTTTTTGGTTTCCTATAACGATGATTTTATGACCTTCTTAGCCTAAGAAGAGCCGTTGTTTGTTGACCGCAGAGGCCCCCTTTTCTATGAACAAGTATGCAAGTTCGTCCTCAGGCAAGAATGGTCACTTCAATGGTGGGTGCGAGAGGAGGCGCGTTCCAATTTCTTTCAGACAGCAAGGCGAGGCATAAGTTCCCCCGTCGCGCGGGTACGAATCCGACAATTTCTCCTCAGGCACCACCCCCCGAATTCTTTTCCTTCCTCACAGTACCTTTTTTGAGCAGTAGTCCCCGCGAGACTCGCATAGTTCACTGAGAAGTTGGATGGTTTCCGGTGCCTTGGACATAGCGGGCTCCCCTACGTGAATCCTCTATGTCAAGATTTTTGGTCACCGAAACTTTTTTTATCTAGGTGTCCCTTCCCCGGGAGGCTTTTTATCATGCTTTTCTCCGTTTGACCCGTGCCATTTTTTTCCCCGTACCTCCAACGGGCGCCGTCTCTTTGTGTTCGATTTGGCCCTTTCTGAGAAAGTAGGGGCAAGCCATTGTCCCTTTTTTCTTTGGTCGCAATTGGAGTCAGTCTTCGTGCTCTTTCGTGGCTTCTCGCCAGATTTTCACTTTTCCTTTGCGTACTTTTTTTTGATTGCCCCGATAGCGTCCTTCAATTTCCAATAACGCGCTGTCCCCTCTTTCGAAGAACGTCTTTTTAGCCCACCGATCCCATTTCCTAAAGCTGTTCCTAACGCCCCTTTCTAATGGATCAAGCGCTTCCTCCCATGGTACCCTTTTCACAATTAATCACTTTTCAATTTTTTCTCATGCTTTCGACCCGAGCCCTATCTTTAAAGATAGGCTTCTTGACACAGTTTGATCCCCCCTTCGACCACTTCTTCCTGAACGGTTTTTTGTGAGGGAGAAGTTTGATCGTGCCTTTACCCCGCTACCCCTTCCCCAAGATCCTGCAATCTGCACGTGCTTTGCCATCGAGCTCGGCGGAGTCCTTTTTAAGAAATGAAATTTCTTGGCCCTTGTCGCCCGAAGGTACTTGCCTGGGGCCCCCCCCCGCCACCTTGTCGAGAGCGAATCACCAGCACCGCCTTTTGCACGAGGGCGCTTCTTCGCTCGGTTACCTTTGTAAACATTTTCTGGCACCGGAGGATTCCCCCTTTCCTTTCGGAGTCCCCGTTTTTTTTTTTTTGTGTGTCTAATTACTCCGTTTCAGCTTGGGTGTGTGAACGACCCCAAGGCCCGTCCTCACACGGTGATCGCCTTATTTTTCCCCCTTACCTCCCTTTTGAGCTTACGTACGCCTCTGGCCTAAAAGTCGATGCCCTTCCTTTTTACTTCTTTCCCCACACTCCAAGATTTTTGTCTTTTCTTTGACGGTGTGAATGACAGCTGTCCGCTTTCTTCTTTGACCCGTGTCTGTTCATGCCTTGAGGAGACATCCTACCAACAACTTCTGGTCCGGGCTTTTTTTTTCTGGCCTTTATTTTTTACTCAGCCCTTGATGACGTGCATTTTTCTAGTTCTCTTCCCTCAGATTTCCGCTGGCCCGTGGACTGCATTTAGATGCCCTCCTTTCACTTCATTTTTCCCGATAGTTTTTTTTACATCCCTTTAATATTATGAGATGGATCCTCTCTATCGTAGGTTCCCCCGAACCGGAACAGGATTGAACCTCTTCATTCCCCCTCTTGTTGTGGTGAGCTTCTCCCAATTCCCTGGTCTACGCCTGATTGTTCCGATTCTTTTTCAGGAGGTGCCCCCCCTTGCAGCATCTTCAGTTTCCAATGGTCAACCATTGTTTCGAAGAGTGAACCCTGCTGTAAGGTTTTTATGCGTGTAGGCCTGAAGGGCTCGGTTTTACAGTATTAATAGTCCCCCCTGTCTCACTCACCGTGTTCCGTATTGCGGAATACTCCGTGCGTTTTCCTGACTTTTCTCTCTGAACGGTGGTGATCGCCAACTCTGTTTCACTTGTTTCGCTTTTTCCCCCCCTGTTAACGAACTGCTCATAGCCGCTACTCACGAGTCATCGTACCATGTCTCTTTCCATTACCCGGATCAGGCCGCTGTTAGGGTTACAGGGCCCGTATAAGTACCCGTTCGTTTTCTCCGTCACAGCGGAGTACTGGCTTTCCACCT
>Ga0179593_1475614_pt1 | contig 15826 bp, 12 predicted proteins | sample CZODoug2_1_08_16_FD_185931 | JGI IMG/M metagenome (GOLD analysis project Ga0179593, IMG submission 185931) | Vadose zone soil fungal communities from Angelo Coast Range Reserve, California, USA - CZODoug2_1_08_16fungal (PacBio error correction) | ecosystem: Environmental > Terrestrial > Soil >... | reverse complement strand
GCCACCCCGATTCCCAACAAGGTCGTCTTCTTCTTTTGTTTTTTTTCCTCCCCGGATCTAAAGCTTCGATCAGTCGCTCAGTGAGGTATCCGCTTGTGATTTTGTCTTGTAATTGTCGGTTTTATTTAAGCTTTCCCCCTGAGTACCCTTCTCCCAGACCTCCGGAGGGCTGCGCGTCTGCCCAAGGCCTTTCAATTTCTCTATGGAGGTGTGAAACTGATGAGGGCCTGATTTACAGGATGGTTCCTGTGATTTTGTCCTCCGATCTACAAACCTTCCGACCAGGCTGTTCCAGAAGTAGACCCTTGATCATATTTCCCCACCTCTTTCCACCCCCCCCCTCCCTTCCTCCCCCCTTCTCCCCCGTCGTTTCCATTAGAATTGTACCCGCCCACCCCCTCCCGCTTCGTAGAGGCCCCAACCTGCCTTTTTCTAGCACCTTGCTTGTGGCCCTTCGTGCGCTATGGATGTCATCTTTAGCTCCCGCTGTGACCCTAGGTCTTTTTCCCATTCCTAGCCCTAACTCCCCAGAGAGTCATGGGGCGTCACTTTTCTTCCCTTTTTCCCTCGGTTATACTCTTGGCGCCATCGACGCGAGTTGTCTCAACATTTACTGCAGGTAGGTCACTGCACCCTTATCTTAGCGTCTCCTGTCCAGCGTGTGGGACTTGTGTGCATCTCTGCATTTCCTGCAGCGAGAAATTTTAGTATTGGACCAAAAAGTGAAGCCCTTTATTTTTTTTTCCCGCGGGCCCGCAGAACTAATGTAAGAAGGCTTAGACCTGGATTCTGTTCTCCGTCCCCTGGTTGCCCCCCTAGCCGCGAGACCCCCTGTGATGCCCCCTGGAGTTCTTCTCTTCGCTCCGCCCTCCCCGCATCCCCTTTCGCCACGGATGTTGATGATATTTCAGATTTGCTTCTACCCCGTTCATAATCCTCTTCCCACACCGATGATAACTCCTTTTGAGTAGTGCTCCACGCCCCCCGCGTCCCCCACCCTTTCCACAACCTGTTCTGGTCCACTCTTGGTTAGTGCCCCAGACTTGCCTGTTGGTGGCTTACTTCCGCATTTTTTCCCCCTTAGAGTGAAGTTGCTGTCATGCTGAGCATGAGAACTGCGGACTGTGTTGACTCACTTTTCGCAAAATTTTCTTTGATTATTTCGTTTTCCAAAGTGTGGTCAGCTCGAGCTTCCTAGATCACTCCAGTCCGGGTAAGTGGTAGCCACTGTATGGGCCTCATCCGGAGAAGGCCCAAACTACTCTCACAGCTAACCATCGTATTGTCGGGAACGAGACTCCCCCGCGCGCACTCTCCATCTACAGTCTGGCTACACTTGTTCTCTGCAGAGGGGGGTCAAGCGTTGTCGATAAAGACCAGGGTAAAATGATGGACGCCATCAGCAGCCAACTGATGTGGATGTCAACTTTCTCGCTTTGGGGCCCCGGAAATTGGATCCCCCTCCAACAATGAACCCCCAGGGTCGACAATTGGAGGGTCGGGGACTGTTTCAGTTGACCGTAACCACCCCCCCCCCCCCCCCTCACTCACTTTTTCTAGAAACCCCGTGGACCCTCCATTTTTCGATTTGAATTTACCCCCTTTTTGGTACACGCAAGGGTCCCCCAACCCCCCAGCCCGGTTTCCGTCCGTTCATGATGACGGCGACCCTTGCGACGGGTTCGAACCCACGTTAGCCCCCCCATCCTGTCTCTGCACCCTCCCTCGTATTACTCCCCGAGGGCGTTTTTTTCATTTCCTCCATCACTTCTGTCTCCGGTCTCTTCTCCTTCTCCTAAGTTAGTTCGACTGGTTCCTTCGTCTCTCTCAAAACAATTTTTTTTTCTGCGCTGCTTGGTCGCCCCCCCCCTCAGTTTGGGGCCGCCTGAACCAAGATACGAATTTTTTTTGCGCCGTAATTCTTTGACCTCGGTTGTCCTTTTTTCCTCTTTCCGGCTTTGATTCCCTAGGCGCCAATTTCGGTAAATCATGGCGGCCCTGCTCTTCGTCCTCCCCCCTATGCCCAGGTTCCTGCGACTTCTGCTTCCTTTGACCCCAATTGGTGGTTGACCCATGCGTCCTCGATTTATTCCATTATTTTTGTGCGTGACCCGTTTATTGATAGTCCGCCATCGTATTGACCGAGGCCTCTGGCCTTACTCCCCTTCGGATCCTATCCCTTCATTTATTTCCTTTCTATCCACAAATAGTTCGGGTATTTTAACTGGTTCCTGACTCCATTGAAGGCGACCTTGAGAGGCTGTACCGGAGGGCATTTCCAGGCACAGAAAGTAAAGCCCCCATGACCCGACACCCGCTTTTTTGCAAGACTTCCACATCCTTACAATGCACCCCTTTGAAGTATCAGTCAGGCATATTATGGTTTCAAGTTCCGACGGGAGTCTTTGTACGAGTCATTTTTCTCGAGGCATGTCCTGGGGGCCCCTGCATGTTGGTTGATAGCGCTTCCCCACCCGATCTGGATCTGATCGGAGGGATGACGCAACAACAGTCCCTCTTTTTTTCTAGAGCCCGGGTTGGTGTTCTAACCACGCGCGTTCTTTCTCCCCCGCACCTCGCCCGCGCGCAGGTCAGAGCGTAACGACTTCTAGTTCTCTGTCCATTGCTTTTTTCTCTCTGTCCCTTATCCTTTGCCTGTTAAATCCTTAGCCTTCGACGCTTTCCTTACCCATCCCCCATTGCCCTCGATACACCGACCTTAGGTTGTCGCGGACACAAGGTTGCCTGTTTTCGTTTTTTTCCCCCTCAAGACCGCTGTCGATCAGGTATTCAAATCTGTAGCAGATACGATCGCATTCCTTCCTTCTTCCTCGCCTTGCTCTTTGATTTCCTTTCGTGTTGTCATCTCTCCCCGTGGTTGTTTTGTTTAGATCTATTCCCCCCAGCAAGACTGCATCTCGACTCTCCCCTTACGCTGCGGGCTGCTCTACGATCGCAGCGAGTTGGAGGACGAAGCATTCGCATCATTGAGGTGCGCGGCGGTCGTGACCGTTTTCGTTTCGCCATCCAAATTATTTTAAGTGGGCCGCCCAAACCGCGCAGGGTGGTGTTCTCGCTGTCTATGAGGTCTAGTGCTTTTTGAGGCAGAGTTTTGTGATTTGTTGTTCTTTTTTTTTTTTTTTTTTTTTTGGTTTTTATATGCATTGCAGCCATCGATTGCGAAGTCCAGCAGACCCTTTTTAACGTAGAAATGTTTTCATCGACTGACGTCCTTTTTCATACGAGCTCTTTACATGCCGAGGGTCTCCCCTGTTTCTTGGGTTCTTACGTTTCTCACGCTTGCCGGAGTGTCTGTCATGACCGGCCATTCTCATTTTTTAATTTCTTTTTCCCGTCATTTTTTTGTGTTGCGCGCCTGCCTATCGTAAAAGATCTCGCTTGTGTTTTCAGCCCAACCCAAAGCAGATAGTTCCGAAACTGGAATTCCTGACCATTTTCACTTCTTGTTTCCAGCCCTTTTGATGCCTGATTTTAATCTTTAAAGAGCTGAAACTGCAATATTTTTGTATGTGCTCGGCGGGTCCCGTGGTTGGTGATTGGAGATTGGATTGCTATTTTTAAGTGACCACCAATTGAAAGTAGTTTTGATATCAATGTAATCCGACAACCAAGTAGCCTCTTTCGTCCCTCTCCATCCTCCCCCCCTCTATCAATTTTCCCCTGCACCGCACCCTTTCTCCCTACATTCTCTGCATAACTGACAGTGCTTTTGCTGTCCGCGCTTTTTTTTGCAGCGCTATAAGAGGATCGCTCTACAGTAGGATTAGGCAATGAAAGGGCTCATTTGCAAAAGACGGTCTCTGCGTGCGTTCCATCTAATGGTCTCCCGCTAATTTGCCATCGCGGCCTTTTTCGAACCCCCCAACTTTTTTACAAAGCCCAATTTTTTAATCAAGAGAAGTCCGCTCTGTGAGTTTCATCGGCTTCGAACGTACTTTCACGATCCGAAGTTAATTGCAATTATGGCTCGCCCCCCTCCCGGCCTTAGGCACGCAGAACCTGGCATAATTTTTTTTTTCATCCTTACGTCGCCCCCACTTCCGGAATCGGGTTGGCAATGGTGGCAACTTATTGCTCCAATCCCGGCTTGCCGTTACCGGAAATTTGGTCGCTGGTTTTTTTTTTTGTTTTTTTTTTCCGGCTCCCCTACAACCCCCACTAAAATGCTTTTCCTCTTCATCTCCTCCACTCCCCGCCTTTAGTGTCCTGTTAAATCCCCGCCCGAAAGCCCTTCGGTAGTCGGCTTATGTAACCCGTGCGGGGTTCAAGAAAGAACCCGGCGGTTGTTCGCAGGCGTCTTCTACACCTTTCCCCCCGGTTTATTCCACCCCCCTGGACCCCCCGTCCCTTGCACCCGTATGTTCCGCTCTTCGTACACCCGGTTCTCAAAATCTTGTACATTTTTTTCCTGTTTTGTGTGCTATCCGTAGTATTTTTTGGGAGGTTGTTCCTTCCTCTTTCCGTCCCCTGTGCCTTGAACACCCTGCGGTTTCCGACTTTGCTAACATGTTGTTGCCTGTCACCTTGTGGGCCTGAGTTTCGTCCCCCCCCCCGCTCCTGGTACCCCCCCGGAGTGGACTGTGTCTTGACTCGGCGTGAAAGCCCTTTCCCTTCTTTTCCCCGCTGATTTAAAGATGTGCTACGGGTCTGTTTCCCTTTTTTTTTTGATTTTTCTTTTTTCCGATCAGAGCAAGCATGCTGATTTCTTTTGCTCGTGGCTGCTCTACGCTTTCTCCTCCCTACCGACTTCCGCTCCCGCTGTCATTTTCCTCCTGTCCTGACACCAACGTTCAAGCATAGTCCACGCAAATTATTTTGCGTTTGCCGTGACCTTATTCCCAGGTATTGTTCTTTTTCTCCCCCCCCGCCCCTAAATTTTGAACTGAGGGACAGCCACCACAAATGTTGTGTGGCATACTTTTCCCACGGTTTCTGGACGCCGGTGGGATCTTTTTTTGAGACAAACCCGAACGTCACAGTGCGGTGTTCGACCCCCGCCGCTTTTTTCTGTTTTGGATCTTTGAGTCCTTTTTCGGCTTAGCCTTGTTTTTTTTACATCCTGCTCCCACCTCGTTGAGAATTTCCGGAGGGATCACATATCGCAGGCTTTCCCACTTTTTCCCTGTGCCGCTGAGTTTCTGGTCGCTCTTGAGGGGCCATTCCCTTTGGACTCTCTACCTCCTAGTCCACTTGTCGACAACTTTTGCGGTCGACCATTCGTTTAAGCGAAGGGAGCAGTTCGAAGAGTGCCGGCGTTTGGGGATCCCAAACCCTGGCATTGTTTTATTTTACAAGTTTGCGAAACTTTCTCCCGTGCTTGTATGCAGCCCGTCCCGCCTTCTCTGGTATCCAAACGGCCCGCGGGCCCGCACGCTACCTTTCGCCCGTCCAGTATGACGCGCCCCCAGTTTGCGTTACTGGCTCGCCTTTGACAAAGTTCCCTTACTCGGAGCTCAACGTGTCAGTTGCACCCCGCCTCCCCCCTAAAGGGAGCAACCTTCATCCAATTTTGTGCTAGCCTCGCAGGGTTTTTTTCCCTCCCTGTTTCCTTTTCTGGTCATAGTCAGAATGTTTCTGGGAGTCTGGCGGCATTTTTTTTTTTCCCATCTTTGGTCCTAATTCCCCCTTCTCTGTCGGTGCCAGTCCAAGTTCTGACGGTGGATTTGCCATGATTTCCAAAATTCCTCCCAACTATAATTTTCCCAGCGGCTAACAGAGGTCCGCAACCTATATTCGAACCCCCCGCCTGCCTGTTGCACGGACGGAGCGCTCACCCCCGGTTCTTGCTATGGGCTGGGTTGGGAATTGTAATTCCACCGACCCTCTTTTCCCCGGACCCGACCACCATTACCCCCCCGCGTCCCCCTTCGCGCCTTCCCAGGGAGTCTTTTATAAGATCGAAAGCTTCGGATCGTCCTCACAAGGCCCACCCCCCGAGGGTCCCGGCGCCTTTTGGATTCCTTCTGTTGCCGGTATCATATTCTCTTAAGCAGAAGAATTTTTTAGATTATTCATCGTAAAGACCCGTATTCCCCAACCATTGTCGTCTTTCGTTTTGTTCGGTCGCCCGCACCCCTGCCCGCTGATCTGATCGCCCGTTGAGGTTTGATTTAAGTTTGGTGTCCTTTTTTTTTTTTTTTTTTTTTTCCTTTTTTTTTTTTTTCTTTTTTTTCGGTTTTCTCCGGGTAGTCTGTCTTGAAATATTCCGTACGTTTGAACCCTATCGGTCTCTCTCGTCGTTTCCCCTTCCGTCATTTTTTCGAATCCATGCGCTTGTGCACATTTCTCGGATAGCCTGTTGACATGTCGGTCCCTTCCTTGTTTCCCCTCCTTCATAACCTCCGCCCGTGGGGGCACCGAGAAAGTTGTGTATTTATTCCCCGCACACCACCATCCCTTAAGCCAAGCTCACAGTAAGGAAAAGATTTGTTAAATCCATTCCCCTCAAGGGAGTCTCACCACCTGTTTTGGATTGCGGTACCACCTTTTTAAGTGGGGCATTTTTTGGCTATGGCATCATGTTTTGGTTAGGTATTTTTAAGACGGTATGTCAAGAAACTGCCAGCACCTTCCCACCTTTTGCGCGTCTCTGCGGGCTTTCTTTTGTATTTAGGGTTTTTGGGTGCTTATTTTTGGCCCTCTCCCGCGCGGTTCATCCCTCCTTTCTAATTCTTCTTGCTGTGCGAGATGCCATTGCCGGTTTGTTCTTTCCCCCCCCCATGACCTCTCGAAATAGGAAGGAACCTCTGGAATGGCATCCATTGGCTCTTTTTTGTTTTGCCCGCCTCGCGGACCCCCTTTTGGCATCGATAATGTCAATATTTTTTTTACGTTTGCACCTGGCTTTGTAGCAGAGACTCTTTCTCTCTTTGCCCCCGGTTGGGCGCGATATTTACTTCCCTTTCTTATTTAGTCCTGAGAATCTATGCCCAACACTCGTATCCTGCCTTGTGCTTATGAACCCCACTCCCCGGCCGTCCATTTCCGTTTCGTCCGTATGCTAGCCAAGCCGGTTGGTGAATCAAGCAAGGTTGGCCCCCCTTCTGATTTTTCCCTTTTGCTTTTTCCGCTCCGAGCCATATTGGTTTTCATGATTTGAATTTGCACGGCCTGCATCCCCCCCTTCTCTGCCTTTTGATCGGCTTTCCCATCGTTTTTTTACGCTAGCGAGGCCACTGACTTCTAGGGCGGTGATTAACGGGGTAGAGCAGACGACATAAGGAATGCCCCCCAATGCCATGGATGTGATAGGGAGAACGTCACGAAGGGTCTAAATTCGCTCCCAGAATGGTTTCAAGCTTTCGCCAACTCACCTGGTAAATTTATCTCATCATCCAGTTTGTCGGCATACGGATTGGGGAATTTGGTCTATTCTGCGGTCCCACCAGCACACGGGAAACACACAGTAGCAACTCCTCTGTCGTGATTTGCCGTCGAAGACTTTCCCCCCCCAAACAGAACTAAGAAGTGGATGCCAGAAATTTAAACCGCCATCTTTCGTCTTTGCATTCCCCTTTTGTCCGATGACCTAGTTTGAAAAAGACCGCGGCGCCTGGAATTGTGTGGGCCACATCGAAATAGGACCTCCAAGCGTTATCAATACGACTCTGAGAAACACAAAAAAAACAGGTGTCGACAAAAAGACCCATGCTTAAGAGACCGCACTAAGTCCAGAGTTCTGTTTATGCTTTGCTTGACACTTACAATACATTTGGAGGTGGGATTTTTTTCCTACAGTTGACTCCATTTTTTTCATTTGGCGATTGTTGGACTGTTTGATTCATAACCCTTTAGTTAGGCCACGCAGTTTTTTCTCAAGAAAAGTTTTTTACCCCCGTGACACCATTTTAATCCTTTTGTGAGTCCCTTGCATCGTTCATTAGTCCGGGTATGAGGTCATATTCCGTTCTTCAGGGTCTTCGAGTCCCCTCCATTTGCTCTGTAAGGAGGGTTGCCCCTTTTCTCTTCCGCCCGTACAGAACGCGGGGGCTTCCCTTTACCTTTCTTTGCTGTTCCAAGGTGGGTGGAGAGACATTGAGCGATTGAGTTTAGTCCCTTTCTTCTTTGGGACCGGGTCTCTAGAGCATTGACTCTTGACGAAGGCGCTTATGGCCGTCGCCATCCACGTCGGATCGATCCTCTTGCTAGGACCCCAAAATTTCCGGACCGTTCCCCTTGGTGCACCGTCCTGACCTGAAGGTCTTGCGAGGCTTTTATATTGTGTGTTTCGACCCCTCCCCGAAAAAAATAACCCCAAGTGCCCCATCGGCCATCCCCCCTGGCTTTCCGCCAGCTCGTTGATGGGTCGCAGGAAAGTTTTTTCGGAACGGCTGTACATGTTACCGGAGGCCCTTCTTTCGATCGATCCCTGCGTGGTTTCGTGGCTCTTTTTTTCGAAAAAAACTAGCAGTATTGGCTTCCTCTGTTGATCGCCACCCCCACAGATGCCGCTTCCCTGATTTTTCAGGTTGAGCTCTGACTCCCCAGAGGCCATTGCTCTAATCCCCATCTTTTCGGACGAACCGTATTTCCGAAGATATAGGACACCGGACGTCTTGTCGAGGATTACCATTTCCTACGTTTCTTCTGACATCGGTAGGGCTTTGACTCTAGTGGCTCATCCCTTAGACGAAGCCCCAACTCATGGGAAGATCCAAAGACCCGTATTTCGGTTCCCCCCGGACACACGGTTGACGCCGGTTCTTGAGGAGACCAAACGGGCCCCCCGCTACGAATTCTGCCCTTCTTTATTGAAATCCCTCTCGAGAGTAGCTCCCTCCGCGTCAGTATCCCTTTATGATGGCGGGTTGCTTGTACCAGATTTTTCTAAACTCTTTGTTTTTGTTTTAGATTCTCTCACACTCAGATCATCGCAAGCCACGGTTACTCCCGGTTTCTATTGTCGATGCGGAGGCACCAGGTGGCCGCCATTCTTCCAGTCGCGCCTGCCGTTTGTCCGTTCCCCCCCGGAACACTCTGTGTTTTGTCCTCAATTGTCGAAAAACCTCGGGCGGGGTATCGTCCCCAAGGGGTCAGTTTCTGCTGCCCGGTCTGTTTTCAGGGGCTAGGCAGCTTATCCGCGCAGAAGCCTGTGAGAATTTTTAGAAGAGCATCGTAAATAGTGAAGCGGGACTAGGTGCGTTTTGTCCGGTTCGTCCTTTTTCTTGCGGTTAGGAGCGAGGCGTGCAGTGTTGTATCCTTCCAGGCCCCCTGCCCCTAAAGCGGGGAAATGTGGTTTGTCCGATAGGAGCCTTTCCTTACTTACTAAAGTGCGATCTTTTTTTTGGGATTTATAGAGCTTCACGTCAACAGCATTTTGCTCTCCTTTGTTTTTTCGCATCTGCTCCCTTAAGGCGGGTCTGCCCCGTCGGGCCTTCTTACCCCCGAAGCGACACCTCGTGCCGCACCGTTTGGTCCGGGAAGGGGATAGGGAGGTCCCCTGGTGTTCGTTGTTTGGCTTGATGCTGTTAAGGAATGAATCCATCGGACAGACTCCAACATCTTTAGATCACGTTTCCCAAGTGTCACGGTCTCTCTTCTTTGTTTTCTTCAGAGGTATTAACAGTGAGATACCTAGTGGATGTCTGCATGCCTTCTCTTTTCGTCTCCGGTGATGCGCATCTATTACGGGTAATCCAAAAGTGACCCAATCTCTCTTTCTTTTAACCCCCCCCCCCCCCCCTGTTCCCATGCAGAAACTAGAAGGGCGACCTTTTTTTCTGGAGGAACGAGTTCATTGAGAAAGGCCTACCGACCGACGACGGTCTTTTTTCGTGACCTTTTGCACTCTGCTCTCAATCCGGTAATATTCCGCATCCCAGCCAGGCCGAGGTTCCAGACCGCCCACACTTTTCTGGATTACGGTTTTGCATTAGGTCCCCCCAACTTCTGACCCCCCCCCCTCCTCGGAACCGTGCTGCCGTCACTTTCAATTGGGGTAAGTCATGGCGAACCCCCCCCAAAATTCCACTCAAAGGCTTCGTCCAGGCCCGAAGTGAAGACATAGCCCACCCGGACGACCTCCACCAAAGGGACCTTGAGTAAATTTACAACCCGCAGGAACACCGCCCCTCGTCTGATAGTACGTAAAGTTTTTGGGGTGCCTCATCCGTGGGTTGTTTTCTCCCAGTCGTTTCTTCCGCATTTTCTGTCGACCACCTTTCCAGCTGACCCTTTTTTTCCTTTTTAGTTCAACCATGGTGTTTCCAAATCGTCCCAGGAATTTAGGTTTTTGCGACTTTCCCGTTGGTGTTTTAGGGCGGGTTTTGAAGTTTAAGCCGTCAGGCCCCCGGAGTATCTTGATTTCCATTTTGTTTTTCCTTTAGCGGCATCGATTCCGTCCCCCTCTGGTCCCTTGACCACCATTCGGAGTGAAGGCGTTCGATTTTTCCTTCGTTTTAACCATTTTGACCCCCGTATGAGGAGGGAGTTATGAACGCTACCGTACCTGGGGCATGTCGCCCTAGCAGCACCAGTACAGAATATCGCAGGTGACTGCTCAGGAGATCCGCCCACGGCACGAATGGTCTACCGATCAGCCCGAACTACGAGGGAAGAATTCTTAACGAGGATTCTAACCCCGATGTGTCACAGCCGATCCCCTTTCGACCGGTGAATAGTCCTGAGAGTGGCCCTGGTTTCCCCCCCCCGTCTGCAGTGCACCCAGATTTTATGACCCCCCCACTTCCTTCCATTTTTTGAATTGCTGATTCCCCCCCAACGCCCCAGTCCTTTGCCTAACGCCTCCCCGGCCCTGTTCCCGTTTCATGGTACGCCTGTCTAACTTTGTGAGCTCCTTGAAAGTTCTAGACCCTTTTTGTTTTTTGTTCCTAGGCCTGGTGGACGCGAGAGAGAAGAATGTGCTGAATATCCGCACCCCAACCGTTTTGCTGCCGGTGAACTCTGAGAAGCTAAGGGATTCGGAGCATTCTACCCCATGACGCGCTCGAGCAGTTTGCTCCACCCTCCCCCTCGGCCCTCCTATCCACATCCCGACCATTCTTTCCCCTTCCTAACACTCCCTCTTCCATTCTTTTCGCCCCGTTTCAACACTTACACTGCTCCCCGTCCCTCTTCCCCCTCCAGTCCTACCTACTATCTCTCCTTACCCAATCCCCTTTCCCCTTTATTTCCTAACCCTCTTACACTTGATCGCCGCTATTTCGTCTCCCGACCATCCCCCCCTAATTCCCGCCCATTTCTTTTGTCGCACCCCCTCCTCTCCATGTCGTCCTTTAACCTACCCCCTTCCTAAACTCCCAACAACTTTCTCCTACCCCAACAAGCCTCCCACTTTGAAGCCCCACGACACCTTGTCTTCTATCCCCCTTATCCCTCTAGCCACACCCTTTCTCCCTCTCCTTCTTAGCGTTTTGTCCCCTAGTCCTCCGCCCCCCGCTACTTCTATCACTCTCCACTCCCCTAAACCAAATTCACTTGCTCTTCCAACCCTTCTCCCCCCACGTCCCCTTTACCCGCTCTGCACTTGTTCACCTCCCGTGCTCCTACCTCTTTTTCCCTATTTCTCCCCCTACTCCCAACTCTCTTACTTTTTTCTCCACCGCCCAGCTTTCCTGCCTCCTCACCTTCCCCTCTGCATACCGCCCCCCCAATCTACCAAACTCATCCCCCCTCCATTACTCACACTTGTTATCCTCTATCTGTCTTCCTCTCCCTTGTTTGCCCCAACCCCGTCCCCTTACATCCTCCATCTCCGCCCCTCCAAAACTTTCATTCTCTCCCCCATCCCCTTTCCACCCTTTCTTCTATTTTACCTCATTGATTTCCCCACGTCCTCCGTTCCCCGTTTCTGCGGTCGCTCCTCACTCGCCATCTCCCCTTCCTTACTTCACTCCTCTTTTCATCCTTACTTTTTCCTTTACCGCCCCCCTCCGCTCTCCCAACTTTGATTCGCTTTATTACCCCCCCCCCCTCTTCCCGTCACCCACTTCTGCTCCCTATTCCCTCACTCTCCTCCCTCCTCCTCTTCCCCCTCAAACAGCCCTACCTATCCCACCCCCTCCCTCCCAACATTTCCTCCACTCTTTCCCCTCCAATGCCCCCATCTCCTCTTCCCATTTAATTCCTCCATCTCATCACCCCCTTACTCTTCGATACTACTCCTTATCATCTCTTTTGAGCATTTCCATTCTTTCCGCTCCTCTCTATCATCGACTAACTACATTTGTTTTGCATCTGTAGGGGTTTAAGGCATAGTGATGGCCAGAGGTTCCTTCGACGCCCCTTGCATTCAGGATCCCCGTCTGGTTTCCCCCGTTATATGGAAGTCCCGGTGGTTTCTGGCTTTGTTCACCTACCCAACATTCGTGTGTGAATGAGGAGAACGGGGCGGCGGATCCTTAGACACCAAATTCTGTAAGCCGCTGAAGTTTTCGACAACAATAAATTAGTTCCCCGCCCCCGCCCCCAACTGTAGGACCTGGACAGCCGCAGACTATCTGACGCTTGACACTTTTGCCCGTTACTGTCCTCGTGCGGAATCGGCTGAGAACGGTCCTTTTTCCTTAAGACCGTTTACCCCCCGTTCGGGATGCCATATCCATCTGATGCCTGATCCTGTGTTAAGGAGCCAGCTCCGCATTTTTCTTCCTTTGATTTCCCTGTAGGTTCTTGCTCCAACCCTCGCAGTTTCTGGCTCATTAGTCTCATTGGCTGCCCGCTGGTTTTTTCCTTTGCCCGGTGGGTTTGTAAAATAGTCCAAATGGCTCAGGAGGCGCTTACAAGACCACCGGTTTCCTTTCCTTTGTTGCTTTATCCCGATGTTGACCCCCCCCCATTCAGGTTGTCACACTATCCCTTGCATTGTATAGACGGTTTTTGCATGTTCATGTTGACAAACCTGCCTGCTTTCACGGACGATCTCTTTTCGTTTCTGGTGTTTCCCGGTTTGAATGTAACCCATTTAATTAAGCCTCTTACCAGCAACCCCGTCACACCCCTCTGTGTAACCTTCCCATACTTAGTCCCGATAGATCACTGTTTATGTCTTCAAGTCCCCACCCCGAGAATTTGACTCCTTTTTTGTAACCTTTGTTTTAATTTCTCTCTCCCTTGACCATACCCGTGTGTGAAGAGACGTCCAATCTCTCCCCCAGGTGTTTCTTCTAGTTTGTTTCCTTTCGCCTCTCCCCCGACCAGCTTTTTTTTTCTTTTTTCGCCCCTTGACTGTGTGTCCCGTTGTGGAGGGTATGGTTCTTTTGTCGGTCGGTCATGTCACGTCACGGTAAAACGTCCCCGCACGATTTTATTTTCGTAAAAGGACGTTTGACAAATGCTGTGATTTCATTACTTCCCTTCTAAGCTGAGTAACATCCATGTTCCTGTCTTTTTTTACTCTAACCAACCGGCCTCACGTGGCGGGACACGCCTCTCTGTGACACTCCCACCCTCTTTCCCCAACCCCCCGGCATAACTCTCCCCAGTAATTCCCCTCTGTGCTCCCCTATACAAGGTCTTTGACGGAGATGCAGCCCCCCACCCCTGCGCTTTTTCTTTACCCCTTGTGCTACGGGGTTTCCTTTCTCCGTTTTTTTTGATCTTGCTGGAAATGGCCAGTTGTCGCTTCCGAGGGCTATAAGGTATTCAATGAACTCCCAAATAACTAAACAGTTGCGTATCTGGTTTCTTTTTTCGTCCCTTTGCTTCCTTAGGGCCTAGCTGCATTTTTGCGCCACCTCCACCTCCTGGTTTCCATCAAGCATTTTCCTCCTTTTTCAGCTGCGCCCGTTTTCTTTCATGCGCCTGTTTTTTCTGACCACGGCCCGATTCTGAAAGCTTCCAGTACTCACGTCCATTCCAATTTTTCATTTTAAGGATTGCTTCGTAAAATTGTGGCACTTTTTCCGCCTTTACCTAGAGATGACACCTGGCTTTAGTCTCCTTATTTTCGCCTCGATCCGTTCTCCCCCCCCGTGATTGGATCCTGGAAGCTCTTTTCTACGCGTCCTGAAAGACTCCTGCCCAACCAACAATTCGAGCGTCCCTCACCGGGGAGCGGCCTCACAAACCAGCACTTCCATTGACCTTGCCGCTTTTTTGCCCTGCGTTATGGCCAATTACTTTCTTCTTTGGTGTGACACATAGATTCACCCTTTCGGAGGACATTTTTGTCTAACGATGCTAGGATGCATGCCTGAGCCTGGGACACCAGTGACCCCCATAAGCATAAGAAGACTGTGCTTAGGACTCTTTAGGCGTGGAAAACTTGCTTTCTGGTTTACCAAGAATCTTGATCCAGTATGCCATCGTATCCGACTGCACGAGTGAGGAGAACCCGTCTCCTTTATTGAATGCCGCTCCGCATATGAATTTTGCGTGAATGGATCTGAGGAGCCCCAACGTAAGCCTCCTCATTCAGACCACGAATTGGTTAAGCGGTGAAAGACCTTTTAAATTCGAGCTATAAAGCCATTTTTGTTCGTCCATGTCGTCGGTTGGACCGTATCGTCCCTTCTAAACAAACTAACCCCCCCCATTTTAGACTACGTTTCTGGTGTTTCGCTGGACTTAACAACATTTTCCACTCGATCCCGCCTTCCCACCTACCTCCTTTCGCTTTTTACTTCCCCCTTTTGACTAAGAAAGCGGACCACCGCGGCCTCTTTAACGATTTTTCCAGTCTTCGCCCGTACGGTTTTAGACTTCGCCAAACATGCCCGTCTTTCGCACACCGTCCTTTCTTTTGCTCATTGCCTCCTATAGGCTTTTATTGTTTGTTTGAAAAATTCTTGTCTTTTAGGTATGCGACGTTTCCCTTCATTTTGGGATTGATTGTTTTTCATCCCAACCTTACGCCAGTCTGGCCTCCTTGGCTTTGTCGCACTCCAGTGGACCGACACTCCCAACTTCAGATGGATAGCATGTCTTCTTCTGTTGATGACTGCCTCTTTCCCGTCTTTCTTTTCATCTCTCCTCCCCAATTGCCTACTAACACGTTTTAGCGAGCATGAGACCTCCTAGTCTGATAGTGGGTCCTTCTACCTTCTCCTTTTGCCTTTCCTTTAAGTGTTTTTGTTTTGCAGTTCTCCCCTGGGTATGATCCTAGTTGTTTATCCACGGGTATTTCTCGGCGCAGCGGTCCCTTTACCTGTTCCCTCTTAATGGCGCGCCCCCACCTCGTATCCTATTAGCTTTCTCTCTCTGCCCCCCCCCCCAGCCCGCGGACCTTTCCCACTTTTTTGTTCCCGTCATCGCCGTTTACTTTGATGTGGCATAGGGCTTTTTCGGTCTATTCAACGTCCCCCTCCGCCCACATCCACAGCACCCCTGTTGTGAAAAGAACGAATCCAAGGAAAAAGAACCGGGGTTTTTTCCCTATTTGGGAGTTTGCACCGCAGTCAAGACTGTATTGACACTTTTTGCGCGCATTCTCCGGTTCGTTCGACCGCCGCTTCTTGGTTTCGTTCTCGATACGCCCCCCCCGATAGGTGATGGTTCTCTCCCACCCCAAAAACACCTGACAGCTTGATGCGAGGGGTGTCTAGACATTACATCTTCCCCCCCCCCCGTTTTAGTAATCCCACGAGGTCGCTTTCCTTCAGCGAAGCTTGAGGCTCTCGTCTTCCTAGGTTTTAGTCGAGGCTCAGCAATTGACTTTATTTAGTGATAGGGATTCTTCACTGGGGCCCACCTTTCCCCCCATCATTCATTCCCTTCCTCCCTCCCCCCCCCTCCATCTCTCACACCTATTCCCCTCCCTCAATACCTCGCACACTCCTCCAATAGCCCCCTTCCACCCCCCTCTCCCCACCACCCCCTCAAACCCTCAGACCCCCTACCCCTACCC
>Ga0179593_1403661_pt1 | contig 15826 bp, 14 predicted proteins | sample CZODoug2_1_08_16_FD_185931 | JGI IMG/M metagenome (GOLD analysis project Ga0179593, IMG submission 185931) | Vadose zone soil fungal communities from Angelo Coast Range Reserve, California, USA - CZODoug2_1_08_16fungal (PacBio error correction) | ecosystem: Environmental > Terrestrial > Soil >... | reverse complement strand
AGCTTCTTCATTCTTGGCGAAAAGCCCTTACGCACTTTCCTAGTCTTGTTTCGCCTTGTTCCTTCGCCCCCACCTGCCTTTGCGCAAGCACCATCAGATGGTAGCAACCCCGCCTAACGTTTCCCTCCACCGTGATAACACTTGGTCCTCCCCCTTTCTGCCTTGGTTTCAGGTTTTTCCCCGTTCCTTTGTTGTTCTTGGCCACGATACCGCTCGTATCTTTCCAGTTGTGGTATCCCCGCTTCTTTTTCTTCCTCTAGTGTCTATTTACTTGCTGTTTTCATTCGCTTGTTGAACCACGATCCTGCCTAACCTTCCGAATAAACCATGTGCCTCTTGTCCTCGCTCCCGCTACGATTCCGGAGCCCCCCTTTTCTCGCGGTCGGGAGGGTAGGTTCACACTTTTTCCCCCCAGGCCTCTTTTTTCCCCTTTATTTCTATCCCTGAGCCTGTGCCCGCCCTCCGCTCGATGTCTTCGCCTCTCACAAAAATTCCTCCAAATTAACGATTCTTGCAAATTCCTTTGTGTCGATCGTCAGGTTAACCTCTCCAGTTCCTCTTCCAGAATTTCCACACTCTTCATGAGTCATGTGCACCTTTCCGTGTTCCTCGACTACATGTTTTTGCCCAATTGGATTTGGTTCTCCCCCCTCGACTTTCCTTAGGACCCTAATGCCCTGGTCCCGCTCACCCGGTCTCAAGCTTCTTGAGTCGAATTGTTTTCTGACCAATACCTGCCGATATCTCCCCTTCCCAACGTGCTAAGTATTCCCTTCCAGGTACCCCACTCGTCTATTCCTCTCCAAGTCCCCCCCTCCATTCGGCGTACTTGACGGAAATTCCCAGATCCCTTCTTCGCCTATAATTTTTGCCCCCTGAGGGTTAGTTTCCACACGCCTTCTTTTAGTCTCTCGGAGTTCCCAACATTCGTCCCCCTCCCTTCCTTTTTCCAACTGAGGGCTCCTTGGGACAAAAGATGTATTTCATTGAACTAGCCAAGGGTTTCCCGGTCCTTTTTCACAGAACGTCGATTGATGCTGCATTCCCACAGTTGCCCCTTTTCTTGCTCGCCAAACCTGCCCTTTCATTCTTCTCCGCCCCCCTTGGCTCTCCCGCCCCTTAAATATGTACACTTTCGGACTATTACCTTTTTTCCTGACAATATAATTTGAATCGCATTTCGCCTCTACAATTTACTTTTGAGTTTTGACGCACGACCTTTCTCTCCCCCTCTTTCCTTTTTTGATCTCTTCCTTAACTTCCACCACGGTCCTGCACTCGGGTTTTTGCACACTGCTTCGAACCATCCGGCTCCCCCCATCCCTTCCCAACACTTTTCCCCTCATCGTCTTTTCAGTTCCCTCCCTCTGCCCCTGTCACCCCCCCGCTTTCTCTTTTTCCCTTTTTCCCGGAATCGACACGCGAGAACCCCTACCCAGAATCATGTACACTACCTTAAGGGTTTCATTGGCCCCCCCATCTCAAGTAACCTTCTGAATGAATTTCCCTTCTTCGGCACTCTTTACCGTCGTGCACTCGACTTTGGCCCATGGAACGTTGTCCCGGTCTCTTCGTTCACGTCCGCCCCCCTTTACCGAAGAGAAAACCCCCGTCTGAAGTCTCATTTTTCCCGCCCCAAGTCTACCTCTTCTGCTCCCCCTCGATTTCGGATTATTTAACGCACTGCCCTGTCTCCCCTTCACCATTCCCCTTCCTCCCTCGCGTTTCACCTCCCTTCTCCCCCTTCCATTTTTCCATCCTTTGGGGCCCAACAATTGATTCTAACGCCCCTGTCGGACGTCTTTTTTTCCCCCACTCTCCACCCCTTCTGAATACGATTTTCCCATTTCTTTTTGCTCTGAGGCAGAAGCACGTGCGGTTTTACGTGAGATATGCTTGCACCCCTGACTCCTCAGCGTTATTCCTCCGCCAGGAGCCCGTTTTTCAGGTTTGCTGCATCTTTCCTCCCCCCCCTGTCTTTTAACGGCTACACGGGATTTCTAACCCTCTTTTTATGCCTTTTTTCCCCCATCCGACCCCCCTTGCTTTTTGGAAAAAACGGTCCGTAGCGACTTTTTTTTTTTTTTTGACCTTTGGACCTTGATTTCCTTTCCTCTTCGGACCCCTCTTCCTCCCCCTTTTCCTTTTTATTTCCAATGTTTCGTTTCCCAGCAGGGGTCCAACCCATGCCCCGAACGATGTCTACCCGCCCTCTCCCCCTCTTTTGTGTTTTCTCTGATGAATCTTTTTCTCCCCTTCTCCCCTTTTCGTGGTATTCATTTTCTGTGAAGTCCACTTTTTTTGACTTCCCCTGCAACCCTGTATTCCGACTTAGAAAGGAACTATCCTCCTATTCCCTTGAGAGCTGTTTTTTCCTCTGTCCCATGGTGCCCCCCCGGCGTCGCTGTGGGTTTTCACCTCATACAAATTATCCTTTGGGTCTTCTTTCCTCGCCGCGTTTTAAGTCAATTGGAGGTCCTGATGCAGCAAACCTTCCACCCGGAAAAGAACGTCGAGTTTTTATCCTTCGTCGGTGGAGAGCTCCAAGGATTGCTTCAGTCCCGGGGTTTCCTCCCTATCTTCCACTTCTGAACAACTGGCCGTGAGCTTCTGCCCCCGAGGTCACCAACTCATGTCCACGGATGGAAAGATTGGTGTGAGCATTTTTTCCAATGAATCGGCCCCTTTTCTGCTTTTTTTCCCCCACGTCCTTTTTTAAGGTTTAGAACGGTTTGTTTTCGTCTTCCCACGCGATCTATCCCTGACGGAGATTGGTTGTTATCAACGTTCTTTCAAGTCTTTTTTTATTTCTAGTCCTTTTTGAAGACGTTTTTGAACGGTTAGCGAATGTCTTCAGCAGGATTTCTATTTCCGTCGGTCATTTTTCAGACCTTTAGAATTCTTCTCATGCCAGTTCCCACTTGTGCCCCTCTGTCGTCCTTCGACGGCATTTACTTTGCCCGACATACCTTATCGCGCTATGTCCCTGTACCCTCTTTTCCTCCCTATTAGTCTTCCGAGACCCCCTGGGTTTTGTTTATGGCTTTGGCCTTTCTGGTTCACCTGACTGAGAATGAGTTTTTGTTTTTTAACCCCCTGGATTGAGCCTTTTCTGGCCTTCCCTATTTCAAGGAGGTCCGTTGCCTGTCAGAATATCCTGAAGCTTGCGCTTCTTTTCGTTCCCCCCACGTAAATTGTCGCGGCGCCTTCCCAGGATGGCATTGAGTATTAAGATTTAATTCCCAAAAGTTTCCCTAGGCGGGACCCTTCCTTTTTGCGGATCGAAATTCTCTTCTTCCTTAAGGAGGGTCTTCGCCCCTTGATTAAAATCTCTCCTGCCCCTATGAGCTTCTCGCTTCGCTCTTCTCTTTCCATGTTCTTTTCCGTGTTCGTCCCCCTACAAAACTTTTCCAACTTTCCTCTCTTTCCCTGGTGCTTGACTGTTTGGGACGCGCTTCTCCCTGCTTTCTTCGGTTCTTTTTACCCTTCATCCATCCCCACAGAATCAAGTCTAAAGAGTTGAGAACTTTTATGATTTTTCCCCTGTACCGCCGTCCTCCCGTTCTTGATGTAGCATAGATTGGCTTTTTCTTAGCGCAGGTAGGGAGTCTCGTTTCCGCACCCTGTAGAAACAACAACAAACAAGTTTCATCGACCCCCCCCCCCTCTTCACTAAAGATTGGTGATACGATTTAGCTTCCATGCATGTACCTTCCCTTTTCTCTTCCCACCATGCCCTCGTCCACTGTCTCCGTATTTTTTTTCCCAGACACAACTGGAGTCGATGACCTTAAAGGTCAATTTTTTTTTGAATGAGCCCTTTTTTTTACTTTCAGATCGTTGGAGGCTCATTTGTGCCTGTGCTCATGACCCAAGGGCTGATTGGATGAGTTGAGCGTAATTTGCGCGTGAGTAGACATTCGGAGAATCTGTTTCGTAGATCTCCCTTGCGATAGAAGTAACCCCTCCCCCCAGTCTTGGATCCCCCCGCCATTGACGTTCCCGCCCATAAAATTTCGTCTACTGTCCCGAAACCTTTCCTCCCCCCTCGGCTCCTTTGACGGGGCGTGAATTTCAATACCCTGTTTATTTTTTCGTCTGTTCCGCTAGTCGTCCTACACGCCCCTTTTCCAACCATTTTTCGAATAGCCATTGGTCCCCTAGATTTTACCAAAGAGCCCCCTTCCCGCCACAGCGTACGATATGAAAGAACCCGCCCAGCCCGAACGTCCTAGTTCCACCCAACACCCCTCTTTTTCCTTTTGAGGATTCCTCGTTTAGTTTTCCAGCCTTGATTAGTTTCCGGAGTTCAACCCTGATTAGTTTCGTGCCCTCTTTGCAGTGCGGCGACCCGGATGCCAATTGCCGGATCTGCGCGTTTTCTTTAATTTCATTGTCTTTTCCGCCAAGATGACATGAGTCCCCCCCACCTTCCTCCCCTCTTTTGTTTTTTTTCGATGGCCTCTCATTGAACAACTTTCAACAGCCCTGTTCTTTTATTTTGAAGATCCTACAGTCCGGTTTATTCCCTTTCGCCGCTGTCTTTGCGCAAAACTCTGAGTGACTCAGCAAGTCCTTGCCAACCTGGGAAAAAGCAAAATTCTAACTGAGAATCTCTTTTTTCAATCTTGTTTCTTTACGTTACTCCTTTTTTTTTGATTCCGGCCCTCAGCCGGGTGCTTGCCGTTTTGTCCTCTTTTTGTGTGGGATCGAACTCAGAGTTCTTCTTCTCCCTCGCGTGCATTCTTTTGCTCCCCTATTGTCCGTCCCCAGCTATGCCTGATTTTAACAGACGACTAACTGGTCTAGGACCCCGTGTTCTAACCGGGCCCTCTGTTGTATCCTCTAGCAATTTTTTTCTGCGGTGCCGGGCACTTCCCAAATTTCTTTTTCAGCATTCTGGGGGTACGCTTTGATGGGGGACTTTTTCCTTTTTCGTCGCTTTTTCCCCCGACCTCTTCTCCTATTCTCTCAAGCTCACCCTTCGCCAGGCCTCCCTCCCCCCCCCACTCAGCCCTGTGGTCCCCTTATTCGCAGGATACCGCTGAAGCGCCATGTTCTTCTCCGACCTTCCAAGCCCCCTTTTTCAGTCCCCCGTGGCACGTTTTCCCCGGACACCTCCAATGTTTTTTGACCCTACGGGTTTTTTTTAGTCCAACTTTCCTTTTTAGTGGTTCTTCCCCTGAATGCCTTTGACGGGCCTCGCCGTATCACCAATCGTCTGGAGTCGCACTGAACTTCGTGACACCCTACCCAAATCTACCCGGTACTCCTTTCAAACGTTCCCCGAGTGCTTCCCTACATTTCTCACGGCAAGCCCATGATGCGTCACTAAGCCGCCGTTCGCGGCTGAAGATCAGTAAATTTCCTCTCCTTCTATGTGATTTCTTTTTTGCCGACACCCCCCCACGCCTGAGCGCTATCCGACCACCCCCTCCCCTCGTTTTGTCCCCTTGTCGACTTCTCTGGACAACAGTTTGGTATTCACTTTTTCTCATATCACGGGCCCGACTTAACGAGGTCTCCCTGCAGGAACCGCTTCTGCCCTTCGGCTGTTACAAAGAAAAGTAAGAGACTTTTCCAATTTCGATCGCCCATTATTGGGCTCTCCCGAAGCAGTTGAAACTTTTCCACCCCTCTGCGCATCCTCGAAATTTTCTCCGGATTCTCCCCCCTCGACCACTTACGTGACGGTTTGGTTGGAACCCTCACGTTAAGATTCGGACTGCTCGTGCCTTCAGGCCCCTTCCCTGTCGTTATATGTGGGAACCAAGTTTTGGTACTCTTTCCCTGCGTGAGACCCCCCTTTTTCTTGCTCCATCCCTTAACACGACCACACTTGAGTCAGTAAGGTGATCACCCGATTCCCCGTCACACGTCTTTTTCGTGTGACGACGCGTGGTTCCCTGTAAGTTACTTCGAACCGGGGGCCCCCTTTTCCTCAATTTCCCCCCCTTTTTATTTCGCCATTATAGCTGACTTATTTAGGTCCTCCTGTGGATCTCTCCGCTCCCCTGTCTTCCCTCTTTCACGACGCCAAACTTTTACTAGATCCAAACCTTATTCCATCCGTGCCACCGTTCCGGCCCACATCCCCCTCCTTCTCTGTCAAAATGTTTCCCTTTCATGCGGTTCTTTTCCCCCCCGTTGTCGCACCAACAGAACCAACATATAGTGCCTGATAGAGGTTTCTCCCCCCCCCACCCCATTCCCAACACTCCCCATCATCGTGACTTTTGCCCCCATTCTTGAAAGGGGAATTCCCTTTTTTTTTCCACTTCCTCATCCCCCTTTCTCCTCAATACGACGTGAATTGTATTTTTTGACTCGGTCGGCAGTTCTCAGTTCGATTTGGTTCTTCTTTTCCTCTAGTGATGACCCTCCCTGCCTTCAGGCTTACCCCTAAGCCCTCGATACCATTCTTCCTCTCGACTTTCCTTTTTCCTTTTTTTTGAAGGTTTGCTGAAAAGGTTTGTCCCCCCCCAATCCTTGACCCCCGGCGAGTGCCAGATCGATTTTTTCTTCCCTGGTTACCCCCCCGGCAGATTTAGATATTGATTCGTGACTTGCTTCTGCGAATTTACACGCGAGGCCAGTTCTTAATTCTCCACTTTTCGTTTTTTGAAGATTCCCCCCCGGTTTTCCTGTCTTTTTTTCGATCCCGAAACATTATTCCCAATTACCCCGAAATTCTAGCACCGTCCTGTTTTTCAGCTCGCTCTCCTCCTCCGGTGTTGTTTTTTTCTAGAGATGCTGGGCTAGACCCGAGCGGCGATTTTGAAAATTCGGGGTATTTGACTCCTTTTTTAAGTCTTCCCTTTGACAACGAGCAAACTTTCCCCCCCTTTTCCGCTTCCCCTCAAGAGGAATTCCGACACTGGCCCGAGTCCCTGTCCGTACCTCTTTCCCCATTTTTGCAAACCCTCCAGGGTTCAGTATCTGTGGGTAACCCTCCCTTTCTTTTGTTTATCTCTGACGAGTTACCGTCCCTTTCTCGATGCCGCCCCCAACCCACCCCCCCCTTTCCAGACGCGATCTTTCCCGTAGTCGTCTGAAGAGCACGGATTGATATGACAGTCCGGTTCTTCCCCTCTTCGCTTCCCCGCCAAAAAGCTGCGTTTGGTTCCTTGCATAGTTACAAATATTCTCTTTGAATCTTGTTGTTGAGTGACGTTCAAAAGACTGACAGGCTCAGTTCTCGTGTTCCTCTGGTTTTGGCCGTATTTTTTTTTAGAATACGTCGTTTTATTTTTTTGTTTTCGGAGACGTCGAGCCTTTTCGACTTGTTTCTGGTTTTCCACAGATGAAGTGCCCAATTAATAATCTACTTAGTTGAGTCCCCCCCGTTCGTCCGCCCCGTCTTTTTTTCCCGGTAGCATTCTGAATTCAGCTTTTTTTTTATTCCCTTAGTAAAGGTTTGCTGATTCTGTCAGATTTATCCTTTTTGCCGCCGTTCCCATTTCCCGTCTATTCGTTAATAACTAACGGTAAGCCAAGTTGGCGAATAATTTCCTTCCCCCTTCTACTGCCCGTCTTCCTTTTTCCCCCCCCCCTCTCCCCACCTTCTGTTGCTTGGATTTTACGAACCAGTTTTTGCTTTGACATGGCGGCGATTAGCCGGCCCCCCCCCCCCCCCCCCCCCCCCCCCCCCCCCTTGATGGTTCTCCTTTCCACTCGGTCACTTGGTTAATTTGCCTAGCCTCTCAACGTACCGGTGCATCCTGTTTTTTCCCTCTGCGTTTGAGAGTACACACTTCCCGTTAAATTGTCGCGGCGCCTTACTTGATTTTGTCTTCCTCTTTTTTTTGAATTCCCCCGAAAAGTATTTTCTTTTTCGCTCCACTCTTTTTTTTGCGGATTGAAAGATTACTTTAATGTTCCCTTTTTTTTCTCTCCCGTCCGTTCAGAAATATCTCCCTGCATGTGCTCTCGGCTTTTGCCCGTTCGCTGTATTCTTCTGGACTCCAATGCTTTTTTTCCCAAAGAATTTTCGAGTTTTTTTTTTAAGTTCTTTCTTTCATCTATATCTTCCCCCTTATCGAGCGTTGTGTGTTGAACCTCCCCCTCACATCCCTATTACATCTCTCTCCTAAAAGGGCTCTCTTTCCCTCCAATTACGCTCCGCTTTTTGATTTCTGCATCAAGGGTCCCTCCCTGAGAGCCTTGGTTTCCTCTTGTGTTCCGTGAAGAGTTGGACGGATTTGTCTTTCCCCCCTACCCCGTGCCGCCCCAAGAAGATTTGGAGGACGTCTCGCTCATTGCCGTCCAGTCCTTTCCGTAACACTCCATACTAGGATCCCCCCTTCGTTTTGCAAGAAAACTTTTTAGTGATACCGTACAGTTCCCTTGCTTTTGGCCTTTCTGCCCGTTTCTTAATTCTTGAAGCAGGGGCTATACCTCCTGGTCTACCTTTTAGATGACCTTTTGCTTTTTTTCGTATGTCTCCCTCCGTTTTTTTTAGTGTGATCGACATCGTTCTGGGTGTTTTGAGTTTACCCAGCCATCGCTGAGGATACCTAGAGATTAGTCCCCCTCACTAGCCCCATTCTTTTATCCCAAGTCTTTTTCCTTCTCCCCACCTCGCGCAAATTTCCTCGTCTCAGTGATCGTAGGTTATTGGAGATCCCGAGGCACTGTGTTGTTCTAACTAGCCTTGTTTTTTTCCCCACCTGTTTCAATATCAGGTTTCACTAGCCCCGGAGGACCTTCACCCGACGGCTTATGACACCCCCCCCCTCGCCACGTCAACAGTCGGACGCCCTTCCCCGTCAAGAGAACGCAAGGAACACCATATTTTACTTTGGACGGCCCGTTGCGATTTTTGCTGGTGAACGCCGTTCCCAGTCCGGCGTTTTATCCCCCGTTGAGTTGCTGTCGCCCGGTTTTGCGGCACGGTTGCAATCGGATCGACTGTTCGGAGAATCGTCTGCCTGAATGCTTTTCGCCACATCTAATGCAGTTGAAAGAGAGAGCTTCACGACTCCACCGTTGTTTTTTTTTTGAGATTTTTTTTTCTTTTCAAGCCTGTCGCCTTTCGTTTTCGCAATCCCTCATACGTGGCTAGGCCAGGTGACCCTTTTCGTTCATCTTCATTTTTTTTTTCCTGAGCTTTGTCTGCAGACACACTCTGTGTACACGCCGTAAAAGGTTCTGACCGTCGTCCACCCCCTACCATCTACGGGTCTACTCGTTTCCGACAATCGGGTTCCTTTCTATGACGTTCCGTCGTGTTCGGCTGATCGGTGGTTTGCGGTTTGTGCTCTTTGGTTTTGTTGCTGGCCATACGGCGTTTCCCTTTCCGCTTGGCGACGTTATTTAGAATAACCCTCCTTGCCTGAGAACAGACGACATCACCCATTGGTGACACCGGTTCTCGCTCCCGTTTCCTTACCACCTGTTAGCCGTGCCAGCAAAATTTTTCCTCGATTTTTTATTGTTCCTTTTCCCCCTGTTCCAGTCTGTTCCTTATTTCTTTTCTGTTTTTGCTTAATTCGCCTCGATGGTGTTCACTTTCCCTCCCCCGCATCTTCTCACGAGTCCCCTCCACCACAATTTCCATGAATCCCCCCCTTCCCCCCCCCCACCTCAGCCCACGGTTGATTCAGGACACCCACTTCCCTCTCCAGCTGCATCATTAGTTGAATGTCACTTTCCCTTCAATGAGCACTTGAACATTTGTGTCGACCTGTTCTCCCCAGAGGGTCTAATTTTGGTCAGTAAGAGAAGTTCATGTGGATTACGAAGGCCTTCCCCCTTCCTCAGGGACAAGTTTTCGTCTTTCCTGACTGCGTTACAAAACCTCCGTATCTCTCCACCGGTTCACAAGAGACTCCCATACCGGAGCAAGGCATTCAGACTTCCATCCCGCTTTGTGACCTCTTCTCTATTCACTACTTGATCGGTTTTTCCCGGGGAACAAAATTCCCACCCTTCCTGCCCTAGCGCCTCTCGTAGTTAAACCCCCCTCATTCCCACCAGCACCTGTTTTTTTGGGGCCTCCACCTTCTTTTCTTACAAAAGAAGGTTGTTTTTTGACGGGTTCTCACCTTGTCTTCCAGATCAATCGTACTCGGGCGGCCGAGATTCTTCCTCCGAATGGACCCTTCTTTTTTGCCCATTTTCGACAAAAAGGTCCCTTTTCGCGTCCATACGACTCTCAATTTCGATTTCCATTGCACCCGCCTCTCCCTTTTTCTGGGACTTTATTCAAATATGAGAATCCCTATAGATCTGATTCCTTCCTCCGTCCAATATTCCCTTGAAGGTTTTTTTTTTTTGATCAAAGGGAACCCCCTTTCCGCCCGCCCCTGTCCTTCAATTGGAGCGGGATTTAGCTCGCAGTCAGGCACCATAAAGGAGTTACAAGTGAAAAAGGAATGGAATATTTTTCCCCTGAGGCTCCCACCACTTTCCCCGCGCCTCCATTCACAAGATCCTTCTTTTTTCCCCTTTTCCCCCCTCTGCCCGTTCACGATGTGCTCGTGGAGATCGAAGGTCTCCCTTCCTCTCCCCCGTTGTCTTCTTTTTTTACCTCCGAAATCTTCCCCTTTTCTGTCCCACTTCTCGTTCCATTTCTTATTTTACTCTCCTTAAAAGTTGTTCCGGGATGCTCCCCTTGCGAATTCCCCCCCCCAGGTTTCAGCGTAGCTAAACCCCCTTCCCAAGCAATTCTGGGAATATTCCTTTCCGTTCCCTGCCAAACTAACCTCCGTCTTCTCTCTCCCCTCTTGCATTATGCGGATTATTCTTTTCGGTTAACGCTGCATTGTATTCCCCCAGAACCACCTCCTTCCCGGTCCTCTCGCCTTTTTCCTACACACCCTTCCCCTTTTCTAAACCTCCATCATCTTGGCACCCTCTGGGACGCACTTTGCCCAGCCCCAGTCGTTTCTGCACGGAATCATCCCCCCACCTCTTCTAATCCTATCGTTTTTTTTTTTTTGAATCGGCTTCTTCGACCTCCTCACGGCCTCCAGTTTTGGCGCGTCGTAGTGCCGATAGGGAACCCCTGCTTTCAGGGACTCCCATCCGTTCCCTTCTCCTAAGGAGCTCTGACTTTCGTTCTTGTTGTGCCAGGTTTTTTGTTTTCTCTCAATTGACTTAACCCGGCGAGTTTTCCTACCTCCTCTCGAGGTATTCGGGGTGCACACAAAATCTCTACCATTGGCCCCACCCCCTTTTTCCACTCTTGAGGACTGAGTCAATTTGGACACGCTTCTTCCCCCTGGATTCTCTTCCTCCCCCCTCGGATCTACCTAGTTTTCTTTCCTTTTTCTCTCCCTGCCACTAGCCCCCGCAAATTATCGAACCTGTGTTTAACACCCCTCATCCCCCCTATCTTTCCTCCTCCTTCCCCTTTTTTTTGTTTTTGTAAGGATGTATCCTTGAGCTTTTCGAAATTTCGGGGGTATTGACCCTCCCGTCCCCTCGAAATTTTTTCCCCCCTTTTTCCTAATTGTCGAAGAGTTAATCCTAACTGGCAGCTTTACTTCGCCTGTCCCGGCACATTTTCTCTCGCGTGGTCCCCCCCCAACGTGTTCGGTTGCTGTGGGTCAACTTAATAAATGACTGGCGCTCTTCCCGTCCCTTCCTGGTCCAGTTTTTCAATGGCGACGAAACTAACACAAAACGGAAGGAACGTTCGCTTTCTCCCCTCTCCTCGTCGCGTTTTTTGTTTTTCCTGAAGGCCCCCCACCAACAAGTTTGGTTGACCCCCCCTATTAAGAACCGCCCCCCCGCTGCTTTTGAGTTTTAGGAAGATGCCTCGATAAAATTTCCAGGGACTCGTATTTCTGCCTTTTTTCTTCACCCCTCCAAAAGTCTTTCCTTCTCCAGTTCGCCGTTATCATGTGTTTTTGAGGGGTTTGTACCCCCGGCTGTGATGGTGTTTGACTAGTATCATTTCCGGGATATGTTTTTTTTGTTTATACAAGCCACACCCCCCTCATCCAACTTTAATATTCTGAACCGTAACTTTTTCCTCCTTTTGTTTCCCGGTCGTAGTCTGCCTGAATTAAGGACTTTTTTCTTCTTCGTCCTTTCGTTGTTCTTTTAATTCGGTGCCCTTCCCCCCTTTTGCCCCGTCCCCGTCGAGCCCTTTGGAGCTTCAATATTTCCTCATTTCCGATTTGTTGGTCCATTTTATTTCTTGTAACTTGATTCCTTTCTTCGCCCCCGCCTCGTGTGTTTGCATATGATTTTCACATGTATGGTCTAAGAGTGTTTTTAGTGTTAGTTTGCGATATCCTGGGGTCCTCTTTAACTCTTTCCCTTTTTCCACTAGGTCACGACATGGAAGTTGAATGTAATCTTCCCCCACCGGGGAATCGCTTCTTTTCCCTAGCGTCCACCTTCCCCCTTTGTAAGGATTCTTTTCATAGAGTTGTATTCTCAGTTAAGATAGTGATCTTTCTTTCTCGTCCCCCTCCCCCCCTTTTCGGATCAATTTGGAGAGTATGCTTCCAAGCGTTTGAATGTATGTTCTCGTCCTCCCGGTCCCTCCCCCGTCTTCCACAGATTCGACTTTGTCTCCTAGGTAGCTTTCCCCCCATTTTCGTCCCGGTTCACTAAACTGCGTCTCCTTGCGCCCCGCCCTCACCCGTGCTTGGCGGAAGTATGTTTTTGTTTTGAAATCAGAGCTCTTTGGCGCGTTCTTTTTCCCCTGCCTCGCCTTCCTTAGCCCTTCGATGCTCTACAGTTTCCCATTCCACAAGTACCCGGAGTATTTTCTTTCCTTCATCTACGATTGGATTGCCTATAGCCTGTAGGGTAATCCGGTCTTTTTTTTCGCTGAACTATGACTCGAAACCTTCTTTTCCCGCCAATTCCTCTGGTGTACAATGAGCGCCTTCCGCCCGGCATTCGATCCCACCACTTGCAGTCTTACCCCCCTTTCTCATATTTCCCCGAACAATTGTAGTCGATGAACCTAATTTCACATGACCCCTTTTTCTTTTTTTTCAATTCTTTCCTGATGAGTGGCCGAATTTTATCCGCCCCCCTCCTCTCCCCCTTTGATTTTTTCTTATTTGATTTTTTATTTCCATCGAGTTCTGGGTCGTCTGAGTAGATATTTGCGCTTCGAGCAGCGCCCCCCTTTTTCAGTAAGGCTTTTCCAGCAGACTTTCAGGTACAGCGTTTTATACAACCACAGTTTTTCTATTTCTCCTGCTTTCTGTAATTTTTCCGTTAGGAGCTACTGATGATGTTGATTGTTTCATCGCCTTCTTTGTTTTCTCACTTCTTCCCCCACAGCCAGGAAGCTCTCCCCTTTCACCCCCTCGCTGATTGACCTGACCACCCACATTTAGACCTTCCGCGTCTCCCCCTCCCCTCCCCGAAGAGTTCCACGTCACTCAGCCTGAGAATAGTTTTAGCCCCTTGTTGCTCTGTTTTCCTCCCTTTTAATTCTTCCCCGGTTTCTCCATCTTTATTTTTTCTTTTTCGCTTGCCTTGCGTTTTCTTCATCCGATGCGGACTGGCCGCGATTTTAGAGACCCCGTTAGGAATGGACGCTCTTGCCCCCACTTTCTTCCCGTCCCTTCCTCCCCTTTGTTGTTTCTTTTGATCTTGGAGACAGATTTGCTCCTTTCTTTTTCCTCCACTCCCCTTCCCCATTCAGCACGTCTTTTAGTGCTTATCGCGGTTTCGCATATTCCTTCCTTCGCCTACCTGCATTTGCGCAATTTTTCCAGCTGGTCTTACTGCCGTCACGTTTCCTGCCCCTGCGTTCAACCCCAGATCTTCACGCCCGTCTTCCCTCGTCTCCCCCCCTCGGGGTTTTCCCCCTTTTTTCGGTCTTTCCCCTTCGAAGAGTTGTGTGCTTGCCGTTTTCTGTGGTGTTGCCTGCAAAGCGGGGTGCATTTTTCTCCTATTGTGCTTTTCCTTTGGTCATAGTTTTTCCGTTATTTGGCTCCCAGCCCAAGTACTCTCCTGGTGAAGAGGGCGCTCTCTGGCCCCCTTTTCCGATCTGTTTTGTTTGCCATCGCGTCCCCACGTTTTCGCGTTTTCTCGGGAGGGATTTTTTTCCCCATGCTGGCCTTTGGGTTTTCGGATCCTGCCTACTTAGTCTCCCCCTCTTTCTACCCTTAGACCGAAGATTCTCGTGTTACTCACATTCTCACCACTTCGCCCCCGCCACTCGCCAGGTCCCCCTGGTGTTCCCTTATCAAACCCATGTTTCCCCCGCTAAAGCTTCCAAGATGACCCCCTCCCCCGTTCTCATCAACAGAGAAAGTCCCCCCCTTTCCTTTTCTGCTTCCCCCATTTTTTCTTCCACTAACTTTTTTTGTCTTCCTCTAAGTGCATGGATGGTACGCTGCCTGGCTTGCAAGCGCTAGGACCAAGAGTATCGTCAGCTCCTTGTTCTCTTACCCCCCTTATCTACCAACGGACCCCAACGATACTTCTTCCCCCCCTCCCTTTTTAAGGAGCTAGTAGCTTCCTCCATCAAGACCTCCGGTCTCTTTAATTACTAAGAGAAACTATCGCTCCCCGATCTCCTTTTCTTCTGTGGGGGTAAAAAGCCCTTCGCCATTCTCCGCTTTTCGAGGAGTTACCAATATCTCAGTGCTTCCTTCCTCCTTCTTGTACCCCAAGAAGGTTGTCTTGCTAGACAGGGAAATCCTGCAATTCAAGGCGCCTCTTCTCCCGCACGTTTCGCTCCCTTTTTTCGCGATTGTCCCTTTTGGCTCTTAACGTCCATCAGTTCCCTTCAAGATTCCTTCTGATCCCCCCCTTTTTCCTCTCCAGCCCCCAAAATATGAAACTTTTCTTCTATTCTCTGCGATACATCCTCCACCCCCCCTCCTTGCTTTGCGACATTTGAGCTCACTCGCGCACCTTTCCAGTTGTTCTCTTTGTTCTTGCGCCCCAAACTCCCCCTTTCTTCCCGAGTGGAAAAAGGAATCCTGTTAACAATGAGGGTTACCCAGGCTCCTCTCCTCCTCTCCCAACCCTCGTCTCAGTTTCCTCACAGATGACCACTCCCAATGCTTACTCGACTTCTTTCCTCTTACGAGTCGGTTCCTCATAACGTAACCTCCTTCATCATTATTTTGCAACTTCTTCTTTCCCCGCCCCCGCGTACTACCCCTCACGAGCACCCACACCCCATGTTGCAACCTGGACCTTTCCTTTCCGTCATAACGTTCAGACTCCCCCTTTACGAAGAGAACCTTAAACCCCGTAGGAATTAATTGATTTTTTTCCCGGCCCCACCGTCTCCCCCCCCTCCCTTTATTTATTGCTCCTCGGTATTCTTTTAACCTCTCCCCTGTGGAACCCCCCAGCCCCCCCCCCATCTCGTCAGATTTCGCTTCCGTTACAAAACTAACCCTCCGCTTCTAACCCCGGGACGGCCCCCCCTTGATTCCTCTTCCTCCCTGTAGCCCCTTAGGATTGGGTCTTTGACCTCCTTTCTCCCCCTTTCCCCCCCCCCGATATGGCCTATTTTTGACCTCCCGGATTTAATTTCGAAGCCCCGAGCTGTTTTCCTTTTCTTCCGTGTTTCCCCAAGATAGGCGAACTCTTCATGTACCCCCCTTTTTTCCCCTTCCCCCCGCCACGATCCATCTACTTTTTTTTTGCTTTTGCTTAAAGGTTCGTCCCCTTGACTGGGAACTTTGACTCACCGGAAGATCTTGTATCTTTTCCCCCCCCCCGTCCACTTTTTGGAAATACCCTTTTTAATCGGTCTTGCTTTCCCTTTCCTGCTTTAGTGGAGACTCCTTCATCCTCGTCCCCTTCTTGACTCCACGTCTGTTCTCGTTTGCCTGTATTCCAGACATGTCTACACCCCCCCCCCGCCATTCTCGCACCCTTAACC
>Ga0179593_1560676_pt1 | contig 15827 bp, 21 predicted proteins | sample CZODoug2_1_08_16_FD_185931 | JGI IMG/M metagenome (GOLD analysis project Ga0179593, IMG submission 185931) | Vadose zone soil fungal communities from Angelo Coast Range Reserve, California, USA - CZODoug2_1_08_16fungal (PacBio error correction) | ecosystem: Environmental > Terrestrial > Soil >... | reverse complement strand
TTTTCGAGTTCGGCAACAATATCCCCATCTGTCCCCCTCTCGCGAAGTGCTTTTTTTTTTTTCCTCTTGAGTCTCTTTTAGACGTAGGCTCCGAAAATGGAGTCTTGCGGTCTCTTTGACTTATGTAGTTGATACCAGTGACCCGGCGCTCATACAATTTTTCATGAATTGCATTTGTCCGCTCTTCTCCCTGTCAGACAGCCTGCCACTGGAATTTCCCAAGTCTCAAGAGAGTTCCTTCGTTCTGGGAGGCATTCTAGTAATGAGCTCTTTAGAAATAGGGGCTAAGATCGGTTAATGTTTACCTTTTTTGCAGCCCGTTGTCCATTCTTACTATCTACTCGTGCCTCCTCTGTACAACGAAAGAGCGCACCCCCTTTTTTTCCTTTAGATTCCAGTTGACCCCCTTTTTTCTCCAAGAATGTGACATGTTAACGAGAAACATTCAACAATGCCCCATTTGTCCAGCCCAGTTTTTTATAAGCGATCATGCGCCCAATAAGACTTCATTCCTGCTAGGTATGCGTTTCGTCGTTGCCATCCACCTCTTATCTCGATCACTCTCCCTTCACTCAGCTCTCCCTCAGGGGTGTGACCCTGGTCATCACGAAGACTTTGAGGGAGGATCTCCCCTTCCCAACTAGTAGCCTTCCCCCTTCCCTCCTCCAAGAGCGGTATCGACAACCTTTCCGAGGCGATTTCTCCCCTTTAATCGCGGATCACCAGGACGTTTTCTTTACCCCCCATGGAGTTCCTCTTACTGTCAATCTTTTTCGTTTTAAAATTGCAGGATGTGTTGAGGATTGGTCCCTGGGCTGCAGCACCGAGTCCTCCCCCCCTTAATCCCCACTTCTCATACCAATCCGGATCCCAGGATGACATGTTGATGGTGCCGTGGCCGGACCTGACAGTGCCTGGTCTCGCCCTCCCTCTTCCGGGGACCCCTGGAATTGAGTTCCCCTTTTTTTAACAAGTGTGACATCGAGTTCTAACCCTCGGACTTCCATTCCTCTAAGATCACTTCTCACGAAAGCCTACTCGACCCTTGTTGTGTTTTCCTCCAATTGCTTAATCGACTCCCCCCCCCCCGACCCCCCGTTCACAGCGGTTCAATGGCAACCTTCCTTTTCTGGGACCCTTCTTTCTTTGAAGATCACATCATCCCCCCCTCACGGCATATCCCGTTGCCCCCGTTGTCCCTTTACACGATGCCCGTATCACAGCGACAGTGCCTTGTTTATCCCGCTGTACATCATGCAACTCCTTGCATCTCCTGCCCTCTTTCTCAAGCTCTCGACCTTCGATATTAGCTATGAGCGAGCCCCATTCGTTTGATGTGCAAGGGGCCCCCCCTCTTTTATCAGTAGAGGAACGCTTTACATCGTGCACGTAAGTTTTATCTTCTACTCACACTTCCTGTTTTTCCGTCAGATAATCTGTCTTGCCGAACCCCCCCCCCTTCTTGAATCCTTTCTTTGCCACTCTAGAGCGAACCCTCTATTTTACTACTCCTTTTCGGCTTGTGTTGTTGAGCTTCTTTTAGAATCTCTTAACCAACCCAACATTTGTTTTGACAATTCTTTGGCTGTCCCAGCTGTCTCCGGCAAACATTGACGTTTGCGTAGGAATCGGCGAAAAACTGAGCTCGCTTATCCTCCGTCCTGCAGACGCCGCCCCTTTCTCCCTACTTCCCGATCTTCCCCCTCTCAGATCCTTCTCTCATTACGAGGTGTTGAGATCTGTCTTTTAAGTTTCCAGAGCTGGTCCTTTTTACAGCTATTTACCGTTCTTTCATCACGCATGGACTCCTGTATCGCTGTTTGCGCCCTCTTACTCTGCGTTTTTCCGCAAACGGAGCAACTGGCTATGTTAACTGATTTCGGACGCTTTCCCATTTATGATTGAATTCCATGATCGCCCGTTTCAGTCGTGAAGCGGCTTCTTCCTTCATGATTCCAAACAAACCAAATCGATTCGCGTAGGCTTCGTTCTTAGCGTGCCTTCGATTGTCAGGCTGCTTTTTTCCTCCCCGATTTCCCCCTCTTCGCCTTCTTTGTAAGCCGTCCTCGATTAGAGATACAGTGCGTCGGACAACCAACCCTTTCCTTCTCCCTTTTATCTTTCTTTATAGTAGTTTTTGCCTCTATCTCTCTTCCAGTCGTCAAAGCCCCAACATTCTGCTTGCATTGCAGTTTTATCCGCCCCCCCCCAGTTTCTCCTGGGGTCCCATCGTCTTCGTTTTTACCCCATTGCCGAGAAAGCGCCGCGGCTTGGGAGCTCCTAGTTGAATATTTTTCGTCCTTCTGTTTTCTCCTTTTTATTTTATTTTTTTTTTCCCCTTTGTCAAAGTTTTCTTTTTCTTTCTTTCAACCAGTTCGACTGAGGCCGCGGTCGTTTTTCCTTTCTGAGCCGCCGCTTGGGCTTCGCAACTCTCATACTCCTCGAGCCGTTAATGGCCTTTTCCTGATCGCGTTTTTTGTACTCGATTCCCCCCCCCCCTTATAGCCTTTAAGTGCTTTAACATTTCTACATTCTGTTGAGACCTGTAGCCTTTAGCGGAGATCTACTCCTTCATGAATTTTCCTTTTTTATCCGCGTTTGTAAGCATTTCCCGGGAGAACGCCCGGGGTAAAATTACCTTTTAGCCCCGAGGAGGCGAAATTCATTTCTCCTGATCTGCCATAGGTTTTACCCCGATGATTCCTTCCAAGGGATTGCGTGTCCTACATTATGGAGCCGCTCAGGATGGAATCGCAACTGCAAATTCATCTTAGCTCCTTTTTTTTTTCCTGCGTCAATATCCCGCCTCTTTTTTCTTGCTTCCTCCCCTCTTATCGAACTTCCTCGGCTACCATCAGATTTTCTGCCTTCGCTCGCTCTTGCACCGCGTGGACCAAGTTTTCCGTTCCAATTTCTTTTCTCCTCCTCCCCCAGTTTTTGTGTGGATTCTCTTCTAGAGATTGTTCTTTTTTGAGAGATTTCCCTTGTGCGGCCTCCCCTTCCCCTACCCTGCCCTAACCCAGTGATCAGTCCAGCTGGAGACGATGAGTCGGATCGCGTAGGAGCCCTCATGTAGAGGCCTTTTCCCGCCGGTCTTTTTGATCCCCACCCCAAGTAGCTCAAAGCTGGACTTTCATGCAGGCTTCCCCAAATCTCTGGTCTTAATGGTTCCGAAGGTGTCCCTGATTCAGGTCCCTTTCCCCCCCTTCGGAGTTGGTTTCCCCCCCGGATTGGGGCAGCTCTTTTTTTTTGAGTCCCCGAATCTTTCGCCCATCAGGGGGCCTAAGATAAAGGGCCTTTCCCAGGGATTCCTGTCTCACATTTCTGCTCGCTTTCCTCTTTGAGCCTAGCCCTCTTCCCATCATAGGCGCATTACAGTCCACGCGGTTCTCCCAGTCCTTTTCTCCCTTTTCTCTATGCCCCTAACCCCCGAACTCCTCAGGCTCATGAGCAACATTCCTACCGTTTTGTTTTTTCTGTTCTTCTCCTCGACTTCCTCGAGGCTCCACCTCCCGCTCCTCACCCCTCCAAGGGTTCCATGAACGTTCCTATTTCTACGGTCAACATGAACTCAGACGCGCCCGACTTCGCTCCGTTTTCCTCCTGAGAGTATCGCCTAACGTATTCCCCCTCGCGTCCCCCAGGATTTCCGTTCCCTATGGGAGGACTGCTTAAGGCATAGAGGATACGCTAGGCACGCCCTCCCCTTATGTGGAGGATCTTCAATGGCCCTACTAGTTATTCCCCCCCTACTCATTGCCCCCGGCTTACCAGGGATCCTGATGGTGCGTTGGTGGACTAGTTCCCAGGGCACTGGGCGAGGCGCTCCTCAGTCCCCTCTGTCCCCCCCTTTCCCCCTTTTCGAAGATCTTCTTTTTCCCTCGTATCCCCTTCTGCCTTCAAATCCCTCTCCAAGATCAAAATTAAAGCTAGAAGCCTACGGCGGAGTTCTTTTTTTTTTTCCCTTCCCCTCCTACTAGACCCCTCTTTTCTTACTGGTTTTACCCCCCTTCAGTAAGACCTGGTATAAGAGACTTTTTATCGTAGAAATAACGTCAAAGTCCGCCTCCCCTACTTTTTTTACTGTCTCCTCTCTTAGTATTTTTTCCTTTGCAATTTTTATCACGCTTTCCCATAATGACAAAGATGTGCCGCAGACAGCTTGGCCTTTTTCCTGGATTCTCATTCGATCCTTACCTGAGACCCTTCTGGGGGATGTTCCGAAGGGGTTCAGAACTGCTTAGCAAGTAGGCGGACTTTCAATAGACCTCCCTTTTTTCTACTCTCCTTACCTCTCCTTTTCCCTGTGAGACATTTTTCTCACCTCGATGTAGCCCCAACAAAACTAGATGAATGTATTTCTTTCCTTCATGAGTTCCCCTTCTTTTAACCACTCGTTTTTTTTTCTCTATATTGTCTCCCCGGCCCTCTAAAGTGCAATGTTGGTTTTACCTTAAGAGGTGGGATTTTCCCACTCGAGTCTCCGGCACCCCCCCTTGAGTTTTTTCGGTCACTATGTGATAAGACCCCCCACGTTGGGAGATGGCTACCGAGAATGCCGCCATTCTTCACCTTTTCCGCCCCCTTCATATTGAATTCGAGCCATTTCGAAAGTCCGGAATAGATTTGGCGAACCCATGGGCCATTTCCCTTCTCGTGTCCCTTGCCCCGCATGCTCTGGATACGCTCGCACTGCGTGTTTAAGTACCGGAGGGCACCGGATAGCTTATGTTGACCTGATCTCTATCTTCGACGGAGGTTTTAATGCAATTTGATCGCTTTTGAATTCGTGTTCGGATTCGATTCTCTTCCTTGATGCAACCCCCCCCCCCTCAAAGATTTTATTTCCTCGTGTCAACTTTATGCTTCTCTCTTTTTTTTCCTTTCAGTCCTCTTTCCTTTTCAGCTCTTCGCAATTCACCCTTGTTGTACGACAATAACGTTCAGGATCGCGCCCTACATTTTCTTAATAGTCGGCCACTTGCCCCTTTCCGCAGTGATTATAGAAAATTCTCAATTTGGATTTTCTCTCGAGTGATGCCAGCCAGTCAAGCATACTCCCCTTAATTGCTTTCCACTCTGCCCTTCTTAAGCTTTTTTTGCAACGCTTTCGTTAATCTCAGATTGCCTTGTCTCATAGACCAGCGGATTTTATACCTATCCTTCTCGAAGTTTTTCCCCTCGCGTGCAATGCTCGGAGATAGCAAGGTCAAAGTAGCGTGAGGGAGTTCCATTTGTCACCCCTCCTGCGTATGAGTCCGTCCCTTGTGCCGCTCTCTTGGGTTAGGAGCAAGAGATCACCTGAAGAAAGAGTTAAGGAATGCTGATTGATCATTTTCATTATCAGAGTTCTTTCTCTGACCACATTTTTTTTCCGTTCCCTCCCCCTTTCTGTTTGAGTCCCGCGTGCTAGAAGATTTCTCTTCCTGCTATATGAATGTTTTGAAGGTTTCCTTTTAAGTGAGTTTTTTTAAGAGTAGTCCAATCTACTTCTCCCCCTTTTTTCTCAAGTTTTTCCACAGTAATGGATTTCCAAGGATGGAGAAAGATTAGATGTTCCCCCGGACCCCTCCGACAAGAAGGGTTGAATAGTGCGCTCCCCCCAGGATGAATTCATTCTCAATTCCCTATCTGTCAAAGAGCAAATTATTCTTCCCGCTCTCTTTTTCTCCGTTGATAAACGCCCCCTCTGTCATATCCTCCCCAGGCCCTCCAACTTTTTTTCGGACCCCCTTTCTCCCAGCGCATTCCCTGCACTTCGCTAGCGAGTGCACCGCTTTTTTAATTGCATGTGTTCTCACACGGAACCTACTCTTGTTGTTCACTTCTCCCTTTGTTTTGATTTTTTTTTTCGTCCTTCCACGCGGTTACTCGATCGTACGTGCTCAGTCTTGAGCTGGAAGCCGTTGGGTGGAGGTAGAGATGATCGGAGCCAATCAGACCTGTTAGCTTCTATGACACTCCGGTCTCTTCTCAACCTCCCCGGTCCCTGAATCTTTTTTGCGTTCCGAAGCTGAGCGTTTTTTACTTCAGTCCGTAGCCCCCCTCCCCTGTGGATTCTCCAGCGATTTGGCCCAGCCCTGAGGGGCGGAAGATTCCTGTCCCATGCGGAATCTTCCTACGGGGATTAAGTTTCCTTTACTGTTTACCCCTGGATTTTTCAGGTTTTTGCTTCAGTGTGTCCCGGCCCAAAAAGAAATGAGCCGAGCATTAATTCCCCTAGTTAAGTCGTCCTTCTGCCCCCTTCTCCAGAATGTCATAAATGTTACCGCCAACCATGTCCCAAAATGCTATCAATTGATCGCTCAGTACAAGAAATCGCCCTTCAGAGCAAATCATTTGGCATTCCCTCTCTGTCTTGCGTCTTCTTTTCTTCTCCCCACTCCTCTTTAGACGCGCATCCTGCCTCTTCCTTCCCGTTTCGATGGTGCCCCTGGGCTTTTTTCTTTGACGTGGCTTTTTCAATCTCAGCTTAAAAATTGTTCCCCCGAGTTAGCGCCTCCTAGCTCCCTCTCCGGAGATAACAAGGCCCTCCCTCCCCCTTGCCCCCCCCCCCTTTCACACCAGGTTACCTTTTCCCGATGGGCGGACGCTTCGGAATCAGCCTGATAGCTATTGGCCCCCAGTCATTCTTGTCGGATGATCTTTTGTCTCTTGGATGTCCCCCTCCCCCCCCTTTCGATCCCAACCGAACGTCCTAACAGGACATCTAAGTGGCTTAAACTGAAAGGATGGTGCCGAGTAACTAGTGACAGGGCACTGTTTTCCTCGATCCCTGCATTCTTTGTTCATTTTGTATTCTTCCGCCCCTCGGACTCCAATCTGCTGGAGCAATAGCGATGAAATCCGCGATCAAGATCCCTCCTTCCCTGCCTCCCCCCCGTTTTGCTTTTTTCTCGGAACCCACGACTTCCACCGATATGAATAACCCAACCTTCCGTTCCGACTTTATAGAGAGACGCACGAAATCAGCCCTAAGCATAGCCAGTTGCCTTTTGTCTTCCCCACGACTCTATTTCTTTTCTCCCAGCGCCTTTTTCCCTTTTCTTCGAACGGCCCCATCATGCCATAACTGAAACAGATGCCCGACTATGCGGCCGTTTTCTCATCTCGACTCGATATGCTTTTTTATCTTTCACGAGTCTCTTTTAGAAATTGGTTCTTCGTCGCACCGCGGGCCGGATCCATCCTAACCTAAGTTTTATGACCTTTCCCCCTCCCCCCCTTTTTGAATTCTCCCCCCCTATAATCCCCCAAAAAGTAGAACAAAAACCTATTGAATGGCATGATTGCACTTATAGAGCCAATCTACTTAATACTTTCCCTTTCCTTTTGGTTTCTCTCTTTTTTAGACTCCTTCCTCTTTACCAGCCCTTCTTTTTCTACCAGAATTCGATTGGGCCGCTGTCTCCGGAAACACATTTAAGGTTGAAGGTAGGATAGATCTTGACTTTATTCGATGTCTTACTTTTTCTGATGCAGTCCCCCCTTCTGCCCCTCCCGATCTTGCCTTTCCAAGCTCATCTTCCTCTTCGTCGATCTTTCTAAAAATTCCTCTAGCTGGCCCTTTTTCACGCGTTCTGTTTTGGTTCATGCCGCCTTCAGATCGCTGTGTCTCCTCTTCGTCTTACCAAGGAGGCAACTGGAGCTTACTGTTGATGATTTCTTTGGGGGTCTCTCTTCCCGTTTTTCTCAGTTTGGTTCTCTTCTTTCCTCGTCGGTCTGATTCCTTTTTTTTCAACAAACACCTCCACGATTCGCGTAGGCTGGATAGCGTGAATGCTCCCCTGATCGCGTGACTGAAAGTCCGCTGATCCCACCCCCCTCTCCTTTTCCCCCCCTCCCTTTCCGCCCTTTTCGGGGATAGCGGCTCCAGTGACATGTCATCGCAAAAGGCACCAAAGGTCTCCTGTTTATCTTCTGTCTTGCGTACTTTTTTCCCCAAAGTTGGATCTTCTGCAGCCCCTTCGCCTCCTCCGCTGCAATGGCCTTACTAACGAGATTGCCGCAGGCTTACGCCAATCTTAAAAACGATTTCCCCCCTGGCGGATTTCCTCTTCTGGCCTTTCTACGCCCCTCGAGGAGCAGTCGGGCCGAACTAGATGTCCCCTTGTTGTAAGCGGATGCCCTCGTCAACTTCGTCTTTCCAGTTTCCTACCTTATTTTTTCTTTGGCGTCTGAGTTCGCTTCGCGGCCGGAGCAGCAACGAGATACCGTCGACAGAGCCCTCGGAATGCGGATTGCTCATGCCCTTACGATTTATTTTCACGTTCCGCCAAAGATTTTTAACATTTACCTTTCTGTGAGCGCTGTAGCAGGGGTTTTCTCCTTCGCTCTCTAAGGTTTTTTATTTTACTCGTCTGTTTCCCTCCCTTTAGCCCGTCAGGCGGGCGCAAGCCCGGGGTGTAAACAGCCACAGGGATCCACCTCTCCGGAGGGCGAAAAGATTCTGCAGCTCCTACTCTTTTCCCTGGGGACTGCGGTCCTGAAACGGGCTTTGCCGTGGATTACCTTGCCTGACGCAGCTCCGTGAGGAACTTTCAAATGTCCCATCCCAGTGATCTTTTTTTCCTTTTCCCCCCCCCCCTTTTGTTTCAAATACCTTTTTCATAGCCGCTCGTTCTTTCATACTGTTTCCCTTTTCGTGCGTACCTCCCCCTGCAAGAATTACTTCGTCTTCCCCCGGAGTGCACTTGAATTGCATAGTGTTTCGCACCTCGTTCCCCCCTTTTCTCTCCCCTCCTTTTGTTCGATCTATTTCCGATCGCGAACACATTCTTCCACGCTTCCCCGATCGACGCTGCGTTTTTCTTATACGATGACCCGCGTTTCCCCGAACTGTGGTCTCTTTCGCGGTATTCGTTGCTCACAGGAAAAACCCTTTCCCTCCTTTTACCTGATCTGCCCCCGCGGTCTTGCGTCATGTAGAAACGTTCCAGTGGATCTTTCGTCCTCCTGTCACGCCTTTTTTCTTCTCGTCACCTCTTTTCGCCCCTTGGATGAAGACAAGGGTTACTGAACAAGCGGCGGAGCCCCCCCTGATACGATTCCCCGCTCTCACCTCATTCACACATTCATATTTTTAGCGCCGCTACAGCTGTACACGAGGTTCTCCAGCAATGGTAAATCCCTCCCCTTGCAAAGTAAAACTGCCTACTTCCTCAGTCCCTACGTACCCTCCCTTCTTCCCTCTTCCTCTTTTCCCTTTCCCTTACCGTTGCCTCGCGTTGTCACGCCCGAAGCGGCGTTTCTCAGAAGCGAAAATTGTCGGACTCATACGGTCGACTTTGACAAATGGGCTTTTTCCACGCCCCCCCTTGTCCCCCTTTCCATACACTCTTCGACTTCGCTCCCCTATTTAAAGCGCGCGAGCCAAAAAAGGCGCGATTTCTCCACTTCATCTCGCCCCTCCGTGACTCCCCTCTTTGCTTCCCTTCCCACGGATACGCTCGTTAAGCCGGATTGTTGAGATTATTTGGACGATTTTTCTCAGCACTCGAGATCAATCCAACTTTTCAACGTTCCCCTTCACTACTTTCCCCTTCTGCCCTGTTTTTTGGGCTTCGGCACTGGAGCCGATCCCGATTCTGATGGCGGAACAACACCTCGGGGAATTTGCTCTGCCCAATGTCATGGAGACTCGCGGCTCCATTTCCCATCACGCGCTAATGATCAATTTAAAGCATCCCACCTGCGAATCGTGGATTTTTTTTGTTGACAGCAAATCTTCCCTCGAGATCCCCTCGCTGGCACACCTTCCTTCCGCAATTTTATAGCCAGAGAAGAATGCGTAGAAATCAGCCCCCCAACAGTCGCCAGTTCTCCGTGGTCCTGCCCCGCCCCCTTCCCGTGTTCCCTCTCTTTCATGCGGCCTGTTAACTTTGCCCCGCGCAGCTTTCGGCCTATTCGAAAGATCTCGCTGAGATAGGAGATGGCCAGAGCAGATCGGGCGTTTAGACAGGTGTCGGCCCCCTTTCTCCCCCCCACTCTTCTCTTATCGCCTTTTCTGACTCGATCTACCCCAAACTCAATGTTGCGGAGACAGCGATTTGCCCCCCCCACCTCGACTCCAACACCCGGACCTGATATTTCCTTATAGAGCTCTCTTCCCTTTTTTCCCCCGTTTTGAGTTGAGATTGGCGCTCTACCGTGCACGCCCCATGAAATTCACTCAGTTTTCTACAAGATCGATTTTCTTTTCCCCCTTCTACCGGCATTGTTTGTCTTCCTCTCTCTTAAAACTCCCAGTTCGATGGGGGTCAATAGACACGAAGTGGCTCTCCCCTTAGCAAAGCTTATCTTGACTCGGTCCCCAGATATATCGCCTTCCTCCTCATTATTTTTCTTTTTTCTTTCAGCGTCTTATGGGAACATGATTTTTGTTTTCTCTTCCCCTCTGGTCATCCTCCTCTCTGAATCGCTCTGCGGTTCCGGAAAACGGAGGCAATGGCTATGGCTTTTGGCTGATTTCGACGATGTCTCCAGGGAGACTTTCTTTTCATCTCTCCAGTCCCTCTTTATTTTATGTCCTTCTGCAACAAAACACCTCCCACGATTCGCGTCTCTTTCGGGATACGTTGTTTTTTATTGATATTTCTTTTTTTTTTGTTCAAACTTTCTTTGCCCTTTTTTCCGACTGCTCCCGATTTTTTTCCATAAACGTAATCGGGTCTCGCGCACCGTGCCCCATAGTCGGCACCGGGCCCAACCATCTCCCTTTTCTCCTGGATATCTCAAAACGTTCCTCAATTGGACCTCGAGTGCTGAAGCCAGTCGGAAAAGGCCCTCACATCCTGCTATTGTCCCTACCCTGATTCGTCATTTTTCCTCTTTCATCCAATCTTTCCCCGGTCTCCCTCTACTACCGCCTTGACTTGGAGAACTCGAGGGCCTGTTGGGCTTCCCAGCGCTTGCAATATTTTAGCTATCTTCCTCGAACCCCTTTTTTCTTGCAATGTGTAATCAAGATCGACGTCAAAGTCTTCGTGATTGAGTCTTTGTAAACCAGTTCTCTTATGAGGCCCGGTTGTTTTCTTTCCCGAACCCCCTTTTTTTGTAGGGGCATCTCCTCTTCCCATACAGAGTTTCATCCTCATGATAGCCTCGATATGTATGCTACTCGATGGACTCCCCCCAACGTGATATTCCCTTTTAAACTGTGCGTTACATTAACACCTTTCTTCCCCTTCTGGCCTCCCCAGAGCTATATGAAGGGGATGCATTGCGCCTTCGCGCCTGGCGTAATTTCTCAGTAGCACGTGGCGTCACTCCAGGTTCAACACCCCCCCCTTCCCCTGCCCTTTTCCGTTCGCGACTCGGGAATCTTCGACACTTACGGATGGGAACCCCCCCTCGCTGTCCTGCCCATCCAAGCTTCCTCCCGTTTCCTTCGACGCGCCCGCGCGGATTCCTCACTTCCCAGTTTATGAGCGCCTTTTTTCCTGGGCCCTCAACGAAATACGTCCAGAGCCCGCCTCCCTTTTTTTCTTCCCTCCCTTCTTCGCGACCTTCCTTGCTCCGCGAGATGAGCACTCGGTCTCCCGAGTGCACCGAGTGAATGCCTGTGTCCCCCTCTTTCCCCTTTCCCCCTCCTTCTGTGTTTTGAGTGATCTTCCCCAGATGGTTACTCCCCGGTGATCGACGATTTGCATCAGTCTGCGCTGTCCAGAGTGTAGGTCGCTCATTCGTTTCTTCCCCCGTGCTTTTTATGCTATTTCGAAAAATCTCTTTCATTAGAAGCTTAATGAATTGCCTTTTGCGCGTCCCACCGGAAGCTGCAAATCTCTCCCTTTTTCCACCGTTAGTTTCGACTCCGCAAGGTGGGCGGAAGATTATCGAAATTAGAACCTTTAGACCTAGCTCTTTTAACAAATGTTGCTCCCCCATTTTCTCCCGCTCCGCTGCTCAAAGAAATGTTTCCACCCCCTCCCTTCATAGAGCTCTTCCAGCTGCTCCCCTGGTTCTCAACAGTCCTTTAAATAAGTTAACAGAACATTTACCCCTTTATCCTTCCTGTAATTTCCCCCCTCCAGATCTATCCTCATGATGCCAGCATCCTTAACGGGCTCTTTTGCGTTATTTTTTTTCTTTTTTTTTCGTCGTTGACTCCGACGCCCCCCCCCTTCGGCGGATCAGTTTTCCCACAGATTTTCTCACATGGGTTCGAAGACTTTGCCGAGGCGATCCTATACAACATTGCCCTCGATTTCGAGCTTCCCTCTTAACGTCCTTCCCCCCACGTTCGCTTCACAACGCTGATCAAGGACGCTGGACTCGTTCCCAGATTTTCGGAAGCTATTTTTTCAATCGCGGATACTTTCCCCCCGAGAGCTTTTTCTTCTTTTTTGCCTCCCTCTTCCACTAACTGACTGAACGTTTTTATAATGAGCCAATCTCTTAACCAGGATGGACCTGTTGCTCCTCTTTTACAGGGCCTTTCGATACTTTCTCCAACAATGAATGCGAAGATAGGCAAAGGGCCATCTTGGCCTCGCGGACTTCAATCACGTATCAAGATCAATTACTATCCCGAAGAATCTTCTGTTGCTTTGTTTTTTTTTGCCCCCGGCCACGCCCTTACCTTCCCTGATCCGCATTTAACCCTTCGTAAGGACCTTTATAGAGGTGCCATCGTCGAAAGCTTGCCCCAGTAAGCATGCCGCCTCTTTTTTCATGCATCAGTCCCCCTCCTTACACCTCAGGCGGCTGAGGCCCCCCCTCTCACGCGGTAACTCATGAAAATAACGATTGTCTGCTGCCAGCCTTTTTTTCGAACGTTGAATTCTTTTTCGCCCCCGCTTTCTCGGGGCGGAAGGGGTTTCAGCAAAGTAGTAGAGTAGCGGGCCTCCCATGCATAACTATTCAGTTTTCGGCCCTACCCAAGTATTGTTTTTTCCCCGCCCCGATTGCACATCTTGTAGAACCAAAACCCTAGTGAATGGATGTATTCGTCAAGTCTATTCGAACCCGAGCTCTTTCCGAAGCTTTCTTTTTTGGTCTTTTGAGGATTTAAGCTCTATAATGAAAGAGGAAATGTCCCGGAAAGAGTTTTCTAACCTCTCTGGGTGGGATGGCAATAGATGTCTCCCCTTAAACATGCCTATTTCTTCTCTTGAAAAGCTATGGATTTCCGAGAATGGCGACTGCGAACCACTTTCTGCACCCCCCCCCGATCTTGCGCGCGTCCCTTATATCCTGTCCTCTCCTTCGAGCCCCATAGTGCAGTTCCAAGCGCTATGGTTGATGTTACTGCGTGATATGACGCATGGCCGCCTGACTCCCGCTGTGTCTCCCTGCCTGTGTCAACATGCTTTTTCTTTGATTTGAGATCAACTCAAGGTTTCATCATGGATCGCCGTGAATTTGGTCTGCTTCGACTTTCCTTGCTTTCCAACCACATCCCCCACTCCTTTGTCCGGGATAGCTTGATCGCGTGCATGAATGCACGCGAGTTGCCACTTACTCTTCCCTCCGGTCTTTTCCACCCCCTTTACCATCAAGTAATCTAATCCCCCCTCCAGTGCCCCTTCATTTTATTGTGCACTTGGCCTCCCGGTTAAGGTTAGATTGCGATAGAAAACGTTCTTAAAGTTGGGATTGACTTTTTTCCCTTGCTTGCCGCCCCTCGCAAGTCTCCAGTCTTCCCCTCCCGCGTTCGCCCCATCGGTGCAACGTTCCAGCGTCATTTTTGTAATCCGCGTGCGCCATCGCCCGTTTTTTTGATTAACCTTTTTGAGTTTTTTTATCCATTACATTTGTGTCAATGTTGGAAGCCTGATTTTTAGTGTATTTGTTTTCTCTCCCCCCCCCCCCTCCATATCATATGTTTTTTTTGTTAGATTGGTTTTCCTTTTTTTTTTTGGGTTTTTTTTGTAGTAGATGTTTTTTTTGGAGTCTGAGTCCTGTTGTAGGGGTCGGTAAGACTTACGTTCCCAGTTTCCCTCCTTCCCTTTTTTCCCTTCCTCTTCGTTTTTCTCATATTTCTTTGTACTCCCAATGATCCCCTTTTTTTTAAACGGTGCGTTACCATGTAACATTCTGTTAGTCAAAGAGTGGCGCTTTCTCCCGCTCCTCAGTGGATGTATGTATTGAGATTATTTTTTCTCCCTTCTCCTCCTTTCCCCCCTTGCGTTTGGGGTAAACCCCCTTTCCCCCTGGATATGAAGCCCCGGATAGAAAGATTAGCATGTTCCCTTTGGAACTCTCCTCGGGGCTGGTTTCCCACTTTTTTTTGAAACATCCCCTTGGACTCCCTCCCAGCGGTGGAACCAGCAAAACCCTCCCCCCACATATTCCTCCCTTTTTTTTCACCGGTAAATACCGCCGCAATACATTTCGGAGTGACTCCTTCTATACCTGCCCCCATACTCTTTGCACCTCTTTCAGTGCATGGGAATTGCTGTGTCGCGAACATAGGAAATATTCTTATTTAATACTAATCTTGGTTGTTGTTGAGCTTTGTGTGCCCAGACCCCTTCCCTTTACACGTTCTCCGACGATCAGTCTTGCTGGGAGCAGTTAGGTAGCTTTATGATACGCGTCGCCCAGCCCTTATCTTCCTCTGCCCCGTTATCCAAAACCGGCTCATAGCTGTTTGAATGAATTGCAGTGTTCGGTAAAGAAGAGGTACCCCCCCGGCTTTGTCCCCGTGACACCCAAGCCCTTTTCTTCAGAGAAGAGATTGGTTTGAGTGGCGGGACTCCTCGAGTCAATGACGCCCCTACCCATCGGGGCTAGAAAAGGGTTTACTTGTGTCTCTTTCGGTTGCCTCCTTTTTCCCGCCGCCCTCTTCCCCACAAATGAGCGCCTTAATTAAAAACTTTCCCTGAGCGCAGGTCTTTTATCCAAGAGGTTCTTTCCCCCCCCTTTTAATCCCCCCTTTCCCCTCAATCACCTTTGCTTTCATTATAGTACCATCGCTCAAAGAAACGATTTTCGATCCTCCGCCCTTAGTATTTTTTCTCTTCGTCTCGCCCGGGCGGCTCAGACGCCCCCAGAGTACAGCTATCATAAGTAGAACCTTTCAAATGGGATAATCACCTTCCCCCAGACTTTGGAGTTCTATACTAACGTCCCCCCCTCCTCGATTTGTCTCTCGCACGTCCCCGCCTCTTTCCTTCCCGGTTCTAGCCAAAAGGCCCGATCGATTTTCTACCACTTGCTCGAGGATTACACTCCATTTCCCACTTTTTAAATCTCTCCTCTACGCTCGGGCACTGCAGTATGTGGAGGAGTCGACGACCTTTTTCCTGCAGTCGCCCCATCCCATTTTTTACCCTTTCTGTGCGTCCCTTCTGAACCCTTAGGACCTGGAGGGTTTGGCCGACTATGACCATATGGAGTCCTCGAGAGTTCCCAATGGCAGTACAAGGACATAGATGTTATGCACTTTCGCTTCTTCACTCCTTTTCCTATCCCGCTCCTCCTACCCGTTTTTTTTTGTTGCAGCAATGAACGACTAGACTCTACCACGCCTCCCGATAAATGGTACCCCCTTATATCCGAAATCCCAGTTCCTCATAGTGCCTCCAGTGGTTCAACGCAGTGCGATTTCGGTATCCCCTGATTCTTTCTTCCAGTCTGTAACCTCCCCCCCCCTAATGCGCTTGCCAGTATGCCGGCCTTTTCGAAAGATCCCCGAATCGAGTATCTTGGGATTCTTCCATATCGGTTCTCCTTGCCTTCGTAGCGCGCGACCATCATCCCCCCCCTCTTTGCCCGTAAGTTTTATGAATCGCCTCCTACCTCAAACGACCCTGCCGGAGACAGCTTGATCCCAACACCCCTCCTCTCCCCACCTCATGGATCTTCTATGAGGCGTCCCACAA